>Ga0315293_10004507_pt1 | contig 13179 bp, 16 predicted proteins | sample YL17G13_20_MG_FD_203071 | JGI IMG/M metagenome (GOLD analysis project Ga0315293, IMG submission 203071) | Sediment microbial communities from Yellowstone Lake, YNP, Wyoming, USA - YL17G13_20 | ecosystem: Environmental > Aquatic > Freshwater > Lake > Sediment | place: USA: Wyoming | collected... | reverse complement strand
TCGATGCGGGAGTATTCACAATTCAAACTGATACAGGAAATATTTTATCTTTAGAACACTATAGAGGACATAAATTAGAATTTAATGTAGTAGAATATTATTCTAAACTTTTAGACTATGGTTATGTTGGTGGCACCAATGCTGAAGCAATTTTAGATCCGGCTGATCCAAGATACTTAATCTATAGAATTAAAACATCCGGACCAACAAAATTAAAAGTTGTCACATCTTTTCAATTAACACCAGATGAAAAATTAATAGAAATTAATGGAATTGGTATACTTGTAGATTCAACTCATAGTAAAGGTTCTATTCGTGTTTATTATAGAGATGGATATAAATGGAAAGATATTCCCACTTTAAGTATTCAAGAAATTAAAAATGATAAATTAATATTTAAGTTTGAAACTGTTAAAGCCACACATATTAAGTTAGAATTTATCAAAGATGGACCAGATAATCTTAATACTAATGAATTTTTTATATCAATACAAAGTATCTCTATTACTAAAGGTAATACTAAACGAGTTGCTTCTTTATATTCTAAACCTATCGAGGCCGAAAATTATAATAATGAAGTTCCAATCATTAACACAATTTCAGCACAGTTAGATGCTTTTGTCCCACCTGAATGCGGACTAAGACTATGGGTTGCCTCTGATCTTAAAGTTAGTGGTGCTTTTTTAGATATAAATGATAATCAAACTGAATTATCAATTAATGCTGTAAAATTTGATCCATTTTATTCTTCTTCTGTTTATCTCTCTGATCTGATTGAAGCAAGTCCATCAATTTCAGGAGTTGAATTATATAATGGTGTTGATTATAATTGGAAAGAACTAAAAACAGAATTTAGTCAAGATAAACTACCAGAAATAATAGAATTAAAAAATATTCAAGCTAAATCAAAGTTAGATAATTCTTTATTTAAATTAGTTTCGATGTACACTTATGGTGATAATGATTATGTTGGACCTTGGCCACAAGAAGGAAGTTTAGAAAATTATTATATTAGTGGATGGTGTAATTCATCTAATAGTGCATGGACTTATTTAGAACCTTTAGTAGCTTCTTATGCTTTAAATGAAGGAATAGATGTTGCTACTAAGTTAGGAATTCCCTGGGAATTGATAGAAATCAGTGGAATTTTAAATTCAGGAATACTTGCAGATGAAAATTATTCTGGTCAATGGTTAGGATATGCTACTGGTTATCCTTTAAATTATACAGTACCGGTATTAAATCGAGTTTTTAGATATAATGAATATGATTCTGTAATTGATGGTTGGTGGAGACCTTATTCACATGCTGTTGAACCTTTAGGAATAAATAGTAAATATTCTGATGGTTTTGGAAATTTAGATGAACCATATATTAATAGTTTACCAGATTTTCATTTTAATAGTTTAGATTTTTATAAAATATATAAATTTGGTAATATTTCATCTGTTATTGAGAATTCAATTAAACTTTATTCTTATCAGGAAATGCCAGTTTATGGAGATGGTGTTCATAAACCAAGTTATCCTCACCAATTTATTTGGAAATATAGAGATACATGGACAGTTGAAACTAACACAATTCAAAAAACGAATAATAGTTTAAGTGATGAATATCTTCGAATACCAGTTGTTACTACTAAAGATAATGAAACAATATTGGTTAATGGTATCACTGATTTAAAATTATCAGAATCTAATGTTGTTTTTTCTCAAGGAACTGATTATTTTTTAATTAAGTCGGATGATGTTGTAACACATATTGATATTACTGGAATTAAGGTAAATTATGAACATATTCCTTTAAGTGGTAAATCGGCTGCTTATTTTGATTATAGTTACGTTTATAAAAAAGAAAATAAATACGAATCTACATTTATAGGTTATGCTATTGTTTCTGATAGTATATCGGCCCCACAACTAATCATTAAAAATTATAAAAATAATGATGGATTATTTATCGTAAATGATGTTTTAGTAGAATCATTTAGTAATGAAAATTCTTCTACTATAAGTAAAAATGGTAATGATTTTAAAATAGTTTTTGATAAAACAGTTAGTGGAGATGCTCATTATAAAATTACATTAAAATGTCTAAGTGATGAAACAACAGGTTTTTCGGCCATTTTAGAAGGAACCGAAACAGTTCATTATATTCCTTATCAAACAACAGATGAAAAATTTCTTTCAGTTGATGCTGGTATTAAGATAGTTTCTAATATACAACCAATGATCATGGTTGATTTTTCAACTCTTTTATATAATACTGGTGGAGATACTGACAATAGATTCGCAATTTATACAGACGCATTTGATGAGAAATATATTGTAGTAAAACTACCATCCATGAAAAATGTTCAAGGTTATTATTTTGATCAAGTGAATCAACGTTATATTAAAAATATAAGTGTCCTGAACCAAAATAAAGGTCATTATCTTCGAAGAGGATTATATAATGGTGCTATAATACAATATACGACTGGTTCTCAAAATGGAATTGTTTATAATAATAATTTAGCACAAGATACTACATGGAATAATGCTATGGTAGTAGATGAATTTCCTAATACTATTCCTAATGTTTACTTTCCTAATCATTCTACTTATGACTATCCTATTATTGTTGAGAGAGAGTTAACTCATAAAGGATTTCTTTTTTATAATTCGGGTGAAAATCTATCTTCTTATTTTTCAATAAGTTATAAATACTTAAGTGAAAAAGAAGAATCTGATAGTAGATTTTTATACAAGATTGATTTAATTAGTGATACTAAAGCTAATCTGACACCAATTGTGAGATCAGTAAGGTTTTTAATAAATAAATGAGACAGAACTATCCGTTATTATCTCAAGAAATAAATGATAAGTTATATAAAACTTATTCTGATTATGTTTATCTATTAGGTGTAGAAACTGATTCAGGTAATTATGAAGGATTATATGATTCTCTTGAAAGTTCAGGTCTTTATACATTCTATACACCTACTAATGGAATTCCTCATGTTTCAAATTTAGAAAATGAACTTGGATTAAGTTATCTTACAACATCTCAACAAATTGTTGATCTTATGAATGTCGAATATCAAATAAAGAAATATATGGAGTAATATGTCAGATCCTAAAAAACTAATTGCATTTCCATTAATTGATGAATTACAATATCGTTCTAATATTGATGAGTCCCAATTAAATAGAATGTTTAAATCTATTGAGGAATCTGCATTGAGAGCCATTTTAAGAGGAAATCAGATTCAAGATTTATATAATCAATTAAATCTGGCTATTGAAACATCTAATAAAGCAATTGCTGAGTCTATTAGTAGAATCAGTTATTCTGTTAATAGTGGTTTTGGTGGAACTATTTTTACAACTGGTTTTGAAGGTATTGTTTTAAAAGATGATAATCAAGTTAATCATGATCGTGTTGCTGGTCTTATTACAATGCCATATGCTAAAAATAAAATGTTTACTAAGATTTCAAGATATGATAGTGATGGAGATGGAATAGCAGATACAGTAGCACCTACAGTTAAAATCTATTTTGATGATGAATTAAGAAGTTTTGAAAATGGTATATATAATATTTTAAATCGTAGAAACGATTCTTTTTGGATAGAACAAGTTGCCGCAGGTACACATACTATTGAAATAGAATTACCAGCATCTTTGAATAAAAAGTTTAATTACGTAGAAATAATACCTTTACCCATATTTTCTTTTAAAATCACTAATATACAATATTATGACGTTAGAGGAGAAGCTCATTCATTACCAGTATCATCTTCTATTAATCAGAACTGGCCGCATATTTTACATGTATCTCCAAAAGAATTTAATAATAGAATAAAAATTACTGTTGATGTTCCTACTAATAATCCTGTTGTAGGTTTTACTAATATTGATATAGCCTTAATAGATTACATGGACGTTAGTCAGACTTTTTATATGCCTTTTTCTAATGTTCCTACTGCTTCTGTAGATATGCAAATACTATTAGATTTTGATATTGATCGCCAACAAGTTAATTATAAGAATTTTATAACTGATATTAGATTAGTTAGTGATACTGATGACACATTATTAACTGTTTTAGAACCAACAGTAGCAGAACAAATTGAAAATAATGTAACATTAAGTGGTTCTTTATACCTTAAAATTACTATGAAAGAAGTGGATCTTACTACTCCTGTAATTAGAGGATGTCGAATAATTTGTACGGAGTTAGCATAATATGGCACAAACTACTTATGATGCGGTTATAGAGCGTTGTAATGCCCTTGAAAGGCAAGTAAATGGGTTGGCCCTACTGATTACGGATATTAAAAATCAGACGAATTCTAAGGTCGGATTGGCTGATATGAGCAATTCAGAGATAACTCTTAAAGCTTTAATATCAGATCAAGGTCAATTAATAAATAATATTGAAGAAAAATTAGCAACTGTTATCATACCTGATGAAACCAGATATTATCTGGAAGAATCTGAAGTTTCAGATTTTAGGTCAAATTTTAATAAATTAATGGCTATGATGGCCAGTTTTCAAGAATTGTATGATAATCTGGTGGCTTACACATCAAATAATACCTAACTTGTTTTTATTAACTTCTAAAACATAATCAGCTAATAAATAAGTCATATTTTCTATTCTATTACTAAAGTCTTCTTTTAATAATAGAAGTGTATTAGGTATTTTTTCAATTGGTAGGTTTTTAATAGCGGAGTCTAAAATCATTAAGTCTATTCTATCATAATTTCTTTCATAAAGATACATGATAGCTTCTACGTGACTTTTAAAACAACTTCTAAAATCTTTAACAATTTTACGAAATTCAAGAATATAGTTATCCATTATATTGGCATTTTTCAACAGATATCTGAATACCATTTTGGGCAACGTATAGAAACATAGTAAAAAAACTACAAATTTTATTATTTCTGCAATTAGCACATAAAACAGGAACTTCTAATTCTTCATTTTCTTCTTTTTCATTATTAGTAGGTGGATTTTTCTTTAACTTATCAAGTATATTTTTACTCATTTGGATTTAGTTCTCCAGTCGTTATACCAAAATTAGTTATCTCTTTTTTTGTTAACCAATCATTTTTTCTTAATAGAACAGATGCTTTAGCATTTGAAATCTTTAGTCTTTTAGCTATCCAGTTTCGATAAACAGAATAAATTTCTTTTTCATCTGTTTTAACATTTCTTTGTTTTTCACTATAAGTCATTTCTGGTCCTTCAATGACGATGTGTTCATGAACAAAGATTCTGGATTTTTCAAACAAGTATCTTACATCTCCAAGTAAAAACATATAAAATGCACAACTTCCCACCTCACCTAAACCAAATGTTGTTACTTTAATTTTTAAAGATTCTTTTAGATATTCAATTGTATCTAACATAGAAAAACAATCACTAAGTATACCACCACCAGATGAAATGTATATATAAAGGTCAGTTATCTTATCCTTTTCCCATTCAGTGTCATGAAGGTCAAAAAGAACTGTTCTATTCATTTCATCATCAATACAACCAATAATAAAAATTTTCTTAACTCTGAGTTCTGTTTTACGCTTCATTGGGTTTTTTCCTGTATTTATTGATAGAGAGATGAATATAACATTCACACTTATCACAAATATTATTATCTATGGCACGTGGCCAATCGGGTTTATCCATTAAGTGAGAACAGACGACGGAAGAGATGGAAGAATTTAAAGCAGGACACTTTATCTTACCTTGTAAGTCTAAGTGTTGTTTTTTACCTTCTTTATCATAAAAATACTTACAATTATAATGAACTTCGAGATTTTTGTTATATATCGAAACGACTACCGGATTCATGTGTTGTCCTGGAAAAGGTGATGTGGTTGGTAGCTACTAATTATAGTATAGCTCACATCTTATATTTTTTGATTAAATCTAAAAATGATTGAGCAGCTTTATTCCAAGAGAAGTCTTGTATTAAGTTATTAGATAAAGTTATGTTCTTGTTTTTAAAATTATTCATATTAGATATAACTTCATTAATCTTTGTTCTAATATCACTAATATCTACCACCATCCATTTTCCTTTATTACCTTTAAACCAAAAGTTATCATTAGCGATTTCTGATTCTGTAGGTGTTATAATTAATGATTTTAATTCTTCTGGAATAGCACTAAGATATTCTCTATGACCTATCGTATCTGTTATTATAAGTGGGATACCACATGCCATCATCTCGACTTCGGGAAGTCCCCACGACTCACCACTCGAACATTGAATACCAACATTAGCAGAATTATATAATAAAGGTAAATCTTTAGTCTCAATGTCATTATGAGTAAAATATATATCACAAACACCATTAGAGAATTTTAAAGCAATTTTATCATTACTCACCAAGTTAAATCCAAATTTAGTTATATCAACATCACTCCAAGCCCTAACATTAATATTTGGACCAAATGTGAAAGGATTTTTAGTATGACATATTAAAGCAATTTCTTTATACTGACAAATATCTACAAAAGCTCTTATGATTTTATCTGTATTTTTTCTTTTTTCTTTTTTGCCAGCCGTTATAAATGTAAATTTATTTGTATTAATTAACTTATTTTGAGTATTTAAATTAAAAATATCTTCATTAACACCCTCATGTAGAATTTCTATTGGTGTAATAATATTACTATTTTCAAGAATTTTTTTATGTTCTTTGGTTGTAACAAGAATAACATCTGAGGCTCGGCTATTAAGCATAGCTTTAGCAATTGGAGTAATTTGATCGGTTTCAAATATAGAAAAAGCAAAAGCTGGACTTCCAGTATAACGACAAGATTCTTCTTCATGAAAAATAAATAATGAAGGATTGGTAGCTTTAAACTTAGTAAGGTCTTTTGCTTTATCAATAAATGATTGATAATATAAATCGTTTGGTGGTTGAACACTACCTTTAATAGGTAGAAATACAACTTCTTCACCTAATATTTGGAGTGACCTAATCATGTTTTTACAATGAATTCCAAAACCCAAGTTAGATTCACCACCATAAATATTAACCATTTTTTATTTTCTCATATTCTAAAATATTATTAATATAATCATTTTTATCATAAATTGTTGAACATATTGAAAGAAGAATATCATTTCCAGTTAAGTATTTTTGTTCGTCCCATAATAGTTGATCAATAAACGTATACTCACCTTCTCCAATAATTTCTCTATCCCAAACACAGCCATTATATATAGAAATTTGTATTAAACCCTTAACACAAATAAGATATTGTTTAGTTTTATAATGTGCATGTTTACCACGAATTTCTCCTTTGGGTACATTAGTAACAAAGAAAATTCTTTTAGGTTCGAAATCAAGAGACTGAAATTCTATAGGATATAAAATTCCTTCATTTTCCACAAAGTTCGTTAACTGTTTCACAGATATACTCTATATTTTTTCTATTAAGTTTAACATGAAAAGGAAGACTTACTGTTTGATTCTCAATTAATTCTGATAAAGGTAAAGATTGTTGTTGATATTTTTTGTATATTGTATTTTTATGCATTGCTTTATAATGTATTCCACATGTAATACCTTTTTCTTTAGCTTTATCTATGAAAGTTTTATTATCTTGAACTTTAATACGATAAAGATGATCACTGGTATTATTGTAACCTAATAGTTCATTATAAAGTTCTCTAATCTCATTAAGTATAAGTTTATTATCTTCTAATTTTCTAAAGTTTTTTTGAGCAATGAATGCTTGTATTGAGTTTAAATAGGCTTTCCAGCCAGGAAAGCCTATTTGATTTAACCAACTACTATGATTTAATTCCATACCATTATGAACGGCTTGTCTAAACCAAGTCATAAATTCTAAATCATCACTAACTACCATACCACCATCAATGCTTCCAACTGGTTTAGTTGGATAGAAACTATAAATTATAATATCATTATTTTTTGCTTCTTTTTTATATTGATTTTTTTCTACTCTTTGAGCAGAATCAATAACACTTCTCACGCTACTATTAATGAGTTTATAAGAATTACCAACCCACTCAATATTATCAACAAATGAATAAAAAACTCTAGCATGATTAAGAGCATTAAGAACAACTGGTGGTATTATAGAAGGAACTTGGACTGGATGTCTCAAATAACCTGTCACGATTTCAATTGCTGCTGTGGCACTACAAACACCACAGGCATATTTAACACCGACGTAGTCAGCAAATTCATCTTCAAAATCTTTTATAATACTATCATGAAGTAGATTACTAAATTGAGAAGTATCAATAGTATAATTTTCAATATTAAATAAATCTATCATAGAATTTTCCTTAATTTAGTAAGATTAAAACTAGTATCTTTTGGTACCCAATCTCCAATTTCTAATCGATCAATTGATTGCACATGATGATTAGATTCTAAAGCAAACTCATAAATAGATTTTCTATTACCGCCAACATTAATAACATCATTAGTGATATTAGAGTTTATTATTTTCCATATTATCGGGGCAATTTCATCAACATATAAAAAGGATTTATAAGAGTTATTGAAAGCTTTTTCATGTTTAAATGGGCGGGATGTAAAAGAACATCTCAGAATTAAACCATTTGCTATTTTTACCGCGCACTCACCACCAAGTTTTGACCAAGCATATTTATTTATCGGATTCAGAGCGTGTTCTTCAGAATACATTCCTGTATCCCCAGGATACACATAATCAGTAGAAATATAAACAATTTTTGTTTTTAGAAGTATACATTCTTTTACTAATTTGCAAGTACCTTCTATATTCGTTTCTATACTTTTAAATGGATTTTCATCATGGAGAATCATTGGTGTTGTTAAAGCGGCACAATGAATTAAAATCTCAGGTTTAAAACAACTAAAGGCTTCATTAATAGAATTAGAAGAACAAATATTCATAGTTGTTTTGTTTGGGGCGTAGATAGTATGTAGAATATTAGTTTTAATAAGTTCTTGAGCAAGAAGTCCTTCTCCACCAGAGATTAATATTTTCATATTTAATTAGCTCAATAGGTTAATAGTTGAAATAATTGCTTGTTCTACAATATCTGTTGGAGAATATCCTATTTTCTTTATTTTATCGAAATTTACTATATATGATTCTTGGTTTAAGAGTGGAGTATCTACATAATTTATAGTTATACTTGGTATAACGTTTTTTATTAAGGATAAAATATATGATAATTTATAGTTATCTGTTAGGATATTGTATATCCCAAATGACGGTTTACTATGTATAATAAGGTCTAAAGCTTTTAAGAAATCGTATAGACCAAGATAGGGTCTGGCCAAATCAACATTATTCTTCCATATTGTAAGAGGTTGGTTAAGGGCTGCTTGATATGCTAATTTATTTACTACAGTATGTCTTCTCCAACCTTTTGATAGTCCAAATATTGTTCCAAGTCTTAAAATATAAGTCTTTGCTTTTTGTTCTATTAAAAATTCTTCAACTTCTATTTTTGATTCAGCATAATACGATTGAGGATTAAGTGATGATTCCTCATTTACTATTCCATTACTACCATAAACAGAAGTAGAAGAAGGCCATACTATAGTTTTATCTAATGCTATGCATTTTCTTAAAAAGTCTTTAGTATCATCTATATTAACTTTTTTTATTAGTTCTTTGTTTTTTGAACTATTTGCTGCATCTACTATTGCGGCTAAGTGGATTATTAAATCAAATTGTGATATAAATTCAACAGTTAAATCTTCGAAATGTGATTCAATAAACTCGATGTTTTTTGGTCTATTAAATAAAGAACAATATCTTTGAGTAGTCATATTATCTACTCCGGTAATATTACCCTCTAGTTTTTCCATGATAAAAGACCCGATGTAACCTGTTAAACCTGTTATTAGTATTCGCACGAAAAATGTTTCCTTTTATGATCTTTTAGTCTTCTTAATATTGTACATTTACTACAATTAAATATTGTTGCTACCTTATAAGCAGATAAACCAGAATTATAGAGTTCTACTATCTTATCTATTGAAATAATTTTTCTATATCTTTTTATCATTTATTCTTCTACTATCTAATCTTCTCAAAGAAACTACCCGTAATTAAGATATTACTCTGACTATCGGAACGTGTGTTATCCATGTCGGTTTAAAACTTTCTTTAGAAATAATTTCGTTTTGATAGTTCCAAGCACCTAAGAAAACAACATCACTATCTTTTCTATCCCATTCAATCGGATTAATAACTGGAATATGTTTTCCTGGAGAATACTTATCTTGTTTTGAAATTGTAGTATCAACAATAAAATCAATAGTTTCTGGTCCTATTCCACAATAGTTAAATACAATGGTGGACTTAGCTGTAGCACCATAACAAATTATTCTTCGATCACCATAAGTAATTAGTTTATTAATTAAATTAGATTTAGATTTTTCTACTTTATTAGCAAATATCTCATATGTTTCAAAACAATCTAATTTGAATTGTTTTTCTATTTCTAAGATATATTGAGTTGGTGTATATCCGTTAATTAATTGAATAGTTGCATGTGTTTTCTTAAAAATATATCTATTTGTACCACCATGAACAGAAAGATGCTTCACGCCAACCAAAGTAAAACCAGTATTTTTAGCAATATGTTCTAAAGATATAGTTGAAAATAAATATGCATGTTCATCGTAAATCTGATCATATGAAACATTATTAAGAGTATGTAAAAGAGAAGGATCCTCTATTATAAATAATCCATCGGATTTTAAAACATTGTAAACATTTCTAAAAGTCTCGTATGGATTAGGTATATGAGATATACAATTAGCAGCAAAGACAACATCATAAAAATAACCATCAAGTAGTATTTTTTCTACTGTTTCTTTGTTCCAAAAACTATTATATGTTCTATAATTATTGGTAATTTCTGCGAAATTTTTACAAGGTTCAACACATGCTGCGTTTTCGGGTGAAAAGTTTCTAATGAATGTTCCATCATTACTTCCGATTTCAAGTACTCTCGGATTTATCTTAAGTTGTTTGATATCAGTGGTCGCGTTTTTAAAATGATGAATCATGGTCTGGGATAAACCAGTTTTATAAGCATAAGAATCATGAAATAAAAGATTCTTATCTGGTTGGTGTATAGATACTAAATGTGTTTCTTCATCATAATAACACTTTAGATTATAGAAAATCTCTTTTGGAAATTCTTCTTTAAGAAGAAAACCATTAGCGATAGGTTGTTGACCAAGATCAAGAAATTCTCGAAGATACATATAATGAGCCTTTTTTAATTATATTTAAAAATTCACTTTCACTCATATCAAATAATTCTTTAAACTGTGTTGTTCGATTTTGAGCATGTATAGAATAGTTATTAAGTTTTTTTGTAGATATTCTTTGAAAATGATATACTAAACTTTTACCAACACCAACAAAATCTCGGCATCCAATATCATACATTTTCTTAGCCAATCCCTCTTCACTACCAATACCCATATTAAATTCTTCTGGATAACCACCAATTTGATCCCAACAAGTTTTAGAAATAAGAAGTGGTGTTGCTTGATTACTCACATAATCAAAATTACTTAGATATTTATATTCACTTAATAATTTTATTTCATCAAATTCGTTTGGATTTCTACCAAAATTATAAGGACTTATTACTGTAACTCCGCCTTTTTCTGGTTCTATCATGGTAGAAGAAATCCAGGAACATTCTGGAAGATTGTTTTTTGTTTTAAATGCCAAAAGATGAAGATCCCAATCAGGTAATACATAAATATCATCATCAATAAGACAAATATAATTTTCTACAGCATATTTAGAAATTAAATTGGCTGCTTTTGGTAATCCAATATTTATATCAGATATTAAAAAGAGAATTTGTTGAGACTTGAGAAAATCAATACTTTCTTGATTTTTTTCATTTAAAAAAACTAATATCTCATGTTTATAATAACTATTTTTATTAATACTATTAATAATAGTTTTAAGACAAGAAGGGTTATTCCAACTAACAATAATTATACTAAAATTCATAATTCTAAATTTCTAAAGATATTAATATTGTAATAATAATCATTATCAATGTTCTGAAATTTTAATCTATTATTCCAAAGATCCACTAAGGTAGATGATAATATGTGTTGTGGTATAAATTCAAGATATTTTTTAGCTTTATCTATTTTAACTTGATAATTTCTAAAATCTTGGATATTATTTGTTATAACTGATATGTTTTCTGGTGAGATTTTTTGATTAATAAAGTTTTCAATCTCAAATCCAATCTTTCCAATTGTAGTATTATAAGAACATATATTATATACTCCGTTAACTAAAGGATTATCAATTGCTTTAACATAAGCATCTATGCAATCTCTAATATCTAAGATTGGTCTCCAAATATTTAGATTACTGATAGTAATTTTTTTGTTATATAATGCTGTTTTAAACATTGTATTAACAACCAAATCAAGTCTCATTCTAGGACTATAACCACTTAATGTTCCTTTTCTTAAAGCAATTACTGAAAAGTTACTATCATTAAGTTGTAAAACTCCACGTTCTCCTTGAAGTTTCGCTATACCATATGGATAATTTGATATGGTTGGTGATTCTTCAGTATAAGGTTCACCTTGAGTAAAACCATATACAGAACAAGATGAAGCATATATAAATCTTTTAACACCAGATTTTTTTGCTATATAGGCCAGATAAGATGGAGTGGCAGCATTAAATAGAAAATTTTGCCAAGGACCAAACTCAGCCATCGGATCACAAGATAAACCACCTAAAAATATTACTTGATCAAAACCTTCTAAATCTTTTTCTGTTAATTCAGATACGTATCTGGTATCGATAATAACATCTTTAGGTAGATGATTACCAAACCAAAGTTTATCAACTACTGTTATTGTGTGATTTTTAGTAATTAATTCTGGAATTAATCTACTACCGATATAACCTGCTCCGCCTGCTATAAGTATTTTCATAATAGTTTTAAACTATCAAATTTTTTGGTTAATAACGATGTATCTTTTGGAATAGAAAAATTAACATCACAACTTCTTAAATCTTGCACATCTGTCTTACCTATACTTATAGCATAGTTTTTTACACTCTGTTTAATTCCACCAATATGAATAGTTCCACATAGATTTAAATTTGCTAAATATATGATTTTCTTAGCAATTA
>Ga0315293_10004505_pt1 | contig 13180 bp, 7 predicted proteins | sample YL17G13_20_MG_FD_203071 | JGI IMG/M metagenome (GOLD analysis project Ga0315293, IMG submission 203071) | Sediment microbial communities from Yellowstone Lake, YNP, Wyoming, USA - YL17G13_20 | ecosystem: Environmental > Aquatic > Freshwater > Lake > Sediment | place: USA: Wyoming | collected... | reverse complement strand
CAAAAGAAAGGAATTTATACTCCTTTCTAAAAATTGTTTGGTTTTTTTCTTCAATTTATATTTCTCTCTTTCATGTTTTATGTAAAAATATTTACAATTTAGAAAACAAAAAAGACAGAGTAAGAAAATAATTATATTACTCTTTCGCTCTGTCTTTTTACCTGAAAGATTCTTCCTATGTGATCAGGAAATAGCTCTTTTAGTAAACTCTGTATAGGTTTTCCTAAAGATTAGGAATTGCCCCGTCGGTGCTTTTTTTTATAAAGCTCTCCAGAGTTCTGTCCGCTAACAGTCCTTTTGCCTGAAAGTTTGAATACACTTAATATCTTGCCTCTTCGGCTCCTTTTCTTCTTAAAATAAAAGAAAAGGTCTCTCCTGTTACCTTCATACAGAATACAATATTAAATTTAATAAAGTTTTATATAAAATCCTTTTTATTATTTTTTCAATTTTAAACATGAATATTAATTTGGACTATCTTCATTTATTATATACTATTTATTTTAAAAATCCTTCTTTTTTATAAAAAGAACCTTCCCCTGTTATATTAATTCTAATCTCAGAAAAAAGTTATGTCAAATGTGAAGACCTAAACTTCACATCTTAAAAATAAAAAACGAAATAAAAGGGTGTCAAAGAACCGTCCAATAAAAACATAACAAACAAATGTCCCCTACATATTTATGGTCTTTTTATGTGTTGTTTATAAAAATTGTCCTAATTTAGATAACAAACCTGTCGCTATAATATTGCCTGCTACACCTTCAAGAATGGTTCTTAATGTTTTTAGCGATTCAAATATTATTTTCTCTTTTGGTTTTGTAGAATTTGTTTGATTTTCTATTGTACCTACTTCAGCAATTAACTCTTGCTTTTCATTTTTCTCTAAGTTTAACTTATTTATGGATTTTTTAAGTTCAGCAATAAAAGCCAGAAGATCATTAATATTAATCTTTATATTTATATTTAATTTTTGTACTGCTCCAGAGGAATCTTGTTGAAGTTGTGAGTTCTGCATGCTGCCAATATAATTAGTAATTTGATAAGTTGTTTTATCTGCTATCTGTTTTTCCTTTTTAGAAAATGACATGCCTTCGCCTAGAATTCCTTTCTTTTCAAGTTGTAGCGACCAGTTTAATACATTATTTCTAACTACATTTAGAATTTTAATAACTTCAGTAAGTGAAACAAACAATACTGGTTGTAAACGGATTTCCATTCTTTTCATCAAACTATTTATAATGTCCTGTGGAAATGGCATGCACAGCTCTTCACCCTTATTGTTTTCAGCAATCGAATCTAGTTCCCCAATTGATTGATTTGTTTTTTTTCCGGAGAGCATCTCTGCTTCTTTAGGATCACTAAAATTTAAAGGCTGCCATCCTTGATACGGGTTCCAAACCTTTATCTGTCCGTTAATTGTCCTATAATCAGGAATATTGCTATTTAATGGATAACCATTTAATTCATTTTCTAACCAATTCTCTATTTCAACTATTCCCAATTTCTTAGAAATTACGAAAGCTTTTCGTAGAAGATCTGATACTCTGATATTTTTATCCAGTGCATCTGATTGTAACTCGAGAACAAGACCACCCAAACTCCCATCTCCTTCCCTTTATATTCTATATGGTTTTACTATTAAATCTGGATTTATATTGAGACACAAAATAACTAATTATATATCTCTATTACTTACGATAGATATTCTACTTTCTCTTTAAATATTCTAATATTTGAAGCATCCTGAAAAATAGATTCCCAACGTCATTAGTTAACTCTTTTGCTTTTTATCTTAATTCATCTATATATTGGGCATATTTCTTATTAACTATAAGTTCTAATCCTTTTTCTATATATCTGTCAAAAGAACACCCTTTGAATGGGAAAAAATTACCGAATTACTTAACAGGAACAAAATGTTCTTATTTTTTAAAGTTAATAGGGATTATTTAGTTTTTATTTTTTCTAACCAAATGTAAAGCATATCATAAACCAAAGAAGATGCTTCTAAAAGACTCATTTCAATTTTTGGCTTCTTAATTTTTTTCATACTATGCCTTGCATTTTCCTTAATAGCTTCAAAACTACAAGCTGTTTGAGTAAACCTCTCTAGCTTTCTCTTAGGAAACCAGCTCTCCACAATTTTTCTTCCTCCAACATTTTCTTGAATAGTATCATAAATACAATAAAGATCTCTCCAATTTACATTATCCAAAGATAAAAAAAGAAAAGCTCTCATAACATCTTTGTCACTTAAAATAATTTTCGTCCATTTTTCTAAATAATCTTTAGGGTTTATTTCTTTTCCATTAAGTTTTACTGCTCCACTATTTCTACCATATAATTTACAATTAATCCATGTACAACCTTTTATTAGTTTTCCATTGTTATCTAATTTTAAAATAGAATGAAATTCAATTAAGTTTTTTGCTTTTAAAAGCATCCTAGAAATTCCATTTATTGAAATCAGTAATTTTCTGCCCTCCCTTATAACATCTTCTTCAGTAAATGCTTTGTCAATACTTAAATAACTTGATCTTAGAAAAAATCTTCCTTCTTCTTCTGTAATATATAATTCTTTAAAATTAAAATACTTTGGCAATATCTCTAAATCATCTTTATCTCCATTAAGTTCTATTACCCACTCCATTTTATATCCCACTAATAATTTATTTTATATTTGAAAATTAATTTATAATCATTTAGTTTTTATTGTTTTTATCGACTAAAATACTATTTTCTAAAGTTCTATAATATTTTTCTGCAATAAATATAATTTCCTTCGCTTCACCTTTAGATATGGCAACACCATGAATCGCTTTATTACACATGTTAATTATCTGTCTTAAAATTAAAACTTGCTCATGAGATAATATTTCTTTTCTCTCTAGATTAACAATTATTTTAGTGATTGGTGTTTTTTCTCTAATAGGAAAATCTAATCTTTCGGCAATATTTTTTAAGCTCTTTTCAATTTCTATTCTTAATGCTGCTAATGCTAATACAGGATCAGAATCTAATAATTTTCTTACATTATCTAAGTCTTTTGATTTTACAACAGCTAAATACGCATTTACCTCTGTCCTAACCTTTGCGGTACCAGACAAATTGATTAATTTCTCGGCCTTTCGAATTTCTTCTTTGAATTTAAACTCCGCTCCTAAAAACTTTACCTCTTTCATGAATTGAGCAATAAAAGGAATAGATGAAATAAAATAAATTAATATGATAGAATTATCAATAATAAATTGATTTGAGAAAAAACCATGTAAAAATATTAATATAATACCTATTAACCAATGTAAATAATGAATAATTTTCATAAACATCCTTATTAATTTATTTATTTAATTTCTAAAATATTTTCAGCAATTAATATTTTGTTTTAAATTTATAAGAATTTACTTTAAGATCTTAAATAATTTTTACATTCATTTTCATATCTCTATAATTTATAAATAACAGAAAGTTATTCTTTTTCATTATCTAAATTTATTTTAAAAATTCTGCGTTAAAATTAATTATTCCATTTATCATATTCTTAACTTCTATGTCAGAAAATTCATCAATTTTCATATGGGCAGCACTATTACCAATTCCAGCCCACGCAGTAACTTGTTTTTGCACATTTTTATTATAAATTCCTGCTTTTACTAGTTCAGTATTCATATATTCTAATTTAGGCTTATCCGGTAAAGAAATTTTAGCCTCTTTAAGGCATAATGTTCTAAGACTATCTTCTAATACTCCTCTCATCAATACAGCGGCAGGTAATTTATAACCCTCATTCAAAAGATATTCTGCTTGCTCAATAAAATCTGTAAATACTTCCGCAGTAATTAAAGCTTTAGTATCTTCCAATAAACCTAATTTAAAATCCTCACAGGCCGATTCTAAAACTCCTAGACATCCTGGCATATCGTATGAAAAACCTTTATTTCGTGTATATATATCTTCAATTTGCTTATAGTGTATTCCGTCCTTACCACAAGCTTTTTCTATTAAATTTTTTGCTGAAGAATACCATTTATTGTATTCTAAACCAGAGGGATAAGAATCCCTAAATTCACCATTAAAATAACCAATTTTCTTCAGAATGGTTTTTGCTTCATCAATTAATCTCTGACAATGATTTTCTAAGTTCTCTTTTAAATTCATTTCTATTTTCCCTTCCTCCATATTTTCAAAATAAAAATATATATTATCGGATGCAATAAATTATTTAAATCGATTTTTATATTTACTTATCCTCTCTTTTTTTTATCTATAAATTAAATTCTCTCAATTCTCTTTGTTTAGTTCCATATAACAATTCATATTGGTTTAATGCATAATTATCAGTCATACCTGAAATATAATCACATATTGTTCTTAGTAAAGAACATTTATATTCATTATTATTATAATTTTTAGAATGGTCTGTTTTTAATTCATCCCTTAAATTACCAACCAAAATAGGAGTAGATGGTAATTCTCCTTTTTTGTTAATATAACTATTAAATATATTTTTATTGTAACTTCTATAAAAACTTATAATTGTCTTATCGGGCAGTTGTTGAGGATTAGATATAAATGCTTTAAATAATTTTTTAATAATATAATTTGCTTTCCCATCCATGCTTTGAGCTTTAAAGGAATTCAATATTCTATTTTTTAAATATTTTTTAAAGCCTTTTTCTCGTTCACTAAAATTTTTATTAAAATCAACTATTTTAAAGATATCTTCTTTATTATTATATATTTTTAATTTATTATCGTAAAAATCTTTTTCAGTTTTAATATTATATTTGTCTAAAAGATGCTTAAAATTTTCTTCTGTATTATTAATCAGATTCATTGCTAAAAAATCTACTATTAATCTTGATAAAATAGGAAGATAATATTCCTCCTTATCTATATTTTTCTTTAATTCTTCTATTAATTTTTTATACTTTTCATCTTCTTTATATCCCTTTGTTTCACTAAAACATTCTGTAAATTTATTAATTAAGTCATTTTTATCAATTAAATTAGCTATTATTCCATCTTCACTATCGTGATGTCTTTGTGCTATCTCATCAGCTTGCCGAACTATCAATCCTTCAAAGGTCCAGCTTTTATTATTTTCATTATTTATAATCTTATTTATAAAATAATTACTATTTTTTCTATAAAAATTAACCTTTAATTTATTTTCACACTCATCCCATTCTAATTTACTATGATTTAATATTCCCCACAAAGTATAATTAGTTAAATTTAAACCATTGTAAAGTTCGCTCTTTTTTTCTAACTGAGTTAAAACCCTTAAACTTTGCCAATTATGTTTAAATCCCTTTTCTTCAACTGGTATATTGTTATTAAATTCCTTTATTTCCTCGCAACCATTCATAATAAAATTTAAAATTCGTTCCCCTTCATGGCCAAAAGGAGTATGACCTATATCATGACCTAAAGATATCGCTTCAGTTAAAGCTACATCTAATCCAAAATGTGAAGCTATAGTAGTAGCGATTTGAGAAACTTCCAAAGTATGAGTTAGTCTGGTTCTTATATGATCTTCATGACCGGTAACAAATACTTGAGTTTTCCCACTCAATCGTCTAAAAGCTTTCGAATATAATATTCTATCTCTGTCTCTTTCAAATTTACTTCTAAATTCATGTTTTTTGTCTTTATTAGAATTCCTCTTTGCTTTTTCTTCATCTGCTTTGAACATTTCATATTTACATTTATTTTCCATATTTTTACCTTTTAAAAATTAAGAAATAAAATCCATACAAACTAACTTCAATTCATTTATATCAAAGGGCTCAAGCAAATCTTCTTCGTCCTTAAAATAAGAAAGTCCTTTAATATAATCGTGTAAATCTTTAACTAATTTTTTCCAATTTTTATGCTGCCCGTAATTTCTCCAAATACTTCTTATCTTTCTCAACCTTTGGGGCGTCTGGTGAAATTCTCTTAACTTTTCTAAAGTAGTCTCCCATAATTTCTGAACTTCTTTATCCTCTGGAAATTCCATTAAATAATTATCTAATTCAAATTCTACATCATGGATTAAAGAATTAATAAATCTGCTACGCCTATCTTTTGAAAAAGTCCGAGTAGGAGCATCTTGTTCTTTCTGTTCTAATTGTTTATAAGTATTCTCTAAATCTTTAACTATTAATTTATTTATTTCATAAACTTCCTTAAAAAAGTCCGGGATAACTCTTCCTTCTTTTTCCTTACAAATTATAAAATCCAATATTTCCGTTTTATTTTTTATTATTTGCCCTTTATCCAAATTATATAAATACCAAAAATGGAAATCTTCGCTATATTTATAGTAATAAAATATTCCTCTTATCTTATTTGCCTCTAATCCGCTAAATACTCCATCAGGTATCCTCTTAATCTCTTCTATCCCTTTTTTCTTTAAAAAATCTCTTAAGGGTTGATAGAATTTTTCGCCACCTCCAAATATTTCTCTTTCCAGTTCATCAAACAAACTACTATCTTTTTCTTTTATTCTTCTTATGGTTCCAAAAACCTTGGGGTGAATAGTCTCTCCTAAAATAGTCTGATCCAAACCAATTGAGGAATCTATATTCCTTATTTTCCCCTGTAAAATGCTTACCAATCTTAATAAATCTTCCAGTTCTTTTTCGGGGAAAAAATTGTAGACATAAATTTCATTAAAAGGTGAGCCAATTCTATCAATTCTGCCCGCCCTCTGAATCATCCGGGTAGGATTCCAATGCAAATCATAATTAATTACAAATTGAGCAGTCTGTAAATTCATTCCTTCGGATAAAACGTCGGTACTTAATAAAATATCGATATTTTTATTGAAAAATTCATCTACGGTTTCTTCTCTTTTTACCGAAGAAACCTTTCCGGATATATTTACCATGTTAAATTGCTTAAACCGTGCATCCTCTTTTAAATCCTGGCTTATATACTCGAGAGTATCGGCATAATAAGTAAAGACTACAATCTGGCCTTTCTTTGCCAACCCATATAGTATATCTTTAAACTTTATTAATTTCGCATCTTTTTCGGGAGTAATTGGAGATACTTTTTCATAAATGTTCTTCAATAATTGTTCATCTTTCAGAATATCACTAAACAAACTTTCTTTATCAAAATCGTCTAAGTTAAAATCCTCTAATTTTATCTCTACTTCTTCTAAACTTTCCTCATCTAATCCTACGACATATTTGTTAAATATTTCTTTTCGCAGTAATTTCCCTTCTTTTAAATTCTTTCCTAATTTTTCTAAAAACTTTATCTGTTTATCTACTGACTTTCTAAAGGCCTCTACGCTGCTTTCTAATCTCTTTAGAAGGATGGTTTTGAATATCCCGTCTAAGGCGATCATTCTACCTAAAACCATTTCTTCAATGGAGGTTAATTTTTCTACTTTCTTATATTCCAAAATTCTATAATAAGCCATAGTTAATTCTTCAGTAATGATTTTAGAGATATCCCTATACATTCCCTGGTAAGTCTTCTCTAATTCATAATCTATATTCTCTAAAACCCTTTCAGGGAAATTTATAAGATTTCCATTAATTTCAGCATCAGGGTAATTATCTTTTATGAAATTACGAGTTCGTCTAATGGATATCTCATTTAAAATATCATTCAATAAAGCCGGGTCTTGTCTTTTTTCCACATTTTTAAAATACTCAAAAATTCCGGATATTCCTTGTTTTAAAAATGCTTTTTGGTCTGAATATAGCATTAACATTATTTGCCAGTACAAATCCCATAAAGTATTATTGATGGGAGTAGCAGTTAAAAATACAATATAGGGCTTCTTCTGACTTTCTTTTCTGATTTCTTCTAACAAATTAAATAGATTTTCCCATCTATTGGATAAAGGATTCCTAAAATTATGGCTTTCATCTAGCACTACCAGTGAAACTTCTTTTAAACTTCCCCCGCAAACTTTAGTTGCCTTTTTCTTAAAATCATCCATAGCTAAATTCTCTTGCGATAAAATATTTTCAGATAATCGTAAATCTTTTATCTCTTTGGTCCACATTCCTCTGATTTGGGCAGGACAGATTATTAAAAAATTCTTTCTTTTATAAAATCCAAACTCTTCAATTACCTTTTTAGCAATCCAGGTTTTCCCCAAGCCTACCGAATCAGCTACTAAGACTGCATTATACTTTTTCAATCTCGAAAAAACTCTTCTTACCGCATCTTCTTGAAATTCTGCTAAATTCACTCTGGTCTTGATATACTCTTCTTTTGATTTCTCTTCATCTTCATCAAATTTTAAATCTTCTTTTTGTAATTCATACAAAGTTTTAATAAATATTTGGTAAGGTGAGTACTCTTTACTGCCAAAACGTGAGTCTTCTAATATCTTGATGAGGTCTTCTTTAAAATCAGAAGCCTGAGCCCAAAATTTATCGAACCATCTCTTTCTGATATATTCAGCTTCTGACTCTAATGACACTGTATTTAATTCGGTATTAGAGGTTAAACCAGCCCGGGTAAAATTTGAAGAACCTACTACCACTAAATTATCAAAGATATAGGCTTTACCATGTAAAAAATCTTTGGTATAAATGCGGATCTCTACATTTTCTTTCTTTAAAAAATTTATTAAATCTCTTACTAATTCACTCTGGCTTTTTTCTAAATCAAAATCTTCTATCTCTTCTTTGATTTTATTTAAAAGTATTTCTCCTAAAGTAACTTCTTCCTTTAGTTCGATGCTTTTTCCTAAAAGAAGCCTAAAATGCTTTAGACCTTTTATTTCTTCTTTTATCAGTTCATAGGCCTTAATATTAAAGAAGGCAGTAGCAATATCTAAATTTGTATCTTTAGAGGATTTTAAAACTTCTATTAAAAAATTTGCTAAAGTCATTTCAGAATTATCGATAACTTTTTGGGGAATAAACATTGAAGACATTATTTTTTCTTCACACTCCTTGCTTTATCTAATCTATTTTTAACTAATTCAGCTGTAGCCCAATAAACTTCTTTTCTTTCTTCTTCAGTTAATCCTAAAACATCAAAGACTACATCATCGAGGGCTTTACGATCAGGAAGTGGATTTGGTTGTTGTTCTCTGAGAGGCACATTAAGATTAAAGCCAAGTTCTATAAATATACTTTTTATATTTCTTTTTAATATGTCTTGATTAAAATTGAGTCGAATATTATCAGGATTGATCACTATACTTCTTTTTATATAAATAGGGTTTTGTTTTATAGCGCCTTCTCCCAAATTTGCTACACCTAGTAATTCCATATTAAGCATGTTGTAGGTAGAATTTAAGGAATATAATAATTTTAATCCATATTCGTTTTTAGGATAAATCCCAACAAGGTTAGCATCATTATAAATTCCTTTATTCACAGAAAATATCAATCTTTCATTATTAACCATAGGATAAGAACAAAATGCCAATCTTTGAGCTCCTAAATTCCACCAATATTTTCTACTTGCACAAGTTGGTCTTTTGTGATAACTTTGTTTTTCTCCCCATGTAATATATTCTATCGATTTAGTTCCTTTTAACTCTGTTTTGGACTTATGACACATAAAAACCTTATATTTCAAATCTTCTATTTTTGCTATAATTGATTTGCATTCGCGGGGACTTTTTATTACTGGTTTTAAAAATTCTTCTTCAATTAACCAATAAGCATCATCTCCCCTATTATAAGTAATCCTTAATCCTGCTTTTTTTATCTCTTCAATATTACTAAAATCTTCCATATTTTTAACCTTCGGTTTAATTTGTAGAATATTTACCTTATCTGTTACATCTTCGACATAAAAAAATTCATTGGCACCAGTAGTAAAACCACGACTTACTTCAGCAATATCTCCTAATTTTATTAACTTGCCCTTCCCCTTTTTCAATATCGTAAAATAAATATCAGGTGCTCTTAAATATTTTCCACCCCATTTTGAACCGGTATATTCATCAAATAACTTGTTTTCGAACATTTTATTCTTATCTTCCTTAACTTCTAAACCTTCCTTTAACAAATCTTCTTGTCTAATAGCATACACTCTAAAATCATTTTCCTTTAAAATATTTCCGAATAGATTTTGATTATCAGGATTAAATTTATCAATAGTTATTAAATTCTGACTGGAAATTATTTCTTCATAAGGTTTTTTAAGCATAATAAATTTAGCAATATTATCTAAACAGGCAGGATTAGGGTTTTTGTTGTTTTTAATTAATGGAGCACCAAAAAATACTATTACTGTATTTATAGAAGCATGTTCGAAAGATCTTTTAGTTTGATTATCATATATTGCTTTGATAGGTACAAATTTAGCTAAATACTCTTGTAAAACTTTCCCGTAACCCACATCAAGCCAGGAATTAGAAGTAATAAAACAGAATGTTCCCTTTGGATTTAAAAGGCTTAACCCATGAAAATAAAAATAAATATAATAATCGCATTTTCGATTAAATTCTTTTATAAATGGATACTTTATTTTTATACTTTCTATAAGATCTTCTTTGTATTTTCTTTTTTCTTCTAAATTAATTTCTTTTTTTGGTCTAAATGGTGGAGAAATTTTTTCTTGTCTGATATAAGGAGGATTACCAATTACTATATCAAAACCATGTTTTTCTTCAAATACATCCGCAAAATCAATTTCCCAGATCACAAATTGTTTCTCTTTTTTTTCTAATTCATTGTAAACTCTTTCTATTATGCCCCCTTTTTCTTCTAATAATTTTATCTCATTTACAATATTTTCTTTTTTTACTTTATCTTTAGAGGTTTCACCAAAAATATTTAATTGATTTGTTTTATCTAATTGGTCCTTTAATAATGGGATTCTCTTGGTTAAATTTATTATCTCTTCTCTTAAAATTTCTTGAAAAATTTTGATCTCTTCTTTTTGTATTGCTTCATAATTATCAAATTTACGGGAAGGATCATTACGATAAAACTTTTGTTTTTCCTCTTTTAAGTAATTAAGTTTTCTTTTTATTTCTCTTGAGACATTTAAGCTTTTCAAATCGAAATTAATATCGCCAATTTTTTGAACTAAGCTATCGCCTACCCTTAATCTTAAATTAAAATTGGGTAACAGTGCTTCTTTTCTTCTATCTTCTGATAAATCCGCTTCCACAATCATAGAAAGCCAGAGTCTCAGTTCAGCACAATGCAAAGCCCATTTCATTACGTCTACCCCGAAAAGATTATTGCCAATAATATCTTTTTTTATATCAAAATCTTTTCTTTCTCTTCCTAAATATCTTTCTATTATTTGAGTTAATTCCATTAATGCTTTTAAACTACCTAATAAAAAGGCACCACTCCCACAAGCCGGGTCAACTATTTTAACATCTTCTATAAGAAATTCTAGATCTCCCCATAAATTGTGTTTATTAATATATTCTAAGGCTTCTTTTTTATCTTCATCAAAAACAAATCTGTAAATAATATCTTTAGGAATTTTTTCTAAATGATTAGCAAAATATTCTACTAAAGACCGTCTAACCATAAAATCAACTTCGCTAACTGGAGTATAAAAAACCCCTAAATCATTTCTTTCGTAGATTTCTTCGGAATTTGCGAATGATTCATACAAATATCCCAGCATTTGGGGGTCAACCGCTACTTCAACATCTAAAGGCAAATCCTCTTTTATGGTAAAATTATATTTATCCAAAAAAGTAAAAATTTTATTAAACATAGAATCAGGAATATTTATGCCTAATTTATCAAATTCTTCTTCGTTAAATAAACCACCATTAAGGTAAGGAAATGTTATTAAACTATTTTTTAATTCAGCGGGAATATATCTGGCAATGCCTAAATTAGGATAAGATTTGTTAAAAACTTCAAGGAACAATATCTTTAACCAATTCTCATAAAAAGAATCTTTAGGAACATTACCTTTATTTCTTTCTATCTTATACTCTTTATAAAAATTACTTATAAACTTTTTATCAGAAGCTAACCATTCCTTTTTGGCGATGAAATAAAGGAAAATAAGTCGGTTTAAAGTCTGTTGGGCAAATTCGTGAGATATTTTCACATCTTTTATCTTATTATTAATCAAGCTCCTTAATTCAAAAAATACTTTTTCAAAATCCTTAAAGAATTGATCATTTACCCGTTTCTTATTAAAGGCTTTTTGCCAGCAATCTCTCCAAATATCTCGGTAAGTTTCTTTTTGGGTAATTTCTAAAGTAGAAATAACTTCTAAATCAGTATGATAAATTTGTGTAGTATCTAAAATCAAAGTAGATAATTTTAATTTTTTCTTTCCTTCTAACTTTTCATATTGGGGTAAAATAAAATAATAAGTTTTCCAATCATCTGTAAAAATTAGAAGAACTCTGATATAGCTATCTAAAAGAGATTTAGAAATTATCTTTAAAAATGACCGAGAAGAAATATTTTTGGTTTCAATAAAAAAACAATATAAATGTTTTTCAATATTGAATATAGAATAAATATTTTCTATATTAGGAATTATATCTTTAGGAATACCAAAACCAATTTTATCTCTTTTATAAGTCTTATCATAAAGATAATTTGCGTATCCTAAGAATTCAAAAAGTTCAAAAGTAGAATCGATGTCTTTTAAATTTCTTACTTTTTCTTCGATAGTAAATGGAATCATTATTTTTGCTCCTCGACAAAGTAATTATACTATATATTTGAAATTAGCATTGAAAATTCTAATACTTTTATTTTAGTTAGGTACTTCTGTAGGGTGTTTTGGATTTAAACTGGTGGGTAATTATTATAACCTTAATTATTTTAATACTTTTAATTTTTAATAGCAAGTTATTAAAGGTTTGGTGGGGATATTCGATTTGCCAATCTGCCGACTGGTTTTAAGTTGTCAATAATCAGAATTTACTGGATTCCCATTACCCGCTTTCGCGGGTACAAGTTTCATGGGAATGACATAGGAAGGATGGATTCATGCCCCTGCTTTCGCAGGGGGAGCCTTGCGCAGGAATGACATATAGGGAGCAGGAGTGACAGGGAGGGTTGGATTCATCCAACCCCTACCATTGGATTAAAAAAATGGAATGTGGTGGGGTGGTGGGTCAGATGAATCTGACCTTTACATGATGATAAAAAAATTAATTTGAAATATTGAAATATAAAAGTATAATAATAACTATTAAATAATTAACGTAAAGGTAGTAGAAAGATAAAAAGAAAGGAAAGCACTAATGACCAAATTAATG
>Ga0315293_10004504_pt1 | contig 13185 bp, 9 predicted proteins | sample YL17G13_20_MG_FD_203071 | JGI IMG/M metagenome (GOLD analysis project Ga0315293, IMG submission 203071) | Sediment microbial communities from Yellowstone Lake, YNP, Wyoming, USA - YL17G13_20 | ecosystem: Environmental > Aquatic > Freshwater > Lake > Sediment | place: USA: Wyoming | collected... | reverse complement strand
TGCATCAGGGCCGTGTTGCTCTTGTGGCTGCCGCAGGGCCCGACGCCCTCGTATTTGTAGAAAATGTGGGCCGGCGTGTCCAGCTCCTTTTTCAAGCCGGAGGCATAGACCAGGGGCGTGGGCCGGTACTGGAGGTAGGCCTGCCGGACCGGGTCGGGAATAGGAACAAACTCATCGAGAGTCGCCTCCTGGGCGATAAAGCCCTTGGGGAAGACGGGGGCCAGGTCCTCGGGGCCGAGCGGCTTCTTGGTGCCCGGATGGAGGGCCGGGCTGGGGAGCTCGGGCAGGTCGGCCTTAAGGTTGTAAAAGGATGTCGGAATAAGATCTTGATGTCTTGAGGAAAAGCGCTGCATAACAAACCTCCTTCGAAAAATGGTTCTTGGGAAAAAATAGCCCTTGGGAAAAATAGCAGACGGGGACGGACTACAGGGCGGGGGAACCCGCCCACCACCCGCGAAGGAGGCAGGAAAGGACCCGATGAATAACTTGTCCTTCCTGAGTCAGCATGGGCCGTATCCTAATCGCATCTATAGAAAAAGTCAAGACGAATAGCACCTCCATCCATGTGATTCGGCATTCAAGAAGAGGAGGGGTCCTGTCACGGCTCCTCCCCATCCGTGCTCGCCAAGCTGCGCGCGGATGGGGAGCCCCTCTGCCGTGCCACCCCTCCCCATGTACCACGCGGTGGGAAGTGCTATCGGCCAGATGTGCCGCTTGGCAATTGAATCCGGTTGTGGTAAATAATGGATTCACTTTGAGCCCTGGATGGGCAAGGTTCCCGGGACAGGGAAGGAGCCGGAAATGAAGAGAACGGAGAGAAAGCACCTCAAGGAAGACGGGTTCGCCTCAGGGCTTCAGCGGTTCTTTGATTTCTTCACTCATAACAAAAGCATTTTCTTTATGGCCCTGGGAGTGGTGGCCCTTGGCATTCTGATCTTCCTGGGGGTCCGTTTTCTGCAAGGCCAGGGCCTGGCCCAGCAGGGCCGGGTCGAGTCCCAGATCCTTGAAATCTATGGCGGATTGGACAAACAACCGGGCGATGCGGCCCGGCTTGAGAAAATGGCTTCCCAAGGCCGCGCCGGCCGATTAGCCTATCTGCTGCTGGGCAATTATTGGGTCAGCCGGGGGAACCCGCAGAAGGCCGAGGCCCTGTTGGCCAAGGTCAAGGACAGCCCCAAGGATTTGGTCTATTATCAAGCCCAGGACCTTTTGGGACAGATCTACTTCCAACGCAAGGATTACGATAAGGCCATTGAAATCTATAAGGCCGTCCAGGCCGATGAACCCAAGGAATTTCCGGTTGACCAGGCGATTTTCCGCCAGGCCGAAGCCTTGGAGAAAAAAGGACAGAAGGCCGAAGCCCTGACCCTTTACCAGAAGGTCCAGGACGAATTCGCGGAGGGCGCCTTCGCCTACCAATCCGCCCAGAAAGTCCGGCAGTTGGAGAGCAAGTCCTAGCCGGATTTGACGGCGCTCGCCTCTTTTTGTATCATGTCTCAGCTTCGGGTGGGGCTGTAGCTCAGTTGGGAGAGCGCTTGAATGGCATTCAAGAGGTCGCCAGTTCGATCCTGGTCAGCTCCACCACCCAATTTTTTTTGTTTACCTCGATTTTTGAGATTTTTCTTATTGTCTTGTTTTTAGCGATTTTGTCCACACCGTGTCCACACGGGATTTTAATTGAGGTCTGTTCAAGGAACGCAAGGGACTTAAAATCCTCCAGGAAAGATTTTGGGGTTTTTTCCTAAATCCCTTATTTGCCAGCAACTTACTGAAAAATTAGGCGGTTACGGGAAAATAGGGGAGTAGTGTACTGTTTGTATTGTCTGCATTATTTGCATTGTTAGATGCAAATAGGTGACACACTGGGTGACACATTGCGAGGAAAAGATCTGCGGCTATTGATGGAACGTCTGAGGGGCCTCTTTATTATCTAAGGTCTGCGGAGGGCTAAATCCTAGGCCAATTGACTGAGCTTCCATACCGTGCTAACCTTTTGCCACACCCGATAAAAGGGGGACCATAAGTGGCCGTCAAGTGCCCCAAATGTCAGTTTGAAAATCCTGCCGATATCCGCTTTTGCGGCAATTGTGCAGCTCCGCTTGCCAGCGCCCAGGAAATCGCTTTTTCCGAGACAATGACCATCCAACAGCCCCCGAAGTTCATATTAAGAGGGAGCACATTTGCAGGGAAATACAGAATTGTCGAGCCCATTGGCAAAGGGGGGATGGGTGTTGTCTACAAAGCCGAAGATACGAAGCTCAAACGAACCGTGGCACTCAAGTTTTTGCCCCCGGAGCTGGCAGAAAGCCCTGAGGCTGGTGAGCGCTTTATCCGAGAAGCTCAGGCAGCAGCCGCCCTCTCCCATCCCCACATATGTACCATTCATGAAATAAGTGAAGAAGAAGATCAGTCCTTTATCGTCATGGAGTACATCGAAGGTCAGAGTCTCAGACAAAAAATTCTTAAAGGACCTTTAGATCAGACTGAAGCTCTTAATATTGCCATTCAGGTAGCCGAGGGATTAGAAGAAGCTCACAAAAAAGGGATTGTCCATAGAGATATCAAATCCGGCAATATCATGCTGACAGAAAAAGGCACAGCCAAGGTCATGGATTTTGGCCTGGCCAAGGTTTTTAGTGGGTCTCTCATAACCAGAGAAGCTAAAACAATGGGGACCGTCGCCTACATGTCACCTGAGCAAGCAAAAGGAGAGGTTCTTGACCACCGGACAGACATCTGGTCTTTGGGCGTTGTCCTTTACGAAATGATCACAGGGCAACTTCCGTTTAGGGGCGAATATGATCAATCCATGATCCATTCCATATTGAACCATGAGCCTGAGCCGATCACAAAAATCCGGAAAGATCTGCCTTCAGGACTTGAGCAGGTCATCTATAAAGCCATAGCGAAGAAACTTTGCGACCGTTACCAGAGTATGGAAGACTTCCTGGGCGACTTGAAGGCGATCGCTGAAGGCCTTAAGCCGCTGAGAGCAAAGGCGGGGCTGCTCCGGGGCAGAATTCTTGGTCTTAAAAAGACCTATGCCTATGCTGGGCTCGCCTGTATCGTCATTCTGGCCGTCCTCGCGTTTCTGTTTTTGCCGCCCAAGCGCGGCGAAGCGTTCGATTCCGTCGCCGTGTTGCCCTTGGAGAACCTCTCGGGCGATCCCGAGCAAGACAGCCTCGCCGAATCGATCCACGACGATCTGATCACCAATCTCGCCGGGCTCAGCAGCCTGAAGACCGTGATCGCCCGGAGAACGGTGATGCGCTTCAAGGGAAAGAATACGCCCCCCCAACAGATCGCAAGGGACTTGCGTGTCAAAGCCCTTATAACGGGCGCGCTGAGGCGCTCGGGAGACAGCGTCCGTGTCACGGCCCAGCTGATCAATCCCACGACCGGATCGCAGGTGTGGGCCGACAGCTTCGAGCGCGACATGCGCGACGTCATGTCGCTCGAAAACGAGATCGTGGCGGCCATCGCTCGGGAGGTGAATCTGCAGCTTACCTCCGAGGAGAGAACTCGCCTCGCCGGTGCGCGCACGGTTAATCCCGAGGCGTACGTGGCCTATACCAAGGGCAAGTTCTACTTAAACAAACTCACGCCGGAAGGGCTAAAAATGGGCCTCGATTACATGCAACAGGCCATCGATAAGGACCCGACGAACCCCTTGCCGTACGCAGCACTAGCGCTCGGTTATTGCCGGATCGGTCATGGCACCGCCCCACCGCCCAACGCTTTCGCCCTGGCCAAGGCGGCAGCACTCAAGGCGGAGGAACTGGGCGGGACGTTGGCCGAAACCGAGGCGGCTCTGGGGCAGATCAAGCTCTTCGAGGAGTGGGACTGGGCAGGTGGAGGTCAGGCCCTTCAGCACGCCTTGGCCCTCAACCCGAGTCTGCCCGATGCTCAACGTATGTATTCCTGGTATCTCCTGCTGACCGGGCGCAAGGATGAAGGCATTGCGGCGATGAAACGAGCCATCGAAGTGGATCCGCTCACGCCGCTCTGGAGTTCGGACCTGGCCTGGCAGTGCTGGACTGCAGGGCGATATCAAGAAGCGATGGACGCCACCCAGAAGGCGCTCGAGCTAAATCCCGATTTTGATCAGGCGCTAGGTTGGTTGGGATATTTATATGCTGATAGGGGGATGTTTACGGAGGCCATTACGGCCCATCAGAAGCTGAGTGCCGTCAGTCCTCGTTGGAAATGGCCTCTGGTGCGAACTTATGTGCTGGCCGGCCGCAAGGATGAGGCGCGGAAGATGCTGGCTAAGCTCTTGGAAGGGGAACCCAAGCCAACGGGCGCTTGGGATGGCTGGTTTTTGCCGGAGGTTTATGCGGCCCTGGGAGAAAAGGATGAGGCTTTCCGATGGCTGGAAGCGGCTGTCAAGGAACGTATGACCTTCATCCCGTGGATGAGGGATAATCCCGCTTACGCACCTCTTCGCTCGGACTCCCGGTTCCAGGATCTGGTGCGCCGCATGAAGCTGCCGGAGTTAAAATGATCAGTAAATCCAACAGAAAAAATATAATTCATGGCCGCGCTGGACTTAAAATCCTCCAGGGAAGAATTTAGGGTTTGATGCAAAAATGGGGGCACAAAAGGGATACAGTATCATTTTTTATTTCTTCGGGAGAGCCGGTTTGGGCGGCGGCTGGAGCCAGTTATGCTTCAAGTTTTGGGCGCCCCTTTGGGTGACCTCAGGGTTGATATCCAGCTTTAGCAGAGCTGGCCGGTTGGCCAGGTCCCAGGCGATAAGATAGGCCAGCCGAGCCACATTCTCCATTTTCCGGAAGTCGGCTTTGTCCGAAGTGTCGCCCTCCTGATGATAATCAGGATGAATCCCTCCCGACAGGCATAAGCTGGGGATTCCGTAGCGGATGAAGGGATAGTGGTCGCTGCGCATGAAAAAACGCTGGGGATGAGACGGGCTGGCAAGGGAATAGTCCAGCTTGAGATGAATGAACCGCTCGTTCATGGCTTTCACGCTTTGGTCGAGTTCGGAGCTGAGCACATCCGACCCGATCAGATAGACGAAGTCGGCGGCGTTCCGTGAGATCATGTCCAGGTTGATATCGGCGCTGATCCTGTCGGCCGGCAGGGAACCGCGGGCCAGCAGGCCATAAGAGCCCAGGAGGCCTTTCTCCTCGGCGGTCAACCAGGCGAAGACGACCGAACGGCGGGGCTGCTCCAGGCTGAGGGCCTCGGCGATCTCGAGCAACGCGACGCTGCCCGAGGCATTGTCGTCCGAGCCCGGCCGGACAACGCCCTCCCGCGCGCCGACGTGGTCGTAATGGGCGGTCAGCACGATATACTCATTCTTCAGGGCCGGATCGCGGCCTTCCCTCACTCCCACGACGTTCCAGGTTTTTTCCGGGCGCTTATCCAGGGCCAGGGAGATCTCCAGAGTCCGGCCCGGGAATTCGCGTTGAGGGACCTGCCGGCCTTGAAGAAGGTCATCGGTCCAGCCCTCCAGCTCTTCGGGCGCAATACCAAGCAGCGAGGCGGCCGCCGCCCGGCGGACCTCGATTTCGGGAAAGAGCGTCGGCGACTCGGAAGCCTGGCCGAAGGGAGAAGCGGGCATCCCGGCCGGCTGCTCGATTTTCAGGTCGGGGAAATTCGTTCGCAGTTCGAGGTCAAAGTCGAGGCCGCGGCGGGCCATTTCTGCCTCGCGCTCGCGGCTTATGACCTTGATGACGGCCGCTGCGCCCCGGCGGCGGAGCTCGAGCGTCCGGCTCATGAGGATGGCCCGGTTCTGCTCGGGTTTCAGGATATGGTCCTTAGGCAATGTTGCATCGAGGATCACGGCGATTTTGTCTTTAAGATCGGCCGGGCCTATGTCGTTCCATTGGAGGTGGGCGGCGGCCAGGCCCAGACCCAGGAAGATCAGTTTTCCTTCCACCCTGCCGGCGGCCGGTATACGGGTCAGCCCGAAGTCCCGGGGACAGAAATATCTCTGTTCCTTCCCTTCGGCGGTCAACCTCAGCCAGGAGCGATTGGCGGAGACCGAGCTGACTTCTACGGCCAGCTCTTGGAAGAAGGAGCCTCCCGGCAGCAACGGCCGGAGGCCGGCCCGCTCGGCGTTCAAGGCCAGATATCGGGCGGCAATGTTTAATCCGCAGGAGGGCGTGTTCCGGCCCTGGAGTTCCTGGGCGCTGAGAAAGCGAAGGGGAAGCACCATGTCCTTGGCTTGGATAGCGGCCAGGCCTTTTTTCTGGGCCAGGCCCGGCGCCGCGGCGGCCAGGAGTAAGAACAGAACCGAGATGGTCTGTTGGAATAGGTTGCGCTGTTTCACTTCTGACTCCTTGTGAAGATTTATCGGGTCGGTTTGGCAAGCCACTTCAGAGCGCCGGGGGATGATTTCCAGGCGGTCAAGTTGTTGTCCGTATAGATTATGGCTTCTTCTTCGCTGTGCAGACTGTACATGTCCGGTATAAGTTTCGGAAGCTTTTTGAGGCCGAGGAGATAACCGGGAACATGAGGATTTCTCTGAACGGCCGTATTCAAAGCTTTATTTGCGACGGCCGTATCACCGGATTTGCGATAGTCCAAGAGCGCGCGTAAATAGACCCAAAAAGCGCAGGACTCCGGACCGTATTTCTTCCATAATCTTTCTGCTTCATCATCATTTCCAAGCTCAATTAAGCAAGGCATTAAAAGATAACGAATTCCTTGATTGTCGTTTGGGTTGAGACGCAGTATATCTTTATAATGGCCGACCGCTTCGCTATATGCGCCCAGGGCCCACTGGCATTGAGCCAATCCGGCCTTAGCGCGCATGTAAGGGCGGGTTTCAAAAAGCCCCCAAAAATGGCCGGTATTCTCTTCAAGAAACATCTTGCCGAGTGCGCGCTCTCCAGCCATTGCTCCCTTAAGGTACAAGGCAGAACATTCTTGGATCGTTTTGGATGCTTCCTCAGCCAGGAGGTTGTAGGCATCCGCGCAATCGGGACAAATTTTCAGCGCTTGTTTGGCCAGAGAAATGCGCTTCTTCGAGTCGTTTGTTTCCCAGGCTTTGTATGTGAGGTCTTGCGCCCGATCTAAAGGAGTCAGACTATTTTTATTGAATTGACCGGCATATGCTTTTTCGAAAAGGCGCCTGTCGAAAGACAGGTTGCCGGCAGATTTTTCTTTTTTATTCTTTGCAGTTTTATTGGTTTGGCCGGGCAAGGTTTTCTTCTGTCTCATTGGTTTGTTTCTTTAGTTTATAAGAATATCCTTTCGCGGTTTTTTGCGCAATTGCATTTATTCTCAATACTTAGTGATATATTCGAGGAGGAGGAAAGGGAAGCGGATCGTCATGATTTGCAATTATTGACAGAACGAAATTGTTTTATATGAGAATAACGCCTTCAAAAATGCGTCATTAGAATATCGAAAGGCTAATTATTTGACCAGCCGCAACACATCCTTGTTAAAAGCCACAAGAAACTACGTTTGACATGATCATTAAAAAATTGTATTCTTCAAGCAGAAAAGGCTTTATATCTAAGGGAGGCTTCTATGGATGAAAAAAAACAAGAAAAGCTTTCTTTAGAAGAAAAAGCAAAGATCATACAGAAAGCCGCCGAAGAACTAAGCAAGTTCCAAGATGATAAATATCGAGAAATCAAATTGATCTTAGACAATAGCCCTATCCCTGCCGACATGGATTTTACCTTGACTGTCGGAATTCAGAATGCCTACCTGGGATAAGGTCCTCCTAGAAGTTGACGAGCAGCTAAATCCCCTAAAAATTCTCGAAAAATATATTGATGAATTACATCAATATGTCAAACGAACCATATTCTGCTATATGTCAGCTTTTTCCATAATCAAGCCCCTCGTTCCTTCGCCCTTCCATTCCATTATTGACCAGGATCTCCAGGGTTTTATGACCTGCGCTAAAGATACAGATAAAAATACCTTGGACTTGATAATCCACACGCCGGGCGGTGATTATGAGGCGACGAAAAGAATCATCAATTATATGCATTTGACCTATCAACACATACGGGTATTTATACCGCATTTAGCTATGAGTGGAGGGACTTTGATAGCATGCGCCGCCGACGAAATCTATATGGGGCCCTATTCAAGCCTTGGGCCGACAGATCCTCAAGTTCTATTAGGTAGAAATTATATTCCCGTGAATGCCATCCTTAACGAATTCGAGCAGGCATTTCAAGACGTTATTTCGGACCCAAGAAAAGCGCTTTTATGGAATGAACGATTGAAGCTGGTTCCGTTTGGCATGCTGAAAGCTGCTGAAATCATGAAGGAGAATTCTTTCCAGTATTTACAGGAGCTGTTGAAAAAACGCAACTGTAAAGGAAAAAGCGAAGAAGTAATCAAGAAAGCAGCGGAGTTTATCAGCGGAAGAGAGCAGTCCGTTCCTCCTGGCCAGGGGATCTCCCTGGAAAAGGCAATTGATTTGCGTCTTAACGTGAAGGATTTGCGCACGGATAAAGAACTCGAAGATCGAGTTCTATCCATCTATCATTCAGCGATTATTTTATTCCAAAAGACCATCGCCCAAAAAATTATTATTAATCACAATCGATTGAAATATATCAATAATTATCCGCTTCCGAAACAAATAGAATAATTTTTATCTTATACCAAACAACTTATCATTCGTCCAGGTAATGGAGAGTCTTGGGCTCCCGCTCCAGGTGATAGACGATGAGGGCCTGCAGGGGTTTTTTGAGGGAGCCCAGCTCCTCTGTGGAGAAGGGAACGCTTCCAGCCTTCTGGGGCGGAGGATTCTGCTTGGCCCAGTCCAGGAAGCGGGAAAACTCGGGCCCCACTTCGTCCTTGTTATATTCGGAACAGGCCGAGCAGTGAACACCGTCCCTGCGCGGGGTGAGCCAGGCCGGACCGGAGACGGTCTTGCGGCAGCGGCGGCATTTCTTCAGGTCCGGCAGGAGGCCGTTGATCTGGAGAAACCAGACCTCGAAATAGCGGGCCAGGATGGCTCTCTCTCCGCCGGCCTTGAGCGCCTGGAGAGTGGCCAGCAGCAGCCGGTATACGAGGTCTTCCCGGGCGCGGGCGGGGAAGAATTCCTCGATGAGCTCGGCAAAGTAGGCCAGGGTGAAGGCCGTGGCCGGCTCCTTTTGAATTTCAAAGAACGATTCGACCAGGTCGCAGGAGGAAACAGTCACCAAATCTCTGCGCTCCTTCTCGTAATAGAAAATCTGGACGAAGGTCATGGGCTCTAGAAGGCTGCCGAACCGGTTGCCGAACTTGCGGGCGCCCTTGGCCATGCCCCGCAGCAGGCCTTTGTCCCTGGAGAAAAAGGTGATGATCTTATCCTGGTCGGCGTAGGCCGTGCTCTTGAGGATGACGGCTTCAGTCTGGTCCAGGGGCATGGGGACCGGCTCCGGCCTTAGTTGATCAAAGCGATCTTCAAGGCGGTCATGCGCTCCTTGAGCGTCTGGGGGTCGAGGCCGAGGCGGGCGGCGGTCCGGGTCACGTCCCACTGGTTGCGTATGAGCGCCTGATGAAGATAGCGCTTCTCGAAAAGCTCTTTGGCCTGGTTCAGGGGCGGCCAGTGGCTGAGTTCGGGCGACTGTTCCATCTCCCGGGTCTCGACCAAGAGAGAGAGGTGGCTTTCCTTGATCTCCTGATCTTCGACCATGATCACGAACCGCTCCACCACGTTCATCAGCTCGCTGACGTTGCCCGGCCAGCTGTAGTTGAGGAAAGCCTGCAAGGCCGCGGGGCTCATGGTCTTGGGCTTGCGGCCGTACTCGGCGGCGAAGGCGGCCAGGAAATGATCGATCAGGGCCGGAATGTCCTGGGGCCGTTCCCGCAGCGGGGGGATGGTCAGGGGGATGACGTTTAGCTTGAAATAGAGGTCTTCCCGGAACTTGTTCTGGCCGATGAGCTCCTTCAAGCTCTTGGTCGTGGCGGCCATGAAACGCACATCGACCGACAGGGGTTCCGCCGCCCCGGGCGGGAGGAAGGCCTGGTCTTCGATGATGCGCACCAGCTTGGCCTGGCTGGTCAGGCTCATGTCCCCGACCTCGTCGAAGAAGATCGTGCCTCCGTCGGCCAGTTGCAGTTTGCCCTTCCGCTCCCGGACGGCCTGGGGCGAGCCGCCCTTGGCCGTGCCGAAAAGGTCCACCTCCAAAAGGTCGGGCGGCACCGCGGCGCAGTTGATCTCGACGAAGCGTTTGTCGCGGCGCCGGCTGTGCTGATGGATGAGGCGGGCGATGAGCTCCTTGCCCGTGCCGTTTTCGCCGGTGATGAGGATGCGGCCGGCGGTGGGGGCGGCCTTCTCCATGTCCTGACGCAGCCGCAGGATGGCCGGGCTGGTCCCCACCAGATGATACTTGAGCTTGAACCGCTCCCGGAGCTGAAGGTTCTCCTCTTCCAGCCGGAACTGCTTCAAGGCGTTCTTGACGGTCAGGATGACCTTCTCCAGGGTCAGGGGCTTTTCTAGAAAGTCGAAGGCCCCCAGCTTGACGGCCTGGACGGCCGTCTCCACCGTGCCGTGGCCGGAGATCATCACCACCTGGGGATGGTCTTCCAGGTTCTTGATTTTCCGCAGCGCGTCCAGGCCGCTCATCCCGGGCAGCCAGATGTCGAGCAGGACCAGGTCGAAGTTCTGCTGGTCGAGGTGCTGGAGGCCCTCCTCGCCGGTCTCCACGGCCAGGGCCTGGTAGCCTTCGTCTTCCAGGATGCCTTTCAGCGCGGAGCAGATGGCGGCTTCGTCGTCGATGATCAGGATCTTGTCTCGGCTCATGCGGGGATCTCGATGATGAATTTGGCGCCGGTGGGCCGGTTGCTCTGGACGTCGATTGTGCCGTCGTGTTCACGGACGATCTGGTCCACGATGGCCAGCCCCAGGCCGGTGCCTTTTTTCTTGGTGGAGAAATAAGGCAGGAACAGCTTGTCCTTGTCCTCTTTGGATATGCCCGGCCCGCTGTCCGCTACTTCGATCCTCAGCCGGCGGGAGGCCGGGTCGAAGGAGGTGGCGATGGTGATACGGCCGGACTTGTTCATGGCGTCGATGGCGTTGTCCAGGAGGTTGATGAAAACCCTCTTCATCTGCTCCGGGTCGAGCGGGATGGGCGAGGGGATTTTCGAGTCCAGCTGCAACTCGAACTCGACGTCGGTGAAGATGCCCTGGAAGAGGGCCAGGACCTGGTGCAGGAGCTGGTGCAGTTCGACCGGCTGGAGCTGGACCTTGGGCAGGCGGGCGAAGTCGGAGAACTCGTCCACCAGGGATTTGATCGTTTTAGCCTCCTGGATGATGACCCGGGCTCCCTCCTCGATGATCTGACCGGAGCCCGTGTCCTTCCGGGAAAGGTTCTTGATGATGCGTTCGGCGGAGAGCTGGATGGGGGTCAGGGGGTTTTTGATCTCGTGGGCCACCCGCTGGGCGACCTCTTTCCAGGCGGCGATCTTCTGGGACTTGATGAGATGGGTCAGGTCGTCCAGGACGACAATGGCCCCGTTAAAGCTGCCGTCGCTGCGGAGGAGCGGCGTCAGGGTCAAGGCCAGGGTTTTTTGCTGACCGCTTTCGAGCAGGGTGATCTCCCGGGTGGACAGCTTGTGGCGGTTTTTCATCTCCCAGTCGATGCTCTGCCGAAGGTCGGTGAAGCGCTCCTGGTCCAGAACCTGCCGATAGGAGCTGCCCAGGGGGCTGCCGTCCCCAAGCGACAGCATCTCCCGGGCGCTGGGGTTAATGGAGGTGATGCGGCCCTCGAGGTCCAGGGCGATGACGCCGGTGGTGATGGTGTCCAGGATGGTCTCCAGGGACTGCTTGCCGGCCCCCAGTTCGGCCGTCTTCTGAGCGATCGACCTCTGGTTGTCGCGGAGGTCGGAAATCATCTGGTTGAAGGACTCGATGAGGATGCCCAGCTCATCGGAGGCAGGGTCCTCGACCCGAATGTCCAGGTTACCCCGCGACACCTCCCGCGTCGCCAGGGCCAGCTTCTCGATGGGCACGGTGATGCCCCTGGCCAGGTGGAACCCCAGCCAGGAAGCAAAAATGACGATGATCAGGGCAATGATCAACAGGGTCATGAGGTAGAACGTCTTGACCGGGTTCTTTTGCTGCTTGAGCTGGCGGTAGCGCTGGACGAAGGAGCTGATGTTGTTGATCTTCTGGGCGTAGTTCTGAGGGAGGAATTTGCCGGTGATGACCAGCACCGGACCGACGTCGGGCAGGTCGAGGGCCACCCCCCGGCGGATCATCTCGCCGTTGCCCATGGAATCGATGCTCTGTAGGGTCTCGCCCAGATAGGCCCGTTTGATCAGGTCCAGCTGCACATCCCGGTAGTCCTGGAGGGGCAGGTCGGGGTTGAGGTAGGCGAACAGCTCCTCCTCGCCCAGGAAGAGGCCGATCTCGTCCAGACGGTATTCCTTGAGCTTATCCCGGATGAACTCCCGGAGCAGGGGCCGGTTCTCGGGGTTGACCAGGCGCCGGGCCTTGAGGTCCTGGCTCAGCCGCTGGGCATAGTGCAGAGTCAGATCCTGGGCGTTCTGGTGAAAAGCGTCGCTCACGTTTTTCGTGTCCTCCAGGACTCCGTCCAGGGGGGTGCGGAACCAGGTCTCGATGTTGCGGCTGATGAGGTCGCTGGCGAAGAAGAACAGGAGCAGGGTGGGGATGAGGGACAGGGCGATGAAAAACAGGACCAGCTTCGTCTTGAACCGGGCGCCCAGGACTCTCTGCTTCCTCTCCATATACAGGCGGATGAGGTTGCGGCCCAGGACAAAAAACAGGATGAACAAGAGGAGAACGAAAATGACCTGCAGCATGGACAGGATCACGCCCGGCAGGGATCCGGAAGCAAACCCGCGGGACTCGCGGATGACCAGCTCGATGGCGAAGAACAGGACGATGAGCAGGGCAATGAAGGCGCCGATGATCCGGGAACCCTTCTTTTTTTTATCGGTCAGGCGGTCCATGGCAGAATGGGCTGTGGTTCTGTATTACTCAGCCAAATAATCCTTGTAGTTGGCCGTAGTGATCTCAAAGGTTCTGGGCCTGCCGGAGGAGCCGAGGGGCTTGGCTTTGCGGCCGTTGATGGACAGGGCTACGACACCCGGCTTGCCCAAACGCATCACAAACTTGTCCAGGGCGGTGAAGGTCCGCTGCTCTCCCGGCTGGAGCAGGCCTTCCTCCAGGAGCTGGCCATCGGCCATGACCCGGACCCATACCTCTTCTTGGAAAGAGAGCTGGAGGGAGAGGTT
>Ga0315293_10004503_pt1 | contig 13188 bp, 11 predicted proteins | sample YL17G13_20_MG_FD_203071 | JGI IMG/M metagenome (GOLD analysis project Ga0315293, IMG submission 203071) | Sediment microbial communities from Yellowstone Lake, YNP, Wyoming, USA - YL17G13_20 | ecosystem: Environmental > Aquatic > Freshwater > Lake > Sediment | place: USA: Wyoming | collected... | reverse complement strand
TTGGAATGCAGCGCCAGCACATGGCCGAACAACAAGAGCCGTATGAATCGAGAGGTTCAAGTACGGTTCCGTGAGGGACTCGGGGTGCGATCCCCCGGGTCTACTCGACCCGCCGCCCATTGGAGATGGCCGAATGGCGATGCAGGGCCGGGAAACTCGGAGCGCGTCACGGACTCACAAACCTCGAGGCCCACTGTGGACGCACCACCCAGGCTGAGCTGCTGTCGAGTGCGGTGGTCCACTCCTCATCGGTAAGCCGCACGGGTGAGTTCGGGTCGACAGTCACGACGTCGTAGTACGACCCCACTGGTCCAACGAAGACCGAAGTGCATGTGTCAAGTTCGACCACCACGGCCATCAGATTCACCAAGCCACTTGCCGCATGCAACACTTTTGCCGGCCCAATGTCGTCGGCTGGCCTTGTGTGAACGTCGGCAATGGTCGAGAACGATGACTGCTCGGTGACGTTGGGGTCGGGGATGTCGTAGACCAGATCAAAGTACCATCCGTCCAGAACCTTCACGGTTCCGCACCCAACGCTCTTGTATGTGGGCACAACCACCTGTTTGAGCCACGCCACCTGATCGGCTGTTGGCTCTTTGCCCTGCGCTGTGAGTTGCGCGCACGCTTTCAGCTTGCCGGCGATTCCCTGTACGGATGAGAAATACGCGCCAACCTGGTGGTCCACCTTCCCGAAGAAGTTCTTCGCCTTGGTGGCATACTTCTCCACTCCTTCGAAGAAATCGGGGTACGGCTCGACGTACGCCAGAGGGTGATCGCAGGTTATCCCCCCCGTGTATGACTGTTTGGCGTAGAGAATGGTGTTGTGCCGCAGTTGCGCCCATGAAGTCAGTTGTGTGTTGCGCATCTTGGCTCGCCATGAGGAAGTGCGAAAGACCGGGGACAGAGCCGGGTTCTTCTCAGCCCCATTCAACTTGCGCAGAAAGTCAAGCCAGCACGTGTAGAGGTTGGATTGCCACCCTGGCTCGCTGATGTCGTCGTAGAGCCGGCGCTGGCTGCCAAGAATTCCCGGCAGCGCGGCCAAGGCCATGTCCGCCGCGGGGTAGTCGGCCAGTGCACTGTTGTCGCCCAACACAAAGGCGATGTCAAGCGACGAGGGAAGCTCGCGGTAGTCCACCAGAGGGAACACGGACTGTGAGAAGGTGTACGAGTCGAGCACGAAACGCTGCGGCATGAATGAGAAGATCAAGGGGAGGGACAGGCTATCGCTCGGGTGCAAGTCGTACGGCTTGAACTGAGAGAGAATCAACTGAACCCCGTACTGGTTGCGCGCAGCCACCGAATCGAACCGAGACTCGTCAAAATTCGCCAGGAGTGCAGGCACGCCGGCGGGCTCGAGATCCCGGACGAGTCCGCCCATACCCCGCACGCTCAAGCCATCGCTCTGGCCTACCATGAAATCAATCACGTTGTTGAAGGATATCCACTGAGCGTACGTCCCGGAGCTCACCACACAGTCCCATAGCACGAGGGCAGCCTTCTTCTGAAGCACCCTGGCCGGCATGTCAAGGGGTATCGGGCCGCCAATTTCAAGCGAAAGGTCGGCGCGCGAAAGCCACATCATGGCGCGAAAGTAGTTTGTCAACACAACAGACTTCGTGTAGTGCCCTCTCGGTTTGAATTGCGAAAAGTCTACCACCACTGGCCGCCCGAAGAGTGTGATGCGGTTCATCGCTTCCGACGAGGCAGCCGCCAACCAGGAGGCGACCTGCGTTGACTTGGCAAGGTCGGTTCGGGCAGGGTTCAGGAGGAAAAGCGCCGTGGCCAGGTAGTCCCGCACGTCCGTCACGTATGCACTGTCCTGATAGTAGCGCTGGGAGTAGGCCAGGGACCTGCTGAGGATGTCGTTGAGCAGGGCCGAGAACCGATCGGTCTCAAGCTGCATGAGAAGATTATCATAGCTGCGATAGACCGTCTCCAGCAACATGTCGGTGGTCACGATCACAGGCAGATCGGCGCTGTGGATCGCGTCGTAGGCCGTGTGGTAATTGGGGAAGCGTGTTGCGCCGTACACGGCAACGCCCCTTTCGAGTGTGCGCGCGACAAACTGGTCTGAGGCAGCGCTGTCCGGTCGCCCCAGGAACCCAGCCCGTAGCCGTTTAGTCAATGAGTCGATGTACTCCACCTTCTGCCGGTCGTAGTTGAGACCCTGAGCCACGGAAACGTCGGGATACCGGGAGACCAGGTCTGCGCGGGTCCATACCCCTTTGCGCGCCAACAGGTTGCGTTGGTAGCCTGCGTACGCAGTTGTGTCGGCCTGGTTGCTCAGGTAGAGGGTCGGAAAGGTGGGCGCGTGGTACAGGCCGTTGATCCACTGACCGAACTGTAGTACATCGACAAGATCAAGCTTGGCATCGCCATTCATGTCAAATGCCGCATCATAGGAGACGACGCCGCTTGTGACGCGTGCCAGCAGAACCTGCACGTCCGCATGGTCGACAACGCCGTCACCGGTGAGGTCCAGCGGCTCGCCGATGGCAACGTGAGTTGCGAGGAGCAACGCTCCTGTCAGGACGATTGGCTTCATCATGGAACAACTCCTCATTTCACGAAGCTGATCTTCTTGCTGTATGTGAAGGTGCCGACCTCGAGTTGCACGAAGTAAACGCCCTTCGGCGCGAAGACTCCACGGGCGTCGCGGCCATCCCACGAAACGCTCTGGGCTCCTGCAGGCACCCGGCTGTTGCGCAACACTCTCAGCGTTCGTCCCCCCGCATCCAGCACCCGAGCCCGCACTTTGACCGGTTCCTTCAGGTTGAAACGGAAGACGTACGCCCGTCCTATTGTCCGAAAGGCCACGTTCCCGGTGGCTCCCGCGACCGTCGCAGATCGGGCAGCCAGGGAGATTTGCGAAAGCGGAATCGCCCCGGCGTCAAGACCCTCTGGCGTTAGTGCATTGTCCACCCAAACGCTGTCGACAAAGTCGGAGAGTGCGGCCGGCCTCAACGCGGTATCGCCGAACGCCAGATCAACGGTCATGATGAGAACATGGGAGGTATCCATACTTCTCATGATGGCCGGCGAGACCGATGCGATGGTCACGACGTTTCCCGAACGCGTCAACTCAGGACGGATCTGTGACCAGGCGCCGTTGTCAGGCGAGGAGGCAGCCACCGCACTCAAGTCAATTCCGGGCTTGACCCGCAACCCCAGTCGCAAAGCCGCGAGTTGTTCGGTTGCAGGCACGTGGCGGAGCTCGACGCGGGCAGACCCGGCCGAACCAAGCAGACCAATCAATTCCGCTGCGCGACCATTCCTGGATGCGAGGGGCAGAACCATTGCTGACAGGAGAAGCCAGCGATTCATGGCGTGATGCATTGACATGGTGATGGCTCCAGTAGAGGGTGGGGACTTCTCCCTCAATCTACTGGGTTTCTCATCTGACTTCAAGGATTTCTGCGAGAAAGTGTTTTCTACCCGGAAACACGTCGCTGCAACCCTCCGACTGCGCTCAGAGCGAGCGCCGTAGCCAAGGCGATTGCATTGGGCGAGCGGAGTGCCCGCCGGGATTGTGCCTCAGACATCTGGCTCACATGCGGAGGGCGCCGCCCGCCAAACCGCCGAACGAAATCGCAAGCATCGCGAAACAGGACACCGCCTTCATCGGGCGCCACTGCCTCAGTGGACGTGCATGAGGTATCTTCTTCGTCAACGGTCCGGAGGCGTGCGGCGATGGGGGCCGTCCGTGCAAGTTGATATGAGGGGGGTAGCATCGTGAAGTTGCGAAGCAATGGCAGAGGAGGGCGCTACGCACCCTGGCGTGGGCTGGAGGACCGGCGCCTGCGATCCGATGGCCGCCGCTGAGCTGCTCAATGGCGAAGCCTTCAGCATGGTGCTGTGCCACAGTCCCGAGGGTCTTGCACATCTGGCTGACATGCCCTTCGACATCTTCCTGGCCGGTCACACGCACGGCGGCCAGATCGCTGCGCCGTGGGGGCCGATCGTGCTTCCGCCGGGTCGTCTGTGCCGCCGGTACCCGTCTGGACTTCGCCTCCACGACTCGGGCATGGTCTTCGTATCGCGCGGAATCGGTGCTGTCGAACTGCCCATGCGCGTGTGTGCCCCTCCGGACATCCTGCTGCTCGAGCTGCACCGACCGGGGACCGAGGCGTCTGATGCGTGATGGGCGTTTCACAGCCGCGCACAGAGGTGGCTCACTCAGCACAGAGCGCCACCGACACCTCGCCGCGTGGGCAGCAAGTTGCGCGGAGCATGTGCTCCCGCTGTCTTGCGCGGTGAGTTCAAACGGGTGCCCTCGGGCGGCAATCGATTCGGCGAGGGCGTGGGTGCGTGGAGAGATCTCGGTCGGTCAAGCTCGGAAGGCCGCACTCGCAGCGCATGCTGCGGCCCGGCAGACCGACAGCGCGCAGGCCAAAGCCGCAGCGCGTGCAGCAGGTCACGCAGCAGCGACTGCGCACATGGCCGATCATTCTCTGCGGGCAGCGTTCTATGCACTCAAGGCGGTACACGCGGCGGGGATTCCGGTCAGCGCGGAGCGGGCCTGGCAGGATGCGTGCGTGCCGGATGACCTGAGGGAACTTGTTGCGTCTGCGCGGGACGTCCTCACCCGGCCTTCTTCCGCTCGGGCAGCAGGTCAAACGACGGAATCTCGTTGATCCGCCCGAGCCAACCCACCTTGTCTCTGCAATAGACATTGACACTCGGCGACACTGGCAGTTCCGAGTCGAGAGTACCGATTTTCAGAAACACGACCTGCGGCGACGCATCTGACTCCGCGTACACGGCAGTCCCACACTCGGTACAGAAGTAGCGACGAATGGGCTTGCCGCTATCGCCTGTGGAGGCGAATGCCTTGGCAGTGGTTCCCGAGATTCTGAATGCACTCTTGTCAACTCCGACAACCGGAGTGAACGCGCTGCCAGTTGATTTCTGACACGCCTTGCAGTGACAGTTGACCGCAAAGAGCGCCGGACTCGCGAAGTCGTACTTGAGAGACCCGCAGAGACAGGATCCGGCAAAGGTATGCGTGGTTGACATGCGTGAACTCCGTTTCTTCGAGGAGGGTTCGGCTCGACCGGGGTGGACTGCGCAGCGTGCGCGGATGGGGTCGGGTGCCGAAGAAAATAGTTTGGGTCTGGCGCTGGGGATCCAGCCGACGTGCGGTGACTGAGGACGGTCCGAGACCCCGGAGCAAAGGGGACGGAGCTTCATTAATATATTAGGCCCGGGGGTTGCCGATGGGTGTGGCAAACCCGACATCCGGGTCATGATCTGCTAATATATTAAAGTTGCTCCGTCCCTTTTGTTCTTCCGGACTGCAGGGCTCCACCATCCCTGTCCAGCCGAAAGTTGTGTGGCATGATCACGCAGGTGGATCCACCCGTGCCGTTACGATTATCCCCCGCAATACCCGGATTATCCTGGCAGATAACGGCTCCCATGGTTGCCTGGCGAATTCCGGCCAAATACGCCGCTTCGTGCGTTGGCATATTTTGTGCGTTGGTCTTTTGCGCAGGAGAGAGTGTCACGAGCCCAATAGTCCCCAACACTGGAGGAGTACATGCACGGCAACGGCAGCCAAACCATTGTCAGGTCAGACCAGCCGGACCGGAAACCCCGCCGATGCAGGGCCGTCGCGACGATTGTTGCGTGCGTTGCGGGGCTGATGGTCTTTCAGGGGTGCGATCTGCTTATCACGTATTGGAAGGACCCCTCTGCATACGAACCGTACCAGGGACTATCTGAAGTCAAGCCGTACGACAATGTGTGCGGCCGCAACCTCTCGGACTTCGCCGACCAGCTCGATTCGACCGTGATTCCCACGCTCACATTCGATCAGGAGACCGTGTGGCCTCCCGAGGATTCGGCGTACGCAGCATACGTGATGGAGCTGGGGAAGAACCCGGGACTGGGCATCCGCTCACTTCACGCGCAGGGGGTAACTGGCACCGGGGTCTCGGTGGCCATTATTGAGCCCTGGTGCAACTCCACCAATCCCGAGTATGCAGACAGGATTGTCGAGTACCATGCTGTGGGCGACGACCCGTACGACGCCCAGTACAGCAGATGGACGCCGCCGAGTTCGGCCGCGCTCGGCCTTCTGGCCGGGGAGTCGGTAGGAACTGCGCCTGGCGTGAGCGTCTACATGGTGGTGGTCTCGTCGGTGAACTACCGTGACACCTACCTGACGGACGCGTTGCGGTGGATCGTCGAGAAGAACACGACACTTCCTGCAGGCAACAAGATCCGAGTGGTCTCCTGCTCCCGTACCCCGCAAGGCCCGTGGAACAACAGTTGGGATGAACGCGAGTGGCTATCTGCCCGGAACCGAGCTGAGCAGGAAGGAATTCTGGTTCTCGATTGTACGCAGAGCTCTGCCTTAGTCGACGCGTGCTACCATGATCTCTTCAGCCCAGACAGCCTGCAACTGTGCGGTATCGGATACCCCGGAGAACCATCCTATCTCAGCAGTGGCAGGCTCTACGCACCAGCGTCTCGACGGACGGTGGTGAACGGTCCAGATACCGCCGGCCCCCGCTACAAATACGTGGGTTCTGCCGCTGAAATGGGCTGGGTAAGCAGCGGTCGGCTCTGGACAGGCGTACCCTACCTGGCAGGGGTCCTTGCTCTCGGGTGGCAGCTCCGACCAGACTTGACCAAGGAGAAGATGGTTGAACTCGCATTCAGCTCAGCGTACCGCAAGGGAAACGCGTCGATCATCAATCCACCGACATTCATTGACAGCGTCCGAGCTCAGTAGCAGGAAGCAACAACCGAAAGGAATTCCCATGAGGCCGAATCTGCTTAGAACAATACTCCCAGCAACTGCATGCGTGATCGCGCTGCTGCAGGTGACTGCTGTGTCCGCAGAGCGCCATCGAGTCCGCCATATCGACAGACCGCTGCAGGGCGGCTGTGGTACGGGAAATGTCGGCATTGGCATTGGGGTGTCACTTGCGGATAGCGCTGTTCGGGTCTCCTTGCCTGGCGTCTCGTACAGTGTGAACGACCGCATCGCGTTCAGCAACTTGCCGTGGCCGACCATGCAGTTCCTGCTGGTGCGACGAGACACGAGCAAGACATCGCTATTGGCGCGGCACATGGATCTGGCGGTGAGGGTCGGAGTCACCAGTTCTCTGCCCACGTCGTACATAGGAACTCGTGACGACCAACAGCGGGAGGAGATCTGCTTGTTCCCACAGGCCGCACTCCTCGGAAAGCTGCGCTTCGGTCGACACACCTGGTCAGAATGGGTCCTTTCTGCAAACACCGTGAATGTAGAGGTCGTTGACGTTGTGCTTGCGCCGTCTGTCGGGGTGCAATTCACCAGCAGACTGTACGGAAAGATCGGCTACCATGGGGCTCTTGTCCACTTCTTCAAGGAGCCGCCGATGAGGGAAAGAGTCTACCTGGCCCGGTACGCCTCGTCGGTGGATTTCTACCAATCATCCACGGCAGTAGACGACCGGACGCGCGTAGCCCATACCATGCCAATCACCATTGGCGTCGATCTCGGGACTCACATGACCGCCGAGGGCTCGGTGTCGATCGGACGGTCAGTTCGCAGCAATGTGCCGGGCACTCTCACCCTCTCATGGCACTGGTAGCTCTCACTTCACACTTATCAACAGTACAGAGGTCAGCAATGACACATCCACGTGATCGAGCACTCAAAGCACTCTTCTTCGTCCTCGGCATCGCCAGTCTGGTTCTGGCGCAACCAGACAGTAGCGCCACCAGCGTTTCCCGCGCGGAACTGGAGGCGCTCAGAAGAAAGATTGATTCTCTGGAAGCCCGAGTTGAGCTGGCGCAGATTCAGCGGATAGAGTCTGATGGCCTCGCATCGGGAGCGCAGCGGCAGTGGGGTGAAGGCATCACCATTGAGGCGACCCTGTCGCAATCCCGTCTAGCAGCCGAGTTTGGCTACACGTTCAAGACACTCAGGTCGTGGCGCTTGGGTATTCTCGGGGGGGTTGAGGGCGGGCGTGTGCCAGGCTACACCTTCCTGCCGACACTCGGCCTGTACGGAAAGATGTCGTGTGGAACACCGGTCTTCCTGAACTTCATGAGCCTGAGCGGCTACTGGAACACCGGGCTCTACACGATGCTGGTTCAAAGACCCACCCACATGGTCACCGCTCTCGTTGGTGGCGTCGGGGCAGGCGGTGAGCTTGAATTCTGGCTGAAGCCCAATCTCTGTTACACGTTCGGCGGCTCGGTCACAATGGTCACCCTAAGTTCTCCGGCCTACGGCTACAATTCCGAGACACAACAGTTCACCGAGAGAACCGATGATTTCGGCAACGAACGAGTAGTCCGAACGGAAGTGAAATTCCTTGGATTCAAGTACTACATTAATCGCCCCAAGCGCAGGTAACACACCGTGTTCCACGAATTCGTCATGCGCGTAGTCGGGTTCGGCATTGCTTCACTGGTGTACTTCACCCCGGTACAGGTCAGCTACAACCACGCCCAATTGACAGTCTCCTGCCGTCTCACCAACCCCATCACCGACGACGCCCGAACGCTGGCGTCGCGCGGGTTCGTCTTCAGTCTGCGGCTCTATTGCTCTGCCATTGTCAACGAAAGCCGGGTGTATCGCACCGAGAGCATCCGGCGGCTTGCGTGCCGCGATTCGGTCTGGTCAATCAACGATACTGCGATGGCCCTCAACCAGATCCAGACGCACATGGGCACGTTCTCCGCCTCGCTGGATAGCCTGCATCTCACCGAGGGCGACCGGGTGCTCATCTACTGCGCGGCATCAATCCTCCCCGACTCCGGCTTCGAGCAATCGACCGGTTTGAGCACTTCGGCCATCTGGAGTTACTATATTCCGCAAAGCAAGTCCAGGTACATCCTCGGTGCCGACAAGGCACTCAAGCCGGAGTAGCACGCATGTCTCTCTCCCGTCGGTTCCTCCTGATCTTCTGCGGCGCCATCCTGTGCTCAGGTGCGATCACGGCATTGCTGGCGGTGCACTCTCTGCACCAGGCGTACATGCTCTTCACGCACGCGACCCATCCCGAGTTGATCCCGGTGATGGCCGGCCGCATGTACACCAAGGCCGTTGTCAGCTTCTGCCTCGCGATGGTGGTGTGCATTGGCCTTGCGTTGCCTCTGGGCATTTACCTGCTGCGACAGATCTCGCGGCCCTACCTGTACATCTTCGAGCACCTTTCCGACATTGCGCACCAGCGCATGAAGCTTGACGAAAGCCATCGCCTCGGAGGAGACGTGCTGTCGGTGGTGCGTCGATACCTTGACGTTTTGCTCGACGACCTGAGAAAGCTCCAGGACTTCGAGAAGGAGAAGGAGTGGAAGAACGGAGCGCGCATGCTCATGCATGAACTGAAGAATCCCCTCACACCACTCAAGCTCGCCACCGAGAGCCTGCTCGTGCAGGCTCCCGCGATCCACGCTCAGGAGGAGCTCGGACGCATTGCCACGGCAACCAGGGACATCGAGAACATCCTTGGCTGCTTCAAGGAACTCGTCAACATCGAGTTCGGCCCGAAGGAGCGGTTCGATGCGGTGGAGTTTCTCAAGTCAATGCCGCTGGAACTCGCCGGGGCGGGGATTGCGGTGAGGCAGACGCTGGAGATCTCGAACGGCACGTTCCCCGTGCTCTCCGAGCGCGGACTGCTCAAGATGGCCTACATCAACCTTGTCAACAACGGTGTCCACGAGAACTCTGCCGCATTTTCGGTTGTTGCGCGTCAAGATGGCGACAGCATCCTGGTCGAGTTCATCACGCCCGACCGCACGATCGAGAACCCCTCGCGCGTGTTCAAGCTCGGCTACTCGACCAAGGGCGACAAGCGTGGGTTTGGACTCTTTCTCTGCAGAAAGATCTCCGACTATCTCGATCTCGATCTCTCGTGCAGGAGCGCTGACAATCGCGTTGTATTTTCCTTGCGGCTTGCCGGATCTGTCCCGGCTCAGTAGAACGACTCCTTCACAGCCCAGGACCATCGCATGACATCCGTCTACATTGTCGACGACGACGCCTCGGTGCTGGAGAGCCTGGCAACGACGCTGCGCAAGGAAGGGTATGCGATCGAGACCTTCCACACACCCACAGCCTTCATGAGTCGTGTGAAGGTCGCGCCCCCGGCAGTCGCCATTCTCGACATCTTTTTCGGCGAGGGAGAGCGCACCGGCGACGAAATGGTTTCTGCAGTGCACGAGGTATCGCCACTCACCCAATGCCTCATCATCTCCGGTGAGAGCGATCTGCAGAAGACTCTGGCGTGCATGAAGAACGGGGCGCTGGATTTTCTGGAGAAGCCGGTGTCTCTGCCCAGGCTGCTCACGACCGTTCGAAATGCGTCCGGCATCCATGCAGTACGCGCCGATGCGGAGAGCCGCCACCGCATTCTGGGCAATGTTCCCTCAATGGTCGAGCTGCGCAACCGGGTGCGCAAACTCTCGGCACTCAGTGAGAGCGTGCTCATCTGTGGTGAGAACGGCACAGGCAAGGAGCTGGTGGCTGAAAACCTGCACCTCATGTCCCCCCGATCGATCAATCCATTCCTGAAAATCAACTGTACCGCGCTCAACCCCAACCTCATCGAGTCGGAGCTCTTCGGCCACAAGGCCGGAAGCTTCACCGGGGCAGATCGCGACAAGCAAGGGTGCTTTGAGCGAGCTCACCGAAGCTCCCTCTTCCTCGACGAGATCGGCGATCTCCACGCCTCGCTGCAGAGCAAGATCCTTCGGGTGTTGCAGGAGAAGCGCGTACTGCCTGTCGGAGGAACGCGCGAGGTGGAGATCGATACGCGGCTCATCTTCGCGACGCACCGCGATCTTGAGGCAATGGTTCACCAGGGCGCCTTCCGCGAAGACCTCTATTTCCGCATCTCAACGTTCGTGGTACGAATCCCGCCATTGCGGGAGCGTGTCGACGACATCGACGTACTGGCGCCATTCTATCTGCAGGAGTTCCTGTCGGAGAACGGGTTGCCTGCGAAGGCCTTTGCGTCGGCTGCCATTGACAAAATGAAGTCCTATCACTACCCGGGGAACGTGCGTGAGCTTGCCAAGATCGTCAAGAACGCCGCGTTCTTCTGTGCCGGTGACATCATTGAAGCCGAGGATGTCGATCTGTCGCCCGCATTCGGCCATGCCGACATCTGGTTTCGCACGCGCGGATTGACACTTGCGGATGCCAGGGATTTCTTCGAAAGGGAGCTGATTGCGCGGCGACTGGAGGAGTCCGGCAACAGCGTTGCGCAGGCGGCCGAGACTCTGGGCATGATCAAGAACAACCTCTACCGCAAGCTCAAGCAGTGCGGCCTCAGTATTCCCGAGAGTCAATCGGAGCGGATGTAGTGGAGCATCCTGCGGCTGGGGACCGAGCTACCGGTCGACGTGTGCAGCGGGGACGGAGCTTCATCAATACATATATGGTCAACGACTACTGGCGGGCGTGGCGAAGCGGACACCCAAGTCATAATCTGCTAATGTACTAAAGTTGCTCCGTCCCTGCTCCTCCCAAGGCGTGATGCGAAGTTCGGGGCGGCTATAAGTTAATTAGTTACCACCGTCACCAGGAGCTTACTTGCCGCAAACGGCGCGGCCTACCTTCGGTTCACCTTCAATGCTTTCAGATAATGGATAAAATCATCCGTTTCTTTATCGACGTCATCATAAAGAGGATCAACCTTGTCAAGCCGCATAAATAATGATACATCATGAAACCTGCAGAGTTTTCGGCCATCGACAACAATTTCAAGCGTATTATACAGGAAGTTGTTCCTACAAATCAATTGCAGTGCCGCCGAATTCAGCGGATAGGAACGCTTGTTGACTACGATAAAATGTTCTCGATTCAATGAAAACAAAATGAGAGATTTGCCAAACAAGAATTCTTTGAGCACTCCATCCTTCTCTTCCTTCTTATAGCTTGTCTTTTCGAGTCGAAGGAACTGCCGTGTATCATCCAGAGAAAGGACGAAGTTCTGTTGCCGAGCTCCCCATAATCCGATTTTTAATTCTAATGCCATTTATGGAACCAATCCCAAGAATGCGTTTATCTTCTCGCTTGAGCGCATCGCCGACTCGATGATTCCCTCATATGTCTTGCCTTCTTTCAACATGAATTCGACCGATGGCCCAAGGGAGTTCTTGTACTTGATCAGATTCCGAATACTAGCCCACAGAACTATTGCCTTGCCTGACAATCCACCTTGTGCTTCCATCATCAAACGAGTTTCATACTTGATGGAATTGCGCATGATAACAACAACCGTTGCGATTTCTTCACTGGACTTTCCAGCAGCCTGCATACTTTGAATAGTCGTAGGGATTTCTTGCCCCAGGAAAGAGAGATACTTAACTCTTATTGCCTGATTTATTGGCCCAGTCAAAAATCGCATAAAGACAATCGATGATTTCCACATGCCAACACCCATGAAGCCGAGGCCCACTTCCACAGCACCGGCGGTTATATCTCCCTCAGAAATTCTGTAGACACCATGGGCAATAGATGCCAAAGAAGTTGCAACACTAACCACCTGCATACACTCAATAAGTGTGAAACGACCGGTTGGATCGCGAAAGCTTACAGAGCTCGCATTTGCGTACAAATACTTGTGAAAGGAAACAGGCGATTGCGGGTCTCCTGCGGCAGGATCCACACTCACGAAACGGCCATTCGCGGCGTTGTACCACCGCGCGCGGTTGTAGTAGAACCCGCAGTTCGGATCAAACGACTCTCCAACATACTGGTACGCATTCTGCGTGGTCCCCGTTCGGGTCAGCAGACTACCGAAGGCGGTATACTGCCAAGTATCCGTCACATTGCCGAGTGCATCCGTCAACTCGCGGGTGCTGCCTTGGCCGTCCGCATGGTAGAAATGCGCATTCCCGTTACGGCTCTGGCTGATTCTCTCCAGCCCATACACATACGTGGCCGTCGCGCTACCCGCCCCATCCGTCTCCGCGATCACCTGCCCATACGGCAACTGCGCATCTATCAAGTACCCGGTGGTACCCGCCGCCGTGGTCTCGCCGATCCTGCGCCCTTCGGCGTCATAGGAGTACGTCACGAAAACGCCAGGCCCTTGCACCGACATCATGCGGTCATTGTCCTGCCAGCCGTAGGTGGTGGTGCCGCTCGGATTGGTCTTCGTCTCCATGCGCCCGACATGATCGTATGTGTAGCTGGTCACCACGCCCGCGCTGTCTTCCCGTGTCAACTGA
>Ga0315293_10004502_pt1 | contig 13194 bp, 14 predicted proteins | sample YL17G13_20_MG_FD_203071 | JGI IMG/M metagenome (GOLD analysis project Ga0315293, IMG submission 203071) | Sediment microbial communities from Yellowstone Lake, YNP, Wyoming, USA - YL17G13_20 | ecosystem: Environmental > Aquatic > Freshwater > Lake > Sediment | place: USA: Wyoming | collected... | reverse complement strand
AGTTAAAGCTTCCGTAGTAGGGCAGGTTTAAACCTGCCCTACTATTTCTTCTTATCCTTCGCCAGTATATCCAGGAATATATCGACGATGTCCGGATCGAAGTGCGTGCCTGAATCTTTTTTTATCATCTTTACCGCTTCCTTCTGCGAGAAGGCCTTGCGGTACGGCCTGTCCGAGGTGAGCGCCTGATATACGTCCGCGACCGCTATGATGCGCGCTCCTATCGGTATCTCCTCCGCTTTCAGTCCGGCCGGGTAACCTTTACCGTCCCACCTTTCGTGATGGTAGAGGACCAACGGCACTATATCGTGCATGAACTGTATCGGCCTTATGATGTCGGCGGCTATCTGCGGATGTTTCTTTATCGCCTCAAATTCTTTCGCGGTAAGCTTGGATTTCTTGTGGAGTATCTTGTCGCTTATCCCGATCTTGCCCAGGTCGTGCAACACCGATGCCTCGCGTATATTCTCTATGTCCTCCTGAGAAAGATGCAGCGCCCTGGCTATCTCGGTGGCGTAGTGGACTGTGTTCTCCACGTGCTCGCCGGTGTAGTGGTCCTTCAGCTCTATCGTCGTCGCGAACGCGAATATGAACTCGATCAGGCTCTGTTTGCCACGGACATTGAGCTTCTCTATCCTCTCTTTCAGGAACCTGACATCCGTCGGCTCAGGGATTTCCGGCAGAGCGCCTTTCTTCCTTGCCACATCATATGCGGAGAAGACCCTGTTGCCCCCGGCCGCCTTGACCTTGACAAGTATCTTTTCGGCGTTGTTTATGATGTCGATGCCTTTTGTAATATCGCCGTCCGGGTAAGAGGCCACCGCCATGCTCATCTTCAACTTCACGATATGTTTTTTGTTGCCGAAATTGTAGAGGCCGACCGCATCGAATATCCGTTGAGACAGTAACTGCACTTTCGACTTGTCGACGCCCGGCGATATGATGATGAACTCCTCGCCGCCGTATCGGACGACCACATCGTACTTGCGCACCATCTTCCGAAGATACGTGCTGAACTGCTTCAGGATCAGGTCCCCGAATCCGTGGCCGTAGACATCGTTGATCGATTTGAAATAGTCTATGTCGAGCATGACTACGGAAAGCGGATGGCCGTATCGTCTGGCGCGGTAGAATTCAGCTTCGATGACTTCGGCCAAATACTGATGGTTATAGAGCCCCGTCATCGTATCCTTCAACGCGAGCTTCTTCATCCTCCTGTTTGATACCACGAGCTCCTTGTTAAGCTTGACGCGTTCGGATTCCGCCTTTTTCCGCTCGATGAGCATCTTCGCGTTCTCGAGCGCGACCGCGGCGCTGGCTGCAAGCCCCTGCAGCATGAATATGTCCTCGGGAAAAAAGTGCGCGCGGTCCTCTTTATTATGTATCTCGAAACAGCCGAGGAGTTCGCCCCTGCGGTTCAGGATCGGCACATTGACGAGATTGTAAAGGCCGAACGTTTTTCGGAGTTCCGGCATGATATGCGCGTCATGTTCGGCATCGTTGGCGATATACGGCTTCAGCGTATCGATCACCCACCCGGGAAGGGCGTGTCCCTTTTCAAAAGAATAATTGATCGGCTCAACCTTTCCCTCTCTCACATATTCGGTAAAATGAAGCCTGCCGTTTTCATAAAGGCCGGCGGTGCCGCCTGTGCCGTCGACCAGCTCCATCGCAGCCGTAACGAGCGTGCGCATGATTATCGGGATCTCGAGGATGGCGTTTATATGCTGGCTCGTGCGCGAGAGTATCTCGAGCTGGTAATCGCGTTTCAACAGAGCCCCCTCCTGGTGCTTCCGCTTCGAGACGTCGCGGACAAACGCGAAATAATACTCTATGCCTTCATACTCCAGATAATTTACACTGACCTCGACAGGGACGAGAGAGCCGTCTTTCTTCCGGTGAACGGTCTCGGCAATAAAAGAGCCGCGCTCTTTCAGCTCTTTCCAATGGGTAGGCCAGATCTCTTTGGAGTAATTCGGATCGATGTCGTGGACCTTCATCGAAAGGAGCTCGTCGCGGGTATAGCCGAGCGACCGGCAGCACACCTCGTTGACATAAAGTATGCCGGCGTCCTTCCCTATCCAGAGCATGGAGTCCGACGCTTTATCTACCGAAAATCTCGCAAGGTGCGACAGCTCTTCGGCCAATCTGCGCTCCTCCTCGACGCCTATCGCCGAGGCGATGATCTCCATTATCTCCTTGTCGTCCTCAGCTGGTTCAAAGTCATACTGGTATAGAACGCAAAGCGAGCCGACGTATTCGCCGCCGAACTTCACCGGACAGCCCAGATATGTCTGCAGATTATACAACGTAACGTTGGGGTCGGTCTTGGCGTATTCGGATTCCTGCAGGTTGTGGATAGATACAATCCCCGGCTCTCCCCGCCTGATGACATCATAGCAGATATGGCCTTCGGGAGATGACTTAGGGCTAAAATCTTCGGGGACCTTCCACTGGCCGCATGAACATAGCATGCCGCCCTCGAGGCGGTTATAGAGAGCGCAATCCGCGCCCAGAAGCTCTCCGCAGAGAGCGGTGAGGCGGTTTATATTTTCCAGGGAATTCGGGCCGAACGCCAGGAACGTCTCGTTTATCTTCGCAAGGCTTTCTTCGAGCTTTTTTCGCTCGCTTATGTCGCGGACTACCGCCAGAAAATGGTACTTGCCGGTGACGACCGCCCGTCTTAAATTGACCTCTACCCAGAAAGGGCGCCCCGCCTTGTCCTTCGCCGCCCATTCGAACAGCTGAGGCTCGCCGCCCGCCGCCTTATCCAGGAATTTGGCCATTTCCCGGTCAACATACGGCTCTTCATTAAGGCTGATGTCGTTGATCCTGCGATTCAGCATCTCCTCTTTCGGATAGCAGAACATCTCGCAGGCCTTGGTGTTGACATCCACGATCTTTCCGGTCTCGATATCGGCGATGAATATGCCGTCGCTGGCGGCGTTAAAGATCGCGCTATATGTGGATTCGCAGAATCGGCTCAGGACCTCTTCGATCTCTTTATGCTCGCGTTCGCCTTCCTGGAGCTGCAGCTCCGCCATCCTCTTCCGCAGGCCCTCAAGCTCGCGCGTCAGCTCATCGGCGCTCTTGTTTTTGTCGTCCATATGTGAATATGAGTATACTATCTTTTATATGATAAGTCAAATTTAGGGACTGTCCCGAGACCGTTGTTTAAGCGAGGTTGGGACTATCCCTATCTATTTGACGAAACATAAAATTAAATTTGACTTTTTTACATAAGGGTGCTATGCTGTCCCCTTATGCTGAATATGGATGTCGAGAGCGATAAACCGCTGGTGGAGGCATGTATAAACAAAGACGCGCTGGCCTGGGAACGGCTGGTGCGCAGGCACTTTGAGCTGATCCTCGCGTCTATCAAAAACCGCCTCAGGCGATACGGCTTCGACCCCGCCTGCGAAGACACCGAAGATATAAGACAAGATGTGGTTGCGGCCATCTGGCGGGAGAATAAGCTCGAGAGCGTCAGGAACCGCGACAACATCGCCTGCTGGCTGTCGATAGTCTCCGGCAACATGGCAATATTGCACATGCGGAAGAAACTGCCGTATGCGCCCAGGCCCATGCCTATCGCCGACGAAACAGATGAAGATAACTCACTCGGCGCGGCCTTCGACAAGACGGATATCTGCGAATCGCTCGACAGAAAAGAAGCGCGTCGCTGGATCGAAGAGTCCATAAATGCGCTGCCGACTAAAGAGAAGCTGGTCGTCAAACTCCATCTCCTTTACGGCAAAAAATTCCACGAGGTGGCAGAGATACTGCATATGCCCATCGGAACGGTATCGAGCCACGCAAAAAGAGCGAAAACTAAATTAAGGGAAAAGTTAAAATATTTGCAATAATTTTCGTGAAAAAAGCATCTATATAGTGTAGGGACCAGGGACCAGTAGTAGCGCACCCTTAAGGGTGCGCTACTATGAGGAAAAAAACATGAAAAACCATCCGACAGATGTAATGCTTGCAGATTATCTCGATAATCTGCTTCCGCGCAGCCAGAGAAGGCAGATCGAGGCGCATATCGCGGAATGCGATGAGTGTCTCTGTAAGGTCGTATCTGCCTACGAATCGGTCGGGAAAAAACGAAAGGGTAAACCGATGGGCCGGATAAATCTGTACCTCGTATTCGCTTTAATATCTTTCACGCTTTCATTTATCGTTCCGAGATTCTTCCTGCAGTTACTGGTAGCTACTCTGCTTTTGGGCATAAAGTGGGTGGCCGATTCAAAGTCGGCGAAGATGCTGGTCATGATATACGAGGCGTGGAGATCCGGCGGCGGGAAAGAGGCATCCAGGATATTCGAGGCCCTTGACTTGAGGCGGAAAATGTGATAAACCTATTGCATGCATTTAAAAAACATAGCGGCGCTATTACTCGTATCGGCGCTCATATTCTCGCTTCCGGCATGTTCGTTCATAGGGGGCAATATAGGCATAGTTGATGCGAAGATCGTAACCGCTGTCGATGAGCGCCTGATGCCGGTAAAGGTCACGGATGTATTCCCGAAAGGGACCGCGACCGTATCATGCTGGATCCGGTGGAAGAATGCCTCAATAAATACCGAGATAGTCGCCCGGTGGCATTATGTGACCGACGATATCCATATACTGGACTATACGCTGGTCATTCCGAAAAGAGAAGGCACCGGATCCGTCATGCTCACCATGCCGAATGACAAAGAATTGCCGAGCGGCGACTATAAGCTGGAACTATTCTCGGGGAAACGATTATTGAGATCACTTATCTTCAAGGTCGAATAAAATACAGATATAAGACGGAAAATAAATTTTGTACTGCGTTAATTTTCTTAAACTTAACATTCCCTATCCGTTTTAAATAAGAGATATGCACTTCGCCGCATTTTAGTTCCGGGTTTAAAAAAGCCCGTATCTTTATCTCCTGGGAAAAACCCATGCCTGTATTTTGAACCTTTATCACGTTCAGGAGATCCTTTTTAAAAGCCATCATCCCCGATTGCGAATCCCTGAGATCTATCTTAAAGAGAACCCTTATCAGCCAGGATATGAAATGGTTCGCTATCTTATTGACGGCAGGCTGGGCATTCCTGTGGGCCATCGGGAAACGGCAGCCTGTCACAAAATCATAATGCCCTTTCTCCATATAGGAAAGCATTATTTCGATATTGGTCAAAGGCAAGCTGTTATCGCCGTCTAATGTGATTATGATATCGCCGCTTGCCGTTGGCAGCCCGGATTTAAGCGCCTGCCCATACCCTCTCTTTTTTTCATGCACGATTATTGAGCCGTGCTTCCGGGCGACATCATACGTATCATCGGTCGAGTCATTGTCCACGACAATGACTTCATCCACAAAAAAAGGTTTATTTTCGAGAACCGCCTTCAGGCCTTCCTCTTCGTTATAACAGGGGATCACGACAGAAATTTTTTTATTATTATACACGCTATCTCCGCCTTAAGTTGGCGTTCTTCAACTCCTTTTCTTCAGGACCATGACCAATGAAAGGCCGAACGGCGGCCTCGCGATGCGTTCTGCGAACGACATAAAAGGCCCCAGGAAATGCCCGATCAGATAATTCTCATCGCCCTGCCTCTTCTCCTTCATGATCCGCGCCTTCAGGAACCAGCCCAGGGCTCCCAGGAGATTCATATAATAGCATTCTGCGACATCGACATTTAAATCCTTTACCATCAGAAGCATTTCCTTCTTCGAATACCTTCTGCGGTGCCCGTCAAGCGAGTCCAATGAGCCGTATAAGAACATGAACGCGGGGACTATGATGCAAATATGCCCGCCACGACAGATCCCGTCGGCCATATTGAATAACGCGCGCTTGTCGTCCTCGATATGCTCCAACACGTTGATGCATAAAATGGTATCTAATCCGGCGGCCTTGATCTCCGCTACGGCCTCGGGCGTGCATATATCACCGTGAACCGCTAAACGGGTATTCGTCCCAGTATGCGAACGCTTAAATTCTTCGGCCAGCTTCTTATCAGGCTCAAAGCCCACATATGTCAGACCTTTGAGCTTAAAAAATTCCGTGAAATTTCCTATGCCGCAGCCGATGTCGCCTATCGCCCTGCCCAGAAATGGATAGAATTGCCCGATCTGCCATCTGAAATAAGGCCTGGCCAGCCTTCCCCACCTCTTATAAAAATCGAGCCGGTCCTCTTCGACATTATTTCTCATCCTGTCCCCTGTTTTATGGAACAGCGTGATAGTTCGACAATGAAATCCTTCTTACGCGGTATCCCATGGCGCTTAAGAAATTTTGCGCCTCGCCGGGTTTGATCCCCAGTATTTCTGAGCGTACACTATTTTCTTCGAAAAATATATTCTTTACCCTGCGCTCCCGCAGTAAACCGGTCGCCCCTTTAAGCACCCAAAGGTCCGCGCCTTCGACATCGACTTTCAGGATATCGATATGTCGCATGTCTTTCCGGAAAAAATCATCGAGCGATACCACGGGGACTTCGATGGACCCCTCTCCCGGGACAAGAGAGAATCCACCCCATCCGGTCTGGTCTTCGGGGCCCGGATAGAACGGAGAGCTTCCGCTCATTTTACCCATGGCTACTTTCTGTATATCGATCTGCGCGGATAACGAATTACTATTTACATTCCGTTCCAAAAACGATAAAGCCCGCGGATTGACTTCAAACGCGATCGCGCGATTTTCGTCTCGCGCCGCCGCCCATAGTATCGAATAGTAACCGATATTGGCGCCCACATCGACCAGCAACCCTCCCGTGGCCGCCATGCGCGTTATTTCTCGCGAAAGCGGTAATCCGTAATACCCGCACATCGCTATGCATTTATGCGATACGTCGGTCGGAAGAAGGTCAACCGAGAAACCGCGGGCAAAATCAAGCTTAGAGTTCCGGAAAAGCCCCGGCGGCAGGGTCTTTTTGAAATAATACCTGTAAAAGATCTCCTCTCTCAACCACCTCGGCCTTATGCTCCTCAACCAATGTGTATGCATAAATAAATTTTTATTCCTTTTTCCGCGCCTCCGCAAAGAATTTCTGCAGGTCCACGCCATGCTCGATCACGCTTTGGCATATGACCGCGTCGAATGTCCCGTCCGGAAACCTCGTGCCGGTTATATCGCCGTGCTCATACGTTATTGTGCCCCGCCGGATCTTTTCTTTGAACTCCAGGCCTATGCCCGTCAAATTGTCATACCCGTACAAAAACAATGAAACCAGTATCTGGGATTGCATTGAGCTGCCGGCATCAAGGATAAAACCTTTCTTATCAATATTTTTAAGGATATAATCCAGCATCGCCAGATCGTCCCAGATCTTGGCGTGTAAAGGAAGGGATAAGATCGACGCCTGTTTTGCGGCACTTCTCAATTCTTCCGCGTTTTTTAAAACTGCGTTATGCCACGGGGCGTCAGGAGGCCGCGTCGGCCTATATCCTTTTATCGCATTCAAATAAAATTTATAAACATATTTTGAGCGGAAGATGATATTTTTAAAAACACGAAGCCGCATGAAGTCTGGCTATCCTTATGAAAAGACAAACGTCCACCTCAATCGGGTGGACATTTGCTTGGATGAAAAACCTGTCTATATAGCTTACTTCTCTCTAACAAGCAACGCGATTGCAAGAAGTAAACATACTGCCGAAAAATCTAAGAAAGCGCTGGCAAATATTCCTGCTACCGGTTTCACCATTAAACGTGAGATAATACCGATAACTGCACTTATTACAGCTATTCCTATCGCAAGATCAGCTGCTTTTTTCATTTATCCTGCCCTCCTTTTTTTATAAATATTAAAAATCCTTTGTTAAAGGATAGCACATCTTCATGGTTTTGTCAATACCTCCTCACCGTTTCGGTGTTTTTTGCCCATCACTATCAATATGCCAATCATCCCCAGGATTATAGAGGCCTGGATAATACCGAGAAAGCCCTCCATGGCGGTGCCGTTACTGATCACTATCGCGCTGATGCCGAGAGAGAGGGTAACACAATATATGAAAAGGACCGAGCCGACCGGCTTAAGGCCCAGATCGACAAGGTAGTGATGGAAATGATCTTTACCGCCGTATTGCAGCCACTCTACCAGGTTCCTGACCTTGCCTTCCTTTATCCTCATTATCGTCGTGAATATCATATCGAAGATAGGCACCCCGAGCACCACGATGGGTATGGATATCTTAACGATACTGTCCCCCGCCCAGTTGCCGACCAACCCGATACCGGCGAGGATAAAACCTAAGAATGTGCTGCCCGCCTCGCCCAGGAACATCTTCCGCTTTTGGAAATTATACGGCAGGAACGCGATGCAGGAAGCGATAAGGCTGATCGCCAGTAATCCGAGGGAATATTGGCCCGTCATATAAAGTATGACCGAAAAACAGAAAAGATTTATGGCCGCTGAGCCCGCCGCAAGGCCGTCCAGGCCGTCTAAATAATTATACGCGTTGGTGATCCCTACGAACCAGACAGCGGTTATCAGCGCCTCCAGGATGTCTTTCCCATAAAATTTTGGCACAAAATCCACGTGAACGCCCATACATACAACGATCAAAGCTATCAGGAATTGCCACAGGAAACGAAGCCGCGCCGATAACGGCGTGACGTCATTCACGAGCCCGAGGATGAATACGGACGTGGCCCCAAATATTACGGGAAAAAAAAGGGATATATTGCGCGTATTAAAGAAGAGCCCGGCGATAAGCCCTATATAAAGCGCGGCTCCGCCCAGAAGAGGCGTGGCTACATTATGCATCTTCCGCTTCCCTGGAAAGTCAAGTATATTGAAATGGACGGCCAGGGCTCTTAATAACGGGAGCGAAAGGAAGGCGGCCAAAAAAGATATTATAAAAGTCAGGATACTTTTCATGTGCCTTTATCGTATGGATCTCAATACCCTAAGCGCCTTGAACCCCTCGGCAAATTTGACCCTCCCCTGATAACCGCGGAAGTTCGCGCACGATTGCACGCTTTCGACTATGGTGAGGTTGTTGATCCTGGTCCTGTCGACCTGAGAGGCGTGCTTCTTTATCAGCTCTATCTTCTTTTCCAACACATCCACGATATCGACGAAAATATCCGGATCGAAATGCTGTGTTGTGGGGACCTCATAAAAAAGGACCTCTCTTACATAACGGCTTGCCGATATGCCGGCCTGCGCGGCCGCCCTGTGGTCCTGATGAACATCGTCATAATAATTCAGGAACATGACATCCGGAGAAACCTTGCGCATCACCTCTTCGATCCTCTGTATCATTTCGCGGTTGTCGATAAGCTCGGTATCGTTAAAACCTCCCCAGAAGATTTCCTTCGCGCCCAGAAAAGAGGCGGCGTCCTCCTGCTCCCTGGACCGCACCGTCGGATCTCCGCCGACATTACCCTTTGTAAGCACGAGAGGAAAAATATGATGGCCGGATAAGCTATACTTTAAAAGCGTCCCTCCGCATCCAAACTCGATATCATCCGGATGCGCGCCTACAGCCAATATATTCATAACCGGTCCCCTTTGTTGGCAATACGTAAATGCTAAAAGTATACATTATAACCGCGGAATAGTAAATATCCTATTATTTTTTTATGAGGATCTTTAACGATCCCCCTCCGCAGTTAAACAGCAGATCGATTATCGATACGCACGAAATAAAAGGTTCGTGACACTGTTTGTACTGCGGGTGCTCAAAATCCTGATAGATCAATTTTATTCCGTTCGATTCGAACAGTTTCTCGTCGAGATAGTCCCTGCCTCCGATACCCGAAAGATAGGCATCGGCTTTCATGGCCCTGCACATGTCGACGAGACGCAAGGTCTTCTCTGTCGTTATCTTAAGCTGCGACTCCAGGAATATAGGCGTATTTATACCGATGAGCTGCGCAATATGTTTTATGATATATATGTTAAGATCGGCCAGCATCTTCCATTCCATGCCGTAGAGTTCCTCAAAGAAATGGCTATATTGTTTAAAGAAGGGCGCACGGCTATAATTCGCCCGGATCGTCATCCAGTGCCTCTTGCGCCACTCCTGTGAATTATCTATGCGCACTGCGGATATATTCGGATAGGGTTCGGCCTCTTTCAGGACCGGTACTGTAAGCCAAATACTGCCGGCCCTGGTCCTTATGCAATTGCGGTTCTGGTATTCCCTCTTCTTATACTGGACGTTATCCAAAAAAACGAAAATATCGCTGTGGTACATTTTATGGAAATATCCGAGCCACGGCAGATATTGAGGCTGGTGGGCGGACAGTATCATTTCTCTGTCGCTCCTTTATATATTTCGTCTAATTTTTCGACCATTGACCTGTCGTTAAAGTTATTCCTCACCCACTCTTTTGCGCACCGCCCCATCTCGTCTCTTTTTGCTTTATCCTTTAATAGAGTAATCACGGCTTGGGCCATCGCGGCCGGATCTCTGGGAGGGACCAGAATGCCTGTCTCGTTATTCCTGATTATCTCGCCCACCCCTCCGACTTCCGTTGCCACCGCAGGCTTCCCGACGGCGCCTGCCTCCAGGATCACCCTCCCCACAGCTTCATTCAGAGACGCCAGCGCCAAAACGTCCAGGACCGAGAGGATCTCCGGTACGTCTTCGCGCCATCCCGTGAAAAAGACCTTTTCTTCTATATTTAAATCTCTGGCGCGCGCGGCAAGCTCATCGTGAAGCGACCCTTCGCCCACGATCAGGAACCTGACCTGGGGTATCTGGCGCGATACTATGGCGGCCGAATCGATGAAATATTCAAAACCTTTTATGCTTTCAAGGCGGCCTACCATCCCCACGACGAGATCTTCCGGCCCCAGGCGGAGCTCTGCCCTCTTCTTTACCATATCCACTTTCAGTCTTTCAAATATGGAAAAATCGAGGCCGCTATGGACCACCCGGACTTTGGAAGCTCTGCAAATGCGATACTTCATCATATCGGCCTTTTCGATATTGGTTAATACTATCATACTATCGGCGAATAGGGCCGCGAAACGCTCCAGCATGATAACAAGCCGGCTCGTCAAAGCGCCGAAATATCCGTAGAAATCGTGGCCGTGCGGCGTATGCAGGACAAGCTTCGTACCGGCCAACTTAGCGGCGATCCTACCGATAAAACCCGCCTTCGCCGTATGGGTGTGAACCACGTCGAACTTTTCCCTTATAAAAATAAAGTATAAACGTATGAGGGCCCGAAGATCTTCGATCAGACTGACCTCTCTCTTTAATGGCGGGATGAATACTATTTTGCCGTTAAATTTTTTCAGGAATTCCACGGTGTTTTTCGAAGGATATCGAGTAAGGCCATAGACGAGCGTAATATCGTATACGGACGGATCAAGATATGAACAGATCATCTCGATTATATCGGGCGCGCCAGACCAGTCAAGCCTCGTAATGACCTGCGCCATCTTTATCTTTTTCCTAGGTTCTGTGCTCATATATCAATACCTGTAGAGTTCGGTGCAGCGGCAGCAGGCCGGAAAGGCTTTTCTTTTTTTCAAGAACGACCGGAACCTTACCGCATTGTCATTGTTCCACAGCTCGGCGAATCTCTCCTTCAAGATATTCCCGAAAGAATAGCTGAGATTGAGGCACGGCTTGACTTCCCCGTCCGGAAATATATACGCCGCTATCCACGGGCTTAAACAGGCCTTTTGCGGCGATAGGGTCGGGCCCGCCTCCGGGCTGGCGTAATATTTGATGAGCTCGCGGCGCTGAAAGTTAGGATAAAAATCTACGGTAAAAGAATATTTGCCCGAAATTATCTTCGCGATCTTTTCGTGCAAAAAAAGCGGATCGATCTCCGGCTCAAACGCGAACCCTTCCCAATCACGGGAGGAGCACCTCAATACCGCATCGCACTCTTTCTGGGCTTCCAGGATCTCGCGATCCAGGAAGATGAGATTATGGAATGTCAGTGAATCGGCGGATGCCTCGCGCGCGACGTCGAGCAAAGATTCTAAATTTTTGTAATTATATTTGCTGACGGTGCATTGCAGGTTCACCAGCGGTTTTACGCTATTCGCCGCGTTTTTCAGCGAATGTATCTTCTTCAGGCCCGCCATTATTTTGTTGAACGCGCCCGGATGCCCGCGTATCATGTCGTGGGTCCCGGCATCCCCGTCTATAGAGACGTTCAATTCGTCCAGGCCGCCCTCTACGATATCTTCAGCATGATCTTCCACCAGCAGGCCGTTTGTTATGATCAGGCAATGCATGCCTTTGTCTTTAATATATTTTATGAGATCTATGCATCCTTCATGGAGCATGGGTTCCCCGCCGAAAAGCGTTATGTTGGGGCGGAATGAGGAGATGTCGTCGACTATCGCTTTAAGGTTGTCTAAAGAGAGCTCGGGGGCATCTGCGCGGCGTTTCTGGCCGCACATGCGGCATTGAAGATTACAGCGATGCGTCAGAAATAAGGTCACAGATTCGGGGTAGCTCGACTCACCGCTCCCCGCCAGATAGCGTAAATACGCCTCCGCCCTTTTAGACAGGACTCCAAAGGCATATGAGGGCTGCCGCAGGGATTTATATAAAAATCTTTTCGCGTTAATAAGCGGCATCATGCCGTCACTTCCTTGATCACTTTCACTATCCGCGCTATCGCGCTCCCGCTAACGAAAGAATGCGTCGGCAATGTCAATAACCTGTCGGCGCAATAAACGGCGTTCGGGAATTCGTCTTCCGCGTATCCCAGGTCAAATATACGGTGGAGCGGTTTGAAATACATCGGTGATGTCTCGACGCCTGCCTCCCACAGCTTCCTTACCGCCAGGCCTCTTTTAGCCGGCTCTTTGAAAAGAAGCGGGAGGCGGCTAAAGGCACAGCGGTTATGCTCCGGTATATCCGGCAGGATGAGCCCATCCACATTCTTCAGGGCTCCCATCAATGCCATACCGTTTTGATATCTTTCTGAAAAAAAACCTGCGCTCTTTTTCAGGAGGGTCAACCCTAAAGCGGCATGAAAACTATTCATCTTCTTAATGCTGAAATCTTTCGGCGGCGCCATTTCTTTAAAACGCGATATAAGCCGGAAGGCCGACCCGTATATAAAGGGAGTTGCCGCGATCGAAAACGCCATGGTCTTTAAAGGGGCGGAGAATTTACGGGCGAGGCTTTCTTCGCCGAGAGACACCATCTCTTCCATGATACCGGCAGCCATCCTGTCATCGTTCGTCGATATGAAGCCGCCTCCGCACATGGGGAGGTTTTTACCG
>Ga0315293_10004498_pt1 | contig 13202 bp, 13 predicted proteins | sample YL17G13_20_MG_FD_203071 | JGI IMG/M metagenome (GOLD analysis project Ga0315293, IMG submission 203071) | Sediment microbial communities from Yellowstone Lake, YNP, Wyoming, USA - YL17G13_20 | ecosystem: Environmental > Aquatic > Freshwater > Lake > Sediment | place: USA: Wyoming | collected... | reverse complement strand
TTGACATGAGTTCTCTGCCCGTAAATCATGAAAGCTCCCTTTGGGACAAATTCCCCTGCCTTTGCCTCTTTTGTAACCTGTTCTGGCTTAGCATAAAAAACAGAAGGTGAAAAACCGCGCTTCCATGCCCTTGAATAAACAGCGCACTCCTGCGCAGTCTCATTAATTGAAACCTGCGAGCATTTTCCCTTACACTTAAGCACAGCAAACGGGCTTCCGGCCTCGTCTGTGTGAAAAATCAAATCTCCTGGCTCAGCATGCTTTTTAACAACGATTTCATTGGTTGTTGCATCCTTTCCTGCAACAACCAGAATATTTTCTGAAGTGAAAAACCAGTGGAATTTTTCATACCATGCCTTTTCCCTTCTCCTTTCCTTTTTTGTCTTTAGCAGCTCTTCGTTATGCTTCTCCTTCGCAATTTCAACTGCCTTTTTTCTTTTCAGTTCCTCGAGCTTTTTCTTCTGCTCCCCGATTATTGACATTGCCCCTGCTATTTTTTTCTTGAACTTCTTTGACTTTTCAAAATAGTCAGCTGCATTTTGCTCAATTGTTTTTTTAAGGGAGATAGTTATTTTCATTCTAAATTTAAAATGCAAACGCAGTTATAAATCTTTTTATAGGAATCCCTGCGCAAGGCTGACAATAAAGAAAGCTGCAATCATAAGGATTATTGAGTGCTTCACTCCGTAAATCACAGAACCCTCTGACAATTTGCCGATTACAAGCCCTGCAAAAAGAGCCTGGATTAATGCAGTCATAAGGAAAACTCCCTCAAGGCTAACAAACCATTGGCCCAGTGTCATGACAAATTTTGGAAGCGAGGACATGTCAATCTCAACATTCATTGTCAGTCCTCCCAGTCCTGAAGAAGTCCTCAGTATGCTTATCCCCCCAAGCCCTGTGTTGCCTGCTGCCCCTGTCTGCTCAAGCCCGTGAAGGTAGGGAACAAGTATGTTCTGGATTATCACCATGACAATCAGGAAAACAGCAAAAATAACATAGCTCTGCACAACCTGCGCATGGGTTGCGGCCCTTCTTGCCTGCTTAAGCTTTTTTATGTCCACAACAGAGGAAGTTATTGACTCAAGGACATCCTCTATGTTTCCCCCGCTCATCTCAGCTTCAATGACCGATGAAATTGCCCTCTTGATTACAAGGTTTTTTGTGTCGTTTGCAAAATTAAGAAGCGCCTTGTGAACAGGAATTGACCATTCAATCTGGTTTGCCAGCTTCCTGACATAGGGGGCCAATGCCCCGTAGTCTATCTTTGCAACATGGATAATTGCCCTGGGCGCAGGCATTCCCGTCCTTATTGCTCCTGAAAGGTTTCTTATGAACTCAGGAAACCTTCCCTCCACTTCCTTCTGCTTCTGAAGCTGAAGGAAAAATCTCAGGAGAGAGGGAGCGAATGCTATTGCAGCTGCGAGAATAATCATTGGGAAAAACCATGGGGATTCCTGAAAGAAAGTGATGTCAACCAGCAGGAGCACAGCTGCAAGTATTGAAGTTGGCAGGTAATGCCTAAATGCCCTGAAAAATCCTTTTTTGTCCATTCAAACCTCTGGCTGGGTAAACTGCAAAAATATTATGAATCCGACATTCAGCAGCGGAACAATTAGATAAGTTCCGAGCACTATAAGTGTATCTATTGGAATTCCTCCTACAAATCCACCAAGTATGCTTACAAGCGAAAGTGTTGCAACAAAAAACAACGGGGCTGCAATCAGTATTCCTGTATAAATGTCAGAGTAGGTTGAAATTGTCTCGGAATATTTCTGCCTCTCAATCTCATATTCAAGAAGCGCTTCCTTTGACTTCTCATTCATGTAGACTTTCAATTCAGAGCCGCTCTCTATGTTGCTCACCATTCCGTCAATATATTCCTTAAGCTGTTCTGATGGAGTTGTTGCTGAGACGGATTTCAGCGCTGTCAAAAAGTCGTAGCCAAAAATATCCACATATTCAACAATCTTCTCAACCTCAACAGAAACCTCGCCGTATTCCTTTGACTGGGCAATGAGCTTGAACATTTTAACAGGAGGAACTCCTGACGCAGCAACAGCTGCCATGTGGTTTATTGCAAAGGGAAGGTTTGCCTTTATGTTCTTTGCCCTCTGGCTGATTTTTGCAAATGGATAATAATAAAACCCGAAAAAAGCAGCAAGCCCTATCACTATTGCAACCAGCAGCGCCTTGACAATTGCGATATAAATGACATTGTCAAGGGCAGAAAAAAATGCAATTAAGATTGGAATTGAAACAAATGTTGCGAGAATTGAAATGAAAACCATGACATTAACATAGGTGTTTGAAAGCATCTTTATGTTTGCAAGCCTGATTGAATTGTAGAGGTACCTGAAAAAATCAGGGAAAGAATCAATGAGATAGAAGCTTGTCTTCCTGATGGTGAGATTTGCCATTGTCCCGAAGAAAGACGGCTTGTAGGGCTCAAGCTCCCTTCTCTGGGCAACGATTTTTCTTATTTTTGCTGCCTCTTCTGCTATGGCAGATTTTTGAAGCTCTTCCTCAAAAACAGGAGCATGCATTGCCCTTAATTTAGATACCCCCTTTGGAATGGAAATTTCCTTGCCAATGAATCCCTCTTCCTTGACCTTGAAAATTTTCTTTGTTTCACTTATTACAAATTCTGATGCAGAAATTTTCTTCCTTATCCTGAGCCAGTGCCTAAAATCCCTTGCCAGGGCTGAAATGAAAAAAGGCTGCCTTTCCTCCTTTGTTCCAGGAGAAGGAACCTTTGTTCTCGTAGCGGCTTTTTCCTCTTCTATTCTTGGAGAAGGAATTTCCTGTTTTTCCTCAATCTTTATTTTTTCCTCATGCCTTGGATGCTGCTTTCCAATCCTCAGCTTCTGCGAGGATTTGTCATCGTAAATTGAATAGAAAAGCTTTGAATTCAGGAGCTCTATTTTCTTCATCACCTGGTACAGATATGAAGAGTAATACTCCTCCCAGTCCTTTTTTGTTTTTCCTTTTGCAACGCCTGCAAGAAGCTCCTTGTACTCAAAATACGTGTGCTTTCCGCTCTGGTATTCCTGGAAAAGATGTGCAATCCTCCTGCTAAGCCCCTCACGGTATTTATGGTACTGCTCGGCTTCTTTTATCAATTCAAGAATTTGATTGCATGTTTTTTGTATTGATAGCATGTCAAAAACCTACGGGACGTCTTCCTTTTCTATGCTCTCTATTACTTTTTTTGAATGAATCAGGAGTCTAAGAGAGCTGTTTTTCAGGGCGTCATATTTCATCCTTGCCTCTTCAAGCTCTCTTTCATCCTTTATTTCGCTGAGCATCAGCTCGTCATAGAGCTCTCCAATAGCCTTTAGCTTTTCAAAATTATTTTTAAGCTGCTCAAGCCCCGCTTTCATAGGCCGAACTGCTTCAGGGTGCCCTGCTTGTCCTTGTAGTAGGAATTGATTATCTTCGCTGTTTCCCTGAAGTCTATTACCCCCTTTTCAAGCATTTTCGAGAGAAGCGATGCCCTTTTCTTTATGTCAGCTTCAAGCTCGCTTATTTTCAGCCCTGTCCTTGAGCTGATTTTCTGGAGAAGAACTGATTTGTCATTGAAAATGAATTTGTCATTGACAGAGTCCCAGGCAAAAAGCTGGTTTGAATTAACTTTTCCCACTTCTTCTGAAACATTTATTATTTCAACAAATTCCTTCATCCTCCTGAAAGATTTTTCAGGAGTTTTGATGTGGGTTACAACAATTACAATATCAAGGGATGAAACCAATGAAGGTGATAGGTTTATTGGAGGGGTTTCGAATCTCCTTACCATTGTATCAACGCTTCCTGCGTGGAATGTTGCAAATGAAGGATGGCCTGATGCCATTCCCTGAAAAAGGACATAGGTTTCCTCACCCCTTGTCTCTCCAAGAATAACATAATCAGGAGCCTGCCTGAATGTTTCCTTAAGCAAGTCAAAGAGGGTTATCTCTCCGTACTGCGTTCCAAGAATTGTTGGAATCCCGAATCCCGCCCTTGTTACAGCAGGAAGCCAGTTCGAATGGGGAAGGTTCAACTCCCTTGTGTCCTCAATGGAGCAAACCCTTGCTTCAGGAGGAATAAACTGGGCAATGGCATTCAGGAATGTTGTCTTTCCGGAAGCTGTTTCTCCCACAAACATCAGGTTTGCCTTGTTTTCAACAGCAAGCCAGAGGAACGCAAGCGCTTCTGCGCTCACAGTCTTGAATGAAAGAAGATGAATCGGAGTCCACGGCTCTTTTGTGAATTTTCTGATTGTGAAAGTAGGCCCCCTTGTGGTTATGTCCTCTGTGTAGGTTGCGTTTACTCTCGAACCGTCAGGCAGGGCGCCGTCAAGGAGAGGCTTTGCATATGAAACATATCTTCCTGCTTTTTGCGAAAGCTTTTCAACAAAGTTAATCAATTCTTCCCTCTGCTTGAAAATTACATTTGTCCTCATGTTTGCATATTTTCTGTGGACAATGTAAAGTGGATATCCGTCTCCATTGCATTCAACGTCTTCTATGTAATAATCCCTCATCATTGGCTCTATCTGGTTCAGTCCAAGGGAATCTCTTATGACATAATAGAGAATTTTATTGTAAGTTTCCTTTGAAATTTTTGTCCCAAGCTCAAGAAGTATTGACTGGACATTCTGCTCAAGGTATTTTATCAGCAGTCCTGCATTCGCAGCCCTTATGTAAGAAATGTTAATCATTTCTTCCAGCCCTGTTTTAATAAAATCAAGAAGCTCTGATTCAGCAGGGCTTAGCACAGGCTCTTCAATAAAATAGACAAGCTCCTTGTTCTCTTCATCCCAGTAAATGTGCGCAAAGGAAAAGGGAGGGATTAGGGGATATCTGACATTTATTTTTGTTTTTTCATCCAAATCAGGGAGGGTAACAAATTTAGGCCTCAAATCAATATAGAAAGACTCGTATTCGCCGCCCTCTCCTTTCACAACCGGCTCAGAAGGGAGGTCAGCACTTGGAACGGGCATTCCTGGCTTAACCGGTATTTCCAGCTTTTTAGCGACTGCTGCCTCTGCTGATTTTGCACTTCCCTTGCCTATGAACGGAAAAGCCAATTAGTCCACCTCTTTTTGCTTGCAAAAAGAGACCAGCAAATGAATAAGCATTTGCGCTGCCTCTTTTTTGCTTTTAACGAGTTGTTTATTTATTAAGGTTGCGGTTTAAAAGAAGCGATTTTATGTTTACCTTTTGAAAACCTTAATTGTCTCTTCCCTTATTTTTTTAGCTGCAGCAGGATCCTTTCTCAACACAAAATCTATTTTGGTTTCTGCTGACAGAACCATCTCAAGCAGCAGGTTAAAGTCCAGGTCTTTTTCATCCTTAATCCTCTTGGAGTCACCTCTTACCCATTTAAGATGCTTTTCATCCCAGAATATATTTATAATATAGTCTCCGATAACAAGAGTGTCATTCTGGGTTGCAAACCTGCTCTGGCCTGTCTTTATCCTGGCGCCAATATGCTTCCATTGCTTTGCTGCCCACTTGTCCCAGAAATAATTATCATGTGAAAGCACAAACATTCCTTTATGGAGAATTGCTTTTTTCAAAAGCTCGTAATCCTTCTCGCCAAAGTGGATTATCGCCCAGGTGAACTGCAGATGGAGAACAAACGGCTCGCTGAAATCCTCTTTCATAAGAGCAATTTTTATGAAGTCCAGCAAAAAATCCCCCATCTGGCTCTCCTTGAATACTGAAAAGTGGACAGTTTGCCCCCTGTTCGCTTCCCCAATCACCCTTCTTGCGCTCGGCAGATTTGTATTCTCAAGCTCTTCTGCATAGGACTTAAGTTCTCCAATCCAGGCAGGGTTTATTGCATACAAAAGTTCGTTTTTAACAACTATTCCCTCAGAAATCATTTTCTGCAGAAGCTTATGCACAGACTGGTAAGTTTTAGATGCGCTGTATTGTTTCTTCAGTTTCTGGAATATCCTTTTAGCTGTTATCTGCCCCTCTTGGCGGATTATTTCTATCATCTGGGACCTTGTATCAGAGCCGAAAACAGGATTATCCGCTGCCATGGGTATGTTAATTGACATGCAAATATAAACTTTTTGGTTGATTTTTTTATAAGTAGGTTATAAATCTAATCAGTTGAATAACTCAATGAAAGTAGAGGAGCGGGGACAAAAATGAAACTTAAAAATGGAATAATATTATTTGTAACTTTTATTGCTTTAATGATATCCGGCAGCTTTGCACTAGCACTGCCGGACCTTTCCATAGCAAACGTTGTCAAGGATCCTGCATCTATCTGCGCAGGCCAGTACCAGGTATTGGTTTTCGATGTTGTCAATTCGGGTGACACGGCAGTAAGCAGCGCCATAGTCGGATTGTATGTTGACGGAAGTTTCGTTCAAAGCATAAACAACATAAACCTTGCAGCAGGCGCATCAGCAAGAAAGATTCTTCTGATTAACACCGGCACTTCAGCTCAGACTGTTCTGTTAAAGGCGGACCCTTACAGTTCAATAACTGAAAGCAACGAAGCAAACAATAACTATCAATACACTAACACAGTAACCTCATGTGCGAACAACCCCAACTATGTTCCTCTAAAAAGAATGTATAGTTCAGCAGATAAAGACCATTTCTACACAACAAGCTCAGCAGAAGCAAGTTCAGCAACTTCAAAGGGCTATGTCTATGAAAGAGATGAGGGGATGCTTTCAACAAATTATTTTACGGGGAGCCAGCCTTTATTGAGATTTTACAGCTCTAAAAGCACTTCGCACTGGTACACAGGCGGAAGTGCTATAGGTACTATGCAGGGCCTTATGGATATTGGCTACCAATATGAAAAAATAGAAGGATACCTGTCAACGTCCCAGACTTCAGGAACCACTGCGCTTTACCACGCGTACCATCCTACAGACATAGATAACTTTTACACAATTAATTATGCAGAGATAACCAATGCTGTTGCAAAGGGCTATCAGGAAAAAGCAGTTGAAGGATATGTTTATGCAAATCAGGCGCCGCCTGCAACCTATCCTGATCTGACAATTGCAAACCTGAATGCAAATCCTTCACCTTCATGCAGCGGAAATACAGTTACAGTAAGCTATGACATAAAAAACATTGGAAGCGCTGCTGCAAGCAATGTTCAGATTGGAGTTTACTCTGGAAGTACTCTTGCAAAAACAGAAACAGTAACTCTTTCAGCAGGTGCTTCTGTTACAAAAACATACAGCTACACAGCAGATTTAACTGCAAAAACAATAAAGGCAGTTGCAGATTATAACAATGCAATAACTGAAAGCGATGAAAACAACAACCAGCAGAGCATAATAGTAAGCTCAAGCAATTGCACAATAACACCTCCACTTTCAGTCAGAGGAAGGGTCGGATGGACTCCTGCCGGAGAACTTTTTGTTCCTGAAAGTGTTTTCAGTGGAGACTGCTACCTTAATGACACAGGAATAAAAGTATCCTGCGGAACAGTTGCAGGAAAAACAGGAAAAATAAGCGGCCCATTCGACGGCTATGCTCAAAAATACAACTACAACATAAAATCAAACAATGAATGCGGATTGAGCGATTCCTCATTCAGAGCAGCATTTAACAGCGCAACAGCTGCAAACAAAAACAAGGGGTTTACAATGTTTTTCCTTGTCGGTACAACAAAATACTGGATGGGAGTAAACGGTTCGCACCCGGACATTTTGAAAGACGGCACTTACCAGATAATGCCAACACTGAATATTTCATCGGCAGATGCTGTATGCAACAGCACAATAATTCCTCCTGTTGTAAATTACCCTGACTTGACGGTAACAGGCATATCAGCAAGCCCTTCAACTTCATGCAGCGGACAGCAGGTAACTGTTACATACACAGTAAAAAATATTGGAAATGCTTCAGCAGGCAATTTTCAGGTTGCTGTTTATTCTGTAGGAGCCCTTGCGAAAACAGACACAATGAATCTGGGAGCAGGAGCGAGCGGGACAGGAACATACACTTACACATCTGACAGCAATCCAAAAACAATAACTGTTGTCGCTGACAGCAATGGAGTTATAACAGAGAGCAATGAGAACAACAACCAGGCAGGCTTGACAGTAAGCATCGGCAGTTGCGGAGCAAAGCCTCTGTCAGGAAAGATAATTATGCTGGACCCTGGACACATGCCTAGTGAAACTGACAGAATCAACAGCGGCGAGTACTACGCAACACACAATGTATCAAGAGTGCTAAAGCCACTGCTGCAAAATTTGGGGGCAACTGTCTACGAGACCCCAATAACTTACACAGTTACGCAAAGGGCAGCCTATGCAAACAGTCTGAATGCTGATGTGTATGTTTCGATACACTTCAATGCAAATTCAGATAATACTGTAACGGGGCTGGAAGCATATTACGGAGAGTATAATTACACGGGAGGAACTGGAGGGATTACTGCCAATAAAGAAAAAGACAAGGTAGTTTGCAGCAAATTGGTTCCAGAAGTTCAAAAGATATTAAGCAGCAAATTAAGAGGAACAGACGGCATAAAATCCGACCTTCAGTCAGGAACCTGCAGCACTCCTGGGCAATGCAGCATCTGGGTTGTGAGAGCAACGAATATGCCTGCATGCCTTGTTGAAATGGAGTTTATGAGTGCGAGAGTTACAAAAACATTCAACGGCGTAACTTACAACAGTTACAAAACCCTTGCATTGAGTGCAGACTACACAAATGCAGCAGCAAACGCACTTAAAAACGGAATATTGAATTACTTCGGTGCAAATACAACAACCCCTCCTGCAACACAGCCCTATGACAAGGTTGCATTTGTTGACAACGGGCAGCTTTATGTTCCTGCAGGAGTTTTCAGCGGAATCTGCTACATAAATGGAACAGGAACGCCAATCCCTTGCGGCTCAATAGCAGGCAAGACAGGAAAAATAAGCGGACCATTTGACTGGTATGCGCAAAAATATAATTTCAACATACAAAACAACAATGGATGCGGGCGAAGTGATTCCACATTCAAGGCAGCATTTGACAGCGCAACAGCCATAAACAAAAACAAGGGATTTACAATATTCTTTTTGGTTGGAACAACAAAATACTGGATGGGTGTGAATAGCGCTCATCCAAGCATTCTGACTGATGGAACATACCAGATGGTGCCGGAAGCAGGAACAACAATAACAACTCAGCAGGCAGTCTGCTGATTTTTTTATTTTTATTCTTTGAATTGCCTGTAATACCTGTAGAAATTAAGCGAGAAAAGCCACCAGGCAAATAATGAAACATATGCAATTACTGGGGTTATCAGGAACATTGACAAAAGCCCTATGACCGCGATGAATAAAAACACAAAGAATCTCACCTGAGGGTTCAGCAAGAAAGTTGTTATGTTTTTTATTTTGTGTTTATGTTTTCTTCTGAACTGCAAATAAGAAAGAACTGCAGTGTACTGAATCCAGAATAAAAGGGCAATGACTGCAAAATAAACACTAAGCAATATTGAGCCTGCAATTCCTGCAAAAACAACTGCACTGATAAGAATGAATGCTTCCTTTGGGTTTTTTGACGGGGAGTAAATCATTTTATCAGGATAAATCCTTCACCAAATCAGCTTCAATGTAATCCGCCTGGCTTTCAAGGGTGAAAACAATGTCATATTCGTAGTTTGTGGAATTGACATGGGCAATTAGATTTGCCTTGCCAAGGTCGCTTCCGCTTCTCGGAAGAATTGTGTATCCTCTCAAAAGCGTCGAAGAAGTGTCTGGCGGAACAAAAAAGGAATATGAAGGGGAAACATTAAATTCATCCTCTCCTTTTATGAAAGCAACTCTCCTTATTATGTTTGCTCCTGTGTACGGCAGGATAGTCCCTGAAACATTTGTCTGGTTTGAAAGAGAATCAATTGCGCCATATTTGTAGAATTCAAAAAGGACTCTTGAATTTTTCAGGACAAATGTGCTATCATTTGTTTCATAGGCATCAACATCACCATTTGCAACAACAATAAGATTCCCAAGCTCAACCTGGGTTCTCGGCTCAAGGATGCTCGCCTCTGTTCCAAGCTGCCATTCAACCTGGTTGTTTTCAACCTTAAGAGAGCCCTTTTGGATTTCAATGGGAACTGTTCTCTGGCTTCCCTTCCCCTCTGAGCTGACATCCCTTATGTAATCATTTACTGTCAGGAATGTATCCTTCATCCTGTTGTAGACTGCTTTGTCTTTTAAATCTTCTATGACAGGAGTAAGGGCTTCTATTACAATCACAATCACTGCAACAATAATGAGGACATAGAGAACTGCTGAAATCCAGAGCTGGGCTTTTCTTTTCATCCTACCTCGCAATTATTTGCTGAAATGCTGCAGTTTTTTTGGTTCCCTTCGCATCCCTTTGGGGAAAGCTCAAATGAGTCAGAAGCGTTTATTGCAACGGTAACATTCTGCATGTAACGCGCTGCAAAGTCTATGTTTTTTGTCTCTGCGCTGCTTCCGCCTGAGCTTACAATCATGGTGTTTATTTTTCCCCCTCCTGCAGGCTCAACAATAAAATTGAGAACGCCTTCAGAGTAATGGATTGTTCCCCCTATCACCCTGAATGTATAGCCAACGCATTCAACAGAGCTTTTTGTTGTTGTGGTTGTGTAGTTTGTTGTTTCTGTGTATGTGTTGTAGATAAATACAAATATGAAAATCGCTAAAAAAAAGAAAATGAGAAAAAGAAAAATGTAAAAGGCCGTTCGTTTTGATTCAGCAGGCATGGCATTATCCTATCTGGTCGCATGTTTTTAGGAAAACATCCTCAATGAGTGCCGTTGCAGGGCATGAAACCCTGTTTCCCTGGACTTCTATCTCAGGGACAATCCTTATCTGCGAAGGTATTCCCAAATCCCCAAGTTCAACGCTCTCATTTCTGTAGAATCTTGACCTGGCGAGGGTTATGTTTTCTGCCTTCAACTCAATCAGAGTTGTGTTAATGTTCTTTGAACCGACAACTGTTACAGAAAGCCCAACTATGTCAAGCTTGCCTATGTTTTCGATTGTAAAGTTCAGCTTTGTTGTCGTTGCGTATGAATAGCATAGCCTTTTCACATTTTTTACGCTAAGCCAGTCAAGCTTTACATCAGAGCTGCACCGGATTTCTGTGTCTGACTTTTCCCTTGCGAAATTGGCAGTGTCCTCAACATATGTCCTTCCCCAGTTCATGACAACTGCACCCAGCGCAACTGCAAATGCAATAAGAAGAACCGTTGAAATAAGTGGTGATACCCCTTTTTTTGATTGCCTCATATTTTTACTCCCTTGCTCTTCAAGTCATCTATCATAGTATTTAACTTTTTCTCTTCTTTCTTCATTGTCTGGACATAGGGAACAGTTCCAAGCACCAAAACAACCAGTCCCACAAGTATTATCACATTCAAAAGTGTCTTTGAAAGATAGCTGTTAATAAATCCTATAATCCCAACAAACAGGAAGCAGAAATAAATGAAAAGGCTCTTGTTGAGCACAATCATGGCTTTTTCCCTGTTGAGCCTTGACTTTTCAATCTCAATCTCAACGATTTCCCTTTCAATATCTGAAAATTCTTTTTTCATTCTGCCTCTTTGAGCGCTAGCGAAAAGAGACCAGCAAACGCTTTTTTATATCTTTCGTTTGCGCTGCCTCTTTAGCACTTGCTGAAATATGAATCTCCTGCCTTTTCCCTGCAGACAACTAAAATATTGTCCTTTGATGTTTCAGGGATAACCTCAACCTTTATGCTTCCGTTGACCACTCCTGTAAAATTAACCTGCGATATGCTGAAATTTTTTGTGTGCTGCGGGTTAATGATGCTGTCAATCTCTATCTCGCTTACAGGCATTTCAGACTGGAAAAACCTGAACGTAAGCTTGGTTATCCTTAAATCTCCCCTGTTGGTTACGTTTATATATAAATTTTGCGATGGAGATGAGTTCATGCATGCAGCAACGCTTACTCCTAGGGAGTCGCATAAATCTGAATCATATGCCCTTTCCTTTACACTCTGGGCTGACTGCGATGTGTACCCTGTCATCCAAACATACACAAATGCAGCAAGAGCAACTGTGAATCCAACAAGAAGAACATAGGAAATCCACTCAGACATTGCCTTTTTTTCCATTCTCCTCATATTATCTTCACGCTCCTGCTTCCCTCTTTTTCAGAAAGGAATATTGCCCTCAATCCTGTTGCTGTTGTATTGAGGCTGTACTGGCTGTCTCCCATTGAAACAACAGTCTCGCTCTCCCTTGGGATGACAATGCTGCTGTTGAATGTCAGGTTGTATTGGTTTATAAAAATTGTTTGTTTTATAAGCGAAAATGCAGATATGTTGGCCTGGGAAACATAAAAATAAGCGAGCTGGAAGCTGCTGTCCTTTGATTCTGCAAAACCATAGAATTTTTCTGTAAAATCCCGGAGGTTTCCTGAATTTGCTGCAAAAGGCGCATCTTCCTGGTAATTCTGCACAAGCAGGTCAAATGTTTTTTCCGGCTTTGGCATTGCTTTTTTAGCGCTAAAAAGCCCGAAGGTCAGGGATATTAGTATTACCGCAGCGATTATGTAAAACTGGGCTTTCTTGTTCATGTCACCCTCACTATCACTTGCGGCTTTCCATTGATTGTGCCGTTGTTTGTTATGATGAGATTAAATCTTCCTGTCTGGACAGACTGGTTTCCGATTATTGAAATATCCTGATAGTTAAGTATTGTGTCTATCACGTTCTGCTCTATTCCGAATGGGAATCCGATTGAAGGGTTTATCTGGTCAAAGAATGTATTGTTTGAAACAAACAGCCCTCTTCCTGCGGTGTCTGCAGTTGGGTCTGTTACAAATATGAACATCTTTCCTGATGATTTTCCAATGCCAAAGCCTGCTGTTGATGAAGCTGTTGCCAGGAGGCTGCTTGCTGAAGTGTCTGTCAATGAGCCTCCTGCATAGGAAACAGTAAATCCTGTTACATTCAGCCTTGTTTCATTCAGCCTTCTCACGTAAAGCGTGTTTGATTTTGCGACTATTGAATTATTAAGGGACGCATTTGCATATATTGAATTGATTCCCTGAGGCAGGTTCACAGTAAAATTGAAATCCGTCTGTCCCGATGATATTGACAAATTTGCTGTATTTATGTTATTCGTGTAAATAAGCAGAGTATCAGAGGAATTTTTAGTTACAGTCCCGAAGACTGTTGCATTTTTTGCAAGGGTTGGAGTGTCAACAGGATTCA
>Ga0315293_10004496_pt1 | contig 13206 bp, 5 predicted proteins | sample YL17G13_20_MG_FD_203071 | JGI IMG/M metagenome (GOLD analysis project Ga0315293, IMG submission 203071) | Sediment microbial communities from Yellowstone Lake, YNP, Wyoming, USA - YL17G13_20 | ecosystem: Environmental > Aquatic > Freshwater > Lake > Sediment | place: USA: Wyoming | collected... | reverse complement strand
CGTGAAGGTAGAAGTACCTTGAAGCACTGTCTCCATCATATCCAGCCAAAATTTGGCTGTTTGCGTAAATATAACTTTTCTTAACGCTCATATCACACGGATCCATCTCGCACAGTATTGTAGGTAAACCTCCTGCAATGTCAACAATGTACAAAGAACTATTCAGATGCCCAAAAAGATTTATCCTTCCAAGCACATACAATAAACCATTGTATTCCACCAGTATCCATGATTAAGAATATAAATGCTAAGGAACTAAATACAAATGATTTAGGAATAAGTAATAATCCTACAACAGTTAGAAAGCCTAGTAATGGTATTCCAGAAACAAACTGATATTGTTTTGTTTTTCCTAGCACAAAATAGACTCCATACCGTAAAAAGGAAAAATAGAAGTTAAGGCCACTTATTAAGCCCCCCATCGCGAAAAATATATATCCTACAATCGCTGTTTTTATTTTAAAAAAACGTTCATCATATACTGTAAGAATAATTACGAGGATAAAAGGGATCAGAGCAATTAATATGCCTATCATTCGTTTCAATATTATACTTTTATTCATACGCTAAAAACCCTTCAGCTAAATTATTAAAAAACTAAGTAATTTTTATGACCATAATTTATCCTTTTATGGATTATATATCCCTTGATTACAAAGCAGTCCTTTCAAAAAGCCTGTTACTCCTGATGGCCATTTAACATCATCAGCATGCTCCATAAGGAATTCCTTTCCACTACTATATGATGCAAAACGATTTTTACCATACATCCAAGCTGGTTGCCACTTGCCTGATAAAATATAGTTTAACCGGCTTTTGGGACCTTTCATCACCCAATCTCCTGGTTTCAGCGGTCCTTCACTTCCCCAACGAGATACAATTCCATCTAAGTTACTTACTGCCCCATGTGTGGCATAACTTATAGCAAAAACCAAACCGCTCATTTGTTGGATAAATGAGCCTGCTATTATCAGGTCAAAATTTAGGTTCTCTGCTCCAATTGTTGCAACTGTAAGACCTGCAGCATAATTTGTCGTTGCATCAAGAAGGGCTTTAGCTATTGGTATAAGATATTCGCCCGTAGGATCAACACAATTAATCGAATCATTTCCGCAATACAGATACCGATGCAAAGCCAGCGGTTCCTGTTCATCACAATCCTCTGTATCCCTTGCGGTAAATCTCATCAGCACAGGGTCGTACATTCTTGCACGCAGATAATACTGGCCAATTTCTGAATCATACCATTGGCCGGTGAATTTAAATGGATTATAAACCGTTTCGTTACACTCGGAAGCTAACATCTCACCGAAAGGATTGTAAGTGTAACTATTCCTTACAGTGCTGTTGGTGTCAATCACGAGTCTTACTGAACCTAATCGGTCATGGATATAATAATAGGAACCGGCTGAACTATCCTGCTTTAGTATCTGGGCATTAGCGTAATAATATTTATTTGTTATAGAGCCGTTGGAATCGTCGATTTCACATAATATTACAGGCAATCCACCAGCGATGTCAACTATATATCTTCGATTGCCGTTGACCGTCGAAGCCTTATAGACCCTGTTTCCCATTGGGTCGTATTTTAGCAAGATTGAATTTGCGCCGATAACGGCAGAACGCAGTTTGCCATCCCAGTTGTAATTAAACTCAATTGTCGGCGTAGCAACAAGCCTGCCGTTTTCATCCCAATCAAGCTCATCATCGCCTGCTTTTGTCATTATATCGCTGTCAAAATCTGAGCCGTTGTTAGGCGTAGTATCATATTTGTAACTCCTGTATATAGGCGGATTGATCCCATACCAAGTGCCCTTCTGCGAGATATTGCCATCCTTTTTATAACCGTAGATTGTCATCAATGGTAGACCGTTGATGTTGGTTATCCCGGCTTGGACAAGGCTGTTTTGCATATTGTAGTTATAGGTAAGCGTATGGCTTCTGTTCGATTGTCCCGGGTAGCTTATTGTTTCGACAGCGTGTTTCAGCCTGCCTAAGCCATCAACACCAGCTACGTCGCAGACATCAAACGTATAATTGGGCTCACCTGATGAATTGGCAGCAGTAATACCGATAAGGTTATTTTTAATGTTATAGCTGTAGTTTATAGTCGTATTTGGGTCGTTGACATCGCCGGCAAGGTAGTATTTCAACTGTTTACGATTGCCGTTGTCGTCGTATTGCATCGAGGCGATATATACGTTCAAATCATTCGCATCATTTCCATCGGCAGGCATACCTGGCTCATATACTTCCTGCATCTGGCCGAGAAGATTGTATGCGTAATTTACATCATAGATAACCTGATTGGGGTCATCTGCATAAGCTACTTTAATCCTGTATTTCTGGTTATCGGCGGCTCTTAAGTCGCAGCTTACAATAAATTCATTGCTGTCGTTATAAGAAGTTATCCTGTCAAAAACATCATAAGTGTATTCGTAAGTTGTGCCTGCATCGCCGAGCCTGTCGGCAGCGTTTCTGTAATCTTTTACGCTTTTTACTCTGCCATATTTGCCGAAGCAGCGAGGACCATATTCATACTCAAGATAGCCGCCGTCAGGATAGATTATCTTCGATACTTTACCGTAATCGTCATATTCGTACTGCAGCTGGCGCTCGACACCGTTATTGTCCCACACAGTCTTTTTGTATGGCAGGATATATTTTTTGCCGTATTCATTACTATATTCCGTAAGTTCATACCGGCCATCAGGATATAGAATCTTTTTGGTCATACCGAATTCATTAAGCTGCATAAATGTTGACTGATTTTCAGCGTCCTTAATCTGAACGTGATAATTTTCATCTCCGGCAGGTCCGAGGAGACCTTCGCTGGACGAAGCATCTCTATAATAGAAGGCTGTCTGGGCAATTGTAGAAGTATTTATTCTCTCGTTAACGTCCTGCAACCGGCCTCGAGCATCATAGGTAAATTCTTTTTCGGTCAGGATTGTAATGCCATTGTTGTCATACATCGTTACGGCTGCGACTTTGCTGTCATTGTAATATTCGATTTTCTGTCTGAGTATAGCATTAGCCTTTGTTTGCTGGATATCAATAGTGTCTCCGACTATTACCGGCTCTGTCGGGAAGTATTCTTTTACTTTGCGATTGGCGTTGTCATAGTCGGTGAAGGTAACGTTGCCGTTGGGGTCGATGACATAAATCCTGTTTCCTGCGGCGTCATAACCGAAACTGGTTATTCTGGGACTGTCAAGCAGTGAGCTGACATCATTATGGTCTATCTGATTGATAAGTCTGCCAAGTTTATCGTATTCATAATCAACATATTGCTCCAGCGTTTTTGTATAGCACCATTCCCATTCCTGCCTAATGTCATTAAAATCTTTATAACAAGTCACTTTGTACGTTTTTTCAAACCGCTTATTGCCATCGCCCCAGTAATCAGTTTCCTGAAACTTTACTGCCAAAGCCCTGTAAGGAGTAAGTTCTATACTGGTAATATAACAGTTAAAATCAACCGCTACATTATCTCGCCACATTTTATATATAGGTCTATCCATCGAATCATAAGTAATGTCCTGACGGGAACCACTGATAAGCCCTCCGTACATTTTATCGTAAAATTCAGCATTATCTTCACATTCTTCCTCAACAAAATATTCCTGTTCAGGAACGTATTTTATTTGAAAAGGCTGATTATCCGGCTTTACGCGAGTATACATTACTGAGTTATCATCATAAGTGAACACTGCAGGAAAATCTTTATAAAATCCATAATCATAACGGCTGCGGACAGTGCCTCCGGTATCAAGTGTTTCTTTCACATACGGCACACCCCCAAGAACTGAGGAAGGAAGAGTCCCGTCTTCCTCGTAACATTCGCATTCCACTCGCGGCCAACAATTCGGACAATTCGGACAATTATACCGGCAATCTTTATCGAACAGATTGTAATATCTATACTGTTTTCTCGAATCAAAGTTATTATCATCTTCAGGAATATCGGGATTGTCATATACAGCCGTATTAAAATCTGCCCGGCTTACAGCCGTTACATCATGGTATCTTTTTGTTTCTTCAATTCTGCCCAGGCCATTATAGATATTCATCGTTACAGCACCGAAGGAATCGGCCTGCAGGAGGCATTGACCGGTCTGGTCATAATAGAATCTTTCCTGAGGATAACCTATAGGGTCGCCATTGACATTCAGCGAGGCTCCTCGCCATATTCTGGTTTTAAACCCATTGGCATCATAAGCACAGAAAGTTATATCTTCGGCAGGGTCCGTTTCAGAACGTATAAGCCCATTATCATACCAGGTATAATGCGTAATCGCCCACGTATCATCATCTGTTTCAATGGTCGTACCCTTATCATCCAGAAGAACTTTCTTCTGGAGTAAGAATTTTCCCTGAGTATTGACTGAACCATCTGCATTTCCGTAAATATAGAGGGTTTCAATTTTTTTGCCGCTTGGCACAATATTTCCCCCATTATCATAACAGTATCCCTGCCAGGTAGTCTGACGTATTGGGAGGTCGTACAGCGGATGATACTGCCACTGGCTTGCTGTAAAATTAACATCATCGACATATATCCTGCGTTCTATTAGATTACCGAACGGATCATACTTCATTGTTGTTTTGCGATTGGGACGATCATAAACTCCATCACCATTATCGTCAAAACATTCTATCATCATAGTAGGCCTGGTCGGGAACCGCAAATCCTGATAAGACCAGCTTGCATCTACTATGCCGCCTTTATTTATACGGGGATAAAGATATCTGCCATCACCAAAGAGTTCGAAAACATTATTTATATCAAAGGGACCTGCTAAACAAGTTTGTGTTTTTTCACTCAAAACAGCACCATCAGTGTTTTGTAGTGTCGTAACTACTTTAAAAGGTGTCTTTTCCTCATGTGGATCGTCACGATGGTCACGTTGCCCTATACCATCATAGCTGGAACTTATTGTTTTCAAATTATTTCCAGCATCATACGTATATTCAAAGACCTCTTCCAAAAACGATGATGACGTCATAAGGAGATTAAAAACTCCCTGGTCTACGCTTTCGTGTTGCCCCTGCTGTGATTTCTTGGATACTTTATCACTAATTCTAACTACTCCAGCTTCAGCTTCCTGCAAATCATAACCTACTATAAAGTCCATTTCCTGGCCGTCATCTTCTTCAGCAATCTCAGATGGCTGACCGTTGGCCATTAAATATTTGCCTTTTTCATACCAAGAGTTGTAATTTTTATAACCATGGGTTCTTTGCTCTTTATATTTTAATTCATTAGGGTCATCAGACAACAATACCCTATCTGCAGACTTTTCTATTAAGACACCGGCATATACTGTTCCTATGTCCATATCGTAAGATACTGCCATAATTTCGGTTGGATTACCATTTTCTATGATTTTTAAAGATGCTCGGTTATATAAAAATGGATAATCTGTGCGCATTTCAAACTCGATATACGCACTTGTCCGGTTATTTGTTATTTTGGAAACATAGATGGGAGTTTCCCCTTCATAGTAATACCAATCGTAATTTAACGCGTTCCCGAAACGGTCTCTTTTCTCAGTTGCGCCAACAAAGACCGACCAGTCAACCGCACCTTCACCGGAAGGAGGAATATAATTCAAATCATGTTTAAAAGGCGCACTATTTGCGTCAAGTCGATTAAATTCTATCTCAATTCCATCCCTTCCGTAATAAGTATATGAAACCGAGAATTTAGGTGCGTTAGGGTCTGAATAATTCGTATTGCTGGTTCGAACGATACTGTCATTTTCGAGAGCAGATTTATAAATTGCTCTGCTGCTGTCATTAGGATCTACATATCCTGTATATAGCGATGATGAACCGCTATTCATCAGCCAGATTCTGCCTATGCCAAGTCCCTGCGAATCGCCGGCAGGCGCATCCCCATTTGTTGTCCAGTAAAACGTGCAATCTTCATAAAGCTTTATGTCGTGATTGTGAGCCCAGCCAAACATCAGCGGAAACATATTATCGGTACGATTGGAATTATAAGTTCTTTTGAATTCAAAAGGAAACTGACCGGGCCAATTAACAGTTATGTCGGGTTTTTCTTCATAATAGAAGGTGCCTCCCTGCAGTTTAGTGTACACTGAGAAGGGAGAATTGACTTCTTTTTGATATGCGTCATTATTATAACTCATTATCCTTGAGATTATTTTAGATTCATGCAGCAACCCGATGTCATTATATAAATCAACCCTTAAATAATAATCACCATTTTTCAGAGTTGAAGTATTCCAATTACCTAATTTGCCGTTTTTAAGTACCTTACTCCCTCGCGCAATTTCTGTCCAGTTTGCGCTTTCGGCAATATTCTGATCTGTCGCACAGTATTTAATGACATAGTAACCAAGTTCATCATACCATACTGAGCCAACAAGTTCACATTTGCCTTTTATCGACTTAAGAGGGTCTGCTACCGGCAGATATATATACACATCATTGCTCTCCCCTATTTGACCTCCTATGGAAGGTTCATTTGAAAATGATACCCTGTTTAGCCCGAAGAAACTAATAATACCGTTAGCATCGTCATATGGTATTTGATTGGCGAATTCGATATCTGTAAAACCTGAATAGCATCTATCAAATTCAGCATTTTCTCTTATAACTTCTCTGGTATGATAATTGGTGCCATCCCAATAACTCCAGAAAACATCATAATTACAGTTGTTCCAATCGAATACTATTTCGAAGTTTATCCATGAGTATTTATATGAATAGTTACTATTGGCCTCTCCAACCTCTTTAAGATAATAAAGAGCCTGAGTCATAGCATTTTCACAATCTATGTTCGTATCACTATAGTGCCCGCCATCCCAGATATGAATATGATTGTCGTTAGGGTCAAAGTGAATAGATGCCACTTTATCAGTTCCATTTAAGATATTTACAGAGCTGTCTTTAGATGGAATACAGCTAAACCTTATATACTGCATTCTGCTCCCGTCGAAATTTCCGCTGTAAACCGACTCATCATAAATAGAAGTATATTGGTACACATTACTATCGTCAAAACGCTCTGTTGAAACCCCAGTCAAAAATCGTCCATCTTCTTTCCAGTTATCCCCGACGTTCTGATAGTTCTCAAACGAAGTGGCATACAGAGCGTTAATATCAGCACAATCCACTTCATCTGCTCCGATTTCGATTCCGCTCCACATAATTCGCGGCTCATTATCAATATCAAATAGACCAGCTTTATTGGTATCGGTATCTGGGTCGCCGGCATTTATGCACGGTGAATTGCTATCCAAGCGATATTTATAATTATAATTATAATACAGATGCTGAATTTCCTGTGAAGACAAGGCTCTTTTGAATATCATAACATTGTCAATCTTGCCGTTAAAATATAGCCCACTGTCCCTTCTCCCAATATACATAGGGTTTGAATTAGCTGTCGGCGTTCTGGTTAATTCCCCAACTTTTCCGGTGATATCCCCATCAACATAAAAATCTACATTATTATTACTAACAGTTACTACAACATGGTGCCATAAATTTAAGGATATAGACTTTGTACTGGTTACATATTCATGTCCGGATCCATCAGCCCTTACCAGTATCAATCGCGGCTCATCAGAACCATCCGTCCTGAAATCGTAAGGACTATTTCGGGCACCATTAGTTACTGTTTTAGCAACTATAACCTGCAGTCCACCTTCTTCGAAGTAAACCCAGGCGGCTATAGTAATATCACCGGTGATATTCAAACTACTGTCATTGAGGACTCGGACGCTATCATCTGTGCCATCAAAATCAAGTGCGCTACCTACTTTACCCGTTGTCCATGTTGCATTCTGTATATTACCATTGTTATCGCCTTCGCTGTCATAGGCTGTTGCACCTTCATTCTCATCAAACTTCCAATGGGAAACCAAATTAGCATCGGACAGAAGAAGATTAGTAAAATTAGGGTCTGAATTAATATTACCGCCACCATCCTGACCCAAATTTGCATCCCAGTTTTCACTACCGCCGCCGCCTTTTACATCACAGTAACTGAAGATAGGGACAGCATTGTCTGCATTATATATCTCATTACCATCATCAGCGGCTTTATTGTCCCAGAAAATACAATTGGCTATTTGCGGCTTCAATGAAGCACCGTAACAGCACATGCCGCCGCCATTGTTGGCGTCATTATCCGTGATGGTACAGTTGACGATATGCGGTGAACAGTTAAGATTATATATACCTCCACCATCTTCCTCGGCTATATTTTTGCTTATCACACAATTACGTATGATGGCATTCGAATCAACATTATAGATTCCCGCACCATAGTTGGCATCATTGTCTACAATAAAGCAATTCGTTATTAAAGGTGCAGCAGAATTACAATCATAAATACCACCTCCCCATCCGTTTGCCTTGCCGTTTTCCTTGATAATACAGTTTTGGATAACAGGTGATGTATAATTACACTCTATTCCGTGTAATCCGCCGGCAATTGTAAAGCCGGCAATTACTGAACAGGCATCCTCATAATGTTTGAAAATTACAGCAGCTTTATTAGAGTCGTTCGCCTCGATTATCGTTAAACTAACGACATTCCAATCATTCGTATCAGTGCTTCTTAACGTTATCTTCTTTCCCAAAAAATCTATATTTTCTTTATAAGTACCAACATTTACTTCTATGACATCAAAATCAACGGCCTCGTTTATCGCAGGCTGAATATAGCTGTAATCCTTGCCTTGCTTTATGTTTCGGACTCTTGTAATTACCTTAACCGTACAGGTATCAATATCGGTCTGGCCATTGGCTGTAACCCTTAATGCCGCAATATGCACACCATTAGTATCGTAGTATATGTGTTCAGCTTTTTTATCACCGGGAGTCTCGTTGTGATCCGGAGAAAACGTCACGCCATTATAATCCCACTCCCACTCATATTTAGTAATGGAACCATGCGAAGATGAACCATCAAGAATAACACTGTCGTTCAATGCCACATTATCCGGAATAGCTTTCAAATCAGCTACTGGTGGTGGTGGTGGTGGACAGGCTGTTATTTTTACCGCAAAACATAAAACCAAAACAATACTTATTGTCACAATTATTTTATGTGTTTTCATGTTTGTTTCCCTTATCTATTGTTTGGGTCTAATACACTATCATCATATTTATCTTCCAGATGCGGTATGTATTCGCTTTGTGGAAATTCGGATTTCAGCCTTTGATACTGTGCGGAAATCGCTGCTTTGGCGTCCACCTGCGATATAGCACCCTGTTTCAGCAGCTTTTCATAACAATGCCCTGTTGCAAAAAGGCAGTAATCCGCATACTCATGTTTGGGGTTTGCCTGAAAAGCGTTTTGGAAAGCATCTGCTGCCTTTAAATATTCGCCAAGCTGCTGATAATTAAGCCCGAGCATATAACAGGCATTGGCCGTATAACCAGCTCTTTCATTCCTAACAGTCCCGATCCCCACCAGGATATCTTCAAATAACATAGCAGATTGGCGGAAAAACTCCTCCCCGCCGCCGGAAATGCCTTTGCCGTAGTATCCTTCTGCGATAATAAGTAATATCCCGGTTAGTCCCTCGCGACCGGAGTATTTTGTTTTAATCTGGGTTACGCTCGCCCTGGCTGCTGCTATATCGCCTGCGTTGATAAATCTCTGCGTTTTAATTGCTTCACAGCCCATCTCGGCAAGTTCGAAATACTTGGCGTTTGCCGGTGAATCTCCGGATTCCACAACTTTCCGGTACAGCGATTCACAAATATCGAGCAGTTCCCCTGCGTTATCACGCCCCTCACTTCTCATCAAAAGCACCGCTTTGCATTCAAACAAACGTCCTGTCCAGTATAATTGAGCGGGCTTTCGCTCCGCCGAACAGGGCAGAACCCTTATCTCCTCGGCGATCTTTTTAGCCGCCGCTATATTGCCATTCGTCAGCGCCATCTTGCAGGTGATATGCTTTACACGATAACCCGCCTCGTCAGGCCCGGATTCCAACGCTTTTGGATATTCGGCCATCACCTGATCATAGAATGTCAAGGCATCCGCAAATAAACCTTTGTCTTCAAACAAACGTCCTGTCCAATATAATTGAGCGGGCTTCCGCTCTGCCGAACAGGGCAGAACTCTTATCTCCTCTGAGATCTTTTTAGCCGCCGCTATATCGCCATTCGTCAGCGCCATCTTGCAGGCGATGTACTTTCTACGAAAACCCGTCTTGTCGGGCCAGGGTTCTAACGCTTTTGGATATTCGGCCATCGCTTGATCATAAAATGTCAAGGCATATGCAACTAACCCTTTGCATTCAAACAAACGTCCTGTCCAGTATAATTGAGTGGGCTTTCGCTCCGCCGAACAAGGCAGAACTCTTATCTCCTCGGCGATCTTTTTAGCCGCCGCTATATTGCCATTCTCCAGTGCCATATTGCAGGCGATATGCTTTACCTGAAAACCCGCCTCGTCAGGCCCGGATTCCAACGCTTTTGGATATTTGGCCATCACCTGATCATAAAATGTCAAGGCATCCGCAAATAAACCTTTTTCTTTAAATAAACGCCCTGTCCTGTATAATTGATAGGGCTTTTGCTCTGCCGAACAAGGCAGAACTCTTATCTCCTCGGCGATCTTTTTAGCCGCCGCTATATCGCCATTCTTCAGCGCCGTCCTGCAGGCGATATGCTTTACACAAAAACCCGCCTTGTCAGGCCCGGATTCTGACGCTTTTGGATATTCAGCCATCACCTGATCATAAAATGTCAAGGCATCCGCAAATAACCCTTTGCATTCAAACAAACGTCCTGTCCAGTATAATTGACCGGGCTTTCGCTCTGCCGAGCAAGGCAGAACCCTTATCTCCTCGGCGATCTTTTTAGCCGCCGCTATATCGCCATTCTCCAGCGCCATCTTGCAGGCGATATGCTTTACACGATAACCCACCTTGTCAGGCCCGGCGAAGGGGGCATTTGGAAACTCTGTAATTATTCGATTATAAAATGCCACAGCATCGGAAAACTGTTTTTGACGTTCCAGGGCAATGCCTTGCTGATAAAGTGAATTGGCATCGTCTGCTGCCAATGCACAATATTGAAACAACGTCACCAAAACAAAAACCGTTTTAATAGAAACTGTCCACAAGTTCATAGAATGCTCCTTTTCTTATCGATAACGCTAAGAATCCTGCTTTTATCTGGGATTTCCCATATAACATTGCATATTCTTGCTCAGCTACGCCGCTGAGCCTCTATTATACCTAATTGCTCTTGAGCTACAATAGTTTTTTACCCCACCCTCACCACCGCCTCCATTGCTTTCTGCTGATCCAGCTCGGCGTAGACTTCGGTAAAGAGCAAGGAGTTAGCTACAGATCAATATTTGTACCGCACGGGCATCGCTCAGCAGGAGCGTGCAGGGTTATGTGTTTTCATTTAAATGCTTCACAAAAATATTTAATAATAGGCCCAATATTCAGAGTTGACTGCGGCACTTCCCACCCTGTCAACCATCTTGCCTTATATTGAAAATTGTCACGAGGCCGTACCGCAAAGCCCTCACCTTCTATTTCTTTGGCGAATCTTTGGTCTATGCACAAATCAATCACAAGTTTTTTCTTTTGTACATAGATGTATGCCTTGTCCGAATCGTTTTTCACACAATATCCGAAGTATCGTTGTTTCGGATTAAACTTTTCAGTCAGACCTGTTACTCGCTCTACGATTGCAGCGCGAATAAAACAAACCAGTGCCGTTGGATACCCCTTGAGTGCCTTCTGATAATCATCTTCCGGCATTAAACCTTTGCATTTTTTCATTTTAAACTCATGACTTTCTATGCCTTCGCAGTATCATCCCGCCCAAGCCGAGCAGTAAAAGCGTTGCGGGTTCAGGAACGGAAAGACGAACAGCTTCATCTACTCCGGTGAAGCAAACGTGAGAAAATGCAGGATTACTGTAATTCGACAAACTTGCGACAGACAATCCTGAAGTAAATCCGTTGTATGATTCCCGAATATTGTCTACATATTCATTTACACCTACTGACCTCATATATCCGACGAAGTAGCTTTTACCCCCGAACATTTCAAAAGAAAAAGTATTTGACTGTTTCCAGGTAGTCGTTGTCTCGGCACTAAACTGTTTCGATTCTGATACATACACAAAATTATGACTCACTCCATCAATTATTACAAATTTGAGTTCACCTTGTGACAGCATTTGATTTAGAATGGATATTCCGGTAATTTCCGTGTTACTATTAACCGCAATTAGTGTGGCAACGCCCGCGTTTGGACTCGAGAAACCACCCCATATATAAGGCGGAGTGAAGGTATCAAATACTGTCGTCGCCTGTGCATGGTGCAAACCGAGGCAAAGAACTATCAAGACCATTTCCACCAACCAGATTGTAATTTTTCTCCTTCTCATTTTCTCTTCCTTCCAAAAAATTGTTAGGGGGTTTTCCAATAATCTGCGCAGAAATACCGCTGAATTGTGAACGAATGGAAAATCCTCCGTAATCTCATTTTCTGCCTGCCTCCGTTAATAACTGAATTATCATAACCCTTTTGGCTGCCACATGCAAGAGAAATAGCAGACTAAACACGAAGCAAAAGGGACAGCTCAGGTGCTCACTATTAGCTTCCTACCCTTTCTGTCGTTAATATATGCTTGCCACAGTACCTGCAATGCCTGTATCTGCGTATAACTTTGCCTTGCCGCGATGTGTGGTCAACAGGCAAGTGCCTGCACCCGCACTGAGGGCATTGCGGCCCCTCTGTTTTTTCTATTATCTTGTCATCTTCCATTATTTTGCATACCATCCCGTCTCTGCTTTTGTAATTCTGATAGCGTTATCTGTTTTCTCTCTTTTATTTTTATGGCCTGACCATCTACCTTGCACCCGCACATCGCTGCTGCGCACGCACAACCAACCAAACAGTCAAACCAATGGTTGTCCGGCCTGCCAACCTTAGCAGTCCATTCGTGGACGGTTCTGCCGTGACCCTGAGTCCGAACCCAAAACTCTGAATTGGCGATATGGTCTGCAAATTGACTGTGCGATGCACCCATATTGCCAAAGATTGTCATCCCACCTTTATCACCCGGTGCCATCTTGAGCCGTTCCTGCACAAACGTCTTCCAGAAATTCACATCTATTGCAACATACGGAAATTCGTTTGTTTTATTGACGTTAGGAACGTACCAGTGGAATCCGTACCGCTC
>Ga0315293_10004495_pt1 | contig 13207 bp, 14 predicted proteins | sample YL17G13_20_MG_FD_203071 | JGI IMG/M metagenome (GOLD analysis project Ga0315293, IMG submission 203071) | Sediment microbial communities from Yellowstone Lake, YNP, Wyoming, USA - YL17G13_20 | ecosystem: Environmental > Aquatic > Freshwater > Lake > Sediment | place: USA: Wyoming | collected... | reverse complement strand
GAAGGAGGAGAGGAGCCTCAAGGACCACGATGAGCGCCGGCCGATCCAAGCGGAGGTGTCGGCCATCGAGCGCCTTTCCAAACTGGCCAAGGGCGCCAAGGTGAACATATGTCATGTGACATCCAAGGCCGGTCTGGATGCGGCCAAGGCAGCGGGGTTCACCTGCGAGGTCACCACCCATCACATGCTCCTGGACACCTCTAGCGGCCGGAACGCCTATCTGAAGGTCAACCCGCCCCTGCGGGCGAAGCTGGAGAAGAAAGCCCTTCTAGCGGCCTTCGCTCAAGGACAGGTGGACATGCTGGCATCAGACCATGCCCCGCACACCATCGAGGACAAGGAGCAGGAGTTCGACCTCGCGCCTGCGGGGGTGCCAGGGGTGGAGACCTCATTGCCGTTGATGATGTTGTCCGTGAAAAGGGACACTCTGCCATTGAGCGCTCTCGTCCGGGCGGCCTGCGAGCGGCCGGCTGAGGTATTCGAGCTGAACAAGGGGAGGATCGAGGAGGGCCGCGACGCCGACCTGTTGGTGTTCGATCCTCGAAACGTATGTCAGATCAGCAAGCGCAGGCTGCACAGCAAGTGCGCCTGGACCCCCTACGAAGGGATGGAGGCGATATTTCCCAAGGCAACCTTTTTGAGGGGCATGCTGCTCACCGAGGACAGCTCCATAGTGGGCGAGCGCACAGGCAGGGATGTGGTTGTTCCAAGGCCGCGAGCTACCTCTTGACCTTTCCGAGTTGCGGGGAAGGACGTTCGTTTGTGTCGATCAGTGCCAGCTATGTTGCCTGTGCCAGCCTGAACTGCTTGGGTCGGAGATTCCATTCTTCAAGAAGAACTTCCCGGAGAGGTTGATGGTCCGGCGGACCCCGCACAAGCACACCGCCCTGACACTGAAGAAAGGAGGAGGTCCATGCGCTTTTCTGGAGAGAGGGAGATGTTCGGTCTACCCCAACCGTCCGCATTACTGTCGGCAGTTCCCGTTCCACGTCTATCTGGGTGAGAGGGCGCAGGTCGAACTGGACCTCTCTTGCCGCGGGGTCTGGATGGACCGAGGGGAGGATGCCACCCTTTTGGGCCTGCGGCTGGTGGAGGAGAACCGCTCGACCGTCGTTCGTGGCCTGCAGGATTCCAGTGAGATCTACGAGCAGTTCCGGACCAATTGCCAGGATGCCGAACTGGAGCTGGAGCCGCAGAGGCTGAGGGCCGATCTGGAGGCGAAGATGGAACATTTGGCCGACCCGTTCTATCTGGGTCGGATGCTGGAAATGTCCGTGGAGGACGAGGAGATGTCCATTCCGGCTGCGTTCCAAGGGGACGAGAACAGCTGGGAGGAATTGCGCCAGGCGGCCATGGAGACCTCGCTGGAATCGCTCAATTCCATGGACCCCTTCTCCTCGCCGGTGTACTGCGATCCCCAAGGGAGATGGAACATCTTCATGAGCAAGGATGGAGAGCTCGACCGGTACGTGATGGGGGAGGAGGGCGATCTGGAGAGGGCGCAAGGGATCGATCCCCGCAAGGTGCCTCTTCTCCGGCCGGAGGGGGAGGGAAAGAAGCTCTTCCTGGACTACCTGCGCATGCTGAATCGCAGGGACAGCATGCTCGGCCACGCCTACTACCTGCTCGACGACCTAGGGTACGAGGACCACCTGCCCAACGTCTACTACGGCTCGATCGCCACCGCCGCGGTCGACCTGCTTTGGAGGAGCTCGCTCCTCGCTCATGTCGCAGGAGAGGGGCTGAGATACGATGGCGTGCGCGAGGGCATCATCTACTACGACATGGACCGCCTGGATGCACCGACGATCGGCGCATTCATTTGATGTCAGGCGTATCCAGAGAACAAAAGCCTTTAATACTGAGGCATTTATCCCGCAGATTGGTGATTCAGGGCAATGCAAAAGCCTCTCGCGGTACTGAACCAGGCGATCAATAGCCAGGTCATCGTGGAGCTCAAGGGCAACCGGGAGTACCGAGGAGTGCTAGACGGCTACGACCCGCATATGAACGTCGTCCTCAAGAACGCCGAGGAACTCATCAACAACGAGGTCGTGAGGAAGCTCCCGGTCACCATCGTCCGCGGGGACAACGTCATCTACATTTCGCCATAAGGGGGTCAGATTCATGGGAAAGGGCACACCCGCGATGGGTAAGATGGGCAGCAAGAAGACTCACATCCCTTGCCGCCGCTGTGGCAAGCACGCATACAACATCAGGAAGGGCGCCTGCGCCTCCTGCGGCTACGGGAAGACGGCCAAGTGGAGATCTTATAACTGGGCCAAGACGCATTGAGGCACGAGGGAAGGCCGTGACCGACAAGCCCAAACACTTCTGCGGCGTTGCCGGAATGGCGCTGACCACCAACGTAGTACCGCTTCTAAGGAAATCGCTGCGCGTCCTCCAGCACCGCGGGCAGGAGAGCGCCGGCATCGCGGTCTTCGACGTAAGGATCCGATCTTTGAAGGGCATGGGCCTGGTGCGCGAGGTCCTCACTCCCGCCTCAATGGGCAACATGAGGGGCAATAGCGGCATCGGTCATGTGCGCTATTCTACCACTGGCTCATCTTGCGCCGAGAATTGCGCCCCTATCGTCGTCACCACTCTCCAAGGGGAAGTGGCCTTGGCGCACAACGGCGATATCGTGAATGCCGACAAAGTGCGCGCCAAGCTGCAGGCCGAGGGCTGGGCGTTCCTGACCACCACCGACTCGGAGATAATCGTGCGCCTGATGGCGAACGAGCTGAGCCAGAATCCAGATCCCATCCGGGCGATCAAGAACACCATGCGCATCATCGATGGCGCCTACTCGATCACGGCCATGTTCGGCGGGCGGGTCTTCGGTATGCGCGACCCATTGGGCTTCAGGCCCCTCTGCATCGGCAGGCTGCACGACGGCTACGGCCTGGCCTCCGAGAGCGCGGTCTTTGACGTGCTCCAGGGCGAGTTCATCAGGGACGTGGCGCCGGGCGAGATAGTGGAGATCACCCCGCAAGGCTTCCAGTCGCATTCCATCCCGGCCATGCCTCACCGGGCCCATTGCATGTTCGAGTGGGTGTACTTCGCCCGCCCGGACTCGATCATCGACGGGCTCGAGGTGTACACTTCGAGGAAGCGGCTAGGTCAGATACTGGCCGAGGAGCATCCATGCGACGCCGATGTGGTGGTGCCCGTGCCGGACTCCGGTCGCGCTCACGCCCTGGGCTACGCGGAGGTCGCCGGCCTTCCCTACGAAGAGGGGTTCATGAAGAACCGCTACGTGGAGAGGACGTTCATCATGCCGGAACAGACCGCGCGGGACGAGAGCGTCCTGCTCAAGCTCAATCCTATCCGTTCGACCATCAGAGGCAAGCGCGTGGTCATCGTGGACGACTCCATCGTCCGGGGCACGACCATGAGACGCATCGTGCAGATGACCAGGCGGGCCGGTGCCAAGGAAGTGCACGTGCGCATCGGTTGCCCTCCGGTCCGGGCTCCATGCTACTACGGCATAGACATGAAGACCCGGGAGCAGTTCGCGGCCACCAATCGGACCCCGGAGGAGATCGCCCGCCTCATCACCGCGGACAGCGTTGGCTACACATCCGTCCAGGGCCTGGTGCGAGCTCTCGGATTGCCGGAAGGCGACCTCTGCATGGCCTGTCTGACCGGCGAGTACCCGTCCAATGTACCGGGCGAGAAGATGCGCTTCCAGAGGAAGCTGGATGTTTGAGACCTCTGCCAAAGTCAGAAAGGTTTAATTAGACCATCGGCTTTTGCGATACCCACACGGGCCGGTAGATCAGCCGGAAGATCGCTATCTTGGCATGGTAGAGGCCGCGAGTTCAAATCTCGCCCGGTCCACTTATTTCCTCTCTGGCCTGAATACCAATAACGCCCTTTTTAGACATATTGATGGGATTCTTCCTCCAGGCGTCGCGGAGCGCCTTCGTGACCGGTTCATGTTCGATCTCTGCGTAGTACCGCTGCGTTGTCGTTAAGCTCGCGTGCCTCAGCTGACGACTCATCGCGGGGAGCAGGGAGAGGTCGGCGTTTACCGTCATCGAGGCGCACGTGGATCGGAAGTCCTTAAGGCGGAAGGAAACGCCCGGAGGGTCGATCTTGACACCGACGGATTCGAGAGACGAACCAGATTCTTGTTGGTGGGATTGCCTTGCTTCTCCCATCCATTGTTCTCAATGTAATAGCTGACATCTCCCCAATCCTGGCCGACTACCACGACTGGCGAGGAAAGGTTGCCCTGCCAGTTTTCCCAGAGTCCAACCTTCTCTCTATCGAATTCCCTTTTCACCGTCTGTGGGTTGACAATGTCTCCCTGACAACCTCGCATATGTAAGCCACAGTGTTTACGGCGTCTCGGATAGTATCTTCTCAATCTCAATGACGTGTATGGCGACCATCTTGCCCTTCTCGGTCAATTCTACGTGCTTTGTGAAAGGAGCACCCTCGGTGATCGTCTCCTTGATGAGGCCCAATGCGATCAATTCATTGACCCGTTTCATTGGAGCAGTAGTAGTCCTGGAAATGGTGCTGTATAGAATGGATCTCTGGGACCTGCCATTTGCATAGAGGCATGAAAGCAGTGTCAGTGCATGTCTCTCTTCTAGATTAGCTAGTTCACCAACTTTGCATTCCATAAGATGGGAATTGTAGGTCATATTAAAGTAAGTATCATACGATTCGATGCACATTCGGGAAGATATCGTTGTGTATTACGTTTTACGGAATACGCAATCTACATATAGCTCTTAGCTGAATGATAATGATTGGGGTTTTAGAGGATCTTAAATGTCCCTCGTAAACTTCCAACGATACGAACATCAAAGAACGAGCAAGGGGGAGGAGGTTCGTAAGGAGTGTGAGAAATGATAGACACAAGTAATGTAAACTACGAAGAAGTTTTCCGACGCTATGACATCGAGACGGAAGCTAAAGAGAAGCCTGAAGCAGTGGCCGCAAAGATCTTGGCATCCGTTTCCGACGGCAAGCTGAAGAAGGTCGCCGAGGACGTCGTTTTCATGAACTATAAGGGCGTGGAAGAAGACGTCAAGGCAGCGCTCGAGAAGACCAAGCCTGAGGACGTGATCGAGAAGGGGCTCGTCAAGGGAATGGATGTCGTCTCAGAATTGTATGGACGCGGCATCTACTACCTGCCCCAGGTCATGGTGGCTGCAAAGGCGATGGAGCTCGGCATAAAGACCGCCGAGAGTAAGATGAAGGGCGAGAGGGAGCTGAAGGGCACTGTTGTCATGCATGTCGCCGAGGGTGACCCGCACGATATCGGCAAGAACATCGCGGCAGTCCTGCTCAGGTCCAACGGCTACACCGTGGTCGACATGGGCAGAGATGTGCCAGTTGACGAAGTTGTCAAGATGGTCGAGGAAAAGAAGCCCCAGATGGTCACTGGAACAGCACTCATGACCACGACCATGTCCGCGTTCCCGACGATCGCAGAAAGGCTCATCGAGAAGGGCATCGAAATCCCATTCGTCTGCGCTGGTGGCGCAGTGAACAGGGTGTTCGTCGAGTCCTACCCGCTGGGTGTGTACGCTAATAAGGCGGTCCAGGGACCAGTCCTGGCGAGCAAGGCCGTCGAAGGCTGGAACTATCAGAAGTTCAGACTGAAGTGGGATGAGCTTGTGGGTGCCCATGGAGCAAAGTAAGAGGTGACAAAAATGGCATCAATAAAGAGATTCACCAGGATGGAATACAAGAGCGCTGACGAACTGGTCTTCGGTGAGGCGAAATACCCGGTGACATACGGTCTCGGCCAGAAGGCTGGTGCTGGGCATGTCATCCCCGAAATCAACTTCGCCCCTAGGCCCGACGCTGCGAAGAACCCCGAGACCTTGAGGAGGGAGTACGTCGACTACATCGCCAAGGACATACTCGACCGCGCTATCACCTTGGGATTCCCGCGAGTGCAGCTGGAGAACGAGCACATATGGCAGATGGTCAACGACCCGCAAAAATTCGAGAAGCCGGTGGTCGCTGGTCAGAAGGAGATCATGGAGAAGTACCACGATGAATATGGCATCGAGCTCTCCATCAGGCACACGATCGCCGACCCCAGGCTTTGCGAGAAGGGCTTAAGGCCGAGGATGGACAAGGTCCACAACTACCCGGAGAAGGTCATCGAGTCCGCTGAGGTCGCTGCGGAGAACGGCGCCGATATGCTCTCGATCGAGTCAATGGGTGGCAAGGAGGTCTCGGACTATGCCATCATGAACGGCGACATCAAGGCCTGGCTGTTCGGTATCGGCTACCTTGGCTCGCTGGACATGGAGTGGCTATGGCCCCAGCTGGTCGACATCTGCAAGAAGAACAAGGTCATCGCTGGCGGCGACACGAACTGTGCCGGGGCGAACACCTCGATGTTCATGGCCGGCGGCTACCTGGACAAGGATGTTGCCAGGACGTTCGCGGCCGTGACCAGGGCGATCGCTTCCGCAAGGACCCTGATCGCATATGAGGCTGGCGCTACCGGACCGGGCAAGGACTGCGGCTATGAGGGCCCGATCCTGAAGGCCATCTCCGGAAGGCCTGAGGCCCAGGAAGGCAAGGGTGCCCAATGCGCTCACGCCGACCTGATGGGTAACCTGATGGCGCACACCTGCGACCTGTGGTCGAACGAGTCCGTCGAGTACCACCCTGAGTTCGGTGGGTCATCCGTAGCCTGCTGGCTGGGTGTCATCGGCTACGAGTGCGCGCTGATGACGACCGCGAAGCAGCTCGGCAAGGACAAGGTCCTCAGGGACCTGTACATGGCCGCGGACCGCTTCAAGAGCCCCGAGGGATTCATCCTCTGCTACGACAACGCCTACCAAATCGGAGAGGCCATCGTCGGCGAGGGGAACGACATCTACCTGAGGTCAAAGGCGGCCGGTATGAAGGCTGCGGAGCTGATCGACGCATCTGCCAACTCCAAGGGCGGCATCCGCCTGAACAAGATGGAGAAGGACACTCTGGCCAAGATCATCGTGGACCTCGAGTCCCTACCGGACAACCAGGACAAGTTCGTCGACTGGGCGCTCAAGACCTACAAGGACATCCCGATGTTCAACCCGAGGAACTACGGTCTGTAAAGCGTCTGAAGAACTCCACAAAACCTTTTCCAAAACCCTTTCTCTTTCCCTTTTTAATCACACTGGTCGAGGTGCTGCCCTGCGATATCACCCTTGATGCGTGCATTCGCTCAGAGGCCAAGCTGGTCCGAGACACCCTTCATGCCGCTGAGCGCCAGCCCGAGGAACTCGTCTAGGCTTAGTCCCAATTCCGCGCAACGCGATATCCGGTCCCTCGAAACGCCATTGGCAAAATCCTTGGGGGTCTATACTTCTTGATAAGTGATTCCGGCTTCATATCGACGATATTCTTCGACGGCATGACCAGGGCGCATGCGAGCACCAGGCCGGAGACGGCATCGCACGCCACCAATCCGATATTCAAGCGGGAATCAACCGGGACCTTGGTGTTCTCGAAGTTGTGTGCCATTATCGCCTCGATGACGTCGGCGTCGACGGCGCCCTTGAGCAGATCCTTGGCCTTGATAGTATGGTCGACAGGACCGGTGCAGACCTCGAAGTCGACGTCGTGCAAGATGCCCACCACCTCCCATCTATCTGCGTCCTCGCCCACCTGGAGGCGACTGAGCGCATTACCGCCCCGACGGCGATCATGTGCTTGATGTTGTTTTCCTTCTTGACATAGGTTCTGACCAGATCGAGAGCCGCTTCCCTTGTGAGCATCAACACCACCTGTCCGGTTCGAGTTCAAGCCAGTCTTCTCAGCTCGACCTGCCTCAGCGGTTCTCCATACTGTTGATGATGAAGGCTGGAAGCTCGAAGCCGCTGATCGGGCCAACCTCCACGGTCCACCTGGTGATCTGCTCGAGCTGCTTCTCGATCCCCGCGCACAACCCGGGTATGATCAGCTTATGGTGGTTGACCTTCATGGCCACGGCACTGTTGGTCAATCCCCGCATGACGGTCATGGGCGTTACCAGCTTCATCCCGGCTGTGTGATCGATGGTGAACCCCTTCGTTTCCGTAGGAACCAGATACGCGCTCGCACCAGGGGTCTTTGAGAAAATGAGCTTGAGCACCTCGATCGTCACCCCGGAGTTGCCGGTGATGAGCACTGGCGAATCCTCACTCGGGGAATTGAGCTCTATCATCTTCTCCGAGACCGTGCTCATCGTGGCATCGGCCTCGTGCACCTCCAGCTTTATCGACAGTGCCCCAGCCAGGGATTCGCTCATCCTCATGGCCATCTCCGGGCAGTCCTTCACCGAAGTCTTACCCTCGCTGAGAGCCCTGGCGAACTCCAGGCAAGATGCATACCCACAATTGCCGCAATCCTTCCCCGGCAGATACTTGACGATGATCTCCGCGGAGAGGTTATAGAAGTCGACCTCTTCCACGACCACGCGACATACCCCGATGGAATTCAATAACATGCTTTACATATAATTATTGTCATCGAGCATGCTCCGTAAAGGCGCCACCATCGGAATATCAGGGCCGCAACTCAGGCCTTGGCGGCCTGCCCCACCTTGCCTATCTTGAGATTGCGGAACTTGAAGACCTTCTCGGGACAGCTCTGCTCGCACCTCAAGCACGCCGTGCCTCCGCATAGGTCCGACGCCACGCAGATGTGGTAGCCGCTGGGCGTGGAGTCAATGGTTATTGCGCTCTCGGGGCACTCCTCCTTGCACTTCTCGCATCCGATGCAGCCCTCGAAGCTGCCCTCTATCTTGACCCCGATGTCCCTCAGTATCCTCAGCCCCAGGTCACCGAGGATCGGTATGTCACGCTGGACGAGCTTCACGACCTTGCACTTCTTGATCTTCTTGGGCAGCTCCTGGATGCCCTCCATGCGCAGCATCATGTTGTACGCGTCCAAGGGCATCCCCTCCTGCCAGTAGGCCAGCTCCTGGATGAAGATGGTCTCGAAGACCTTGTCGGTGGCGAACATCACATGGTTGGAGCGAATGGAGTTGGCCACGGTCTGCAAACGGTCGATGATCTCCGGGTCCTTGACTATGTCCGTGGCCAAGGCCAGCGAGGTGTTGCCTACCTGGTACACGGTGTTGAAGGAGGGGGGGATCAGACCGACCCTCTGCGCCTTGAGGGCATCGACGTAGGTTCCGGACGCGCCAGACATGTACATGCTGTCCAGCTCCTCGAACTTGATGCCCGCGTGCTCCAGCAATGTGAAGTGACCGGCTCGCATGGCACCGAAGGTTTTGGCAGCCTCCAGGAAGTCGTGGGTGTCGATGGAGATGCCCTCCTGGAGGTGCATCTTGCCATCCTTCGTTAGTATCTTCGGTGGCTTAATGAGGTGTGTCTCCATGCCCGCCGCGATGACGGCGATGACGCCGGTGCCGGTGACCCCTATGGCCTTGCCATGCATCCCACCTTCCTCGATGATGTTGCCGGTGGTGATGTCCATTAGGTCCCCGTCTTGGGGGAGCAGGTTCTCATCCAGTACCTTCATCCTCCAGTTGAACTCGTATTCTAGGTCGCATATGGCGCCAGGAGATGCCAGCATGCCATGCTTGATGTGCTGTCCCTCGATCGCCGGTCCGGCCGCGGCCGAGCCCGTATAGATCTCATCCCCGACCTTAAGGGCCATCTCGGCGTTGGTCCCGTAATCGGTGACCAGGCAGGTTTCCTTACGTTCCAGCAGCCCGGTCTTCAGCATCATCGCCAGCGCGTCGGCCCCGATCTCGTGCTTGATGGCCGGAGGCACGTACAAGTCCGCCTCGGGGTTCACCGCCAGCCCGAGCGAGCCGGCCTTGATCACCTTGGCGTCCCTCTTCTGCAGCTCGACCCCCCGGGCCTTCAATGCCCTCTCCCCGGCGAAGGCCAGGTCGCGGATCTCCATGTTCTGGAAGATCGAGAGCTGGATGGGGTTGCCGCAGATGGCCATCGTCCTCACCTTCTTAAGGTCGATGCCTAGCAGCGCCAGCAAGCGATTGGTAGAATCGATCAGGAGCTTGCTGGCGATGTCCGTCGACGCCTCGATGCAGAATGTCAGATGGTCCATGACGTTCATTCCCGGGACAGGGTGTCTGACGGTGATCGCGGTGGAGATGATGTCCTTGGTCTTCAGGTCGATCGCGTGCGCGCGTGTCCCGCTCGTTCCCACATCGATGGAGATGCCGAATTCCGCGCTCAAGTCCTTTCACCCCAATGATATCAACTTGTCCAGGTTCCGAGTCTGATCGTGATCGTGCTCATGAATAGTTAACTTCAACTTCAAGGCCACTGGTTCCAGGGCCTTGCGCATCGCTTCCTCTATCTTCCTGTCCTTGGTCCCTACGATGGCGGCCATCAGGTTCATGCTTCCCGAGGTTATCGGCCCGTCTCCTATGGTCTGGACGATCTCCAGCCCCAGCTCGGTGTCTACCAGGTTGAGCTGGATATGTCCAAGGGGGGTCTTGATGAACGCCTTCACATGGCCGATCAATGGTTGCTTGCCCGTTATCCGGTCCGCCACCTCCAGCAGGAGGTTGCCCATCATCTTCGTCAGGTCCTGTGCCTTGAGGTCCCCTCGTGACTCGAAGTCCACCTTGAGGCCAAAGGAGCCCGCCTCTGCCAGTTCCTTTGTGTCCTCATCGCCCATCGCTCAGGTCACCCCCAATGCCGTCATCAACTCCCTCACTCCCTCCCCTTCCTTGGCGGATATATGCACCAGAGGGGGTTTCGGGTTGAGCTCCCTGATCATGCCTTCGATCTCCTTGATCCTTTCTGGAGGAACGAGGTCCACCTTATTGATGGCGATGATGTCCACGCCCGAGATCTGCCTGCTGAAGAATTGTCTCATCTCGTTGAAAAGCCTCTCCGCCCTGAATGCATCGACCAAAGCCACCGAGATGTTGCGATCGAACTCCACCATGGAGGTGCGGATGATGGTATTGACCTTCGAAGGGAGTGCTAGTCCGGTCGGCTCGATGAGGATAATGTCCGGCTTGTACTCCTTGGAAATTATCCTTAAGGTGTTCTGCAGACTCCCGGACAATGAGCAACAGATGCATCCTTCCGTGAGCTCGACCGACCTCAGCCCGAAGGCCTCGATGACCGATCCATCGACGCCTACCTCCCCAACCTCATTGACGATGATTGCGACTTTCTTCCCTGCCTTCCCCAGCTCCTTGCCCAAGCGAATTATGAGCGTGGTCTTCCCCGATCCAAGGAAACCAGCAATTTGACAGAGGATCATCAATCCTAAACCAGATTCCTGCGAGGATAAATATGTTACTGGCTTTGTTGCAAAAGTCAACTGACGGATTTTGAAGCATAATCATTGACCGCGCCGCTTTTTCCTGCCTGCCGAGGTTCGGCAGCGCAAGCGGTGGCCGAACCGGTCACCGATCATGCTGAAACGGCGTTCAGCCCTTCGACATTCCCGACGGTGAGCAATGGAACTGCCGTAAGCCCGCTAATCCTCGTGAGATTGAGCGCGTAGGTGATTCATTTCTCAGAGAAATGGATGAAAGTCACCTCAAGGCGCCGGTCAGAACGAAAACGACAATACCTGGGAAGAAAATCAATATACACAAGAACATCGGATAGCCCCCCAATCGTCCTGGATGAGGACCATTATTTGGAAGTTGGACTTCTTTTCTCAGTAGCCAGACAGTCGATCATATATGAAATCTAATATTAAGTAGAAGTAAGAGAGTTTTCGTCCTCCTCTTTGTCCCTTTCTCGGTCCGAAATCCGGGAGAAAAAGACGATTAAGGGGTTTCGCCTGGTTCATAAGGACCCCCACTATTGGCTTTTTTGCCAGACGGGCAGACTGCGAATCTCGCCCGGTCCACCTCTTCTCACTTCTCGGTCGGCGACGTCGCCTCAAATCATGTTGACGAAGATGTCATCGCCTTCCACGTTGACCACGTAGGTCTCCAGGTCCAAAGCCCTCCCAAACGGGACCCACGGACCTTTGATTGCCTTGCCCGTGCGCACGTCGAACTCCGATCCATGCTTGGGGCATTTGACCGTGGTGCCGATGAGCTTCCCTTCCCACAGATGACCTGCGGCATGCGTGCACAGTCCGTCCATGGCGTAGAGCTTGCCGTCGAGATTCGCCACCAATATCTTTCGGTCCCGCACATCCACGGCTATCATGCGGTTGGGCGGCATGTCGCTCATCTTGCCGATCTTCGCCTTGGTCACGGTCAGACGCTCGCACCAAGCCTTTCGAGCAAGTTCTATTTCTTACCTTCGTAGAGGCGCCATGGCAAGAAGTATATAGGGCGGCGACAAGATTCTCGGCCGGTCAGCATGATCATCGATGGCCATGTGCACGTCTGGCAGCGGAAGATGCTTCCGAACTCACTACTGCGAGCCTATCTGGAACCACTGCTGGCATTGGACGGTGTGGTGCTGGACATGAAGCTGGACCGGGAGGAGGATTGGCCCATGTCCCAGGTCGACGCCACCACTTTGATCGAATGCATGGACGATGCTGGGGTCGACCGGTCGGTGGTACTGCCCTTGGACTTCGGTATGGTGGAGGAGCCGGAGGTGGGCGTGGAGGCGTACAACGATTGGGTCTTCCAGTGCTGTCGCGACGCCTGCGATCGGTTGGTCCCTTTCATAGGCATCGATCCGGCCAGAGGAAAGCGGGCGGAGGAACTGGTGAACAAGTACGTCAAGCACTGCGATGCCAAAGGGGTCAAGATATACCCTGCCACTGGCTACCTTCCGAACGAGGAACGGATCGATTTCTTCTGGAGGTTGATGGAGGAGAACGATCTTATCGTGGTGACGCACGGAGGGGCGAGCTGGGGCCCGCTGGATGACAAGTACACCCACCCCACCCTGTTCAAGGACGTCCTGGAGCGGCATCCCGAGCTGCGACTGGTGATCGCGCACCTGGGGGGCAAGTTCCGGGCGGAGACGTACGAGCTTGCGAAGCTCTTTCCCAACGTCTACGCGGACTGCTCCGCCCTGCAGGGATGGCTGCCGAGCGAGCCAGACATGTGCAAATCCCGGTTGAAGGAGGCGATAGCGAACATGCCCGGCCGGGTCATCTTCGGGTCCGACTGGCCTCTCTTCGATATGGCCTATCCCTACACCTACTGGGTGCGTTTCCTGAGGGAGGAGAAGTGGTCGTCCGCGGAAGAGATAGAAAGGGTGATGGGCGGCACCATGGCCCGTCTGCTTCGTTTGTGAATCGTCCTATCCTTTGAACGGAA
>Ga0315293_10004494_pt1 | contig 13210 bp, 15 predicted proteins | sample YL17G13_20_MG_FD_203071 | JGI IMG/M metagenome (GOLD analysis project Ga0315293, IMG submission 203071) | Sediment microbial communities from Yellowstone Lake, YNP, Wyoming, USA - YL17G13_20 | ecosystem: Environmental > Aquatic > Freshwater > Lake > Sediment | place: USA: Wyoming | collected... | reverse complement strand
AACCGCGACTTTGGAATGGAATTTAAGCTGAGCAAAAGTGCCAGTGCCGTTGGTGTATACCGCCGGACTGAGCATGGTAATAAAGCGAGTCATTTTAATGAGTCCGGTGCTGTCAGCCGTGATGGGCCAAATCACCCGATTGTTAGGATAAAAACTACCCGCCTCGGGATAGGTGCTGCCGTCGCTGATAAAGTCCAGTTTTGCGGTCTCGAACTGCACCCAAACATCCGCGCCAGCTGAATTTTGGCTGCCGGTATTTACCATGACATTAACGGTAAAGTTCCCGCTTGCGTCAACGTTAACGGTGTTGCCGGTAGCGGTAGTAGTAAAGTAAATGCAAGCTGGGGTGGTGCCGCTGCCACAAGTTGTCGGTGCTTCAAGAGCGTGAGTAATAGAAGCCGCTGGCAGCCAAGCTACCAGATAGATCAGGACTAAACTTGCGGTAAGGAAATTTTTCATTTTTGTTTTATTTTCCCCGGGGATTAATTATTTCATTATACTATACTTTTCCGGTTCTGTCAAGGGGTCGGCTGGGCTATCTGGTTAAAGAGAATGACGGCGTCAAGGGAGTTGACCGCTCCATCGTGGTTCAGGTCGGCGCTGGAGGTAACCCCCTCCCCAAAGCCCGTCAGAAAGCTCCCAAGGGCCACCTGAATGCTAGGGCTAACACCGGCCTCAAAAGGCACGGTCTTGGTCTGGGTGGTGGGGCTGGTGATAACTAAGGCATAAGCACCGGGAGACAATTGAAGGTTAAAACTGTGTTCGGTAGCAGTAGAAAGGTTCACGCCATTCTGGGTGTAAACTGGAGCAGCTGTGGGGTCGGAGCTAAGCACGGCAATATGGGCAAGAGCCGGGGCGTTGGTTTGCTCGTAAGTCAGAGTAATGGTGCGAGGTTCTGGTACACCGGTAATTCCCATTCCCCCCTCGGTTTGGCCGGGCTCGGCCACCCAGCCGTAAACTGCCGGACGGTTGGTTGGTTCGAAATCTTGGAAATCAGCTTGGAATTGCAGGTAGCGGGAAAGAGCGCCAGTCAAAGTAGCAGTGATGACTTTTACGCTTTCATTTTGCGGCAACATAGTTGGTGTGCCGGTCAGAGCAACCCAACTGGCAGTAGCCAACTCAGTCGGCTCGGCGGCAGTCCGATAAGAAGTCGTAACCAGAGCTCCCTCTGGCAGATACAGATACGCTGTAATTTGACTGAGATTAGCTGAATTAGTGCCCAGATCAAGACCGGGAGAAATGTAGATATGATTAGTAAACATATCTTCGGCTTTATTCAAACTGGTTACCAGCGGCGCGACAAAGCTCTCATCGGAAGTGCCCAGCACGCTGTGGGCCGGGACGCCGGTAAAACTGGTAAACGCGCCAGCGCCATTGAAACTAGCCGGGAAAGTATCGCCGAGCACCCATTGGTCAGCATCTTTATTCCCCTGCAGGTTGTTGCTGCCGGCAAATACGATGCTGGTTTCAGTGCCAGCGTGGCTGCCGAAAATCTTAGCCAACATACTAAACCCGCCGGTATAGGCCAAAAAGCCAACGGCGAGCGCCAAACCAACGACCGACAGCGCAATAGTGCGCGAGTATTTGCGCTTGGGTTGGACGGGAATGGGAGTTAAATTCAAGTTTTCCATAGGTTTACGGAATGAAATCTGGCAGCGGATCGCCGTTCATCATATATTTCCAGAAGCCGTTAAAGAAATTGATGAAGAAATTATAATCGACTGACGAGATGCCGTTGTCATTGTTAATGTCACCAAGCAAATCATCACCCGATTGGCCGATATTTTGGGTGAAGGCGGAATAGTCCAATACATTGATGGTGTTGTTCTCATCAAGGTTGCCGGCCGGCAGAGCCGGGAAGACCAGATTATAAGACGTGCTGGGAATGGTCAGGACGGCGGGGTCAGTGGACTTTTTCCAGAGATGACGAGTGGTGCGCGCATAAACCGTATAAGTACCATTGGGCAACATCGGGATAACGACATTCGCCTGGTTGTTAGTGTTGGTATGGAAACCAACTGCCTGGGCCACTGGAGGATTGACGCTGTTGCTGGCGTAAACGCGCAGCGAGAAATTGGGATGGGTGGTCCGTGCATACTTCTCTGCATCCTGCGGTTTAGTGTCGGGTTCCAGCGGGATGGTGACGCTCAAGATTATCGTGTTTGCTGCAATGGTCAGATTAGAAGTAGCTGTGGCGACATTGGGAGTCGGAAGACCACCGTCGGTGCCGGTGACAGTAAAGGTTTTTGATGTGTCCAGCAAAATGGGGTTAGCAGACGCTGCAATTGTAAGAGTGGCGGTTTTGGTGAGAACTGGGCCACCGGGGACTATCACATCAGTATTATCGAAAGTGATGGAGTTCGGACTGAATACAGCCGAAGTAATGTCGGTACCAAATACAGTTGGTGATTGGATGTTGGTAGTCAACGCGATGGTACCGGTGTAAGTAGAAACGCGATTAACATTAATGTGGTAGACAACCGTGCCCCCCTTGCCAACCGTTTGCTGTCCCTCATCAATGCTTAAATGGAATTGTTCGCCGGGGATAACGCCGCCGACTATCAATTCGCCATTTTCCTTAGGGATAAGCGTGAGATTGGGATCGGCAACATCAGCACCGGTAATGACAAACTGATACAAACCATCAGCTGTCGTTTGTGAAGCGGTGAATTGGATTGTGACCTGCACCGGCGCGCCCGATAGATTAATTTGCCCGGCGGCATTGGGGCTGACGAATGCACCAGTGATGGTGGTGTCGGTTTGGTCGTTGCTTTTGTTCTTAATGTTTCCCAGCGCCAGTTGGACCGTGCCGTTGTAGTCGGCCAGCGTCGGCACAACATCAAAGAGCACTTGAACTGTGGCGCCTTTACTCAACGCGAAGCGGTAAGCGTTTGGATTGGTATCTTCGTCTTTAAATTTGATGAAACCAATGGTATCAGCAACATTAACGGGGGTGTAGGTCAGGTTCACACTCTGTACCCAGGGCTGTTTGGCCGGGTCGCCGATATCGCTGGTGCTCATTTCAATCCGGAAACGGATGTGGGTAACTTGAGCAAACCAAGAGAAATTAGCGGCAATCCACTCAAGATGGTCTTGGTTATCATTGGTAATCACTAGATAGCCCTCACTATCAAAGCCGCCGCTGCCGATGGGAGCTAGATTGGTATAACTATCACCAACCTTCTTGAAAAAGCCAAGCGAGAAACGGACGGTCGAATCGGTTGTTAACGGACTAGAGACCGTTGCCAGTGAATTGAGTTGGGTAACTCTCCACCGTCCACTCTGTTGTCCGTCATTAGTAAGATCGAAATGGGAAGAATAATAAGTGGCGGATAACGGGTTGCTGCTAATGACAGTGAAGCCGACCGAATTGGATTGGTGACCTACACTATGTAGATAAACACTCACTGAATACTGACCCGCAGGAGTAGTGGGCACGAGAACGATAATCTGCGTGTCAGACCAGCTAACAATCTCAGTACTATCGGTATTATAGAGACCGTCAGTAGATTGAAACAGTACGGCATTTAGAGGGTCGATGATGTCACCAAAGTTGATACCAGTCAGGATAACTTCATCACCGATTTTTCCGCTAGTGGGATTGATACCGGTGATTTGGGGAAGCAGTTCAGCATCATAAGTGAATGCACTGGGCAGTGTTGCAGTTTGACCATCAGAAGTAGTAACGGTAATTGAAACTTTGCCGGCAGTGTGAGCCGGTGAGGTGGCAAAGATGCTGGTGCCAAGAGGAGAAATAACCAAATTAGTGGCTGGGGTGTTATCAAATCTAACTTCAGTTACTAGCTGCAGATTGGCGCCGGTAATAGTTACCGAAGTACCACCGGCAGCGGGACCGTGAGTTGGATTGATGCTGGTGATTGATGGTTGCGAAACAGCGTCCTTGATCGTGAACGGCCGCAGAATATCGTCATCATTAAAGTCAAGATCACCATCAAAGCCCTGATAGAAGCCATCGGGCAGAATATTCCCTCTTAGCGTACTGTCGGTAGGAGCAAAGTATATTCTGACGGGACGATTAGTTATGTTGGAGATTTCTACCCAACGGCCACCCTGCCACATATAGCCCACTTTCCAAGCCCAGCTTTTGGCACTAACATCTAGACCGGTTAAAGGCATATGAGAGACGCTGCCATTGGGATTGGCAATCGCCGCATAAATATTTATTGGTCCGTTTAGAACGGTTGACCAGTTAATATCTAACATATCTCCTTTGGTATATTGCGCGCCGCCAACCGGTTGAGTGATGCGCCAAGGGAAAACTGCGAATGATTTGGTGATGTCCCAGCCATTGAATTGCCGAGTGTTATTTTGCCATGGGCCCCACAGAATCGCAAAAATTGCCCGATCGTAGGGGTTAGGGACGGACTGCATGCTGACGGTCGGCATTGTTGCAACACCGCCATTAATGTCTGGATTTACCGGAACTTGATTGGGAATATTAAAGGTATAAGATTTGTTCGTGGCAGGAATGCCAATGGTGGTAAAACTATGTTCTTGATAACCCTTTTCGATATTTTCCCATTGAAGCGAAATCACCCAACCGGTGTAATCTATTGGATGACCACTGGCATCGTTAACATCTAAATCCCAAGTTACTTTTACGCTGTCGCCGAGCTTGAAGACTGATGTCGGAGGCGTAGCGGGACCAGCGTTTGCCGACTTAATTTGTAAATTATGAATCGGACCCGGGTCGCGCACCGGAGGTGTATTTGGCCATGGCCAATCGCTAGGACTAGCGAGAGATTGGCTCGCCATAACACCGATCAACAAAAATAGGGCAATCAAAGATTGCAGTGCCCAAGGGTGGCGGTGAAGCAGGTTGGCAAATTTTTGTTTAAAATCTTGCATATTATTGGCCTTGGTCGTTAAGCATTAGCTTGCCGGCATTAGGACCATCGGTGGGAACTTTAAACAGAGTGATATCTGGAAAATTGGAAATGTTGCCGTCTTTATCTTTTTGAGAAATACCCTCCTGAATAAAATTATTCGAATCTAACACAATAATTTGCTCATTGCCGGCCTTGGTGCCAAAGAGATTCAAAAGCTGGCCGATTTGTTTGCCAAACAGCACCAGCAAAATAACCGCTACTGTGCCGACGGAAATTAGCACGATGCGGGCAAGTTTACCGCGGAACCAGGGGGTCCGAGGAGCCGGGGCGGAAATTGGCGGCACGGGAGCCGGCAAAGTTGGCTCGGTCGGATCCGGCAGTATGGGTAACTGATTGGGATCGAGATTTTCCATAGGATTTAAAGTTTGGTTTCGATTTGATGTTCCTGCATTGCCAAAACCGGCTTCTGGGTAAGCCGTTCCAGCTGGTCAGATACCTTGCCATAGACCAGCCAACCGGTTAAAACCACCCCGAGTACTAACGCCAAAGTCACCTGGCTATAAAGAGAAGTAGGCCGGTCAGATTTGGTTTGAAGCTGTTGAGAGAGCCGTTCCAACATGGTTTATTTTGATTTTAGTTTTGTAAAGTATTACTTAATTATATCTTAAAATTTTGATTTTGTCAATACTAGATTGACGACGCAACCCTCCTATGATAAGGTTGCTCTTGTTATGAAAAAGGATATTCACCCAACTTATTACCCAAAGGCGCAAATCGTCTGTTCCTGCGGCAATGTAATGGAGGTTGGTTCAACCGCTGAGAATATGCGGGTGGATAGCTGTTCAAAGTGCCATCCGTTTTACACCGGCAAGCAGAAACAGGTCGAGAAAGGCGGTCGGGTAGAACACTTCAGAGAGAAAGTGGCAAAAGCAGCCAGTGCCAAAAAAGCGGCAGCCAAGCGGGCTAGGAAATCGGCCTAATGCTTTTACATAAAGAAGACGGCCTATCTGATGGGCTGTTTTTTGTGCCACAATAAAGATACTCATGATTAATATCACCCCGTTCCAGCAGGAAGATGACCAGCTCCAAAATAAATTGGAGGATTTAAATTCGCTAACTCCGGCCGAACAGGGCAAATTATTCAAGCGTCAGGGCGAATTAAAAGAGATCTTGAATACTGATGCGCAGTTGCGGAAAATTGTCCTAGAAATTGCTGAACATAAGGAAACGCTCCAAGGCAATGATGTTGAATTGGCTAAGCTAGTAGAAGAAGAATTACCCAAGTTGGAAGCGAAATATCAGCAACTGCAAATTAAATTACAGGAATTAATTATTCCCAAGGACCCCGAGGACAGTAGGGACGCGATCATAGAAATTCGCGCCGGAGCTGGCGGCGATGAAGCGACTATCTTTGCAGGTGACTTGTTTAGAATGTACACCCGATTCGCGGAGGGCCGGGACTGGAAAACCGAAATGATCGGTAGCAGCGCCAGCGAGGATAATGGGTTCAAAGAGGTCATCTTTCAAATGAGTGGACCGGAGGTATTCGGCAATTTGAAATGGGAAAGCGGAGTGCATCGGGTACAACGCGTGCCAGTAACAGAAGCTAAAGGTCGGGTGCATACCTCTACTGCCACAGTGGCAGTGCTGCCGGTGGCGGAGGAAGTTGATATGGAAATCAAACCGGAAGATTTGCGGGTTGATGTGTTCCGCTCGGGCGGGCATGGCGGCCAAAGCGTGAACACGACTGATTCGGCAGTACGCATCACTCACCTGCCGACCGGACTGGTCGCCACCTGCCAGGACGAGAAGTCGCAAACGAAAAATAAGTTGAAAGCAATGGGGGTGCTGCGGGCGCGATTGTTGGATTTAGAGAAAAGTAAGAAACAGCAGGAACGCGGGGAGGCGCGCCGACAACAAATCGGCACCGGCGACCGAAGCGAAAAAATCCGGACTTACAATTTCCCCCAGGACCGGGTGACCGACCATCGGATTAATGAAAGTTGGCACAATATCACCGGCATTATGAACGGAAATTTGGAGCCGATCACGGAAGCATTAAAGACCGCCGCGGTTGCCCAACGGAATGAAGGTTAAAGTAGCGTTAATATGGGGCGCAGGACAACTGCGCAGTTTAGCTAATCCTCAGCTGGAGGCCGAAGTATTATTAAGGCATGTTCTGAGATGGGACCGAATGCGGCTGTATACCAACCTGGAAGCGATGGTATCTCAGACGACGCTAAGGCGGTATCAGCGAATGGTTCAACAGCGACAGGAACACATCCCGTCAGCTTATATCACTGGCACCAAAGAATTTTGCGGATTTAATTTTATAGTGGGACCGGATGTGCTAATTCCCCGCCCAGAGACCGAGAGTTTAGTTTATCGCGCAGTGGAGCTGACCAAGCAGCAGCATTATCGAAAAGTTTATGATGTGGGAACGGGATGCGGGAATATTGCGATTTCAATTGCTAAATTTATCCCGAACATTCGGGTGGTAGCCAGCGATATCTCCGAGCCGTCCTTAAAAATAGCAATCAAAAATGCCGAGCGACACAGAGTGGCATCTAGAGTAAAATTCGTTCAGAGCGATTTAACTGATCACATCCAGAGTGCCAATTTGGTAATTGCCAATCTGCCTTATGTACCAAACTTTTATCCGGTATCGCCGGGGGTTAAACACGAACCACGTCCAGCAATTTTTGATTCGGCTAATGACGGGCTGGGATTGTACCGGCAATTGTTTAAGAATCCATTGTTTGGGCGTTTCTCCGGCAGAGCGCTGATTGAGTTAAGACCGGAACAATTCGCGACAATGAAAACTTGGCTCCGGCGAAAATACGCCGGAATTAAACTGGCTCCGATCAAAAATATCGACCGACAAACCTGGGGTCTAGAGGCGGATTTTAGTTCAGTTCTTGTCGGATAATATCGGCAACTTCTTTGACGACATTGGCCAACCGGCCGTCGTAATTGATGATGCGGTAGTCAAAGGTGGGGGCTTGTTTAATTTCTTCCTGAGCCGTTTTTAGCCGGTCACGAATATCACTTTCGGCCGTACCTCTGGCTTCGAGGCGCCGACGTAGAATAGATAAACTGCTGGGCAGAATAAAAATGGATACCGTGCCGGGAAAATGTTCTTTAAAGAAATCGACACCTCGGACATCGATATCCATAATTGGGAATTTACCAGCGGCGAAAATATCCGCTAAATCCTGTCTGCGAGTACCATAGAGATTACGGTTATATTCTACCCATTCGATCATTTTATCTTCCTTCACCAGTGTCATAAACTCCGCTTGGCTGACAAAATGATATTCATTGGGCCGGTCGCCTGGACGCCGAGGGCGCGAGGTGGTAGTGAGCATTCGCTGCAACGGCAAATCAGTTTTTAACAGGCCATCCATGATGGCATTTTTCCCGACGGCTGAGGGGCCGGCGATGATAAAGATTTTTTTATCTGATGCCACGTAAGAAGGTGGTTAAGTCGTCTGGCAGTGGAGAAACGAATTGGTGGGATTCCCCGTCCAGCCCGATAAATTCCAGTTGATGAGCGTGGAGAAACTGTCGGGCCAGCATATCCTTTTTACCATAGACCTTATCTCCGGCAATGGGGTAGCCAATACTGCCAAAGTGAACCCTGATCTGATGCGTCCGGCCGGTCTTCGGCCAGGCCTTAAGATAAGTGAAGTCACGATAGTATTTTTCCACTTGGTATTCAGTTTCGGCCGGCCGGCCGGTTGTAGCCGCTTCGAACCGAGTGCGTTGAACAATATGACGAGAAAGGGGAATTTTAATCAGACCATGCTCCGGTGAGAGGTGTCCGTGGACCAGCACAAGATATTCTTTTTTAACTTCATGCTGTTGAAACAGTTTTTTGTAATACGCGAAGGCGGCTGGGGTCTTAGCGACCAATAATAAGCCGGAGGTATCTTTGTCGAGCCGATGCAATAAGCCGTAGCGGTCTTGGGCCAAGGGGGAGCTGGGAAGATGATGTCTCAACCAATCGACCAGAGTGGGACCGGCGACACCATGGCCTTCGTGCATAATCAAACCAGCCGGCTTATCCAGCACGAGTAAATTTTGGTCTTCATGAATGATTTTAGGATTCATGATTGGCAAGTAATTTCCAAATAGCGATAACAATGCCTATGGTGATAGCAATATCGGGAAAATTGATCGTGCTGATATCAAACAGCCACCAATAATCGGCCACTCCCCCGTTTAATGCCAGCCGATCAATCAGATTACTGGCGCCGCCGCCAGCAATTAAGCCCAGCGCGAGCGCCCAGACGGTACCAAAGCGGAGCTGCGAATAAAACAGCCAAATCATGGCGGCAATAAAAACCACGGTAATAAGATAAATCAGCGCAGTGGGAAGAGAAATGCCGAAGGCCAGCGCGTAATTGATGCTGGCTTTACCAAAAAACAGCCAGCGGGCAAATTGGCCGACAGCCACCATTAACCCGACCACTAGCCAAAAGGTAGTGACTTTTGAGCAGTGTATAAGCTTCATTTTAATCGTTGGTGCAGGAACGAGCGGCAGGATAAGCGGTTAACCGGTCTTCGGCTATCCAATCACCGGTCTCTTCACATTTGCCGTAGGCGCCCTGCGCCAGTTTATCGAGCGCGTGATCGGTTTCTTCAAGTGACTTTTCCAACTCGGAAACCTGGGCCTGATTGTTCTGTAACGCTTCGGTTTCGGCGCTGCTGTCTCCGATATCTTCGGAACTACCTTGATCATAGTCCGGCTGAAGCGCAACCCAGCTACCGGCGGCGGGGTCGAACCTGGCAATTTGATGCAATTCCTGTTCCAGTTCTGATTTCTGGCGAAGTAAATCAGCCTTGCGAGCGGCTAAGAATTCAGTTGAATAGCGGGAATTCATAGATTACCTCCTGGGTTGATTAGCTTTGGCACCTAGCAATTGTAACATAGCGTCGAGCTTAGCTTTGGTGCCGAGCAGAATCAGCCGATCGCCTGCCTCGATCAAAACATCACCGGTAGGGTTGATAACGGCCTCGCCGTCTTGTTTGTTGATGGCTAGCACGGTAACACCATAAGTCCGGTTAGATAACCGTTCAGCTATAGTATGGCCGGCCACCGGTGAATTAGCGGCCACAATAGTATCGTCAATGCGAACTTCAGTGCTAGAGAGGTCTTGGATGTCGTCCACAAAATCAGCCACCGCAGGATTGAGAGCAAACCCGGCCATGCGAAATCCGCCGATGTGATGGGGCGAAACCACCCGGTTGGCGCCAATTTTCAATAATTTGCCGGTGGTGGTTTCGCCGTTGGCGCGGGCGACGATAAATAAATCTTTGTTCATCGACCGAGCAGTAACCACGGTCAGTACGGTATCACTATCTTCACCAAGACAGACGATCACCCCTTTGGCATTGAGAACACTGGCTCGCTTAAGTGCTTCCTCGTCGGTAGCGTCACCCGTGATGCAGGGGTAGCCGGCCTGTTCACAGCTTTCGACCACTTTAGGATTGCGCTCGATAACCACAAACTCAGCTTGGTCGTGATTGAACTCCCGGGCGACCTCGCGTCCCACCCGGCCAAAACCACAAATGATGAAGTGGCCAGACAAATTGCGTAAAGTTTTTTCCATCTTCTTATATTTTAAGGTCTCTTCCAGTTTATTTTCTAGTATGTATTCACCTAATACGCGGATAACGTAGTACATCGTGATTAGACCAAACACGATGAGGAGAATGGTAAAAACGGTGCCGGCAGGGCTAAGCGGGTGAACTTCTTTAAAGCCGACTGTGGCCAGCGTGATGACCACCATATAAATAGCGTCCAAGAAACTCCAACCCTCAATGGTCATATAACCAGCCACTCCAATGGTGACCAATCCAGAAATTAACAAGAGCAGTCCCCATAAGTTACCGGTTTTCTTTGGTTCGTCATCCCCCATAGTTTTATCCTAGTGAGGCAAGGCGGTTGATGGCAATAATTAACATTCCGATAATCACCAAACCATAAACCAACCAGCCGATTACCCAGACCAGATTGACCCGCCAAAACCACAAGCGGCGGCGAACCAGCGGGACGCACCAGCCGATTAAAATTAATCCGGTTATCGCGATGATGACAATGTGAGCGGCCACTAACCAACGAGCGGGCGTGTTATTCAACAGAGCAACCAAGCTGCTGCTAAATAACCACGAGATCAGCAAATTACCCAAGATGGCCGCTGCGCGCTTAATGGTCTGTTTCATTTGGGCTGCTCCAACTTAGCCGGCTGGTCTTCGCCGACATGCAAACCTAACGCATCACCGCGAATTTTGCTGACGATTTGTTTGTATTCGCCGTAGGCGTTACCGATCATCACATTGCCCTTGGCGATTTTGTTATCCAAAATATCATCCATTTTTGACAGCGATAGGTTGAGGTTTTCCAAAAAGGTTTTCACCCGCTCCTCGTCCAGATGCGAGCTGTGTTTTCGCTGTAAATCCATAAAAGAGAGGATGTAGGGAATGGTCATGCTATAGGGAATAATCAGCACACCATAGTCGCGGTGAGCTCGAATAATGGATTCTTTCAATAAATAGTAAAGCGGATCCGGCACCGCCATAATCGCCCGTTCATAGGTAATCGGAGGAGAGATGTATTCCCCCACTTCTCGGGCCTTGCGCAGTACTGCCAGTTCTAATTGTTGGATAATTTTCAACTTAGCGGTCTCGTCCTGAGAGTTGGCCAGTTCCCGCAATTCGTCGGAAGCCATTACTTTTGAATCAATGGGGAGAATTCTGCCGTCAGGTAGTTTTAGACCGAATTCCACCACTTTGCTCCCGATTTTAAAATCGTAGACCATGGTACCCTGTGGAAAAATCTTTAAAATTTCTCGGACGATATTTTCGCCGGCCATACCTTTGGTTTTAGAGCCACGCATCACGCTTTCAATATTTTTGGAGGCCTCGAGCAGATCTTTAAAATAGGTCTGGTCGCGCTGTTCCCGCTCTTCGGAAGCCACGGCCAAATTTTTCAGATGATCGGCAGTATGTCGCAGCTCATCTTTAAGACCGCGCTGAACCTCTTGGCTGGCCCGCTGTTCGGCCTGTACTTTTTGGAGAGATTGGGCAATAATTTCAACATTCCGCCCCAGCCCCTCATCAGTAATGGGTTGAGATTTGCGCCAAATCACAACCAATGCCGCTCCCAATGACAGTGCTAAAATCCCAATAATGATTAACTCAATCAGCATATTTCCGCCTAATATTTATTAGCCAGATGGCGATGGCAATGATGATGAGACAGCCCCACTGAGCCAGGGTGAGCCCGCCCAAGTGGACACTGTCAATCCGCCACCATTCCACCACGAACCTCCAGCTACTATATAGTATCAGATACCAAAACGCGATGATGCCGGCTTTAGGATATTTAGTAGTCAGCGCCCACCAGAGCAGACCGGCGATAAGCAAATCACCGACCGCCTCGTAAAGAAAGGCCGGATGGAAAAAGGAAAATTGAGTCATCCCCGCCGGACGAAAAGCGGGAGCAACAAACATTTTCCAAGGCAGATTGGTGGGTCCGCCGAAGGCCTCCTGGTTAAAAAAGTTGCCAAACCGGCCGATGGCTTGACCGATCGGCAAGGCAATAGCTATTAGATCGGCAACTCGCCAGCCATTAATTTTGAAAAAATAACGAGTGGACAGCCAGAGCGTAACAGCGCCGCCGATGATAGCGCCGTGAATACTCATTCCGCCATGGTGGGTTTGCCAAATTTCTGATAATTGTTGAGAATAGGTCGGCCATTCTAAAATAATAAACAGTAGCCGGGCGCCGACGAACCCTCCGAAGACGGTGGCAGCCAGGGTGTAAAAAATCGCATCGGGGTCAAGCTTGGCAAAGTGTTGGTTGAGGCGTAAAACGATAAAAAAACCCAGTAGAACGGCAATGGACATCAGTAAACCGTACCAGTGGAGCTCTAATCGCCCCAGGGTAAGCCAGATGGGGTGGACTACTTTGGCACCAGAAAAATAGGGAGCTAGCCATCCGGCGACCAACCAAATAAAAATCGCTCCTAGAGCCAGTTTTATCCAAAAATTCTTTCCCCTCATATTGTTTTCCCCTCGCGTTCATCTTATCATAGAGCGTCGGGGGGCACCTGGCAGAAAATGCAATTGGCAAGTCACTTTCTCTGTCGTTATAATAGGATTGTCAAAAAACACGATAATGACCGTCGCAACCAACCAGCGTCTGGAAACTAGAATTGGCAAAGTGTTGTCGCACCAAAAAGCGCGCGGCGGTTTTTCAACTGCACTGGCCTATGAGCCGGATGATAATGCCGAAAAAACGCACGGCAGTTTGTATTTCGTTATTGACATCGGTAGTCCCTCCCCACTGACAG
>Ga0315293_10004492_pt1 | contig 13211 bp, 7 predicted proteins | sample YL17G13_20_MG_FD_203071 | JGI IMG/M metagenome (GOLD analysis project Ga0315293, IMG submission 203071) | Sediment microbial communities from Yellowstone Lake, YNP, Wyoming, USA - YL17G13_20 | ecosystem: Environmental > Aquatic > Freshwater > Lake > Sediment | place: USA: Wyoming | collected... | reverse complement strand
TCTGCGTTCCTCGGCACGTCTACCAGAAAATCTATCTCACGCCAGCCTTTCAGCGCATTCGTATCCTGTGTCCCGGTCGGGATGAGCTCGACTGGGTTGTTGAAAAATTGCGCCCAGCTGGATACGTCCTGCTCTGAATAGTTGGCAAGGAAGGTGGCGTACCCTGCCTGGAAAAAATCAATGCTTCCCTGCTCGGCCTGAAGGTTGACCAGCAGCGGGTCATCATAAATGGTCACTATATAAAAATTGACTATTTTCCCGCTCCCACTCTCTACATTGTCCAGTGTTACAACAGATGGGGAAACGCCAACAGAAAACCGGGTGCCGGCAATGGATAGGTTTGCGAGGACGAGAAACGCTAACAAAGCAATCATGTAAGGCTTCATATCAACTTACCTGTTGTGCAATTTATCATGTAGCTGCCGGCACACTTTATTTTATAATTTTCAACTGTAAAGCTCGCAGCGTCAATGCCTGCTGTGCAGCATATGTCCTTTGCCGAATTTATCACCAGCATCTCGAAGGTGTACTGGCATTCGGATATGGTTCTGTTGGCTTCGACCAACAAATTCTGATAATAAGAAGCGTTTGCAGGCATCGTCTGGTTGTTCAATACTAATGTTTTTGATTCCAGCAGCGAGCTGCAGCTCTGTAGATTGAAGATGCACTCTGTGAGATTGTCAGATTTTTTCTGCAGGCTTTCCACGCAAGCAGTGCGTGACTGCTCGAGCAGGTTCACCCTCTGCTCAACCTTGGTCTTTTCCTGGTCTCCTGCGACCTTGCCTGTCATTGTGAAGTATGTGAGAGGGATGAGGAGCAGCGCGCATATCCATGCTATTATCAGAAATTTCTTCACTGACGCTGCAAAATATACCCTGTGCGGCCTGAACTGATACATGAATTAATTATGCACTCACTGATTAATATAAATTTTTGTTAGGAAGTGAATGAAAAGATTACCCATCTGTTTTGATTACTCACCTGTTTTGTTTCTCAGGTGAAATTGACTAAACAATTGGACGATGGGCTCAACATATTTTCATACATGACTGAATGTCTTGGTTCAGAAATTTTCCGAGAAGTAAATGAAATCCACCTTCATATCATACGAATGGACTAGTGAATTTCCAGAAGAAATAAAGACAAGGATTTAGCTCGCGACGAATGTCAGGGTGGCCTGCTTCATGGTTCCGGCTGGGAGGCCCCTTGGCGCAAATATGTCCAGCGTCAATGACTCGACCTGACCTGGCGTGAGCTGGTGCGTGTTCAGGAACTGTGAGTTCACGCAGCTTGCAAATAATGCCCTCTTGTCATACTTGTAGATGTAAATCTTGTCGCAGGTCCGGTTCACAGCAACGCAGTAGCCATTCAGTGGCGAGCCTGCGCGGTTCACTGAAAAAATGCCCCATTGCTTGTTGCTTGCATCATGAACAATATCAACTGTTGATGGTGTTCTTGTCCCTACTACACCGGTGTCAATATCGTCGTCCAGGGCGAACTCAGAATCTGTCTGGTTGCACAAGCTGTTGTCGCCAGAACTGTTTGCTCCGGCTGCCCAGAAGTACTCCCTGCTGGTGTTCTTGAAGAACCCGGCTGAAACAGGATAGGTGAGATTGGAAAGGTCTGTGTTAGTTAGATATTCGGTCCAGTTCCATTCGGCTCGTCCTGCGAAGTAGAACTTCTCAGAGCCAGCAAAACCACTTTCGTTTATTATTGTTATCACGCCGCCGGCTGCATATACCTGCGGGTTGTCAATGCCGTACGGCCTTGTCACTTCATCAGTAAGCGTGTCAGCATAAACATAAAGGTCAGTGACATTAACCGTGCCGGTGTTCGTCACGGTGAGGTTTTTCCAGCCACCTGTACTGCCGGTATTCACAGAGCTCCAATTCAGTGTGGTCGGACTCACGGTTATCTCTGCATATTCTTCCACCGTCACTTCTACGGTTGCTGTCTTGTCAGCCGGTGGGGCTGCGTATACAAACATGGGTAAAGAAAATGCGAGTAAAATCAAAACCAATATTTTTTTAATTTTTGAATTGATTATCATTGTGTTATTTTATGTTGAGAGGTTATATTTAAAGGTTTTGCTTTTGAAACGACCTGGCAATAGTGAAATCCCTTTTTTTAGAAAGTATTTTATAAGACCACATCACTAATATTTATGGGATTTGATGAAGTTTATGAAGCTGTCAAGGGAATCGCGATAGTGGCCGCCTTCACATTCGACACGCTTGCGATGGTGAGCCTTGCACTCTCTAAAAACAATACAGACATCTTATCATCGATAGCTTTTCTGATAATAGCACTGTTCTTCTCGCTGGAAATATGGGTGGTTCTAAACACAAAATGGAAAATTTGAGAGAACTTGGATTGCCGAAGGTGGAAGAAGATGGCTGGTTCATCGATGCAACTCAATATTCGATTTTCCTTCCTACTATTAACCGGCAATCTCTATAGAATTTGTCCTCATACTTTCTGCTAAATTCTCGGTTTCCTTGCCCTAATTATAAATATCGGGCAACCCAATACTTTGTTATGGAGAAAAAGGATGTTTATTTAGTTTTGGCTATCTTTTTCGTGTTTATTTTCTTTCTTTACGGGATAACAGGAGCCTTCGTAGGATTCGGCGAGCCCACAGACGGCAGATGGAATAATCTATCGTGGCACTACAGGTTCCGAATAGAGATAAACACAACGCAGTATGGCGTAACAGACTGGCCAATCGAGCGGTGGACAAATTTCTCAGAGCTTCTGCTCACAGGGACCTTTGATATAAATTCCATAAGGGTGTACGAGTACAGCTCTTCAGGAGCATTGATACGAGAGGTCAAGAGCCAGTTTGATGTTGATGATGACTACAATGAGTCTTACAATGCCGCGGGCACGCTGGTTTTCCTGATGAACGGCACCACAGAAGCGAGCAGCAGAAGGATTTTCTATGTTTATTACGATTCTATTGAAAACGGCCAGAAACCGGCCACGAACTATACAACAGAGACCATCTACTACTGGGATGGGAGAATAGTGAATGTGAATAACACCGCCCTCAGCTTCTACATTGACACAAACAGGGCAGAGAATACCTCTGGTCTGTCCCATATACAGGACATATACGAAACCGTTGTGTTCGACGCGCTGGACACAAACAGAACAGCAGAATATCTGGAATACTATAACGGGACGACTACAACAACGTTCGACCTTATCGGAAATGCAACCATTGTGAACGGCTCTGTGCGCCTGACTGTAAAACAGACCGGTGACGAGGTAGCGTTCGGGAATGTTTCGAAAAAAACAAACGAAGGAATAATCGTAAAAAAATACTACATATATGAAAGGGCAGGACCCCAGGAGAAGGGTACGTTCATAAAAATCTATCAGAGGTTCATCAACAACGCAACCCATGCCATTCAAAGAAATTCAACATCTTCCGGCGCCCTTGCGCTTGATTTGAACAGGACGCTTTCTTCCTCGGCAATAGACATATACAACGTGAACGCGACCAATCCATTTTCCTGGGCATGGGCATCTGGCGGTGGTGGAGACACGGTCGGAATAGTGAACCTCAATGAGAGTTCTGCAAGCTTCTATGTTAATTACAGCGCGATTGACTGGGAAAACCGGAGGATAGGCATTCAGCTGAGCAACACCACGATTCAGGCAGGGGCTTACATTGAGCAGACATCCCTGCTCTATTTCGGCACAGGCGGAGCTGGAGCCAGATCGGAATTCATGGACATAAAGAATGCATACAGCGACCCGCCTGTTGTTTCTGTCTCGCTGCCGGAACGGTGGTACACCGTGATAACGCCGGCCCTGAATGCGACCATATTCAACAGGAATGAAACCGTAGTGATAATGGCAAATGTTTCCGCAGGCGACCCATATAATATAACCATGTATATCAATGCTACCATTGACATGGGAACCGCAGACGCAGGAGATGACCAGACCCTAGTGCTGTACGATGACGGAACGCACAGCGACCTGAACGCAGGCGACAAGATATTCTCAAATACCTTGGGCATACTGAACAATGCAGCGCTTGGCGTGTGGACGATAAATTATACTGCTTACGGAAATATCTCGGGTTTTCTCAACAAGACGACAACAACGTTCAATGTAACAGAAACCTTGAACGTCACTGTGAGCATATCGAATCCAGCGGGACTGGTAAACCGCGTGGTGCTGGCCACTGTCTACGTGAGAAACTACAGAAAGGATGCATGGCTCAGCGGAGCGACTGTCAACTGCACGCAAAACGGCAACCTGGTTTTAAACATAACAGACAAAAACAACGGGACCTACTCCATAAATTTCACGGCATCTGCAGTGGAAGGCACGTACACGTTGGTGTGCAATGCCACGAAAAACGGAAACTTTGGCAACACGAGCGCTCAGTTCACTTCTGAGGCTGCCACCACATTTGTAAACATGTCAGCAACACCAAGAGCTGTAAATATTTCTCGCATCACAATGTATGCAAACGAAAGCTTTACGGTCATGATAAATGTCACGAACATTGGTTTCGGGACTGTCTACAATGCTAACATCACGCCCAGCGTAGGGCTCTGGTCTCCGAACAAGACAGTGGACTACTGCGGCAATGTGTCAGTAAACAGCTCATGTGCGCTGCATTTCAACGTCACTGTGCTGAAAAACACATCGCCCGGAAACTATTCAATAAATTTCACGGCAGCGTGGACAAACCCTGATGACTCAACCTCTTCGAATATAACCTATGTGAATGTCACTGTGCTTCCAAACCCGGTCATTGATGTGCAGGAAACAAATATGAGCAATGAAGCCGGCGATGGCGTGAACTCCACGATAGGAAATTTCACAATTTCTTCAATAGGAAACGCTGAGCTGACAAACATAACGTTCTCCTGCGTCTCTGGTACGGTGTGCAGTAATTTCAATGTCACATTCGAGCCGGCGAACATCTCGAACCTCAGCGTTGGCGCGAACTACTCGGTTTTTGTGAACGTATCCATTCCTCTGAACTACACGCCGGGTTTACACAACGGCACAATAAATGTGTCTTCCGGAAACACATCTGATATCATGATCATGTACGTGACTGTTCCGGGAAGAACAAACCTCAGCATTCTGTTCACACCAAATAATTACACAGCACTGAATGTGACCACCCGCGACAACGAAACCTTTTTAGTTGAACTGAACCTGACAAACCTGAAAAACGCGAGCGCAAGGTTTGTAAACATCACATTTATGCTGCCAGCGGGCTGGTCAGCGAATCCGGGGGCAGAGCAGTGCGATAATCTTACAAGAAGCCAGCTGTGCTTGAAATCGTTCAACATAACAATACCGAACGGTGCATCCTATGGAAATTATTCTGTAAACGCCACGGTGGGATGGATGAACCCTGACAATTCGTTAGGCGCAAGAAACTCCACGCTCAATGTGAGCATTGCTTCAAACCCGCGAATAAATCTCAGCGAATCGTTCATAGCAGGAACAGCGGGCGACGGCGCAAGAACACGTGTAGCGAACTTCACGGTTTTGTCAACGGGCAACGATGCAGCTCGGAACGTGACATTTTCCTGTTCGTCTGGTGTTGTGTGCACGGATTTCAATGTCACGTTCAGCCCGGCAAACATATCAAGCATAGCATTTGGTCAGAACAGGACAGTGGGAATAAATGTGTCTGTTCCGGCAAGGTATCAGGCAGGCTCTTACAACGGAACTATAAATGTCTCGTCTGGAAACAGAACGCTGAATTTCACGCTGCAGATAACGGTCCCGGTTAACAACAGCTGGAGCATGACGCCGACTTCCTGCCAGAGAAGCGAAACCCCTGACGAAGGGGTGGCGTGCGAGGTGAACATAACCAACACGGGAAACGATGCAATAAATTTCACTATATCGCCAGAGATGGAAAATCATACCTATGTCAATGTCACAAACTTTACTGCGAACCGCGCTTCCAATTACACGTTTTATGTGCGGTATAATGTGACCAATGTCGGTCAAGGTGTGTACAACACAACATTCACGATAGATGCTATACCGTCGGCGAATCCGGATTACCTGCTGCTGAACATAACCATGCTGCCTTTCATACCGCCGCTGATTACGGTATCAATCTCCCCGAACCTCACGGAGCAGAACACCTCTGTACAGATTTATGTGAATGTCACAGACCGCTCGAGTAGCGGAATATCGTGGGCAAAAATAAATGTCACGAGACCGAATGGCACCATCGACAGCGACAACTTGACGCTGCTCAATCAGAGCGGAAACCTGTCGCGATGGAGCATTGCCTACAATAATACGTGGGGGGATGTTTCGCAGCGCGGGGTGTACAACATACTGGTATACAGTCAGGACAATATCGGAAACGTTGGTAATTTAACATCGACATTTACCAATTACATAAAATTATCGGTAAACACAACAACATTTTCAAGCAGCTATTATCAGGGTGATACCGGCTCGATTTATCACATAGCACGCGGTCTCAATGGCAGCGGGGTATCTGGCGTGAACACCACCTTCACCATTAGGGACCCGAACAACAACGTCATCTATCTTGAAAACAAGCTGACAAATCAGGATGGGTGGATTTATCCGGTGCCGCAATTCATGCTCTCTTCTGATGCCCTGGTAGGAAACTACACGCTGCGCTACAATTCCAGCTATCACGACGACTTCGCCAACATAACAGCAGTCAGCGCAGGAAACTACACCTTCCGTGTGCAGTCCAAGACAGTAACGGTCGCGGGCCTTCATGCTGAGGTAAGAACCGCTGTGGTGTGGTATCCGGACAATGTGATGAGGTTTGTGATTCAGGTAAAAAATGGCGAAGGCAGGCAGATAGACCCAACAGCGATGAATCTTACTGTTTATGACCCAGCACTCAATTCATACTTCTTCGTGAGCCTGTCGGATATGAACAGGACAGACACCGGGCAGTATATGTACAGTCATGCAATGGGTTCTGACACAGCCAGCGGGATGTATCTTGCTGTGTTGCACATCACCCAGGACAGCGCTGAAACCATGGCCATGGAGGTATTTCGCGTTGCGCGCGGCGGACCATACGACGTTAGATTGACTCTTACGCGAGATGAGGTGACGCTGGCCAGCTATCTGGATTTTGTTCTGGTGATAGAAAACAAGGGCGAGGTGTCGCAGGATGTCAACATAGAATACTGGGTGTCCTCGATGTCAGGAACAAGATATTATTCTGCTTCAGAAGCTGTGTACACAGCTGCGAATAGCGAGCAGAGCTTTACCAGGTCAGCATACATGTATCCAACCCAGCTGCTCGGAACATATGTTCTGAACGCAAAGGTGACCTACGACACGGTCCAACCTCCTATAATCGTGAACAAGACCTTTATCATAAAGGCGGTGATGATAACAGTGAATTTGACGGGCGGCGCGGGTGGTGCCGGCACAACCGGACAGGTGGTCACCCACATAACAGAGGAAATCCCTCAGGTAAGAACTCAGTATGGAATCATGATAACGAAATACAACAGCAACATAAGCTTTGCGAGGGGGATGGCAAAGATAGAGCATGTGGTTGTCCAGAACACGGGCAGGAGCACGCTGAACAATGTAAGCATGCTTCTGGTTGGCATACCAGCCGACTGGTTTGAAATAAAACCTGCTAATTACAAATCGCTGCGATCAGACAACTCATCGGTGTTCCTGCTAGATTTCAACATACCGAAGACCGCTGAAACCGGAGATTACGATGCTACCCTGACTGTCACGTCTGATTCAGCCAGCGACCAGAAGCTGGTTCACATAACCGTATTCGAATCAATAGACGAGATGCTGAGAATAGAAATAGAAAACCTTAAGGATGACCTGCAGGAGCTTATCATGGATACGAAGATAGCAGAAAGTGACGGCAAGGACACGTCTGCTGTCTGGATACTTATAAACGAAACGCGGGTTCAGATAAATGAGGCCGAGGATAATCTCAGAAAGCTGAAAACAGAAAATGCCCTCGAGAACATTGGAAACGCTAAAAATTTGCTTGAAAAGGCGAGGGATTTGCTCAGCAAGCTGGCGGTCATAAAGGTCGAGAGCGTTTTCCTGCTGTGGGATATTCTGGAATTCGCCGTGCCAATAGGCGCTGGCGGAACATCACTCATATACTTCCTTAGACGAAAGAAGATGCTTCCGGCAATCTCGAGGGTGATTCCGGTAAAGAAACTGATAGAGAGCATACGCGGCAAGCTGCCTGCAAAGGAAGAGCTGCTCAAGGACAGGGAAAAAATCAAGAGAATGATGGAGGTTCTGGAAAACGAGAGAAAGGAGCAGATAGTGAGCGAGCAGGCCTACAAGGAAATGAGCAAGACCATGAAAGAAAAACTGTCTAAAATAGAAAAGCGGCTTTCCAGGCACAAAGCATAATCTATGCCAGGACCTCTCCGTGAAAATCTTTTTTCATCCTTTCTCTTATCTTCATCAGCCCGGTATTTATGCCGACCGGTCTGGTGTTCAGTTTGGACAGTGCCTTCTCGATGCTGAGCGATGTGTCCATTGGTATTTCAATCCCTGTATAAACATCCTTCATTTTCACTGGAAGTATAAAATTCTCATTCAGCCCAAACACATTTGCTATCCTCTTTGCGAAATCAAACTTTGTTATTTTTTCATGACCTGCCACGTTGTATGTGCCGTCTGCATCCTTGTCCAGTAACTCTGACAACGCTTCCGCAAGATTATCAACAAGGATTGGCGTGAAAAAAACGTCATTTGGTATGTGCACTGTTTCGCGGTTTTTTAGTTTCTCCAGCACAGCTTCTGAAAAACCGTTCCCGAACACGCTGGTTCCGTAGAAATTGGTTCTCACTATAATACTGTCTGCGCATCTCCTGACCATCTTTTCTGCCTGCATCTTCGTGAAACTATAGTAATTAAGCGGGTTGGGCTTGTCTTCTTCTGTGTACATGCCTTTCCTGCCGTCAAACACAGCATCAGCAGATATCTGGACGAGCTTGCTGCCCAGCTTGCTGCACATGTCCGCCAGAATCTTTGCGCTGTATATATTTGTATGGAATGCCAGCTCCCTGTTTTCTTCACAACGTCTGATTCCTGTCATTGCTGCGCAGTTTACCACCACGTCCGGCCTTATGTAATGAAGCTTGTCTGATATCTCATACTCCCTCATGAAATTCATGCGTATGGGCGTGCACTTACTGAATTTCACATAGTTTTCATTGTATGTATAAAAAACGTGGAACCTGTCGCGCAGCATCCTCACCAGATTGCTGCCCAGCAGTCCGCTGCCGCCGGTTATGAGTATTTTTTTCATGATATCGTTCTCTTATAATTCACGACTAAAGTCGTGGGTTTTGGAAGTCTTTCTCAGATAGCAATATGCTTATTCTATTAACGCCTCACTTATAAATATCGGGCCGTCACTAAGTTTAATATGAAAAAAAATCTTAAAAAAACACAGAAATACCTGCCGGTTCTCCTGTACGTGGTTGTCTTCAATATAATAGTAGTCACCGCTGTAGTGGTTGTGCACGAGGAAGGGCACTTCTTTGCAGGCAGTTATCTCGGGTGCAACAACATAAAGATAGTGTTGTTTGACTCATCGCTTCTGAGCACATACACGCAGATGGCATGCTCGTCCCAGATACCGACACAGATACTCCTGCTGGGCGGTTTTTTACTGGTCACGCCACTGGCCATATCACTGCTTGTCTTAAAAGATTTCAATGAGAGATATTTCTGCTGGGTCATACTTGGGTTCAATTTTATAATCAGTTCGTCGGATATCGCAACCCTTTCGGGTGTCTGGCAGGTTTCCTTTTTGTTTGTAATCCTAGGTGCAGCGGCCATAGTTGTCGGCGAGATCATGCTCTCAGACAGGCTGCTTATATTAAAAGAAGAAATAAAAACTGACATGTGATATTATGATATTTGAACAGCCGCTCTCGATACCATTCGCAGTCGCATTCATAACAATAGTCTCCATGATTTCTGTCGGTTATCGGATATTTGCCTTCAACAAACAGAGATATTTCTATCTCTACGGCTCGCCTTCGGTTGTGGTAGCGGGCCACTGGCCCTACAAAACGCATTTTGTGAAATCACTTACCAAAAAAGATGTGCTATCACACCCGGCAGATGAATTCAAGAACGAGATAGGAATCAGCTACATGGATTTCGGAAAGAAAAAAATACAGCTGGTGGACCCTAAAAATATTTTTATCGGCAGTTCTTTGGATGGAAGAAAAATAGATGAGTTGAAAAAAATTAACTGCCGGCTCCTGCTCTACCTGTTCGATGTGTCTCACAACGCCCAGCCGATAAATGAGCAGATAAAAAATTTCAGGAGAACGGTGTCTGCTCTTGATGACATATCTTACATACCAGTCATGAATAAAATTGACGCCTGTGACGACAAAAAGCTGGAAAAATTAAGACAAGAATTCAAGAATATCCATGAATTTCCATCCCAGAATATAGAAAGCCTGATGAATTCGATAGCATCTGTTGCATAATCGTCGTTGCGTCCTATTTTTCAAGAAATTGTGAAATTACTATAAGCCATCAGGTCGCTCCCATCGAAGTTCTTCAAGACATTCTCGCTGTCATCCGTGACAGCTGCCCAGACCCTATAGCTGCCAGTCCCGAAACTGGCATTGGCGGTGTTCCATTTCCCGTTGAAAAGCGAGTCTAGTTTTATCATGGAACCAACCGACAAGTTTCGTGGTGCAGTGTCATCAACCACGATGTCATCATCAACCCACGAGTAGGCTGTCGAATTGTAGAACTGCACCTTCATCAGGACATAGAGTGATGCATTTGTCGGCCCGTTGTTTACGATTTTAGATTGACTCGCACCGATTATGAGCGTTCTCGTCCCAGTGACGTTAGAAGCACCACCACTGTTGTTTGCCCATGCATAATATTCATATCTTCCATTAGATATGTGCGTCATGTTTGCGTAATACCTGCCAAGCTCTGCATTGTAGCTAACATTGATTTCTTTCTCTGGCAATGCTCTCCAGTATATACGCATTTCATCAACCGTGCCGTTCATTCCCCAGTCCCAGCCATTGTAACCACCTATCAATAAATCGGAATACTCACCCGTTGGGTATGTTCCGCAGTTCGTACACGCCACGCTATTGTTTAATAGCCCATTAACGTAAATGAGTACGTGCGTCCCGTTGAAAACGCCTGCCAAGTGATACCATGCATTCTGGGTTATTCCAGTTGTTCCCATGACAATTGTGTTGGTCGTTCTGTTGTTAATCCAGAATTCGGGCTTTAGGGTCCTGTTCTCAAGAAACAATCCCCATATAGCATTGGTGTTCCATTGATGAGCGATGACAGTCGATATGCCGAAGGCATCACTGGTCTTGTTGTTCTTTACATGCACCCATGCTTCCACTGTGAAGTTCTTCTTGGACACGTTCAACACAGCACTCCAAGATGCGTTCAGCCACCCTGTGCCGTTGAAACTGCATCCGCCGCCGAAGCGACCTGGCACGCCTAGCGAACAGTTCGGGTATCCGCCAAGGGACTTCTGTATCACTGCGTTCTGCCCCCAAAAGCCCCAGTCGTTTGTGTTGTTATTGAAGTTCGAGGCAAACACCAGTGTAAGTTCGTATATTGACATGTTCGTGTTGTTCCAGATCAGTTTTACGTTCCATATCGTATTCGGGCTGTCTGCTGTTACGTTTATGCATGTATAATTCCTGGTAACGATAGAATTGTTTGGGTCAGTAGGATATGAAAATGTCACATTCATTGGCATGTTGTAGTATGTTATGTTGAGGTATGGTTGGTTTTTGCCGGTGCCATCTCTCGATAGAAAGCTTGCTGTGTAATCATTGCCAATGCTAGTATGACCTACCCTAAGAGTTCCTGTGTTTGTTGTCGACCAAGCCACCGCAGTGGTTATTGCGCTGTCATTCATCATAAATGTCGAATTCTCCCTGTTGTATGTGGAAAAATCCGCTGTCAGCGACGTCGTCACATCCCACGAATACATTCCATTGGTTGTCGTCACCGTGGTTTTGTTCCCAGTATATGTGCATTTGTTCTGGAACGCTCGCATCAGGTCACCAGCATTAGAAGATTCCGTCCAGTTCTGGCCAGTGACGTTTGATTGGCCAGACGCACCGGAACAGTTGTATATCAGAATAGCTTCGCTTGTGAAATCACCACCATCGTCGGTTTTGTTCAGATAAAGCAATGCCTTTCCTATCACAGAGCCGGCTGGTATGGAACTTAATGAAAATTTGATAAGTATCCCGTAGTCTGGAGTCAGTGGTGCATCGGCAAGTGTGAGGTCTTCTGATGGAGAAATTGCCGTTACAAATGGGTCGATGAATATACTCGTTTTGTTCGTTACGTTGCCAATCAAAACAGTTCTCTTGTCGTAAAGGGATAGCGTAAATCCCTGGTTGAGTATGTCGCTGTAATCGAATTTGATATTTTTAACTGTAATGCTTTCTCCCGCTATCTCAACCTCGTCCCACGACAGGTTTTCAGCTTTAGCAAGGTAGATATAGATGTATTTCACGTTCGCTGAGACTGAAACAGGAATCGTAGCATTAATGCCCCACTTGTATTGCGACGGATATTTTGTTATGAACTTGCTGAAATCTACATTGGGGTACATGTCTTTTATTTTTGCCATTGAATAGTTTGCACCAGAATTAGTCACCACACCAATCTCCAACTCCACCGAATAATTGTACCAATTCAAGGTCAGGTTGTAACCATTATGACCGAACTTCACAACATCTGTAATATTTCTCCATGTTCCGTTCTCGTCTGGCAAATACATATTGCTGGTATAAATTATGTTGGTGTAAGTTCCATCATCATTGTCGTATTTTTCAAAGTTTGAGCCTATTTCTACAAGCCGATGTATTGTTTCCTGAGAACTATTTTCTGGGTCCGGAGGGTCTGTTAAATTCACATCTTCGTTTGCGCCATAGACGTCTTTCAGGGTCTGGATGCTCATTGATAAATTCATGCCATTTACAGAACCGTCCACGATGGAAGCATTAAGCAATGTCAGGTTACTATCAGAAAGCGAAGCATTCCCCAGATTGAGGATGCTTGACCCGTTTATCTTTGCCCTGAAGGTGATGTTAGCCAGTATACCGCTCCCGTTGACACCTGCCTGGGTTTCTATTCTTGTATCCGAGAATGTTATCCTGCCTTCTGTATTGTTTACATTGATTATG
>Ga0315293_10004490_pt1 | contig 13211 bp, 8 predicted proteins | sample YL17G13_20_MG_FD_203071 | JGI IMG/M metagenome (GOLD analysis project Ga0315293, IMG submission 203071) | Sediment microbial communities from Yellowstone Lake, YNP, Wyoming, USA - YL17G13_20 | ecosystem: Environmental > Aquatic > Freshwater > Lake > Sediment | place: USA: Wyoming | collected... | reverse complement strand
AGCTGCTGGCGAACGCCCCCTGCCACGCCAGCTGGCTCAGCGATAGGAACGAGGCTCTGATCTCCTCGACCGTGATGTTCATCACATACGCGTTGAGCACGGGCTGCGGGACGAGCATCAGGAACGACCTGACGGTGTAGAGGACCGCGACCACGATCAATGCGGGAGAGTACGGAAGGAGTATGAGTGGGACCACGGAGACGATCTGGCAGACTGCTATCAGTGTCACGCTCCCTCTGAATTCTGCGAATTTCGGGACGACGAACCAGCCAACAGCGATGACCGCGTTGGACAGCGTGATTATCATTCCGACCCACATGTCCGATGCCCCCAGGCTCCTGTTGAAAATGACCGGGAGCCAAGGAATCACGAAGGCTGCCCCGAACCCTATCAATGCATTCTGGAAGGAATACATGAATAGGATCCTCCGGGTACGTTTGTCGAAGTGTGCTCGAAGCGACTTGGGCTTCCGCTCAGTCTCCTTCACGCCTAGAACGTAGATTATCGGGACGAACGCGCAAATGGTCGTGGCGAGGAAGACGAGCTTGAATCCCGTCAAGGTCCCCGGTCCGAGAAGGTCCTCCATGATCGGAGGTCCGACGAAGCCGAGGAAGGTCGCGATCGTGAGGCCGATCTGGTTGACGAACCCCTGAACCCCGTACAAGAATTTCATGTCAGCAGGTTTGGTCTTGGCCACCAGCAAAGTCGTGAGCGACGGCCACTCCAAAGAGCCTCCGAGACTGGTGAGCGCGTAGCCCACCGTGAACACGGCCAGATTCTTCTCCGTGAGGAACAGGAGCAGGCCCGCTATCGTGCATCCAAGGCCCACAAGGAACAGCTTCTTCCGGCCGACGGCGTCGGCGAGATACCCGCCGAACAGGTAGGTGATGACGCTTACCGCCGAGCCGATCCCGCCCATCAGTCCGATCTGCTCGGAGCTGAAATCGATTGCGGCCCAGTAGTAGATGAGGACATACCAGAGAACCCCTCCTATGACGCCAGTGAAGAAGGAAGCCTTGACGATGCCCTTCTCTTCTCTCCCGGCCTTCGAGTAGTAGCCTGCGGTCGCACGAGCGCCATCTTGGCCTGCTCGGGCAAACCCTGCCAACTTTCCAGCAGATCTCTCCTTCAGAGTGATGCCCTCGGAGTGCTCCCGAGACCTTGCGCCAATATTAAGATGGCGCTAACACAACATCTGTATAGAGTTACCTTTATCCAGTTGGATTGGGTACGGAATGAAAATGGCCCTCACTTGGAACGGCATCCTAGCCTATGTGAACAAGCTGTTCCCGGAAGGATCCTCTGGCAGGAAGCTGCTCCAGATAGTCTCAATCATTCTCATTTTTGAGGGTCTGTCCGTTCTCATTCTGTTCTCATACCAAGGAGCGGGAGTCGGATTGTTCTCGCTCGCAATGGGTATTCTTGTTCTTGTCCTGCTACACCCGGGCTCGAAAGAGAAGGCCCCGCCACTGCCAGATGAGAAGACTCCCATAGAACCCAAGATCTCCAAGGAGGACCCTCCAGGAATAAAGTTCATCGACGCTATCCTGAAGGCGATAGGCAATGACTACATCGTGATGGCTGCGGGCGCCGCAATCATAGCGGTTGTAGTCATCTGGAACATATTTCTGTCCTCTAGGCCAGATTTCGGAGACCTCGACACCCTTACCATCCTCTTTGGCGGTCTAGTATTGTTCTTTCCTCTGCTCGTCCACAAATTCAAGGTCGAGTCTGTTTTCTCGCTCATGTTCATAGGTCTCGTCGTGCTATTCCTGGTGGTTCCTCAGGCCGTTACATCTCTGCACGAGGGCGCAGGTTCTTCCGCCGGCAATTGGTATGTACAGTACATGCTGGCTGCCCCCTTCGCAGGCATATTGAATCTTGTAGGCATTCACGCAAGCTCTTCCGGCAACATTGTCGTACTGCATTTCCACGACGGTACGATCCAAGCCCTCAGCATATCTGCCTACTGCGCAGGCCTGTACTCCTTCTCGATCTTCCTTGCAGCGTTCTTCTCGTTCGTTCTTGTTTTCGAACGTCTTCCTACAAGAACCCTTGTGTTCGTGCTGGCCCTCGGGCTTCTTGTTGCCTACTTGGGCAATCTCTTCAGGATGGTCATAATAGGCGTCGTCGGCTACTACCGCGGCCTTGAGGCACTTCTGTGGACCCACGAGAACGTGGGGTGGATGATCTTTCTATCGTGGTCGGCGCTCTTCTGGTACTTTCTACTGGGCTACGTGTCTAAACACTCATATTCGTCGAAGGCTCCCGGAGCTGATTGACATGAAGGAGACCTTCGAATCCAAGATGCCAAGGGGCAGCCTTGAGAACATAATGAGTTGGTCAATGTGATCCCCAAGAGAACAGTACTTCTCATCGTTCTGTCGATAGTGCTGATATCGATAGCGGTCCGCTACCCTTTGGTGGAGCATGAGAGGAATCAAGCGGATTCGTATTTCATACACCAGCTTTCGTACTCCATAGTTGACAGTGGTTACGCGAAGTGGACATTTAGCGTACTCTCATACGTCGGCTACTATCCTTTCTCCTATCCATCAGGTATGCCTTTCCTGGTCGCAGAAGTGTCCTCACTTACTGGCCTCAACATCGAGAGTTGCATACTCCTAATCAATTTCGTTCTCGCCTCAGTATTCTGTCTAGCCTGTTTCGTGCTCGCGCGGCAGTTTCTTAGGAAGCCCGAGCATGTTCTTCTCGTCACCCTGTTGGCCACCCTCGGATCACGATTTGTGGACACTTCGTATTGGGATGCTAGTGCTCGAGGCCCCTTCGTCGTCCTCTTCATCCTCGTCGTCTTTGTATCGTTTCGTGCCGTTGCGATGGGACAGAACCGTCTGTTCATACTCGCAGGTGTCCTCGCTGTCGGTTGTTTGGCCGTGCATCACATGGCGGTCCTACTCGTATTGTTCGGCGTAGGCTACCTGCTGGCTGCTTTTGAAACGCACTATTTCCTTGAACGATTCAGCCTACACAGGAGGAGGATGGCTGTGGCGTTCAACATCGTCTCCGTTCTTACCATGGTCGTCTTTCTTGTTGGTTTCTCTGGGCGCTTCGGGATTCCGGGCTTCAGCAGTTATGAGAAGACCCATCTCCTTGACATCAATCCGACGGCTTTGTCAATCATTCTCAATATGGCTGCTAGCTACACGAACCAGATCGGCTTCATCCTGCTTTTCGCATTGATGGGCATTCCGAGCCTGATCAGGAGTTCTCGACTTTCCCTTGAGACACTCTTTCCTCTCGCCGTACTGATCGTCTTCATCCCGATCCTTGGCAGTGGGCTCTACGTCTCGATGCTACTTGCTCCGTTCATAGCAATCCTTGGCACGATGTGGATTGCGAAGCTCCTGGAGTCTTCTAGGAGAAGACTCGCGGTTCTTTCAATCATCGTCTTGCTTATCGTCTCCTCCGCGGCTCTTCCGATGTGGTCGACGCAGAGATGGAACAAGAATGAGTACCTAAGCGGGGAAACGGTGAGCATCGACGACCAGGTTTTCAACGACGCAGCCTATCTGCGCGTGAATTTCAAAGATGCCGATGCTATGTCCAATGCCGCCACGACGTCTTCCGAACTCGCAGCATTCGGACATGGCACTTTCCTCGGATCCGGCATCTCGATGGTACTGAGTGGGGACGTGATCCGCGAGGATGTACTGAGCAATCTGACGTGGTCGGGCGAACCCTTCCCCAGGAATTTGTATGTGTGGTTCGAGTATCAGCAGCAGCCCAACGTGGGCTTCTTCGTGTTAGGTCTGATGATCCAGGGGGTTGGCTTCGTCGAAGGATCTCAGAGCCCCCAGAGTGCGTACTATCTCAATCACCCAAAATTCGTTGTCGCAGTCGACAGCCTGAGGCCCTCCGAATACGTCGACGCATATTCTATCAGTCATGCTGCCTTCCTTGAGGAGATAGAGCGCTCGACCACGAATGCGGATCGGCAGTTCTCCAGTTATGAGTGTTATCAGACCGCGGGATTGACACTTTATCTCGTCCAACTGCATTTCTGATCGGCCCTCTCCAGGTCTATGTTGCATGGCGGTGTACTCAAAAAGAGGCCTATTGGGGCAATCAGATCCTCGACCAGACGTTTTGTTTCGCGGAGTGATTTGGGAGTGGTCCCATCTTTGGCAGTGTTGATGAGACAATGGCTGAATGATGCGAAGCACGGCCGAAGGGTTCGATAAGAACTCGTGTTTGTCAGAGGAATGACCCCTGACCTAGCTACGTGCAGGGAAGACATCCATACGGACTGGTAACTCCTCTATCATATCATGAATTGCGTCAGGAACCCGACGAAATCACCGTCGGCTGGAACTTCCTTTCTTGACATTTCTCGTACAGGTCAGCTTCAGAAAAGTCTATCGTCTACATATGTGCATTCGGGGCCAGCATGGAACCCAAGGTTGCTGTTGTCATCTTGAACTGGAATGGTTGGCGAGACACTGTCGAGTGTCTGGAATCCTTGTTCCAGGTCTCCTACGAATCCGTGTTTGTCATTGTGGTTGACAACGGGTCAGCGGACGATTCCATTCGAAAGTTGAGAGAATACTGTCTTGGCGGGACTGAAATCCAGTCTTCCATTCTCCGTCTTGAGGGAGCGACACAACCTGTAAGCAAGGTGGAGTATGCGAGAGAGGATGCCGTTCGCATACCTTTGAAGAATTCACGAGGTAATGATGTGCCACCGAAGAGGATGATAACACTGATTAGGAACGAGCAGAACTATGGATTCGCTGAGGGCTGCAACATCGGGATGAGATATGCGCTCGCTGCGGTAGATCCGGAATACATTCTACTCCTGAACAACGACACAGTCGTAGACAGGGAACTGCTTGGCGAAATGGTAAGGATTGGGGAGGCCGACGAGAGGATCGGCATACTTGGACCGAAGATCCTCTATTATGACTATTGCGGTCGGAACGATGTTATCTGGTTTGCCGGGGGTGTGATTGAGCCTTGGCGTGAGAAGTTCTTCTCTCATATCGGTGCCGGGGAGACTGACACAGGACAATTCGACTCAGGTGGAGACACCGAATGGTCCAGCGGAGCGGCAATTCTGATCAAGAAGGAGCTCGCTAAGATTGCATTGCTTAACCCAGTCTATAGGTTCGGAATGGAAGACGTCGAATACTGCCTGAAAGCGAGAAAGCTGGACTATAGGGTCGTCTATGTCCCCTCCGCGAAGATTTGGCACAAGGGTGGCGTCTCATGGCGGAAACTCGGTAGGCGCGTCGGGCGAGACATAACCAGCCACTTCTACCTCATCAGAGAGAACTCCTCGAGCGTTGTATATTTGTGGCACGTTATTCTTTTCTTTGCGATTCTGCTTCCCAAATGGGCGGTGATTCACTACGCCGAGGGTGGCGACAAGAAGACAATGCGTGCATTTCTGGATGACATGAGGAGGTTGTTCGGCTACTTGATCAGAGGCAGCGTCAATCGGTGAAATGTGAAGTTGCGGCCTCAGCTCGATGATACTCTGCATCGGTGGTTGCGGATTCAGTCCGAGATTTGGCCGCCATGTAGAATCAGAATTCGATAAGGATTATCTATTGGGATTCCATCTTGGGGATATCATGGTTGTGCCACACATATGCTGAGAAGGAGGAGTTCGTCAGTTTGGCGTCCTACCGGTGCTAAAGCTCTCGTTGTGATTCTCATCGCAGCCTTCACCACTAGACTGCTTCCCCTGTCAATAAGCCAGTATCCATTCAACAACGACTCTCTCGGGGAATGTGTTCTCGCGTCAAGCATTCTCGATTCCAGGTACTTGGACGTATCGACCGGAGTGCTATGGTACAGCACACACAACGGGGCGACGCCCGCCATGAATGTGCTTCTGGCATTCATTTCGAGCGTATTGGGGACTACCCCCTTGCAGTGTGCGCAGGTTCTTGTTTCCGTTCTCTCTGTTCTCACAGTGGGTTGCGTGTTCCTCCTGGGCAGGCAGGTCTCAGGAGGCCTTAGGGGAGGCATTGCCAGTTCGTTCGCTGCGATTATGCTGGGCACATTCGCCTTCGTGACCGGGTCGGCCTGGAAAGAGATGATGGGCATAGCACTATTGGTCCTCCTGCTCGTTGCCTATCTCCATAGGGACCACATGAAATTCCGTTTACTGATGTTCGCACTTCTCATGTTGATGCCACTCGTTCATCATTTGGTTGCTCTTGTCGCACTGCTTTTGGTCGCCTATCTGCTATGTTGGAGCTGGGTCTTCGCTTTTGCAAACGGTTTGCCCAAGAGAAGGCATTTAGAGGACCTAGCCGTCACGGGGGCATCCGTTGTCTGGGCGGTAGCCTACTATTCCGCAATCTCATTCGATCGCATATCGCTTGTTTCATCTCCATCGAGGCTGGTTATCTTCGGTGCCTCATTCATCTTAGTCAGTATGGTCGCAATCATGGTTCTCACAATGAGAACCCACTCGAAGCGGACTTACGCGCCATTGGTTGGCGGCGGGTTGATAGCCATTGTTTCACTAGACTACTTCGGTTTCTTCTTTCCCTATACTCCGTCCGTAACGTACGCATATTTCTTCTTGGTCGCTTCCTCAGGATTCCTTCTTGCACTGGCATGGTATGGGACGGAGGTGATAATAGAACGAAAACCTCTGTTCAGGGCGGTGCAGATTGCCCTCATAGTGTCCCCAATCTCCATCCTCGGCTACGGCGTGGTAAGCGGATTCTCCCCGGTATCGTTTCAGATCGTATACCGTACATTTGATTTTGTTGACATATTCATGTTTCTGGGCATCGGCACTGCTTTCGTGTGGCTATACGAGCACCGTCGCAAGTCGTATACGGCAATAGGATTCCTGACCATCGCCTTTCTCCTCGTATCGTTTCCGTTTGCCTACGCTAGCGAGCCCTTGCTCGGCGTGCGGCATGACACGCAGGCCTACGAGATGGATTCCGTACGCTGGCTCTCCGAACATGTCGATTCTCCGTTTCTCGTATCCGACGAACGGATTGGGCATATCGCCGAAAGTACAGTGGACATCGACAAACACGCGGCGCTGCCCGATGCGTTGAAACGCAATACGACCGTGACAAATCTTCCCGTCATAGCCATCTGCCTCATGGAAGATAGCTGGACGACTGAAGGTGTGAATGATTTCCCACATGGAAAGGTTGTTCTGGCCGCGAGCAACTACACGTGGGCTTTGGAGACCGCTAACGTATTCTACATTGGAGGCCCCGTTACAGATCGGGCTGTCATCTTCACTATTTCAGGCGTCGGGTTATCTGCTATTTACATGCCAGGTGCATGATATTGTCACTATGTCGGTTGACGTGTCTGGAGTGAAATCCACAGGCCGAATTGCTGTGTATCTTTGGTCGAACCTCCTATTCAATCGTCACGCGTCATCTTTTGGTCATCGGAAGCTAGGCATCATTTAGGGCTTCGAAGTAGCCGGACATGTGGACTTCTGGGGTGAACCGCTCCAAGTAAGCCGTTCTAGCCTTCCGGCTCATCTCCCCAACGGAGTCCCTGCGGCTCCAGAGCTCTACTAGTCGCTCCGAGAGTTGCGCACTGTTTCCAGGACTAAATGTCTCCGAGCCCGCGTCCTTCAGAACTATTTCACTGAGGCCCCCGATATCAGATGAAATGACAGGAACGCCGACAGAGAAGGCCTCGAGAACCGTCAAAGGCGAGTTCTCATACCATATTGATGGGACGATCTGAGCAGCCGCCTTCCTTCGTATGTGCTCCACCTTCTCTTTCTCGAGGAAGCCGGTTATTGTGACCCGTTCGTCCATGCCAGCCTTTTTCACTTTCAGGCGAAGCTCATCCTTCAGGCTCCCGTCTCCGATAATCCAGAGCTTGAATCCGTGTTTGCTGCTGCTGCTGCAGAAAGCGTCTGCCAGAACATGAACTCCTTTGTGCCTCTCGAGCAGGCCGAGGTAGACCAGAGTATCGGCTTCGCGGTCACTCTGGCCAAGAGCGTAGCCAGGATCGGGAACGAAGTTGCGAAGTACTTCATGAACCTCGATTCCTTCGCGCCGAATCCGATTCGCCATGTATTCGCTTGGAGCAATCACCTTGACTCCTGCATCCGGATGAATGGCCCTTCTTCTTCCTGTTCGCCATAGATGCGGAGGCTTGCGCCATCTGAGGCAGCAAACGGTGCATAATCTCGGCTCTTCGCATAGCCTCATACCAGGCTTGAGAAGGTTAGACCGTGGGCAGATAAGCGTATAGTCATGAGCTGTGAACAAAGAGGAGGAACCGGAAAAGGAGTAGGGCCTTCCGATGAATCCGCGAGTATTGTGCCAATGGACTACATCGGGCTTCAGTCTACCGACAAGGTCGCTCAGCTCGGTCTCTGCTCTCCCCGACCAGCCGAATGACAGTGCGAGTGCGGGCTCATATCGTCTTCCAGACTTGGTCATAGGATGCCTCGTCACGCCCTGCAAGCCTTGCCCCGAATCTTTCTTAATGTCTCCTTTTCGGAGGAACTGATACCACGCGGGATTGTAGAATACATGAACATCGTGCCCTCTCTTCGCAAGCTCCTCAGAAAGGTACTGAACGAAGATTGCGTCTCCTCCCAGGTGGTATGGTGGAAAATGCGTTGACAATAGAAGGAACTTGAGGGTCTCCATCAGACTGCAATCCTTGTGCAGTAAAGGAAGGCCGATACTTATTCCCTTTTGTGCGTGGGAGGCCTGTGGCAACCGATATCTCTGTCCGGCCAGCTGTTCTCAAGATGAACGTCCCTTGATTGGATTCTGAAACCGAGGCCGAGGAGACGTTGCGGTTGCCACAATAATGGGACGGTGTATGGAAACCTATCCCAGTTTGCCTCTTGTCCGAAGGATCTGTCGGAACAAAAGCCAACAATGAATATATAGCCGTCGTTAATATCAATGCGATGGAGCGCCTGAGAGAAGCCACGCTGGCGGTCACATACAAATGCAACTTCAGATGTAGCATGTGCAACATCTGGAAAGTCAGCGATTTCGAAGAGCTTGCTCCAGAGGAATATCGTAAGCTCCCGAACTCTCTGAGATCCATCAACATCACCGGCGGGGAACCATTCCTCCGTAGTGACCTGGTCGAGGTTGTCAGGAGCATTCACGAAATCGTGCCTGGCTGCAGAATCGTGATATCCTCGAACGGTTCCATGACGGATCGAATTGTGTCTGCGATGGCTGAGATGAAGCACTTCCACCCGAAGCTTGGCATCGGGATATCTGTGGATGGATTGTACGAAGTTCACGATCGTGTGAGGGGCGTAGAAGGGGCGTTCGAGAAGGCCTCCGAAACGGTGAGGGCGGTGAAGGCCGCAGGCATCGAAGATGTCAGAATAGGAATGACCATCGTGAAGGAGAACTCCAGCCAGGTACTAGCCGTGTATAGGCTGTCCAAGGAACTCGGTGTCGAGTTCACAACCACGGTTGCTCACAACTCTGATATCTACTTCAGGAAAGATGACAACTGTCCTGTCGAGGCGCTACCAGACGTCGACCGCGATCTCAGAAGAATAGGAGACGCTCATCTCAGGTCGCTTTCGCCGAAGGCTTGGTTCAGGGCGTACCATATAGCGGGGATTGCCAATTCTTCGATTCGGTCATCTGCAGTGGGCTTGTGCACCGCAGGCACAAGATTCATCTTCATGGATCCGAGAGGCGACGTGTATCCATGCATTGTTCTCAACAAGGTCATGGGCAACATAAGGGAATTCGACAGCGTCGAGGCTCTGCTTTCGGCGAAGAAGGCGCAAATAGCCCTAGCGGCGGTGAAGGCGTGCAGGAAGGATTGCTGGATGGTATGTAACACTCGCAGCCTGATCTTGAGCCATCCTGGGAGGCCCATCAGATGGATGCTCAATAACAAACCGAGGGCACACCTTTCACGCTCTAGGTGATTCCAGGATAGCGCTGTAGACTTCTACTAAACGGTCCACGACTCTGTCCCAGTTGAATTGTCGCTGGACACAGTTCATTCCAGTCATGGCTAGCGCGAGCCTTCCCGGTTCATCCTGTCTGAGCTGAATAATTGCGTCTGCCAGCGCCACATCGTCCCCAGGCGGGACCATCCTGACTGCATTCGGGCCGATTTGCGTCCTAATGCCCCCCACATCTGAGGCAATGCATGGGAGCCCCGAGGCCATGGCCTCAAGAAGGGCAATGGGCAGTCCCTCTGACAGAGAGGGGAGCACGAAGGCGTCAGCGTGTGCGTAAAATGGTGCTATGGATGCGTGGTCAATCGTCCCCAGAAGAGTCAGTTCTCGCACCTCAGCGGCTACGGCAAGGGCTTCTCCTCGGAGAGGACCGTCGCCGATGAGGACGAACTCCATTGTACTCCTGAGTTCCCGCGGTATCCTCTTGATAGCGGCAAGCAGCGTCCTTGTCCCCTTCACGTGTGTCAGCCTGCTGACGCAAAGAACTGTGAATCGATTTCTGTCGTGCACTGAAAGTCTCTCCAGCGCGCCCTTCGAGAATATTCCAGGATCGACTCCGTTGGAGAGCACTTCCGCCTGGGTGCGAAGTGCCTTCACTGCCTCAAGGGTTCTCTCGTCCGTGCAGAACAAGTGGCGAGTCTTTCTGACCGCCAGGGTCTGCATGAGCCGTATGCCCTGCCTGAATGGGAATCCCCAATCCGTGCTTGAGAAGCCGAGTCCGTGCATCGTATATACGAAACCACCGTCGGGAGAAGCGAAGGCGGCCGCAAATCCGCCAGTGGCATCGTGGGCGTGGAGCAGTCGCCCGCGGTCCTTTCTCATCTCGTTAAGCATTGACGGTATTGTGCTGACCTTTAAGAGGAACCGATTACGGAAGGCTGGTACTCTTACTACTCTCACGCCATCAATGCGGTCTTCAGTCCTCGTGAGGTCGGAGCTGGGCACAAGCACGGTGACGTCCACGCCCCTAGCCGCCATTCTTCGGGAAACCTCGTAGACATGAGTCTCTATTCCTCCAATCACGGGGGGAAAGGTTTTCGCTCCCACCATAAGTATGCTCATTGGTTGATGATGTTCTTCTTCTTGACTCAAGTCGGTCGCACCCTCTTCATCGAGAAACCTGTCCCTAGACCAGGTGCCTGCGTCTGAATGGTTAATTGGTCTTAGAATATAACCATTCGCCGTTGACGGGCAAGTACTTTGTCGCAGCGCGCCCCCTACAAGATGAATCAGAAGAATTGGAGACGACTGGCAGGCGGATTTCGGCCGCCCTTACTCTGATGCTGCATCTCTTTCTCACGCGATTGTTCCACGGAACTCCTCAACGAAACGGCACGCGACACTCTCCGCGGAGAAATCCCGAACTGCTAGTTCGCGGGCAGCTGCGCCCATTCTCTTCAATCTCGTTAGATCTCTACCCAATTCCACGATAGCTTCTGCCAAGGCGGCTGGGTCGTCGTGTGGAACAAGGACCCCGGCCTTGCCGTCTGAGAACGTGGCTGCGTGGTGAGTCACGGCGGTTGTTATTACTGCCAGGCCGGATGCCATCGCCTCCAGAGGGACGAAGAACAATAGGTCACCAGAGCTTGGGGCTGCACATATGTCGCACGAGGCCATCAAGTTCGCGAGGTCCCTTCTGGGTAGGTATCCGCCGATGATTGTCACTCTGTCACCCAGGTGGAGTTTATCCACAAGGCGTGGCAGATCCTCGACACCCTGCCCCGAAGCCTTAAGCACGAAGCTCCCAGCATATCCTTTGTTGACGGCGATTCTTATGGATTCCAGATATGTCTCGATTCCCTTCCTCCTGTCGATTCGGGCTACCATGATAGTCCTTGGACGAGGTGGCAATCCCAAACCGGTTTTCTCGAAGTAGTCAGAGGGATGATGGGGAGTGAAGGTTCTGCAGTCGACACAGTTTGGGATCACGCGCGATATCTTGCCCTTCGGGACTCCTTCGGAAATCAGGAATTGCTTTGCTCTCTCGGATCGCGGGACGATCTTCTCGATCTTGCTGAACTTGCCAATCCTGAGGAGTGAGAAAACGAACTTGGAGAGGAGACGTGCGGGGAATCTTGGGTGGGAGGCGAGTTCCTGCCAGACGAAGGTTCGCGTCCCGCCTTGCGCCATCGCAAGGGTTAAGAGAGTGGAAGGCTGAATGAGTTCGCTTGTCAGAATTGCGTCATATTTCTTCTTTCTTAGTTGTGTGGCAACAGAGGGGGCAAGCGGGTAGTAAGAGGGAGGGAAAATCCATCTCATGGTCTCCTTCACATAGGTGAGCGACGCGCGCCTCTCCGTCGCTCGCTCTGTCTCTCGCACAACATCGAACACGGAGCCAACGAATACATCAACTTCGTGGCCCATTGATGCCAATTCGTCGGCAAGGAGCACCGCCATAGGAGATTCGGCGCGCACGCCCCCTACGGGCATGTCGGGGTCTAATTGCGGAAGGAGATGCTTCGACTTCACCGTCCTCATTATCAGGTTCACTATTGCAATCCTCATGCTGAAATCAGGGCTCCGTTTCCCCTCGCTATGGGCGTTGGCCAATATCAATCCTTCAGCGAGCTGAGCTTGTCTCCTATCGACACTACTCCGTAAGGAGTTGCTGCGGCATCGAACATCTGAACGATTCGGCCTATTCTAGGATTCGCAGATCGAAAGGAAACTTGAATCCTCAAAGCACGAGGTCCACGGAGATCACGAGCGCACACACGGCTATCTCAATTCCCCATATCAGGGCGACGAGTTCCTGTTCTTTGATCTTCAGGTGTTTCATGAATATATGAGTCAGCGATTCGATTTTCCCGTGGTACTCCAAATACCCATTGCCCGCCTCGGAGCAGTAGTTCTCGGCCTTGAAGTGGCCCCTCATCTTCAGGAAGAATTCAATGATCATCGGGATGAATATGAAGGCAGTTTGAACTGGTAGGTTCGAGAGTATCCCCGAAATGGCAAGAGTTGCACCTGTGAACAACATCATCGTGTCTCCGGGGAATATCCGCGCCGGGCACTTGTTGAACCACAGGAACGCAATCAGAGCACCGAGGAGCGGAACCAGGAGATACACCCCGTCCATCCGGTCGTGGATCACGCCGAGAACTATCAGCGCGAGACTCATGATTATGCCCAGGCCTGTTCCTAGACCGTTGAACCCTTCCAGCATGTTCGCAGCGTTGGCCGCGCAGGTGACCGCGAATGCTGCGACCAGGAGCATCCAAGGGCCGAAACTGATTTCGATGACATATGGAATCACGACGTGTTGGTCAACTGCTGCGGCGAATGG
>Ga0315293_10004489_pt1 | contig 13213 bp, 14 predicted proteins | sample YL17G13_20_MG_FD_203071 | JGI IMG/M metagenome (GOLD analysis project Ga0315293, IMG submission 203071) | Sediment microbial communities from Yellowstone Lake, YNP, Wyoming, USA - YL17G13_20 | ecosystem: Environmental > Aquatic > Freshwater > Lake > Sediment | place: USA: Wyoming | collected... | reverse complement strand
TCGTCCCCACCCGGGTTCTCACCAATCGCGACCTGGAGGCCATGGTCGACACTTCTGACGAGTGGATCGTCGAGCGCACGGGCATCCGCGAGCGGCGCCTGGTCTCTCCCGGAGAAGCCACCTCCGACCTAGCCATCGAAGCCGCCCGCCGGGCTCTCGCCGACGCCGGCGTCGCGGCCCGCGACGTGGACCTCATCATCGTGGCCACCGCCTGCCCCGACATGCTCTTCCCCTCCACGGCCTGCCTGGTCCAGAGAGCCCTGGGCGCCCGCCAGGCTGCGGCCTTCGATCTCGCCGCGGCCTGCACCGGTTTCATCTACGCCCTGGCCATGGCCGAGGGAACCATCGCCGCGGGCCGGGCCGAGACGGTCCTGGTCATCGCGGCCGAGACCCTTTCGCGCATCACCGACTACGCGGATAGGGGCACCTGCATCCTCTTCGGCGACGGAGCCGGAGCGGTGGTCATGCGCCGGGCGCGGCCGGCCGACCCGACGACCGGCAGTCCGGTCGGGCCCGCCGCGGACCGCGCGCCGGCCTACCCCGCCGGCCACTCCCCCGGCTCGACCTCGCCGGGCCTCCTCTCGGTCTTTCTCGCCGCCGACGGCGAGGGCGCGGACATCCTCAGCCTTCCGGCCGGCGGTTCGCGCCGCCCGGCCTCGGCCGCGACCGTGGCGAGCGGCCTGCACTACATCCACATGAACGGCCCCGAGGTCTTCAAGTTCGCCGTCGGGGCCATGGTCCGGGCCGTCCGGGAGAGCCTGAAGGCCTCTCCCCTGTCTTTGGCCGACATCGACCTTTTCGTCCCCCACCAGGCCAACGCCCGCATCGTCGACGCCGCCACGCGTTTCCTCCGGGTGCCGGCCGGGAAGGTCTTCCACACCATTGAGAAGTATGGGAACATGTCGGCGGCTTCGATCCCCATCTCCCTCGACGAGGCCCGTCGCCAGGGCCGGCTCCGGCCGGGCGATAGCGTGCTCCTGGTTGCCTTCGGCGCCGGCATGACCTACGGCGGCGCGGTCCTCCGCTGGGGGCAGGCCGCCTCAGCCGCCGGCGAGGCCCCCGGAGCGGGGGCCCGCCAAGGAGGTTGAAGAACACGAAGACCAAGCTCGGAAGGCGCGTCACCGAACTCATCGGCCTCGACTACCCCGTGTTCCAGGGTGGCATGGCCTGGCTGGGCACGGCCGAACTGGTCGCGGCGGTCTCGGCCGCCGGTGGCCTCGGCGTAATCGGGGCCGGTAGCATGCCGGCCTCGTGGGTCGGCGAGCAGGTGGCCAAGGTCCGGGCCGCTACCGGCCGGCCCTTCGGGGTCAACGTCCTCCTCGTTTCCCCGCACGCCGCCGAGGTCATCGACCTCGTCTGCCGCGAACGTGTCCCCGTTGTCTCCACCGGGGCGGGCAACCCGGGCCCTCACGTGGCCCGGTTCAAGGCCGCCGGCATCAAGGTCATCCCGGTGGTCTCGTCCGCGGCCTTGGCCGTCCGGCTCGTCCGGGCCGGCGCCGACGCGGTCGTGGCCGAGGGGTGCGAATCCGGCGGCCACATCGGCGAGTCCACCACCATGGCCCTTCTACCCCAGGTGGTCGACGCCCTCACCGCCGCCGGCACACCGGTCCCGGTCATAGCCGCGGGTGGCATCGCCGATGGCCGGGGCGCAGCCGCCGCATTCGCCCTCGGGGCCGAGGGCGTGCAGATGGGAACCCGTTTCGTCTGCAGCACTGAGTGCATCGCCCACCCCGCTTACAAGCAGGCCATCCTGGGCGCCGGCGACCGCTCTACGGCCGTCACGGGCCAGTCGACCGGGCACCCCGTCCGGGCCATCCGTAACCCGTTCACCCGCGAGTTCGAACGCCTCGAGGCGGCAGGAACCCCCAAGTCCGAGCTGGAGCGTATCGGCGCCGGGCGGTTCCGCGCCGCGGCCATCGAGGGCGACGTCGCCCACGGCACGGTCATCGCGGGGCAGATAAGCGGCCTGGTCCAGAGCGTTGAACCCGCCGCCGCCATCATCCAACGCACCATCCGTGAAGCCGAGATAATCCTTTCGAGACTCGGGAGGGAGACCCAATGAACTCCACCTATCCTGCCAACTCCGATCCCGGCGGCCTCGTGGCCGTCGTGTTCCCCGGTCAGGGAGCCCAAACCCCGGGGATGGGGCTCGACCTCGCCCGCGCCTACCCAGCGTCGGCCGGGGTGGTCTTCGAGACCGCCGACCGTGTCCTGGGGTTCCGCCTCAGCCGCATCATCGCCACCGGTGACCAGCGCCTGCTGGCCCAGACCGAGATAACCCAGCCCGCCCTGCTGGCCGCGAGCCTCGCGGCCTGGCAGGCGCTCCGCGTCGAATTGCCGCGCCTTTCCCCCGCCTATGCCGCCGGCCTTTCCCTGGGCGAGTATTCCGCCCTCGCGGCGGCCGGGGCTCTCGACCCGGTCAGCGCCTTCCGGCTCGTCGCCTGGCGCGGACGTTTCATGGAAGACGCCGCTCGCGACAATCCGGGCAGCATGTGCGCCATCCTGGGCCTGGAGAGGGAACGGGTCGAAGGCATCTGCGCCGAGGCTCGCGCCGCCGGCCACGGTCACGTGGTCATCGCCAACTACAACGCCCCCGGGCAGAACGTCATAACCGGAGAGCGACTTGCCGTCCAGAAGGCCTCGGCCCGCGCCGTCGCGGCCGGGGGTCGGGCCGTGCCGCTCAAGATCAGCGGCGGCTTTCACAGCCGGCTGGCAACCGAGGCCCGGCGCCGCCTAACCCCTCTCTTGGCCTCGACTCCCTGGCATAGGCCCGATTTCCCGGTCTACGCCAACGCCACGGCCAAGCCGCACGGCGATGCCCTCGACATCGCCAGGGCCCTGGAACTCCAGGTCACCTCGCCGGTGCTCTGGGAGGATATCGTCCGCGACATGTGGGCTCACGGGGTCCGGACCTTCGTGGAATGCGGCCCGGGCAGGACCCTCTCCTCCCTCATCTCCCGCATCGTCCCCGGGGCCGTGACCGTCAACGTGTCCGACCTCGCCACCCTGGTCCTGGCCACGGCAACCCTGGGCTCCTATGCGCTGGAGGGGGTCTCGTGATGACGGCCACCGTCCCCTCTGCCGCTCCGGCCGTCGATGGCTTCCCGTTCCGGGCCGGCCTCCTCGCCGGGCGCACGGCCCTGGTGACCGGAGGTTCGGGCGGCATCGGCCAGGCCATCTGCCTGGCCCTGGCCTCGGCCGGAGCCCGCGTGGCCGTTCACTACGGGAAAAACCGCGACCGGGCCGAGCAGGTGGCCGAGATGGTTCGAGGCCTGGTCCAGCCGGCTCCCACGGCGCCGGTCATCGGGCCCGCCACTCCGCCCACCTCCCTGGTTCTGGGGGCCGACCTCTCCGACCCGGCCGCCTGCCGGACCCTCGTGAGCGAGGCCGCCGCGGCGCTCGGGCGCCTCGATATCCTCGTCTGCGCGGCGGGCATCACCCGCGACGGTCTCCTGGCCCGCATGTCCGACGAGGCCTGGACCGAGGTCCTGGCCACCAATCTCACGGCTACCTTCGCCTGCTGCCGCGAGGCTCTGCGCCCCATGCTTCGCCAGCGTTGGGGCCGCATCGTCAACGTCTCGTCGGTGGCCGGCCTGACGGGCAACGCCGGTCAGACCAACTACTCCGCCGCCAAGGCCGGCGTGATCGGGTTTACCCGATCGCTGGCCCGGGAAATCGGCTCGCGCGGCATCACCGCCAACGTGGTGGCCCCGGGGTTCATCCCCACGGCCATGACCGCCGGCCTTCCCGACGAGGTTAAGCAAGCCATCATCGGCGACACCCTTCTCGGGCGCGCCGGCGACCCGGCCGAGGTGGCCTACGCGGTGACCTTCCTGGCCTCCGACGCGGCCGCCTACGTCACCGGCCAGGTCATCCAAGTCGACGGGGGGCTTTTCCTTGGATAGCCCAGCGGCCATCCGCCGTCGCGCCGTGATCACGGGCATCGGGCTCATCACTCCGGTGGGCGCGGCCGTCGACACGTTCTGGGACAACGTCATCGCCGGCCGTTCAGCCGTGAGGACCATCACCCGTTTCGACCCGACTCCGTTCGCCACGCGCATCGCCGCGGAAATTCCCGACTTCGACCCCTTGGCTTATCTGGACCGCAAGGAAGCCAGGCACATGGACCGCTTCACCCAGTTCGCCGTGGCCGCCGCCGGCCTGGCTTTGGCCGACGCGGGTCTCGACCCCCTGCCGCCGTCCCTGCCGCCCGATCGGGTGGCCACTTGGATCGGCACGGGCATCGGCGGAATCTCGACCATCGAGAAGCAGGTGGAGGCTCTTATTGCCGGGGGACCACGCCGCGTCAACCCTTTCACCATCCCGATGCTCATCCCTAACATGGCCGCGGGGCAGGTGGCCGTGCGCTGGGGGTTCGGCGGCCGCTGCGGCGGCCCGGTCACGGCCTGCGCCACCGGCACCAACGCCGTTGGTGACGCCCTACGCTTCGTTAAGCACGGTGAGGCCGACCTGGTCTTGGCCGGCGCCGCGGAAGCGGCCATCACCCGGTTTGGCATCGCCGCCTTCTGCTCGGCCGGGGCCATGTCAACGGACAACGACGACCCGACCCACGCCTGCCGGCCCTTCGACCGCAACCGGACCGGGTTCGTGATGGGCGAGGGATCGGTCGTGCTGGTGGTCGAGGAAGCCTCGCACGCCACGGCCCGCGGGGCGCGCATCTACGCCGAGGTCCTGGGCTACGGCACCAACGGTGACGGCTACCACATCGTCCAGCCCCGCCCCGACGGCGCCGGGGCGGCCAAATGCCTGCGCCTGGCTCTGGCCGACGCCGGGCTGGAGCCGGCCCAGGTGGATTACGTCAACGCCCACGGGACGGGCACCCAGGCCAACGACGCCGCCGAGACCCAGGCGTTCAAGCTGGCTTTCGGAGACGCCGCCCGCCGCCTGGCCATCAGTTCGACCAAGCCGGTCATGGGCCACCTCATGAGCGCCTCCGGGGCGGCCGAGGCCGCCGTCTGCGCCCTGGCCGTGGGCCGGGGAGCAGTCCCTCCGACAATCAACCTGACCGAACCCGATCCCACGTGCGACCTCGACTACGTGCCCCACCAGGCCCGCCGGAAGGACGTCCGGACCGCGCTCTCGGTCTCGCTGGGGTTCGGTGGCCACAACGCGGCCATCGTCGTCGGCCGCTGGGAGGAAGGAGGTTCCCCTTAGATGTCGGAGGCTTTGCCCAATCCGGCGGACATCATCCCGCACCGGCCGCCGTTCCTTTTCGTGGATCGCATCCTGGAGCTTGAGATCGGCAAGCGCGCCGTGGCCTCATGGACCCCGCCGGCCGCGGCCGAGTGGTTCAAGGGTCATTTCCCCGGCCAACCCATCCTGCCCGGGGTCCTCCTCATCGAGGCCCTGGCCCAGACCGGGGCCATCTGCGTTCTGGCCGACCCCCGGCACCGCGGTAAGCTGCCGCTCTTCACGGGCATCGACGGCGCTCGCTTCCGCCGCCCCGTGAGGCCGGACGAGACCGTCCGGCTGGAGGTCACCCTCACCCGGATGACCTCGCGAGCGGGGCGGGGCCAGGCTCGGGCCTGGCTCGGCGACGAACTCGCCGCCGAAGCCGAACTCATGTTCCTCCTGACCTCGCGCTAAATCAGCCCGAAAGCATCCGGCCCGCAACAGTCAGACCCCTACGTGAGAGCCGCGGTGCAGTGCGGGCAGAAGCTCCAGTCCTCGCGGACGGCCTGCCCGCACGACGGGCACCCCCGCTGGACTTGCACCCCGCAGTGGGGGCAGGCGCGGTAGGACGGTCTCAGGGCCGCCCCGCACGCCGGGCATGCCGCGCGCCGCCACCCGCGCGCGACCAGGTAGGTGGCCCAGCCGATGGCGTTGGTGACGAGGGTGAGCACGGCCCAGGCCGCCGGGGCGTCGACCTCCCGGCGCCGGGCGTCGGCGTAGACCCACGCGGCAAGAGCCAGCGAGGCCAGAGCAAAGAGGGCGAGAGCGGCGTTCGCCAGCAGCCCGCTCCAATCGTGCGAACTGATGCCCAGGAACTTCGGGTAGGCGACCACGGCGAAGAAGAAAGCCTCCGCCCTGCCCGTGACCGGTCGAGGCGTCCACTCCTGCAGGAAGGCGTAGTCCCCGTCTTCTCCCGTCACTCCGAGGGCTCTGGCCAGAGAGGTCGGCCAGCCACGATCCCAGAGGTCCATGTAGGGCTGGGGCCTAAGCACCCCGTCGGACCAGATCCCCCGCATGGGCAGTTGACGTCCGATGGCGCTCGGCGGACTCGAGGCAAGAACAAGGCCCGAGGTATCGGTGGCCACGACGGCCACCCACCCCGGCAGGACCGCCAGGTCGGCCAGCTTCTCCTCCACAGCCGGAACCCCACCCGCCTCATAAGCGTAAGACAGGTCAAGCAGGACCAGGTAGTCCTCCCCACTCGGCTCCCACCAGGCCGTGCATACCTGGGCCGCGAAGGCCAGGGCCAACGCGATGGCCAGCGACGACGCCGTCCATCCTAGCCACCGGACAAGGCGCTTGTCTCTCTTCACACCCATCACTCCTCTTCGTCGCTTAGGCGACGGGGGATTAGAACCAGAGGCACGGCCACGCCCGCGACCGCGGCGTAGGCGCAGGCCGCCAGCCACGCGGGGGAACCGGTCCCCGGCCGCGGGAGGCGGGAGACGACCGCGGCCAAGACGGCAAGGTAGACCACGGCGGCGGGTCCCACGCGCCAGGCCAGACCCCCCATCCCGGAACGGACGGGCCAGCTCGCCGGCTCGGCCGCCTGCGCGCGCGCCCCGGCGGCCCCCGTTTCGGTCGCCCCCGCCCGGCCCAGGCGATCGGCCAGGAGTTCCGCTGCCCTGGCCGCCACTCCCGGGGCGGCGCACCGGAGGTCGGCCCCGTCTTCCCGGAGAGCCAGGGCCAGCAGGTGGGCCTCCTCCAGCCGCCGGCGGCAGACGTAGCATCGGGTGACATGGCGCCTGACTTCCGCGGCTTCGGTTCCGCTGGCCACGCCGGCGGCCACGAGCGGGACCAACTCCGCGATCACCCCGCACCCAGTGAACTCAGACCTGCCCGTCACCCTGCTGTTCACGGCGAGCACCTTCCGTCTCTTCCACCTGGGCGGCCAGAAGAAGCCCCCGGAGCTTGCGCAAAGCGTAATAGAGACGCGACTTGACCGTGCCTTCCGGGCAGCCGGCGATACGGGCGATCTCCTCGAGCGGCAGATCAGCGTAGAAGCGGAGAACGAGGGCCTCGCGCTGGCTCTCCGGCAACCGGGCCACGGCCGCTCCCAGGACCGCTCCGTCGAACCGGTCTAGAACCAGTTGCACCGGGTCCGCCGAGGAGTCGGGAAGATCGGCCAGGGCCTTCACGTCGGCCTGGGTCACCACCAGTCCGGACCGCCGCCGGGCGTCGCGGGCGAGATTGAGAGCGATGCGGAAGAGCCAGGTCCTGAGGTGGCCGCGGTCCTCGTAGCGGGCAAGAGCCCTGAACGAGCGGAGGAAGGTCTCCTGGACGAGGTCATCCACGTCGCTGGCCGAAACGCATCCGTAACGGAGGAGGAGCGCCCGGAGGGCACCGTAGTGCCTTTCGACCAGGACCCCCAGCGCCTGGCGGTCGCCGGCCCGGGCCAGCCCGACCAGGTCGCCTTCCCCGTCCCCCACTGGCAGGTCCCCCTGGCGCTCGCTGCGCGCATTCACCATCTACTCCATGAACGAACAGACCCCGCCCGGGGTTCAAAGGACGGGGTCCCAAACCTTCGTGCGCTGATCAAGCCTCGGCCTGACCCCCTCCGCGGGGGCTCTATCAGGCAATCGGCTGGCCTTGGTCTCGGCTCGCAGGGCCTCGAGGTCGGCCTTGGTGGCCATGGTGGTCATAATGAACTGGATTACCTGAAGCGTGTCCATGATGTCACTTCGACGGGGCGGGGCTCCGGCCTGCCGGGTGCATCCCCGAAGTGGGTGCGTTCCGAAGCTCGACCGCCCGCCGCACGACCTCGGCGTGCTCCCGCTCGTGCTCGACGAAGCGCCGGAGCATCTTGCGGGCCGTCCAGTCCTCGGCCGGGTCGGCCGCCTGGAACAGGCCCGAGCGCTGCTGCCGGGTCAGGGCCTGCAGGGCCTCGACCGACCGCCCCACGACCCACTCCAGGCAGGCGAAGGTGTCCTTGGGCCATGGCTCGGGTAAGGCCCCCTGGGCCGCGTCCACTCCCAAGACGCGCGATAGGTAGAAGACTTGGGCCCGACAGATGTGTTCGAGGTTCTTTCGGATGGTGCGCTTGGGCGCCGCGGGCCGCAACGCCGGTCGGGCTGCGTCGTGGATCGAGAGACGCGCCGGGGGTTGCCAATCAAGGGCATCGGGCGGCAAGCCGGCCATCGCCTCGTGGAGGTCCCGGCGGGCGTAGCCGAGCCGCCGCACGGCCGTGTCTATGTCCCGATCGGTCGCGGGCTCCCGGTCGGGGCCGAAGATGCCGACGGCGCTTCCCGACTGGCCGAACCCAGCGACCTCGCGGATCTCCACGACCTGGGCCTTCACTGCCGCGGCCTCGACCGCCTCGATGCCGGGCTCGCCGTGGGCCTTCAGCCACCTGAGGAATCGGGCTATCTCCCCGGGCGCGCGCGTGATGACCTCGCTGTGGACAGGTCCTTGCCAGATGCAGCCCACTTCGGCCAGGGCGTGCCCCATCCACGGCCCGCCCGGATCACCGTCTAAGTAAACGTTCTGGCGCACGTTATCCTACCTTCCGGTATCCTTTGTCAGCTGGTCTATCTCCATTATTGGTCGCCAGCGGTCGCAACCCTCCTTGCATGGGCCAAAAGAGCAACCTCTTGCCATCACGGTCCTTCATGCCTCACCCGATGTCTAACCAACGAGTAGACCCAAGCGTTGACCCCGGCCGGGGCGTAGGCGGCGAAGAAGACCGCCCCGGAGACCAGCGCCACCTTTGGTCCGCGCCGGAGCGCCAAGACGAGGATTGGAACCATGCTGGCCGGGGTCACCGAGCCACCCTGGGGCGGCGCCATCTCCACCGGATGTAGGAGACAGAGGCTGCCGTCCTGTGGGAAGCCCCGGGCAGGCGCCTAGAAGACCAGCGGCAGGAACCGCTTGGTGGCGCGCATGTACCGCGTATAGGCCTCGCCGAACTTGGTGGTGTTCTCTCTTTCCTCCGCGCGGGCGGTAGCCACGAGAGCGGCCGAGGCCAGGACGGCCAGGGCGGCGCTGGCGGGGGCCGGGGCCTTGAGGAAGGCCCCCCAGGCCAGAAAGAGCAGAACCCACGACGCCACCTGCCGCGGGGAAACCGGGTCGACGAACCAGCGGCCGACGGCCACGAGGAGCAGCCCCAGGAGGGCCTCGAAAGCAAAGACGCGCCAGAACCCGTGGGAGCGCGGGTCGCGCAGGGACCTCCGCGAAAGGACAACGATGAACAGCGACCCCAGACCGAAGATAGCCCACCGCCCCAGCGCCGCAAACGTCATCTCACTGGCGCCCCGCCGCCTGCGACTCGCCGGGCAACCCCATCAGCCGCGCGAAGGCGCGCCCCATGACGATGTCGAGTTCCTCCCGGGTGAAGAGCACGTCCGGGCAACCCGAGAGGTCGGGGTGGCCAACGGCTTTGGTCCACTGGTCGAGCGGAAACAGCACGTTGAGGTAGGGCCCGTCGGTCCCGAAGAAGACCCTCCATGGGCCGACGGCGTCGAGAATCTGCCGGAGGACCCGGTAGAAGGCGACCGGGCTCTCCATGAAGGCCCTCTGCCAGCCGGAGACATCGACGGAGACGTTGGGCTTTACGCTGCACACCAGGAGCGCCTCTTCGTACCAGTTGTGCCCGACGTGGGCCATGATGATGGGCAGGTCCGGGAAGTCGCTGGCCACGTCGTCGACGTAGACGGGCCGGGCGAAGCGCGACTTGGCCGGGGCCGGTTGGCTGCCGGTATGGAAGAGGACCGGGATCTTCAGCTCCTGGCAGTACTCGTAGAAGGGGTAGCAGACGTCGTCATAGGGATAGTAGCCCACGGTTGGATGGAGCTTCAGCCCGCGCAGGCCCCAATCCTCGACACCGCGCCGCAGCATCTCCAAGGCCCCCTCCCGGCGGGGGTCGATGGCGAAGAGGCCGGCGAGCCGGTCGGGGAAGCGCTTAACCGCCTTGGCAATCGCCCGGTTCTGGTCCTCGATGGACACGCCGGGCTCACCGGTCAGAAGACCGTAGTCGACGGCGCAGATACAGGATAGGCCGACCCCGGCCTGGTCCATGGCCGCCACGAGCTTCTCCGCGGTCGGGTCGACGAGGACCGGCTTGAGGGCCTGCACCAGCATGGCCGGGTCCATCCCCTGGCCCGTGGCCTTGGAAGCCGACGCCACGGCCACCCGGGCGTTCCCCAAGAGGAAGCTGTCGGAAACCCACCCGTCGCTCACGAGGTGCACATGGGAGTCGATGATCATCCAAACCCCTCCTCGGTGTGCCTCCTCCGCTCCAGCGTCCGCGACCCGGGACGTCACGGCCCGGGGCGTCGCGGCCCGGGACGGCACTGTCAGACATTTCGGGCAAGTTCCCGTGACTCCTCCGGAGGCCCCACTGGCCCCAAGTGCAGCCGCGCCCGCCGGATGGCGAGTTGCGCCACCAGGCCACCGTGCCCGGGAGCCACTCGGCCGGAGGAGTCGAATGGAAGCCCAGGTCCCGCTTGGCCCGCGCCGTGTCGAGGACGTCGGCCAAGAGGTCCAGCCACTTGGTCAGGATCAGTATCTCCTCGCCGGCCACGTTGTAGGTCCGGCCGGAGGCTGCCGGGTTCCCGACGGAGGCGACCACGGCCCGGGCCGCGTCGTCGCGCCGGAGAATCCGGAAAGGCTCGGCCGTGTCGCTCGGCACCAGCAGGCCACGGCCGTCAGCTACCCGGTCGATGAAGAAGCCGCAGTGGTTGGAGGGGTCTTCGGGACAGTTCACGAGACGGAAGGATCGCCCCGCCGCAGGGCGGCCTCGCCCAGCCTCTTGCCCAGGTCGTACTGGCTGCCGGTCTCGAGGTCGAGGTCGGCCTCGTCCTCCCGCACGGGACGAAGTGCGGGCACGGGCGGCCCGCCGTAGGCGATGAAGTCCACGACGGCGTCGTAGCCGGACCCCGCGAAGGCGGCAGCCAATGTGTCCGGGTCGGCCCGGTCGCCAGCCACGTGCCGCGCCCCGTCCAGGGGCGAGGATCGGTTCAGGATGTCACATCATGGCCACCCGTAACCATCATCTCTACCGCCCGGCGCCCGGCGAAACGCCCGGCGCCGATGAAAAGGACCCGCACCCTGATCCCCCCGTCGTCTCCGTCCGGCCACCGACCGTTGGCCAACGTGATTCCAGTGTAGCTGGTCGGAGGCGGAACAGGTCTCGCCGCGCAGCTCGATGACCCGCCCCCGGTCCTCGTCGCTCAGCCGGTTAAGGCGGTCGAGGACCAACTCGCGGGTGCGGACCAGCCGCTCGACCGGGCCAAGCCCGAGGTCGCGGCCGGCGTAGCGCTTCCAGAGTTCGGCGGCCGCCTGTGGACCTTCGGGTTGCTCCGAACCACCCGGCTGTGCCGGATGCTCCAGCCGGACCGCGTAGAAGGCCTCAGCGTCGGCAATGTGACCCAAGACCTCCCCGATGGTCCTCTTGCCCTCCGCGGGACGCCAGTCCGGAGCGAAGGTCGCTTCCGTGTCGCCCGAGGCCACGGGGTTGTCTCCGGTCGCTTCCCCGGCGACCGCGAAAGCTGAGACCTCCGTACCGAGACCGGCCGCGGACGGCAGAACGGGCACGGCCATCCCCGCGAGGGCGGCCTTCGTGGGCAAGGTCGTCATCCCCTCCTACAGTCGCAGCCGGGGCAACCCCTTGGCGGAAGCCAGGAAGTCGTAGCGTGCCAGAACGCCCTCCGGCCCGCCCCGCAGGGCCGCCCCCCACTCGGTCTGGTCCGCGCCGGTCAGGATGGTCTCGAAGATAAAGGCACCGGCGGTTCCCCCAAGGTGACCCTGCCCGGCATCACCGGTCCACAAGTCGCTCCGAGGGAGGGCACTCCCAGCCTTGGCGGCGTCGAGGGCCTGCTGAACGACCTCGAAGCAGTGGCCGATGTCCGGGCGGTAGCGTCGGTCTTGGGTAGTGAAGCGGGCCAATCCTTCGAGGTAGAGCAGATCAAGGATCTGGGCGACCGGCGGCGGGCAGTTCTCGAGCCACCCGACTCGCCGGGACGGGTCGTAGCGATAGAGGTAGACCGCGGCATGGTTGTACTCGTGGGCGCACACCTTCACGAGGTCTTCCTCGTTGTCCAGGTGGAAGAGGTCGAGCGTGACGTGCACGACGGGCCCGAGTAGCCACGCGCCTCCGTCGTAGAGTTCGGCCCCCAGGGCCGTGAACTCGATCCAAATCTCACCGTGGAGTTCCCCGCGCCATGGGACGTACCGGAGGGCAAGGTTGGCCGCGTGGTCGATCCACCCGAGATCCGTTGTCACGTGCCGCACGTAACCTTCCAGCCGGCCCACCCCATCGCGAACTCGGTCGAGACTCAGCTTGGGATGGCCGACCGGTTCGCCGCCAGCCAAACGCAGCAGGGCCGCCCGCATCTCCTCGGGAGGCAACCCCACGACGGTCATGGCCCTCTCGGTCGTCGAATGCGTCAACAGAAGGGACACCAGGGCTTCCGCGGCCCGCCGGTTCCGGCCGGCCCCGGCGACCGGCGTTCGCGCCTCCTCCCGCCCACAGGCAAAGTCGCCCCGCGCCAGGCTCAAGACGGCTTCGACCGCCTCGGGCCTCATAACGACTTTCGGTCCAGGTCCCGAGTTCATCGTTTCGCCTCCCAGACGCTCGACCTGCCACCACCCCGAGACTAGGTAACAGCCACATGTATGTCGTTAGTCGTTTCCTATTGGTTCACCTGCCCGTGACGGCAGGAGGCGGCCCGGGTGTCGATTGGCGGGATCGGGACAGGGTCGGCCGGCTCATCGCCGACGACACCGACCTCTACTCTACAGCGACGACGACGGCTTTCGGAAGTGGCTCGCGGACGCGGTGTTCGGGGCGACGTACGGACAGGTGGAGCAACCTATGGGGCTCCCCCCGTGGGCCCGTCCGGTCCAGCCTCTCGTTCGGACTACACTACTTGCCCTCTCCTTCTACCTACCAAATCACCCAGCACTCTCCTCTGAGCCACCCCCTAAAACTACCTCTCCCCTTTCGACTGTATATAGCGAGTGGCCCCGGCGCTGCGGGTGTTCGGGGCAGGAAGAGACACGGAGGGGAACCGACGTGACGACT
>Ga0315293_10004488_pt1 | contig 13216 bp, 17 predicted proteins | sample YL17G13_20_MG_FD_203071 | JGI IMG/M metagenome (GOLD analysis project Ga0315293, IMG submission 203071) | Sediment microbial communities from Yellowstone Lake, YNP, Wyoming, USA - YL17G13_20 | ecosystem: Environmental > Aquatic > Freshwater > Lake > Sediment | place: USA: Wyoming | collected... | reverse complement strand
CATAATAGTCAACCCTTCGATACAAAACTACGAGGACCTTGAAGGAAAGGCTGTCGCGACCCCTGGACCGTCATCGATACAGCACCTATTGTTTCTCAAGGTGGCCGAGGACCACGGTTTCACCGTGAAGCTCAAACCCTCTTGATCCTCGCTCCAAACCTTTTTAATTTTTAACCGTATTGCCGTGATAGAATGAAATCCAACGCTTTTGATAGACTGAGGAAGCTCCTTTCCCGCGATTCCGAGCGCGGGCTGATGAAGAGTGCAGCGATTGTCTTTGTTTCCCTTGTGGTATTCGTTCTTGTATGGTGGGCGCTGTCGAGCATTTTTCCCTCAGAGTACTTTCCATCGCCTTACAAAGTGGGAGTGGCATTGGTCGACTCCTTCCAGAACCCGGATCCCAACACTGGTGTGACAATGTGGCAGCACATGAGCAAGAGCCTTGTCAGATTCCTTTGGGGATTTGCTTTGGCTTTCGTAATCGCTTTGCCTCTTGGCCTTTTGATGGGCTTCTCTAACATTGTGGAGAACTTTGGTAGACCAATAGTGGAGGTGTTTCGCCCGATACCACCAATGGCATGGGCTCCTTTCTTCTTCGTGATCGTTGGGGTATACTGGGGTCCAGTCATGCCGGTCCTCCTGGGAGTCTTCTTCCCAGTTCTCTCCAATGTAGTCTTCGGGGTCAAGAGCGTGGACCCACTCTTACTCGACGTAGCGAAGACCCAGGGAGCTGATAGACTTACGCTCTTCAAGAAAGTCATACTTCCATCCGCGATTCCGTATTTGATGACCGGCATAAGAATAGGCCTCGGAATCGGTTGGATGTGCATTGTCGCGGCTGAGATGATCGTTGCATTTGGTGGAGGAGTGGGACTTTATATCTCGGTGATGTCGCAGGTCGGCAAATGGGATTATATGTTCGCAGGCATGGTCGTCATCGCTGCCCTTGGAATACTGACGGTCGAGATTAGCGGGTACATCGAAAGGAGGGTGTCCAAATGGATGGGAATGAAATAGTCCTCTCGATCAAGGACCTGCACAAGTCCTTCAGAAAAGACGACGGGGGACTTGTCGCAATCGAGGATTTCAATCTCGACATAATGGATGGTGAGTTCGTATGCGTGCTAGGACCGTCAGGATGCGGCAAGACCACTCTCCTGAGGATAATCGCTGGCCTGGAAGAACCAACAAGCGGCAAGATTCTCCTCAAGAACAAGGAGATAGCCGGTCCTGGATCAGATCGAGGAATGGTCTTCCAAGAGTTCGGCCTGTTCCCCTGGAGGTCCGTCAGGAAGAACATAGAATTCGGGCTTGAGATCAGGAAAATCCCAAAAGAGGAAAGGAGAACCATCTCCGACAGATACATTGACCTCGTTGGGTTGAAAGGCTTCGAAACGTCCCATCCAAATGAGCTATCCGGGGGAATGAAGCAGAGGGTCGGTATTGCAAGAGCTCTAGCAAACGACCCTGCGATCCTTCTCATGGACGAGCCGTTCGGTGCACTAGACGCTCAGACAAGGAACCTGATGCAGAAGGAGCTTCTCCGCATATGGTCAGAGATGAAAAAGACCGTCGTATTCATCACGCACTCAGTGGACGAGGCGGTCTTCGTCGCGGACAGAGTTGTTGTGATGTCTGCGCGTCCAGGGAAGATCAAGAGCATTTTCGATGTCGAATGGGAGCGGCCGAGGGACAGATCAGGCGTCGAGTTCGCCTCCCTCAGGAAGAAGATACTCGCCGAGCTTGAGATAGAAACGGTCTTCAATCGTTAGACGGTTTTTTCGGCAGCGCTTTCGATCGCTCTGAGCATGCTTTCTCTCGGTATGACGACCGACACCGGGATCGTCAGTATCTTCTCGATCGTCGGTGCGATGATCGGCGCGCACACGACGGCTAGAGCCCCATCCTTCTCGGCATTGACGGCGCAGATTATCGCCTCCTCCATTGTGGACGCCGGGTACTCCTTTACCTTGATGTTCTTTCCCCCGATCCTCACGATCCTTTCTTCGATCCGGTCTAGAACTGGTCTGCTCGCTATTACTGCGATGAAGTTACCGCCAGGATGTTTCTCGAGCCTCCGAATCGCCTTGATCACGCGCCTCACGGTCCTGAGGTTAGGCTCTCGCTCCTCCTGCATGATCTTGTAAACAGTGCTAAGTGACAGACCTGTTCTTGAGCAAAACTCGTGAACGCTCATCTGGAGTTCCTCCTCGAGCACTCTCCGGAGGGCGTCCTTGAAACCGCCTTCTTCTCTCAGCATGCCCGAAATCAGTTCGTTCTCGACGGACATGGACGTTCACTCCTTCTCCCTCACCATTTCAGCCGCGTTCGTTCCTGCGATACAGCCCTGGCCTACGGCCTTTGCAAGCTGCCACGGCGTACCAGTCACGTCGCCGCATGCGAAAACACCGCTCGCCTCGGTCCTGCATTCAGCATCGACGGGAATGAAGCCTCTCGGATCTGGCAATATCCCTATGTCCAAGGCAAGCTCGATCGAACCCATCGCCCCGAGTTCGATGAAGACCCCATCGGCATCGATCACGCTACCATCTTCCAGCTCGACACCCGTCACCATCTCATCTCCAAGGATCCTCACAGGTGAGGCAGGAGTCCGAATCTCGATGTCCGTCGCTTTGACTTTATCTAGCAACGGTTTCGCGACCCTCATCTCTCTGACTAGCCAGTAGACCTTTGAGGCGTATTCCCTAAGCAGAAGGCTCGCAGAAGCAGCCACGCTTTCGTCACCGACAACGACGACCCTCTTTCCCTTGAAGAAATGGCAATCGCATGAGGCGCAGTAGCTGACCCCCTTTCCGAGGAACTCCTTCTCCCCTCTTATTCCGATCTTCGTTCTGGAAATTCCAGGAGCGAGTATCAGCGTCTTGGACACGATCTCTCGATCGTGGTCTGTCAGCGCGCGGAATCCGCCCTCATGCTTCATCACTTTGACGACGTCTTCGTCGAGGAACTCCGCTCCGAACCTTCGAGCCTGGTCCAGCCCGACTTCGAGCATTTCCCCACCCTCAGCTGATTCGACGGCGAAGTAGTTTTCGACTCTGGCCTTGGCAAGAGCGCTGTTCTCGGTGTGACCGATGACGACGACCCGCACTTTGTTCCTGGCAGCATTGATTGCGGCTTGAAGTCCGGCAGGTCCGCAGCCTATGATAGCAACATCCGTTTCCATGTTCGCCACTATCGAATCGAATCGTGTTCAATCACTATAACTGTTCTTCCGTTGGACTGCATCGATTGATACACGCGCTAGTCGGGGAGTGATCTTCAAATCCAGAAGACGAACGAATTGAACGCACGGCGCGTCTCGACATACGTCAGCGAGTCAATATTACGTTCACGAACTGATAAGAACGCGAAGTCATGCAATGAGAATCGATTGGCCGCTCGTAAAGATAGAACGCATTCCCTTGTGAGAACTTGCGGAACTCGTGATATCGATGCCTTTCTCTCAGAGATGTCTACATGAACTTCTGAATTCGTCGGAGTATCTGTTCCTTCGGAATGGCACCGACGATCCTATCCACAAGCCTCCCATTCTTAAATACCAGCAGTGTAGGAATCGCGGCGATGTTCTGTCGCATCGCGGTCATCTGGTTCTCGTCCGTGTTCAACTTGCCAAAGGATACCTTTCCTTGAAGTTCATTCGAAAGTGATTCGATGATCGGGGCTATCATTCTGCACGGCCCGCACCATGGAGCCCAGCAGTCAATCACAGCGACCTGATGATCCTTAACGAACCCGTCAATACTCGAATCCGTGACCTCAACCGGGCCAGAGGATACCTCAGCACTCGTCTTTCCCATGTCGGTTTTCATCTGCTCGATTTTTTTCTTTCTAATCTCTTCCAGTTCATCCATTTGATCATCCTTCGAATCGGTTGTGCGCCATTTGGGCATAAGCGTATGCCGAATGTCTACTTAAATACCTTTTCCCAGAAGGATTAGGTACCGCAATGTCTGAGTCGAGAATCCTTATGCGATGGGGAGCGTCGAGACATTCCGAAGAGTTTTTAAGAGGCCATCACGATATCCACGCGGGATGGCCAATGTTGGAGGAAGCTTCTGAGCTCATCGGGTTGCAGGTGTATACACCTAACGGCATCTTTCTAGGAAACGTGAACAACCTCGTCATCGACCTTGAACGAAAACTGGTTGATGGCATCTTCGTCAGCGAGACGAATCCGCTACTGGTCGAGGACTCGAAAGCGGTGAACATACCATATCGCTGGATCCAGGCGGTAGGAGACATCGTCCTGCTGAAGTACTTCCCCAAGAGGGTCACGGCGAAGAAGCCCGTTGCCTCCTCGAAGATCTGAGCGAGAACAACCTTTTTGTTTTAGTTTCCTCCTACGGCCAAGTATGTCCTTCATTTCGAATGATAGAGTGTACATCGATCCATCTGCTGTGATCATAGGCGATGTCACTATCAGAGCCGGAGTGAGCGTGTGGCCGTTCGCGGTATTGAGAGCCGACCTCAACAGCATCGATATCGGAGAAGGGTCGAACGTCCAGGACCATGTTGCGGTGCATGGTAACGAGGGTTTTCCGAACAGGATAGGGAAGAACGTCTCGATAGGGCATGGCGCGGTAATCCACGGCGTGACGATCGGCGACAACTGCATCATTGGTATGCACTCCACGCTGATGAATGGCGCGGAGATAGGCGATGAATGCATAATCGGTGGTGGCGCTTTGATCACCGGTGGTACGAAGATCCCCGCAAGATCCGTCGTCGTGGGTGTACCTGGAAAGATCATCAAGCAGGAGGATGTGACCATAAAGGAGAAGGCATTGAGGAACGCAGATGAATATCACAAGCTAAGGGATGCCTATCTCAGCGGGAAATATACGCGCCACATGGTCCCTTGAGGCTCTTTTTCAAGCTCAGTTCCTTGACGAGGACGTTAATATCGATAGAGCAGGCTTGAGACAATTCCTCATGCATCGCCTTCATCCTCTCAGCCGCGACACCGAACCCTCGATCTTCCAGGTCCCTTGCGGCGATTTCCAGAGATCGTACGTCAGTGTCTCCGACGAGATTGTCCGCATGCGAGACTATCTTCTCCTCGATCGTCTCAGGCATATAACTCGCGCGCGGGAGCCCGAGTGCCTTCGCCTCCTCCCAAGTGAGTCCCGCCCCGACGTGCCTTCGAACAATCCTCATCAGTTCCTCTGGCATTCCGCGAGCCTTCAGTATGTCGGCTCCAGCGACGCCATGGTGTATACCCTGTGTCCTCGATCTGCCGACATCGTGGAGAAGAGCCCCCGCCTTCACAAGATCCAAATTGGCACGACAATGCTCTGCTATCTTCATTGAGACAAGAAGGACCGCGCAGCAGTGCTTGATTATGCTCCGACTGCAACCCTCCTCCTTCAGTATCTGGATGCACTCCTCCTCAGTCGGAATCGTTGACAACTCTCTTCCCCCTCTCGCATGGAAGGATATGTAGACGGCCCTTGAATTCCCTTGTGAGACCCTCGCCCTTTAGGAAGCGGTCCAAGAAGACAGCGAGGGCGGCGACCTCAGAATGTGGCTGGTTCCCTACAGCGATATTGTACGTCGCCATCTGATAGACCTCCGGCGGGACCTTCTCGGCTCCGACCACAAGAAGCACCTTTTCTGAGGATATCCTCTCAATGGCATCATCAATATGGATACCGTACATGGTCAGATGGACGATTTCCCCTTCGAACCGCTCGATGCACTCCCTCCACCTGACCCCGGTCTTGATGGTGAAGTCTCCGCCGAACCGCTTCACAACGCCGCGTACTACCTTCTCTAGCTCTGGGTCCTTCGTGGAAACCATGATCCCTTTCGCTCCTAAGGCCCGAGCGGCAAGAGCGACGTGGGTCGTTACCCGTTTGTCCCTAGCTGGACGATGACCCAGTCTCAAAATCCAGACATCTGCCATTCACGACATCCTCACGTAGTTCAGTTCTTCATGAGCTCGATCCGGTGGCCCCTGTAGTCGAGCTTGATGGAACGCTTCACGAGACTCCTGAGCATCGTCGAGGTTATTCCCAGGTTCTCGGCCACATCGCCGGCGAACCTGCCCTCTGGCCCCACCTGATCCAGGATCTTCTCCTCGACCTGCTTGAACTCGCTCTCTGGCAGCATCGCCGCGGCCAGCACGTCGCTTATCTCATAGACGGGCCACGACGCATTGATGTGGAAAGAGGTGTAGTAAGTGTGATAGGCTTTTTCCGGATGGGATCCGCTGGTCGATTGCCACTTCGTCTCGACGAGCTTCATCTTCTCGAAGAACTTCAGCGCCTCCTTCCCCTCGTGCCCGTACTTCTCCTCTATCTCTTTCGAAGTACGCCACTCGAGGGTGACTTCCTTAAGGACCTCCCTCTTGACTTTGGTATCAACCGCCCTCAGCATAGGTACTAGTTCAGAAGGTTCGTTGATGACCTTGATTCTGTTCATGTAGCACACCTTATTGATTTGACAGCGTATAAAAGCGTATCATCATCGAGCCAGAAAGCCAGAAAGACCCAAGGTTGTTTCCTTGATTGCAAATGGATTATAAACCCCATTTCACTTCTCCCACGTGAATGAAGACAAAATACCAATGCCTCGTCTGCAATAAGGTCCATGACACAGAGGAAGAGGCGCGTAACTGCCATAAAGGACCGATTCAGGCATTCGAACAGGGCGTGACGCGGTATCCAAAGAAATCGTTCTTCGGACGTTAGAGCTCAGGGCAGGACCGCGAAGACGCCAGCGATCACTATCAGGGGAACGACTATCATCAAGAAGTCGTCGTCGACGTATTTTGATTTCGGTCTCTCCGCCCATATTGCCGCGGGAGTTGCGAGAAGACTTGCGATCATGACTTCGATCGATGGCCCGATTATCACCGACATCGAGACGATCGCGATCAGGAAGTAAAGGACCAGGGGGACGTACGGATACAGCGAACTGTTCTTTCTTCTCAAATCCCCGATGACCGGGTCCACCCATCCCATCCCCATGAATGCTGGAGCTGCATAGCCAAAGGGAAAGAAGAGGAAAGCGATCGTCATGGCTATACCGGCCCAGGCGGCCGCGGAGACCTGATATTTCTCATACTCCCGCATTCCGATTATCTTTGGTTTGTAGGCAAGTCTCAGAACTTCAGCGATCAGAACGACCGCCATGATAGCGATAAGGGTCAAGACCCTGGTAGGTCCTCCTATCCAGAGAGGGTCCGGCAAGAAGTAGTACACTAGGAAGAGCGGCGTCGAGACATGGACGATCCTTCTCAGCACATGTCCTGCGTCCATAGAGATTCTATGTGTTCCTGCGTACAAAAAACAGTCGAATGATCAGGGAAAGCTAGTCCTTGCCCACTTCTCTTCAATGCCCCTGTAGAAGAGAAATGTGGAAATCAATAGGATTCCGAGCACAAGAGCTATCCCCAACACCGCAGCGACATTCATCGAGGAGAGGCTGAAGGACAAGATCGTGAGGCCCAGGTCTGGCAATACAGAGACGACCGCGAACTTCACCAGGACCTCCGGATTGAACAGGAAGGAGTTGGGACTCAGACCAGTGAGATACGCGGTCGCGACGACCATGTAGGTCGAAGTGATGTACAGAACGGGGAGGGCGAGCCAGAGCAACTGCATCTCCCCGTTTATGATCGCGATCGCAAGGACGAATGCGGTAGAGATACCGACAGTGAGAAATGAGAATGTCAACAGCTTCGACTTGATCACCTTTGGGACGGTGACTGGCAGCGTCTCGTAATAGTCTGAGAGATCTACGTTGGTCAACCAGCTGTACAGAAGCACTCCAAAGAAGCCGACCATGGCCGCATAGAAAACGGTATTGAATCCAACAGGTATCGCCAGACCATAGTTCACGTACCAAGTGCTGAAGCTCAGGAATACCAATGGCGCGACGAAGGAGAAGACCATCTTCCCTATCGTCCCGCTCCTGATAAGATCCACGAACTCCTTGGCGATTAGGGTCTGATAGGATCCAGCGAAAGCGAACCTGTCGTAGTATCTCGGGTACACATCCTTGAACCGGGACTTTCCACCATTGATCGATTCTCTCACTGACAAAGTCGCTAGGGCAGTAAAAGCCACAATGACCACGACGCATATCACGAAGTAGAACGCGGCGCTGCCGTAGGCGACCGTCAGCGGGGGCAAGCTGAGCTGGAAGGCGAGTGCTGGAAGTAGGAATTCTATACTATAGAGGTCGAACACCCCGTAGCCGATGACCAATGCTATGAACGCGAAAGCCACGAACATGAATGCCTTTACGCTCCGCGTGTAGACGACCGACACGGCGAAGCTGAAGGAGACCCCGATTAGGAAGGATAGTAGCGCTCCAACGAACACGCCTCCGATCGAGATCACGGAGAAATGTGCTATCGGGGCCGCCAACAGCAGACCCAGGAGAGCGGGAAGAAGTACCAGAAAGATGTAGAAGATGACATCCCGAAGATACATTCCGAGGAAAGTCCTCTTGAATGAAAGGGGAAGTAGTGCTGGCATGTTGATAAGGTAGTTGGTCTTACCGTACCTGCGCTCGATATAGGTCTTGCCCAGAAAACCGAAGGCGCCGACGCTCAGACCGTAGAGGAACATGCCGACGTGCGTGAGAGTGAGAAGCTCCTGGATGCTGATATTTCGTTCCAGCTGCGTAAGTGAAACTCCCATGCCGAATGCGATGAAACAGATGAACATCGGAAGAGCGAGGAAGATCGTCCTTGAGGAGTAGTTGACGTGCATCCTGTACTCTTCCTTCAGCATCATCTCAAGGAGCAGCGACATCGGTTCTCCCGACCAGACGCATGAAAACGACCTCCAGATCCTCTCCTCGGGCCCTCATGTCCTCGATGCGCTCCCTGGCAACGATCCTGCCCTTGTTTAGGATAAGGACCTCTTCGCACAGACGTTGCGCCATCTCGAGGATATGTGAGCACATGAAGATGGTCCTGCCTTCCTCCCTCAATTTCGTCAGATACTCCCTCAACTTTCTTTGATACAGAGGATCGAGGTTGATGAACGGCTCGTCGAGGAAGAGCAGTTTAGGTTCGTGGATGAAGGACGAAGCGAGCATGACCTTCTGACGCGTCCCTTTGGAGAGGTCCTTGCACAGCTTGCCCTTGACCTCGCTCAGATCGAAGTATTCGAGCCAGTGTTCTATCTTCGCATTCAGATCATCAACTTTCCTGACCTTGCCGACGAAATACAAGAACTCGGAGGCGGTCAGGTAGCTAGGCGGGCTCTCCACCTCTGGCATGATACCGACGAGGTTCTTGATCGCGAGGACTTCCTCCCTGCAGTCGTGTCCGAGCACCTCCGCCTTGCCAGAAGTCGGCAGGATCTGGCCAGTGAGAACCCTGAGCAGTGTGGATTTTCCGGCACCGTTCGGTCCAAAGCAGCCTATGAAAGTTCCTTCGTCGACTTGAAATGAGACCGAGTCTAGCGCCCTGACGCCATCATAGTCCTTGGTCAGGTTGTCAACGACGATGGCCTGCATCGGTGATTCAATGAAGGGTTCTTTATTTAACTGCTAGCCCTTGAATATCATACCCTTTGATTCTGAGAAAACATGCATGGATATCATCATATAATTCAAGTGCTATCACGTCTCATTGGGGAGAACATGAAAGGCAGGAGCGTTCTAACAAGCAAGATCGAGAGCGAGATTGACCTTCTAGAAAGACATGTTGCTATGCTCAAAGCGATCATGGGCCACGAACCCATCGGGATAATCAGGCTTTCCGAACTTCTGAGCGTTCCCCAACACAAGGTACGATATTCACTTCGGATCCTTGAGCAGGAAGGATTGATTCAACCCTCTCCCGAGGGGGCTGTCACCACTGACAAGCTACAACCATTCCTTGACCACTTGAAGGAGACACTGGATTCCATGAGCAAGACGGTCAAGGAGCTAAGGGATTCTCTGACCTGAATGGCAAAGAATAGCACAAAGGATTAATAGAAGACGAATGTTCTACACGCTGAATCCGCTTACAGGCCGTCGTAGCTCAGTCGGTAGAGCGTGTGGCTGTTACTCCCCAGATAGGGAATTGAAACCACAAGGTCAGCGGTTCGATCCCGCTCGACGGCGCCTTTTCATGAACCTTTGATCCTTTCCACACTTCCGATGATTTCATGTTGACCTCGGAAAATGTGGTTCATTGAGGGAGAGAGACGAGGGGGCCCGAGAACGGAAGAGAGCTGGCGGCCTATTGCGGACTTTACTGTGGGAATTGCGAGACCCGTCGAGCGTGGAAAGATAGGGACGCAGATTCGCTCATGAGAGAAGCGGAGGAATCGGGGAGACCAGTAGAGGAGATACGCTGTGACGGATGCAAATCCCAGGGAATGCGTGTTTGGTACGTCCCGAAGTCGCTGAGGGCTAGATCTTGCGCACTGGCCTTATGATCTCCGTCACCCATTTCGAACTATCTTTCTCTTGCTGCGGGTCCGATTTATAAATCTCGCGAACATTCCCAGCGTACGCGTATCCATTGACCTTTATCCAATCATCGATTTGCGCATACGTGTCGACCATCGTCTCGTATGGTCCGACATGAATCACGAAGAGTGCTTTTGTTGCTGGAATGACCCTGGCCACGATCCTCCCCTCCCCCTCCGCACCCGGAGCGACTGGTACGCCACATTCCAGGTCGACCGCCATTCCACTCACCTCGAAATATTCAGCATATGGCATTCCCAGAGGCTGGATTCCCTTCGAACCCAGATAGCTGAAGAGTTCATGGTACGTCGCACCGATTTCGCTACCGAGGCAGGCAATATCTGTCCTCCATCGTATGCCCAAAACATGTTGTTCTGGTATGTCACGAATTTCGACATGGGGCTCCATGTGTCGATTTAACGTCGGGCGTGACCATAAATCTGTCTAGTCCAAAGCCCCGCCAAAACAAAGAATTGCTAATTCCGTCGTCACAGAGACCGATGACACCAATTGCCAAGCGATCAGATCAATCCACGAGCAGCAGCCCAGTGAGGACCGGTTTTCCTTTGGCTGGGAACTCGAACGACATCCCCGCCCTCTTAGCCGTCTCAACGACATCGATACCGACCGCCTCCATAGCAGGACGCGCTTCAAATGGATGTCTGCACGGCTCCCTAGAACCCTGGCCGACGCATTTATCGCACAACCTGCACGATCCCGCGGAGAATCCAACTGCGAATCGGTAACCCATGCCCTGGGCGTCGGCCTCAAGACGACATAGAAGCCCAACCAAGAGCTTGAAGTTCTTCGCGAGCGTGGCTTGATATTTCTGCTCCCGCCTCACGTCGGCGAGCGGCGCTCCTTTACCCACCAGACCCACGAACTCCTTGTCCATCTCGAACGGCACCTGAACGAGGATGGCATTCTGGTACATCGAAAGGACCTTGGAGAACTCGTCGGGGCTCGGGACGTTCGGAGGGCACGTCAGGCTTACTCCATATCCTGCACAGACAGGTACGGTACACTTAAGTCTGACTCTGGCATCAACGATGACTTCGTTCGCCGGAATCGCGGTCGATTTCGACGCACCGTATTTCTTTGCATTGTTGCACAGCGTTTTAACGTTGTCGCTAATCTTCGGCAATCGGGACGACCTCCGATGAGATGCGGGCTTCGATAAGTGCTATCGACTATATCTCTCCTCTTTCCAAGGGTCCGCGCCGTCGCTGTATCCTCTGGCCTCCCAGTATCCAAGCTCGTGCTTGGTCATGAACGTGATCTTCCTGACCCACTTGGCGCTCTTATAGGCGTACTTCTTCGGAACGACGAGGCGTAATGGACCGCCATGATCCGTCTCGAGAGGAGCACCATTGAAGCTGAGAGCGAGGAGGACGTCGTCATCAAGCAATTCCGTCAAGGGAAGGCTCGTAGTGTAACCGCCTTCGGCATTGATGAGAACGCTAATCGCCTCCGGTCGTGGCTCACACATTTTGGCGATTTCGGAGAACCTCACGCCTTCCCATTCGTTATCGAACCTGCTCCAACCCGTCACACAATGGAAGTCGCTGACGACCTTCACGGAAGGAAGAGACCTGAACTCCTCCCATGTGAATTTGAGGCTATTCTTCACCGCTCCATCGACAACCAAGTCCCATCTCGACAAATCGATCGGGGGAACGCTGCCCTCGTGCAGAACCGGAAATCTTGTAGTGACCTTTTGTCCAGGAGGAACCCTGTCCCTGCTCATCGATTCATCGCCTCTCGCCATCGAATAGAATGTCGTGGTATAATCGCCTGTCGATGCGCAGTATACCGAGCGCCTTGTTCATCGCATCGTACGATTGAACTCACTGGATTCGATCGATTCTGGAGCATCGTTCAAGCAACACTTTTATATCGGACCCGACGATAACCTGAACCTGCGAATCATGGGTCCGTAGCTTAGTTCGGCGGAGCGTCTGGCTCATAGGATCCCTCTGAGATACCAGATGGTCGTCGGTTCAAATCCGACCGGGCCCACTTTATCCAATACTTCTGACCAGCTGACGACTAAAAGCATTTTCTATGAATAGAGTCGGCAATCGAATGGCTAGGAAATTTCGAAGAGACTTCAATTCCAGATCAATCTCGAGCTGGCATGTCGAAGTTCTTGGATATCTCTTTACGATTCGACAACTCCAGTGGACCCAAATTCACTTGAGGCCACTTCACAAGTCCCCAGACACTTCCAACGGTATTGAAGACGAACGAGAGGATCGTCCGACACGTACTCTCACCCATAACAAGATCCGTCCGTGGGACATATGGAAAGTTCAACCGACTCAGCGGGCCAATCGTCAAATCTCAGGTTCGCGCTTCCTCATCGCACCGTTGATCGCGATCTCCGCGATGTCCATAGCTAGCATTGCAGTCCTCATGATGCTGTCAAGCACCGTCGTCTTGACGACTGCCTCCATTCCTGAAGACGCTCGAATCTTGGGGCGAAGATTCTCACATTCCTGGACCAGGACATTTCCTCTGTCGATTGCCATGTTCGCCGCCTCGATGTCCCATACAAAGAATGCGTCCATTGATTCCTTAAGAACCTCTAGCGACGAGGAGCTTATGCCTGCGATCTCCTCGTTCTTGCCGGTCAGCTTCTTAGCACTAATGGCGGTCAAAGTATTCTTTGCGATTCTTTCAGCATGATCGCCGATTCTCTCAAGCACCCTTGCAAGGAGAACATAACTGATGCCTTCATACGCATCAACACCTATCCGCTCTGCCAGGTTGC
>Ga0315293_10004485_pt1 | contig 13221 bp, 11 predicted proteins | sample YL17G13_20_MG_FD_203071 | JGI IMG/M metagenome (GOLD analysis project Ga0315293, IMG submission 203071) | Sediment microbial communities from Yellowstone Lake, YNP, Wyoming, USA - YL17G13_20 | ecosystem: Environmental > Aquatic > Freshwater > Lake > Sediment | place: USA: Wyoming | collected... | reverse complement strand
GTCTTTTTTGCCCGGCGAAGATTCAATGCCGCTGCAAACATCAATCCCATAAACTCCCAGCTTAATTGCGTCAGCGACGTTATCTGGATTTATACCACCAGCCAGAAAGACTCGCTTACCGATATGTCCTATGATATTCCAGTCGAACTTCAGGCCCGTGCCGCCATATTTTTCAGGATGGAAGGCATCCAATAAAATAGCATCTGTGAAAAAGAGGTCTGCCTTTTTAATGTCCTGCCGGTTTTTTACTCGCAGTGCCTTCATAGTTTTGACATTAATAGACCCAAACCGCTGGCAGAACCGCGGGTCTTCATCACCGTGGAGCTGAATCCAGTCCAACTGGCATTGGTCTATCGTCTCCCGGATTTTATTGAATTGTCCATTTACGAACACGCCGGCAATATCAATAAAGGCCGGCAGCCTGGTTATTATTTTCGTTGCCTTCGACCGTGTTATAAATCTTGGGCTTTTCGGATAAAAATTAAAGCCCAGTATGTCCGCCCCCATATCGAGCGCTGCTGTAGCGTCCTCATAGTTAGTAATGCCGCAAATTTTAACCTTTACAATCAACATAAATTCGTCGCCCGTCTTTCGTCACTCGTCGCCCGTGCCTCGCGTCTCCGGTTACACTTTACGCTTGATTTGAGATTTCTACCAACTTTCCCAGACAAGCCAATGCCCTGCCTTCACTGATTGAAGCGTTTGCAAGCTTCATTGCCGATTCAAAACTATCTGCCAACCCGCTAACAATTATCGCAGCCGCAGCATTTACGACAATGATGTCTCTGCGAGGTCCAGTTTCTTTGCCGCTTAGTATGTCCCGTAGAACAACAGCGCTTGTTTTGGCATCAGATACCGTCAACCGGTCTATGCTTGCCGGCGGGACGCCCAAATCCTGCGGATTTAGCTTTTTGCTTGTGATTCGGCCGTCTTTTAGCTCAACTATTTTTGTAACACCCGCTGTGGTTATCTCATCCATTCCGCAGCCATAAACCACCATTGCACAGCGAGTGCCAAGTAACTTAAGAGCCTCAGCAACAATATCCAACAAATCCTCTTCGGCCACACCCAGCACCTGCCTCTGGACGCCAGCCGGATTGGCCAAAGGCCCCAAAATGTTGAAAACCGTCCTAAAGCCGAGGCTTTTGCGTATCGGCTGGACATATTTCATCGCAGTGTGAAACATAGGTGCAAACATAAATCCGATATGCGCCTGCTTTATACACTCGGCCACAGTGTCAGCAGAAGCATCTATTTTAACGCCTAATTGTTCGAGCACATCAGCCGAGCCGCATTTGCTGGTTATACCGCGATTACCGTGTTTGGCGACATATACCCCTGCGCCCGCCGCTACAATTGCCGCTGCTGTGGAGACGTTGCAGCCCTTAACGGCTCCTCCGCCTGTGCCGCAGGTGTCAACCAGATTATCGACATCAACCTTTACAAACAGGGCGTGCTTTCGCAGCGACCTGGCAAGTCCCGCCAGCTCTTGCGGCCTTGGCTTTCTGAACTGCATTGCCGTAAGAAACGCCGCAATTTGGGCTTCGGGAACCTGGCCTTCAAAAATAATATCAAGAAGCCCCTCCGCCTGCTCGAAGCTAAGGCTCTCACCTCTCAATAACTGCTTAATATATTCTGTTATTGTCGCCATTGGCGCTCCAGCTTGGACATCTTATACTATGGTTTCGCACACTTGGCCTGATACTTTTGCGCAATCGACAAAATGTTTTCGATTATCTTGCCTCCTGCGGGCGTCAATATACTTTCCGGATGAAACTGGACGCCAAATATCGGCATTTCTTTATGCTCGATGCCCATAACAATCCCTTCAAATTCAGCGGTCTTCTCGAAGCAATCCGGCATCTCAACCGCACAAAGACTATGATACCGCCCCGCCTGCAACGGATTCTCGATGCCCTCAAATATACCTTTTCCATTATGCGTCACTCGGGAGGGTTTGCCGTGCACCGGCTCCGGAGCGTGGCCGATTTTCCCGCCGAAATACTGCACAATTACCTGATGACCTAAGCACACACCGAATATCGGCAGCTTGTCCTTAAAATACCCTACCGCCTCAAGTGAAACGCCGGCTGTATCCGGCGTGCCCGGCCCGGGCGAAATCACAAGCAGTTCAGGAGCAAATTCTTTCGCCGCCGCCTTAAGCTCCTCCAGACTCGTGTCGGAGCGATAGACCTTTGCTTCGCAGTTGCGTTTGCAAAAATCATCCACCAGATTATACGTGAACGAGTCGAAATTATCGATAAACAAAACCTTTCTATTATCTCCCATTTCACTCCTTAATTTTTACCTTTTACTTTTAACTTTTTACTTTGTTTTTATTCTCCTCGAATCGCACGCAGGCAGGACCTCGCCTTATGCTCAGTCTCCTCAAACTCGGTCTTCGGAACACTATCGTGAACAATGCCTGCGCCAACGCGAACATAAGCTATATGGTCTTTGACCTGCAAACTTCTTATCGTGATGCAACTGTCGAACTGTCCGTCCACCGTCAGATACATCACCGCTCCGCCGTAGTAGCCTCGTTTGGTTCTCTCCAATAACCGTATAATTTTCATTGCTTCAATTTTGGGAGCCCCGGTCAGCGTTCCCATATTCATCGTGGCAAGATATGCGCTCAACGCATCAAGCCCGGATGCGAGCCGGCCTTTAACGTTACTTACTAAGTGCTGAACAGACTCATATTTTTCAGCGGTCAATAATTCGGTAACAACCCTGCTGCCCGGCTGGGCCACGCGGGCAATATCGTTTCTTGCCAAATCGACGAGCATCATATGCTCGGCCAATTCTTTGCGGTCAAGTTTCAATTCCGCCTCGTACCGAAAATCAGTGTCAAGGTCGATTTGCTCACCGACCCGGCCTCTGGGTTTTGTCCCGGCTATGGGTCTAATCTCAACGTAGCGGGTGTCGGTCTTACTGACACGAAGATTCAGCTCAGGACTTGACCCCATAAGAATTGTGTTGGGTGTATTCATATAAAACATATATGGCGAAGGATTCAAAACCCGCAGCCGCTTATAAACATCCAGCGGCTCATCAGGACAAGGATCGGTTATTGTCCGGCTGAGAACCACCTGAAAAATGTCGCCGTCGATAATGTGCTGTTTAGCTTTGGCGACCATTTCTTCATATTCGCTTCTATTGGTATCGGTTGAGGCCGCCGGCAGCGAGCCGGCATATTTATGTGCCTTTGGGACGTCAAATCTTGCAATATTGGAATAGTAGTCGAAACAATTTTGGGCCTCGTCAATTACCCCTTGGGGGTCGCCATCGGTTATAATGCAGTTGACAACCACATAGCCTTTGCCGTGCTCGTGGTCCATCAGAAAAATATTGTCGGCAAAATACAGCTCGTAATCAGGATTGCCTAAGACGTCAACTTTATTTGAAGGAAGTTTTTCAAACTGGTCTATGAAATCGTAGCTTATTGCCCCCAGCAGCCCGCAGGTAACTCGAAATGGTTCACTTGCCAGCCTGAAAGCAAACGCAACTGCCCGCAAAACATCCATTTGATTTGTGCTTTGCAGCCGGGTCTGCTCATCGACAACTTTTCTGACTTGTTTAATTCGCCCGCAAATTTCCTGCGGGCTGAACTTAACCGATTCACAGAAGGCAAACTTTTCTTGTGGCACGGCCATTCCTTCGGCCTCGCTCAGGACAGGCTTGGCCGTGTCTTCACGGGCTGGAAGCCCGTGCCACAAATAATCTAAGATGCGCCTCCCGGTGCTGCTCAAGGCTTTAATCGTAAAATCGGCGCCGGTGCCGGTAAGGTAAAGTGCGGGCTTAGCCGTCCCAAAACTCAGAGCCCCGCTGCCTGCCAGGTATTCTCTGGATTCAAACAAGCAGCAGTTCTTTGCCCGTCCGTAGTCACTCAGCCTTGCAAAAAAATCGACCGTCTCAGAAATATCAATCTGCTTGACAATCGGGATGATTTGACCCGGCCTTGCAGCCTGTATTATGTCTCTGTAATAATCCATAATCCGAACCTCTAAGCGTAATTTCTATTCGCTAACCGCCAAAAATACAAATAAAAAAACGCAGCCGCTGTTTTTCCAACAGGCTGCGTTTTTCACAAATCTAACAATTTTTGTAACACGGGCTTCCAGCCCGTGATTGAAAAACACGGCCAAGATGGCCGTGCTACTCTTTGCCTGCTGGAATTATCCTGCAGGCCACCACCAGCCCGCCATACGTCTGGTGGGCAAGTTATTAAGATTTTTGCGGTTATTTTGCCTCATAATTAACTATATTAAACCAACCTTTTGCAATTTTGTCAAGAAAAATCCGAAAAATTTTACTCGCCTTTATAGAGTGCGGCGGTGGCGCAGACGGTCAATAGCTACGGCCACAACAATAATTGCACCTGTAATAATCTCCTGGACCCAGTTCGGCAGGCCCTTCTGGGTGCAGCCTGAGGCAATAACGGTCATAATCAGCGCCCCAACCATTGTTCCGAGGACCGAACCTTCGCCGCCGGCAAGACTGCCGCCACCTATTACGACAGCCGCTATTACATCCAGCTCCAGTCCCACTGCAACCGTCGGGTCGCCGACGGTCAGCCGGGAAAACTGCATAAGTCCGCCGAGACCTGCAAAGACCCCGCCGATGGTATAAACGATTATTTTGACCCTGTCCACCGCTACACCGCAAAGCCGGGCTGTCTGCTCGTTTGAACCAATGGCAAAGGCGTGCCGGCCCAGTCTCGTATATCGCAAAAGGGCCGCCATGGCTATAGCCAGAATAATAACAATCCACACCCCGGGAGACAGCAGCATCCAACTCCTTTCTTTAGGCAGCCTAGCCATAAGCTCATCAAGCCACGCAAGCCGCCCTATATCCACATTTATCTTCTGCTCCTGCCCAATACCTTTGGCCGCCCCGCGCACAACCAACATCATACCCAGAGTAACTATAAACGGCACAACGCGTAGCTTTGTTATCAAAACGCCGTTCATTAGCCCGAACACTGCCGCTGCCGTGATGCCGCCCAGTGCCGCCACCAGCGGACGGACGTGGCCATATTCCAACAGCCACGCAATCACCACTGTGCTTAAAGCCACAACCGAGCCAACCGACAGGTCTATTCCGCCGGATATAATCACTAATGTCATACCCAACGCCACCGCTCCAACAATAGCTGTCTGTCTGGCAATCATCCTTAAGTTTTCCCACGTCCTGAAGCTCGATGGGGCGAAACCTGCAAAAATTGCAAATACTATAATTAGACCCAGCAGCGGCCCAAGTGTATTTAGCCATCGCCAGCCCGACTCGAATACCGCCCTTTCCGCCGATACCAACTGCCCGTCTTTCATACACTTATCCCCTGTCCGGTCGCTTCCAGCATAAGTTTGTGCTCATCCACATTCTCAACCTGGTGGATAGGGCCTAATTTCCCCCGGCACATCACCGCCACCCTGTCACATACCCCCAACAGTTCGGGCAGGTAACTACTGACCATTAACACTGCCTTGGGCGGATGTCCCTCGTCCGGAGAGCCGGTTGCCAAAGAGTCAATTAACCTGTAAATCATTGCCTTTGCCGCCACGTCGATACCGCGTGTCGGCTCATCCAAAAGAAACACATCTACATCGTGCTGCAAAAGTCTGGCCAGCGCCACCCTTTGCTGATTGCCGCCTGATAAAGATAATACCGATTGTCCCGGCCCCCGGCAGCGAATGCCCAATTTTTCTATCCAGCGCCTCGTCGCCTTGTGCTGGCGTCCCGGCAGCACCAGACCTAACGGGCCAAAACCTCTCAGATTTGAAAGTGTCACATTATCAGCAACGCTTAGTGAAGTCGCCAATCCTTCCTCTTTGCGGTTTTCGCTCAAGAAACCTGCCCCCTGCACCCAGCGCCTTAATGGCGAAGCAGTCCCTGTATAGATACCCAGTCGAATCCGACCTCGCCGCACAGGATCCAGTCCAAACAGGCTGCGCAATAGCTCCGTCCGTCCTGCCCCTACCAACCCCGAAATGCCAAGCACCTCCCCGCGATGCAGCTTCAGATTAGCCGAGTGCGGCTTTTCAACACCGGCTAAATCCTCAACCTCCAGGACAACCTCCCCCGCCTGACGCACAGAACGTGGATAAAGCTCCTCGACCTGCCGCCCCACCATTAAGGCTATTATCCGGTCGGTGGTGATACCGGCAACTTCGCTGGTGCCGACGACCTTTCCATCCCGCAGAACCGTTACTCTATCGGCGATGCGCTTGACCTCTTCGATAAAGTGCGAGATATAGACAATGGCTTTGCCCTGCTGTTTAAGCCGACCGATAATTTCAAACAATCGCTGGACATCCTGCTGCGTCAAACTGCTGGTCGGCTCATCGAGGACCAGAACCCGACAGCCTATTGCCAAGGCCCTGGCAATCTCTACTAACTGCTGCGAGCCGACCGATAATTTACGGACCTGGGCTTGCGGCGTCAGCTCGGGATTATCAAATTCTTTGATTGCCTCGATTGCTCGCCGGCGGACCTGCTTCCAGCGCACCACGCCCGCTGTCGATGGCTCCATACCCAGCACAATGTTCTCTTCAACGCTCAAGTGCGGAGCTAAGGAAAGCTCCTGATAAATCATTGCCACGCCTGCCCGCCGGGCCTCGAGCGGATTAGCCGGCTTATAAGGTATGCCATCCAGCCACATCTGCCCTGCATCCGGCTTGACCGCACCCGAAAGCACCTTCATCAGCGTGCTTTTGCCTGCGCCGTTCTCGCCCACCATCGCAAGCACCTCGCCTGCTGCAACCTCAATGCCCACATCGTCCAGCGCCACGGTCGCCCCAAAGCGCTTGCAAATCCCCCGCATTTGAAGCCGAATGTTAGGGGTGCTTGAATCTACTCGTTCAACCATTTTTTGTAATCCGGCTCCAGCCGATTTTTAATCTCTGGGTCATTCATATTTTCAGGGGTCGCCACTATCGAGCCGGTGTCTATTACCTTTTCCACCTTCTCGCCTTTCAGGTGCGCCATCATAGTCTTGACCCCTAAGTAACCCATATTGATTGGGTCCTGCAGCACCAGTCCGTGCATCTGGCCATCCCGCAGCGCCTGCACCAACCTATCGGAACTGTCAAAACCAACATACTTGACCTTTCCTGCCAGGCCGCCATCCTGCAGCGCCCGCAGCATCCCGAATGTCGTTGATTCATTCGGGCAGAATATCCCATCAATGGTCAACGTCCCATCGGGCGTCCGCAGCGAAGCCAAGAGGTTCTCGCCGGCCTGATATGCGCTTTCTGTTGTTGCGCCGCCATATTGATTAGCGCTGACAACCTGAATATCGGGATATTTTTCTTTCAGCACATCAAGAAAGCCCCGTTCCCGCTCCATAGTGCTGGCCGAACCCTCCTGATATCGCAGCATAATGACCTTGCCTTTTCCGCCTATGGTTTTGGCCAATTGTTCGCCGCCTTTTCTGCCGCCTTCATAATTGCCTGTTGCGACAAAGCTGACGTAATCCTCGCTTTTCAGGCCGCTGTCGATTATCACCACCGGAATGCCCCTATTGGCCGAATCCTTGACCGGCGCCCGCAGAGCCGTATCATCCAGCGGCGCCAATACTATCCCCGTTACGCCAAGTGTAACAAAATCCTCCACGACTCTAATCTGCGATTCGCGGTCATCTTCTTTTAGAGGCCCTTTCCATATAATCTCTATATTCACGCCCGCTGCCTTTAGCTCCTGCTGGGCCTTGACCGCCCCTGCGTGAATGGACTTCCAGAAAACGTGGGTCGTTCCTTTGGGGATAACAGCTATTCGATACTTCTTTGCGCCTTCTTCTTTCTGCTTGCAACCGGTTACGCACAAAACGATTACAACAGCGATTAGCACAATTGTGGTTAATACCTTCTTCATATTTAGCACTCCATAAAGATTAGCCCGAATTTCTCATTAACCGCAGAGGCCGCCGAGGTCGCAGAGAAAGTAATATTTATATTTCATTACCGGATAGTTACTTACATAAGCACCGGTATGACGGTTTGCCTATTGTAATGTTGGGTCACATATACAGACTGTTTTTATCGGCAATATTCAAAATCTGCCATAAGTCCTTACATAACAAAAACCTCTGCGTTCTTTGCGTTCTCGGCGGTGAGAAATACAGGTTAGTTATAGTATTATCAAAAAGACCGCCAATAACCGGTAATTCCAAAAGTATATCTCCCCTGCTAAGTTGTTACAAGCAAAGTTTTATTCCGTTTCTTATTCAGCACGGCGTTTTACGCCGGGTTTTTTTGTTGGTTGGCGCAAAAATTTTGATTTTGCCAAGAAATTTTCTTTCCCCTGTTGACAAATACCAGTCGCCCGTTTACTATAAAGACCCGATTGGATTTTCAACGCCGCCTAAATGCAGCGGCAATCAGAAGCTAATTTACCCAGCGAAAATTCCGCTGGCGGGAAGATTAGATAAGAGTGAAGATTATAGCTTGTATTCCTGCTCGTTACAGTTCTACAAGATTTCCGGGTAAAGTTCTCGCTAAAGATACGGGCAAATTCCTCATCCAGCACGTCTATGAGCAGGCCAGCCGGGCCAAACTACTCGACAGGGTAATAATAGCAGCCGATGACAAAAGGGTTGTCGATGCCGCAAAATCCTTCGGCGCAGAATGTGTCTTAACCTCGATTAAACATCAAAGCGGCACCGACCGCATCGCCGAAGCCGTTGCAGATATAGATGCCGACATCGTAGTTAATCTCCAGGCCGATGAGCCGGAAATCGACCCGGACAACATTGATTATCTCGCCCGGCTGCTGATAGACAATCCTGATTACCCAATGGCTACGTTAGCAGCACCGTTCGATAACGCCGAACAAATCGCTGACCCGAACATTGTGAAAGTTGTCGTTACGAGTATCGGGCATCGCTTGTCCGCCATAGCTTCAGCGAAGGCGGAAGTATCGAGTATCGAAGCCCGCAGGGCGATTTATTTTTCCCGCTCCGTAATACCCTACGACCGCAGGCACGTCGGCATCGGCCCGAAATCAAACTACCTTCGGCATATCGGAATTTACACCTATCGAAAGGAGTTCTTGCTGAAGATTACCGCTTTGCCGCAGACACCGCTGGAAAAAATCGAAAAACTCGAGCAGTTGCGGGCGATTGAAAATGGTTTCAATATTTTAGTCGGCAAAGTCAAACACACCTGCGATGGCATCGATACCCCCGAACAATACGCCGAATTCGTCAAACGATACAAAAAAAACCACGGAAGACACAGAGAAATAAATGAATAAAATAGAATGGATAAAAAAGTTCTTCTTAAAAGTATTGAATAAAATCGAAGATCATCTTGCAACTGTTGTAGCAGGTGGCATTATTCTCATACTTTCTACCTTGCGCATATTTTTCTGGAAATGGCTCTGTGCACCACATTCTCTTCAATTCTCTGGTTGGTTGTGGGTATTAATCTTCCTTGGAATTTCTATAATACCTGCGGTATCGGTTTTTTTGATAATTCGTCGTCGAACGCGTAAAAGAAGACAAGTTCTTACTGACGATACAGATATAAAGAATAGCTTGAGGCAATGGTTTCGACAGTACGATCGTAAAAGTAAAGACCCCTGGGCCGAAGCGACAACCGATTACCAATTGACTGTGAACTTTTCCGATCTAGACCAGAAACTCAGCCTATCGCCAAGTAGTACTAAACGTCACATAGAAGATGTTGTTAAAGAGTTTGACGGTTGGCGAACAAAAAACAAAGGAGAGGATACAATAGTTATTTTTCATGATGCCCCGATTATTAATAGACATAGACAACAATTTACGGCAGATAATGATTATGATAGGATATAATAACTCTTTACATGACTCCCCGATTATCGACTATTTTAATCAAGCGAGAATAAATAGGATTTCTCTGTATCCTCTGTGGCTTAAAATAACAAGAAAATCTCTGTGGCAAAACAAAATGAGGAAAAGATATGTCAAAAGATAATGACCTGTTAGCTTCGGTCAGTGACGTTTCGACTGAGAGCGAATTTTTCTCGCCGATGCCGGATGGCTATAAAAAAGGGAAGACCCGATACGTCTTTGTTATGGGCACGGTGATGAGCGGCTTAGGCAAAGGGATATTCTCATCCTGCCTTGCCAAGCTTATGCAGGATAAAGGGCTAAAAGTCGCTCCGATAAAATTAGAAGGTTATCTGAATGTCGATTCCGGCACGCTAAATCCCTTTCGCCACGGCGAGGTCTTCGTCCTTGATGACGGTATGGAATGCGATATGGACTTAGGCACTTACGAGCGGATGTTAGACCAGGATTTAAGCAAAGCAAACTTCGTCACAAGCGGACAGATATTTAGCTCGGTCCTGCACAAAGAACGCCACGGCGATTACTTAGGCAGAGACGTCCAGATGATTCCACACGTTACAGGCGAGGTCAAACTAAGACTTCGCCGGTTAGCAATTGACAGCGATGCCGACATCGTATTTGTCGAGATTGGCGGCACCGTCGGCGACCTCGAAAACGCCTACTACATCGAGGCGATGCGCGAGCTGGCATACGAAGAAGGCCCAAACAGCAGTTGCTTTGTTGCGCTGACATATATACTTGAGCCGAAGACCTTAGGCGAGCAGAAATCAAAGGCCGCACAATTGGGAATCAAACAGCTTATGGAGTGCGGCATCCAGCCCGACATCATCGCCTGCAGGGCATCGAATCCTGTTACTGATAAGGTCCGCCAAAAAATCAGCGTTTATAGCAACGTGCCGTTCGAGCGCGTCATAAGCGTGCCGGATTCCGCCAGTATCTATATGATACCGGCGATGCTCAGAGACGCCAAGCTCGACTTCGCCGTCTTGCGGCTGTTGAAAATCGAGGATAGAATCAATCTGCACCACGAGCGCAAGGCCTGGGAACAGTGGTGCGACTTCACCGACAAAATCGGCTCCACCAGGCGCGAAGTTACCGTCGGCATAACCGGCAAATATACCTCCGTTCGCGATAGTTACGCCTCGATAATCAACGCCCTCGAACACGCCGGCATCGCCCTTGGCTGCAACGTAAAAATAAAATGGATTGAAACAACAAACATCACAGACCAGAACGCAGCCGATAATCTCAGTGACGTTGACGGCATCATTGTCCCCGGCGGCTTCGGCACGCGAGGCGCAGAAGGAAAAATCGCCTGCATAAAATTCGCCAGAGAAAACAATTTGCCGTATCTGGGCTTGTGCTTCGGTTTCCAGATGGCTGTCGTCGAATTTGCCCGCAACGTCTGCGGCTTAACAAAAGCCAACAGCACAGAAATCGACCCTGATTGTCCTGAACCGGTAATCAATATCCTGCCGGAGCAAAAAGGAATAGAAGGCCTGGGAGGAAGTATGCGGCTGGGCGGACACAATATAGAATTAAAACCGCAGACTCTGGCGTGGAAAATTTTTGACAGGAAAAAGACGGTTAGAATGCGATTCAGGCATCGTTACGAAGTTGACCCACGGTATATAGAGCGGCTGGAAAAGGCCGGCCTTGTATTTTCCGGAAAAGCCCCCAATCAGCCCATTATGCAGATACTCGAGCTTCCTTCACATCCATTTTTTATGGGGACGCAGGCACATCCCTGCCTGACCTCTCGACCCTTGCGACCCCAACCAATGTTCGTTGGATTTGTCGCTGCGTCGATGCAAAAACACTATCAGGGTGAAAAGTTACCTGATTGCGTAAAGGCAACCCGCAAGGTCAACAACTCCAACACCTAACCGCCCCCTCCAAACGGCGCGTCATCGAGCCGCTTTACTGCTCGACCTTTGCGGAAACCACCGCTTTGCGAACTTTTTCAAGTTCTGCTTTCAGCTCCTCCACTCGAGCTTTGAGACCTTCGTTTTCATCTCGCAGCTTTGCATTTTCGTCCATAAGAAGTGCTGAAACCTCGCCGACCTGCTCTTTGACGTTCTCCTCCGACTTCTTTTTCCAGACTTCCTTTTCTTCTACGCACTTCGCCAGAAGTTCTTCTTGTCGCTTGATTTCGCTATTATGCAGCAGTTTTAACCTTTCAATTTCTGTTCCAGATTGCTCTAATGCTTTCTTTAACTTCATATTTTCAGCGGCTATCACCCTGCTCAACTTTTGATTTGCCCCTCCCTGCTCCTGGCAGCTTGCGACTAACATAATAACAAAAGCGCTAACTGCCGGAATAAACATCTTCTGAGCCAATCCCTTCATTTTTACAATCCTTTCAACTTAAGTTTTCAAAAACTGATAAAACTTGATTTCTACTATATTGACAACCCCCCTGCCGTCAATAGCTTATATCGCTTTTTGTTTAAGCAGCCGTAGTCGCTTTTGCAAATTCCCGCTGATATGGTTCCTAAAAAAAATGCGCTACTCAAAAAGCACCTTCAATTTTTCTTTATCGGCTGCTGCGATTTTACTGTTGTCCGTCCAGACAGCCAAATCGAGACTATGCCGACAATAACAATCCGCACTGACAAGCTCGCTATCGCTTGTCAAAACCGCTTTTATAAGTTCCAGGCAATTTTCCGTTGCGGCTTTCAAATTTGCTACTATTTCTTTAAGCAATGTCTGTTTGCTCCTTCCTTCCTCGTGCGGCTTCCAACAGTCATAATCGCTGGCCATCGCAACAAGGGCGTAGCAGATTTGCGCTTCCCTGGCCAATTTCGCTTCGGGCATAGCGGTCATCCCGATTAAATCGCCGCCCCAACTACGGTGCATAAGCGATTCGGCCCGCGTCGAAAATTGCGGTCCTTCCATACAAACGTAGGTGCCCTTCGGATGAGTCCTTATGTCAACGCCCCTGGCTGTCTGGGCGAAAACCTTTCGAAGCCGCTCACAAACCGGCTTAGCCATCTCGCAGTGCACGGCACCATAGCCGCCAAAGAAGGTGTTTAGCCGCTTGAATGTCTTATCAATGAACTGGTCAACGATAACCAAATCCCTCGGGGCGATTTGTTTACGAAGCGACCCTACCGCCCCGCTGCTTATAATGGTGCGGACACCGAGCTTTTTCAACGCGAAGATATTGGCCGCGACAGGCACCTCGCCTGGCGAAAGTTTATGCCCTTCGCCGTGCCGATTCAGAAATGCGACCTGCCTGTTGCCAAATCGGCCAACCAAAATCGCTGTGCTCGGCTTGCCAAAGGGTGTATTAACATCGTGCAATTCCGCATCCGTTATTTTTTCCGCTAAAGCATCGCCAAGTCCTGTCCCTCCTATCACACCGACCAGCTCTTCTGCCATAACTT
>Ga0315293_10004484_pt1 | contig 13223 bp, 19 predicted proteins | sample YL17G13_20_MG_FD_203071 | JGI IMG/M metagenome (GOLD analysis project Ga0315293, IMG submission 203071) | Sediment microbial communities from Yellowstone Lake, YNP, Wyoming, USA - YL17G13_20 | ecosystem: Environmental > Aquatic > Freshwater > Lake > Sediment | place: USA: Wyoming | collected... | reverse complement strand
TATTTCTGGTCCCGCGCATCTGTGGATGATCCTCGCCTGGCTGGCATGTTTCTGGATACCCGTCCCTCCCAGCCCAACAGGGCGTTACAGATGGAAACTCAGTATATCCCCAGTGTCCAATCCGTTGACGCCAAAGGGGATACTTACGCCCGAGTCGCCCCCACCTCGTTCCCCCGAGGACCGAAGGGCGATTCGGTGGTCGTGCACCGCGTGACCTCCTACAATAAGAAGGCGCTCTGGGATGCCGTGAAGGCCTGGTTTGAGGGCGGCCCCCCGGCCAGTGGCGCTATCGACCCCCTGGGGGCTATTGTACACAGCTTCCCAGGACGAGGGGGAGCCACCTGGAGGATATATACACCCACTGTCCCCCGGGAAGAAAGAGTGCCTCTTGCCTGGAATTCTTTTGCGACTCCCATGGCGCTTGACTCAAGTACCTTTGGGTACCGGTGGAACAAACAACTGGTTACGAAAAGAGACACCAAGCATGGTCCACTGGTGACGCTGTCCGAGTACTATCGCCTGGTCAATGAGGATGGCAAGAAGCCGCAGTGGGTCGTGGTGGCCCCCGAAGACGTCCCGGCCGAAACAGGACTTGCCAATGTTCGCTTCAGTCGGCCTACCGAGAGGTCCTCTGAGCCCTACGTCACTCCTGACGATCAGGATAATTGCTGGAAGAAGCCCGGCCCTGTGGCGGGACCATTCCAGGCGCATCCAGGAGACGGCAGTATGGTGACGTACTACTGGTATCGATTCGCCGACCAGCCTGCATTGTTCAACGCCGATTTAACGGATGACGAGCGGGAGGCTCTGCAGAAGCGCGTGGAAAAACTTCACCGGCACTGGACGAGAGATCGCGACTACCTGACGCCACCGACGATTGGAACACTGGCGGAAATTGACCCTGCCCTGATTGTAGCCCCGCCGCCGGGCTTGGAGGCAGGGTACGTACCCATCGCCACACGGCAGGCAGCGGAAGAATAGGCGATTACACAGCCTTCGCTATTAGCAATAGCTTAAAAAAGCGAATGCGGACAAAATGAGTTATGAACTGCTGACATGGTGACATGGTTTCGATAAAAACAGACTAAAAAACAACTACAACCACATTACAACTATACAACCGATTATCTACCAATTTTGCAAAATTTCCCACTCCATAATCCATTTATTATAATAATTCAAGTTAATTAGAGCCGTTTGTCGATGATATCATCATAAACCCCAATATGGAGGATTCATGATGGGACAACGGCTAAAAATAACGTACCAAATTACATCAAAAGAAATTGCAAACCTTATTCGCGCAGAAAAAGATGGACGAGTTCGCCAGCGTCTGATGTCAATGAAATTCATCTCTCAAGGCCAGAGCATACCGCAGGCCGCCAAGCGGCTGGATATATCAGAACGCCCGCTTCGTAAATGGCTGCATCGCTTTAATGAACAAGGGCCGGTCGGTTTGCAGGATGCGTTACGATCAGGCCAGCCGCCAAAGCTCGACAATAAGGACATAGAGCAATTCAAACAGCGTATTCGTGAAGGTGTTACAGAAGCGGATGATGTTTGCAGTCTTCGTGCAAAAGATATACAGCAAATTCTGCAAAAACAGTTCGATGCTCGTTATTCACTGGGAGGCACGTATTTTCTGCTTCATCGCCTTGGTTTTTCATGTCTTTGCCCTCGTCCCCGACACCCCAAAGCGGATGTTGGAGCACAGGAGACTTTTAAAAAAAGTACTTCCAGAGGCCGTAAAACAGGTAAAGAAGCGATTTCCTGACAAAGCCATACAATTGTGGTTTCAGGATGAAGCTCGTATCGGCCAGAAAGGTACTATATCTCGGGTATGGGCAGATACGGGAAGTTGCCCTCGTTCCATTCGCCAAACAAATTATCAGTGGACATATCTATTCGGCTCTGTCTGTCCGATTACTGGTGACAATCATGGTTGGCGTATGCCCTATGCCAATACACAGATCATGAATCTATACTTAAAAGATTTTGCAAAGCAACTGGCAAATGATGTACATGCCTTGCTGGTAATGGATGGTGCCGGGTGGCATGGCTCAAAAGAACTTGAAATACCTGCGAATGTTTCGATTTTACTTTTGCCTCCATATTCGCCTGAGTTAAATCCTACGGAACTGATCTGGCGTCAATTGAGACAGAGGAAATTGAGTAACCGACTATATCCGACAATAGATGACCTGGAGGCCGCTGTGGATGAGGCTTGGTTGTGGATTTCAGGGCAACAAGATGAACTTTCAAGTTTATGCTTATTTCCGTGGATAAAATCGGCTCTAATTAACTGAATTTGATATTACCAGTTACTTATGAAAAAGTGAAAATTTAGCAACGTTTTATATATCCGTTGAACTTTGGCATAGCTATCGCTAAGTGGCGGTAGAAAACCGCAGCCAGAAAAGAGGCTGCGGCAGGAAAAAAGCAGAACCATCAAGTTCTACCTATGCGATGGAAAGAATATGATTCTTTTTTTTATCTTTGTCGATGGCCAGGCAGAATTCAGTATTTTCCAGCATTGGTAAAAACTCGTTGCCTTCTTCATCCGACGACATCCACACCTGATAATCATCACTAATTTCATTTCCAATTTTGCTCATAAGCTTTTTGAATTCAGAAAGATTCATAATCGTTTGATTTGTCATAGTTAGCTGCCTCCAATCAATCAACAGGTTCCAATACTTTAATTGTTTTCGACACAAGGATTTCTTCTTCAGTGATACGGTAGTTCCTGCAAATATCGATGAACTCAGCCACGATGGCATCACAGAACTTGTCAAAATCCTGTACCAGCTCGACTCTTTCTCGCAGTTCGCTCAAAGTCCAGCCTTCAAAATCTTCATACATATCCACATCCTTGCCCGGCCAGGTAAAGACCTGCATATGCGTCTGTCTGAAGTTTACTCTGGCCTTGGCCTCACATCTGCCGCAGAGGCCAATTTCACCTTCTGGCACAGCCTGATAATTCTTCTGGCCGCAGTGTGTACAATAGCTTTTATAGCCGCTTGGCTTTATACCGCCTCTGTAAAGGACAACATATCCGCCGCTTCTGCCATTAATTCCTGCCTGCCACTGCCATTCATGCTTCCTTCCAAAATCTTCCAGAAGATCACTTAATGTCTCCTGCCACTCTGTAATCCAGAGCATCTCCCACCATGTGTTGCTATTGATATCTTCAGGTTTGTCGATATTGTACAGCTTTATGCAGTTGGCATAGCTTGTTGACCTGTTCCAACTGTTCATGGTGTTATACTTTAAATGTTTTTTCAGGAAAGCCGTCATCGCCTCCCTGTACCGTTTATCAACTTCTTTATAAAACATCGTTTCACCTCATCAATTTAATCCATAATTAAACATCCCTTTTTCATCGCCTCGCCGATATTGGAATAGGCACCGTCAAGTATCTGGCTTTCAGTCAATTCCTGCTCACTGTCATCAATGAGATTCAGCACAAAAAAGCTGTTATCATCAGGGTAATACCTGATATGCTTGGAGCTTCTTAGGTATCCATTGAGCAGGATGAAACAATCCAGGCCTTTCTCATCCTTTGCCAGCTCTTTAAGCTGTTCAATTGTTCTTATTCGTTTATCTTTGGTTTCTTGCCTTGTCATGGTTACACCTCATTTAATAAAAAGTGGCTTAGCGATAGCCAAACTTTGCTATCGCTAAGCTCTGGTTAACATCAACATGCACCAACATTAATCTCCGAAGCCAGCAGGTTAATCTGGATATCGGGGTCGACCGGAAGCAGCCGAAGATACTTGGTGAATTGGGCCAGCATAAAGCCCGCTGCGATATTGGCACAGTAGATTGTGGTTTTTGCTGTGCAGGGACCTGCCTGAGCTTGCTCTGCGGCAAAGAGTGTCTGTGGATAGTATTGTCTGCTTTTTTCGTCACAGGAAGTAACTATCCGCAACACCTCAGCAGACATCCTGCCATCGCAGTAAAAATTCGCCTTATCCTTTACCGCATCCCAGATATGCCTTCGTGTCTCAATTTTATCGACACAGCAGAAAACACAATTTCCTACAGGTGTTGACCGTTTGAACCGGTCAAGTATCATCTCAACATTCAAGTCAGAATTCATCTGCCTGCAGAATGCTGCGGTGGCATCTACCTTCGGCTGATTCATATCCGTTACCAGATACCCTTGTGTTGCGAGATTGGAGATTTCCACATGGTCAAAGTCTATGAGCTGTAAATGCGGCACTCCGATAGCCGTCAGCTGCAAAGCGACTTGCCTTCCAATTGCACCGATACCAATAACTGTAGCTTTACAATTCAGGATTCTCTCTCTTGGCACGATATCAGCCTGTCTTGAAAATCTATCATCCATAGAACACCCCGCTTTCTTCGTCCCAGAAATCGCTTCTTACAGCCAGCTCATCCATGAACATCTCGCGTTCAAGAGGCTCCATCTGGTCAATCTCGGAGAGCAAATCCTCACTTGAAAACAATGGGACTTTGCTGAAATTTTCGTTGCCAAACAGTTCGACTTCCTTTTGCTGATTGGCAGCAGGTTGTTTTGGCTTGTCTGTCTGTTTGAAGATTTCATCTTCGATGACATTGGCTTTGTACTGCTGCTTCCAGAGTTCAAAATTGGTAGCATCAAATTCACAGCCGTAATCAACATAGACTGGAATCTTTACCTCGCCGCCCGGGCCAACATTGAATCTCAGCCTTGCAAAGGTTCCACCATCTTGCGCCACAATGCACATTACTGACCAGTCGCAGCTTCCAAAGACTCTGGTGAAAGTCGCTTCATCGGTCATACTCGGCTCTGGTGAATTGCCCGGATGGGTATGCAGCCAGATTCGGGCGAATTGTTCCGGCTTTCTGCCGGCTTCAACCTGATCCTCAAAGAAGTCTGCCACAGATTCATCCGCAAACGAAACTGATACCCCGCTGACCTTCTGCTTTACCAGGGCAAAGTCTGTAACAAACAGTAAATCGTCAGCCTCGGTTATTCCAAAGCCGCCGACTTCGTTATCAGTTACATCACGCATGAACAATAGCTTGGCCCACGCTGTCGGACTGAACCGCAGCATCGGTTTTTGGTTTTTCTGCGATTTCGTGTTGTTCTTCATCGCTATCTTCCTTTCTCTGCTCTTGGCAGTTTTGACACAATCCTTCTTCAGTTAAACAATCCTTACAGAACGTCTCTTCGCATTCCTTGCATTTGGCAGTACAGCTCTGACAGACCGGCTCATTGCACGAGGGACATTCATAAGCACACCCCAGGCAGACTGTGGTATCACACTTTTGGCAATAGGTGCTGCACTCTGAGCAGTAATCCCTGTCGCAATATTCACAGTAGTAGCGGTCATCATCAGCCACTGTGCAGCCGCAGTCATAGCAGGATACACCCTCCCAATCATCCAACGAAATGTATGGACTGTCGGGGTTGTAGGTCTGCAAAATGTTTACCGCCATTGTGAAAAAGTCGCAGAATCGTCCCTGTTCTATGGCACTTCGAATAGAGACATGGCCATCGCCTTCACAGAGCTTTTCTGAGCTTACGTGCGGATGAGTGACATCGTCGTTGGAGCCTGCGGGGTTAGGCTCTAAGGCAATTATCCTGAAGGGAGCATCGCTGTAGAGCTTGCTTATCTGGTCAATGGCCAGTCTTACTTCAAATGGCCCCAACGGGATATCATTTAGAGTAATCGGCTCAGTTGTTATAGAGAGAGTCTTTTCATTCGAATCGAATTTTATCTCGCCGAACTCCTGCTCAATCTGGACAAGCTCAGCATAAACTTCAGAAAGCTTTGGCAGTGCTGTATGGTCTGCGTTGACAAGCTCTTTGAATCTCTGCAGGTAATATGAAAAGTCATTGAGGTTCCTATCTATCCTCGACCGGATGTTTTCTGCACCAGTTAGCCAGCCTCTTTCAATCGCTGCATGAAAAAGATGGGAGTCTTTCGTAGCATCAGAGCATCTAAGGCCGAAATCCTCCATAACAGATTGTATCTGCTGCAGTTTTGCCTTTTTAAGCTCGTATAAGCTGTCCAGCAGCAGGTTTGACAGCTTTATAAGATTTTTTTGTTTTTTCATAAAAATTTTCCTTGCGCATAAAAAGGCCTCTGCCTATAATTGATACAGACAGAGGCCTTACGATTAGTAATCGTGGTTACGCGGTCTGTTGAGAAATCAGCAGGCCGCACCTTCTATCTTGGTCGGGGTGATCGTGACGCGGTCACCTTCCTGCAAGACATAGTCCTTGGGAACAGGCTGGCGATTGACTCTGATAAGACAGTCATTTTCCTGCTGACCCTGCATCTTGATAGCAAAAAACTGATCAATAGTTGTGTTCTCAGCAATATTGACATAGTCAGCGTACCCCGCACCACTGTTGTTTATAAACAAAATTCTCATTGTAATTTTCCTTTCGATAAATTGGTTAATAGTTTGATTTGTTTCAATACATTTGTTTTTACAATCCGTCAGCAATACTGCTTGGGCGGACTGCGCGCATAAAATCTCTTCTTTTGCATAATGTTTCCTTTCGCTTAAAAAATTTAGGGATTTGTACTTATGATTGGTTTGTTATGACGCTGGTGTATTTAGCGATAGCATCTTTCGCCTGCTGTATCTCCTCAACATCGCCAAGATTTACCTGATTATCCAACCGGTAGAGTAAATCCATTGTATAAGAGGTTAATATCTTGCAGGCTTCCAGTAGGTCTGCTGCCAAACTGGCAATTCTGGTTGTCATCAATTCATCCGGCAACTCCGAAATACTATGTAACGTAATTTGTGTCTTTATCCACTCATCAAGAGTTGTTTCCTGCACGCTCTTAATCTTCAGCCTGATACAGCCACAGACAAATTCAAATTCATCAGGGTTGTCGGTGTTATGATCCTGCGGTTCATCACCATCATCATACCACTGCCTGAAATAGTCCCTGGCTATTTGCCAGGCTTGGTCGATGTTCTCGGCGGCAAGCAGCTTACTCTGAGAGTATTCCTGCTCGCCGTTGTATTCAGTTGCCTGTACTTCATATAGTTTCATGGTTTATGTCCTCCTAAATCTACTAACTCATATTCTTTTGGTTAACACTTGCGGCTTGAAGAGCCTGCAATACTGCCTCTACATCTTCTCTTGCCCGCTCCATAACCCGGATTGCTCCATCCAGGGTGCTTTCGCCGCCCTCAACTATCTCAACTATCATAAACTTGAACAGGCCATCTCCGATGTTTTCACCAGTTACTTTTGACAATAAAGCCTGTAGATTGCGACAGTCCTGTTCAGGGTCGATGGGTAGCAGGTCAGCATGCGGATAAGCATCATAGATTATCCTGGCAATATTAATTTTTTCCTTGGTTTTGGTCATGATTTTACTCCTTCAAAATTTACATGGTTTCTGGTTTTTGGATACGATGTGATATTATTGTGCTGCTCTGCACTCATCCAGACAGGACTCACTGCAAAATAAAAGGTCTTTCCATTTGATGGTTTCACCGTTTATTTCTTTTCCACACCAGTTGCATCTTTTGCGTGCGGTCTCTCTGGCATTTTCCAGGTCGATAATCTGCGGGTCTTCTCTGTTAATGTCGTCAAATACAATCAATCTCAGTCTGCCTTGCCAAACCTCGATGCCAATTGGATAGCCCTGGCCATCCATAGCACATTTCTCACCGTAGCCTTCTGGCTGAATCCAGATTTGGCCGCCTTCGGATAAAATATTTATTTTTATCTCAACATGCGGTGCATCGGGACATTGCTCTTTGATGGCGAATTCAGTTGTTTTTGTTTCGCTTGATTTCATAAGCTTTCCTTTCTGAAATGGATACCGACATGTTAGTCTCTTGACCAGCCAAGGTCCCTTAGCAGTTCGTCCAAGATTTTTATCTCATGGGCAAACTGTCTCGACTGCTCACCGCCGACATCAATGCTCGTAAGCACATCACCCAACCGGTCAATGATTTCATCTTTGCTTACCATGGTCATATTGAACGGCTGATATTCATGCTCAGGTGCTTCGATTGAATCACCCTTGAGGTTCTCGAACTGAACATCGTCGCCTGCAACAAATTCCTGATGAACGCATCTGAATTTGCCAGTATTTTCTCTGCGGTACTTCTGGACGACAAATCCTGTTGTAACCTTGTTAAACTCCAGGTACTCAGACAAATCGAGCTTTGTCTGCTTGCCATCGCTATCCAGAATGCTCAAAAGCATCTTCAGCTCTCATCATCTGCCAGGCGGTTTCGGCAGCCTTTCTTTCGTCAGCAGCGCCGACATCAATCGCATAAATAACCCGAAATAGTGGTTCTTTGCCCCCGTCTTTAGGCGGTGGTTCTATTTGGTAATTTTTACTGCTCATTGTTTATGCCTCCTCTCTGAACATCTCAGGTGCAATTTCTTCGAGGGTCTTTGGCCTAAAGTGCAGGTCTCGTTCAATGGGTAATCCCATTGGGCCTCTGACTTCCTCAAGTTCGCTTAAAAGGAAGTACCCAAATTCTCGTTCGTGGCCATCCACCAGGCCAAAAAATTTGAAATCAACTTCCTTACCAGACTCATCCAGCACAGATTCCCCCTCGGTTGCGAACCATGTCCACGAACTTGATGGAGTGAAGTACTTCACATAAACTACCGCTTTCCCACCTTTTCCATCCTGGGAATAAAGTGGTGGGAGTATTTCACTAATCTCCTTCGGTAGTAGTTTCATACCCCTGATCTTATCGTTGGCAATCACCTTCTTTGCCCGCTCGACAGCTCTTGTGTCCGCTATTGCCACAGCGTTGGTTTCAGGGATTCCGCAGGCTGCCGCGATACCACACAGGAAGTTGGCCATATTTTCAGCCTGCTGTTTTCTATCGAGCGGATCTGATTCACAGGCAGGAATCGGGGGTGTTAAAATCTCAACCTGATCCGGCTCAAGCTCGATAACAACTCTGCCGTTATCATCTCCGTACCATTCAAAGTAGCCATAGTTGACATAATCTTGCGGTTCTCTTCCTGCTGTCATGTCACCGACGTTGCCTTTCTGTAATTTTGAAAAGCCTTCTATGTACTTCGCTGATTCTTCTGTGTTTGCTGATTCACCATCGCCGCGAAGTCTGACCTTCGCTCCACGAATGTCCCTGTGGAAGTTGCCTTCCAAGTCAAAGACAACCTTTTCCTTCATACCGGCGAATCTCATCCATCCGGTAACTTTGCCTGGCACAGTATTATCCAGGACGCCTTCAATAAATTGTTCATTTGGTCTCCAAGCCATAATTTCACCTTTCCTTTCAATTGATAAGATGTGTTTAAAAACAAAAAGCACATCTCTCGACATTTAAGAGATGCGCTTTGACGATTAATACTGAAATGATTCTAAGCAGATTCGGCAGGCGGATTTACTCTTTGCCTTCTACCGTTTTTGAAAACAATCTCAAGACTATTGTCTGAAAATATTGTTATCTTCTGCCATTTGTCATGCAGACCGTAATGCCCGCTGAGTGAAGAAATTACTTCACTGCGAAGGCTCTCATACGGGCCCACAAGCTCGTTCCAGAACTCCTGAAGCTCTTTCTCAAAGTAATAAAGCTGGGTATCGAAGCTGTCGCCTTCGTCGCTGTAGCCGCCAAGATGGAACCATATATTCTCGGAAGATAGATGGTTTCTTGCCTCTTTGGTCACGCATACAGTTTCCTCTGACCATTGATATTTACCTTTTGGCGGTTCTGTTATGACTGCCATATCAACATCGGAACTGAATGTTTTGCCATCGGATGTGTGAACCGTTATTGCCAGCTTATTGAAACATGCTATCTCGCCGCAGTTGATTGAGTGCCGGAGTTTCTCTTTGCCTTTCGAGACTTCAACTTTGGTTACCTTTGACAGCTTTGTCCAACTGTAACCCATATAACCGCTACCAATAGTCACCGGCACAAAGGGCTTATCTTTGAATTCGCCCAAAGCCGCCAATAGATGAGCATTTGTCTCTGCCATATCGTCTTTGCAGTCTCCATCGAAGCACAGATAGCCATCTTCGAGCTTGAAGTTCTTTGGAGGTGCTATTTCCACAGGCTCATTACTTTCACCGCTGATAAGACCAACTCTGTACTGAGGCTCAGCTTCAGGCAATTCAATGCCAAGTTCCTTTGCACGCAGATACTCTTCATAGTACAGCGTATGAGTTTTCTGCCTCTGGAAGTATTTGTAATACTCCAATTCAATAGCAGCTTTAATCTGCTCGAAGGCTTGATTTTCCACCAGCCTCGTCCTTGCAGGGAGCATCAGCCGAATGTCTGTCTGGTCTGCGATATCCACAAGAATTGTAAGACCCGGCCTGTTTTTGCTTGGCCAGTAATCTAACTGCACAACTTGGCCATGGAAATTTACCAAGACTCTGCCGTAATAATAGTTTGATGTCCAGTTGCTGTGATATTTGGATATCACCTTTGATGCTTCAACGCGGCAGCCTGGATTCCTGTAATACACAGCTTCGCTGCTGCAAAAAGGCATTGAGTGGCAGTACTTACCGTCCACAATGACCCTGATACCCGCAAATACAGCATGTTTTTCAACAATCTCAATATCCCAGGGCTTTTCATCTTTGAATTTAACGATGGTTCCATTTACTGCTTCAGCATTCTCTGATACTTCTACTGGTTTTCCTGTCCAGGCATCTCTGTCGATAAATATTTGCCTGTTGCCCGAGGTAATGGTTACTTCCCTTGGTGCAAGGCTGAAAAGACCTACGCCTGCTGGATCTTCGCCTGCTTCGAGCTTCTCGTCCCAACCGCTTCCGCCTAAATCCAGAAGCTTTTGGAAATCTTCGATGCCAGAGCCGTTATCTTCGACAGTTACAAATCCATCCTTATTGGTGATTCGTACCTCTGCTGCTCCGGCCCTTCTTGCATTCTGCAGAATTTCGATAATCCTGCCTTCAATAGTGCCTGTGAACAGTCTGCTTGCCTTACTTAGCAATCTTGGATTTACCTTTGCACAAATTATCTGTTGCATAATTGCACCTTACCTTTCTCGAAAAAAGTGATGGCACAGAATCTCTTTGGCTTGTGCCATCGGGGGTTAAAAGAAATGAATAAACCTCAAGCTATGGTGATACCTGAGGTGACAGTGCGATGGTTACAGGGGTGAAAGCTTTGTTGTTAGTCACCAGCTAAAGTTGTTCCAGGAGTTTCTGATGCCTTATGTTCCATAAGGTACTCAAATGCCTTCTGTAGGGCTAATATGGCCTTAGGAAGGTCATTTATGCTGAGGCTGTTGGTTCCGTTCCATTGACCGGTTTTATCCTTGTACCTTACCTCAATAACAACCTTTGGCAGTGGAATTGATTTGCCTGCCTTTTCAATGGTGTTTCTAAAGACCGCTGCTCTAACAGCTCCAACTTTGAAAACAGTTTCTGGTTTTGACATTTTCCGGTTATTCCTTATCGATTGGTTAATACCAATCAGTACGATCGTACAAAGTGATAGGACTTTATAACCTTTATGCTGATGCAGTATATATTGAGGCCGAGAGAAGGCGTTTTAAAAACGCACCCGAAGGGAAGCGTTTATCGAAACAACGCTGGATTCGAGGCCGACTATATTAAAGTTGCATCAGCAGAAAATGCCGTCGGTGACAGAACATATTTGTTTGTGGAAACTACAACTGTGATAAAATCATTGCAGAAATATTTGCAATCTAATTGTGAAAGTAACCGAAGTTAAAATGATATAGTAACAGCTAAGAAATCCTTTTAATGCATTTTATTATCAAACGGCTAATCTGCCTGAAATACCTTGTTTCCAGGCGTAATAAGCCAATCCTATAGGTTTTGTTGAAATTCAAGTTTTTAAAAAACCGGTTTGTTTCCTGGTTAAGCTTTTTTAGGTGTATAAGCTTTTGTCAGGATTAAACTGGTTTTGTGAGCTTTGAATTTTTGTAACCTTATGTTTCTATTAAGACTTTGAGGTTTATAAACTTTTCGTTTTCTTAGAAGAAATGCAGTTTTTATTTTTAGAATCCAAAACATCAGAGACCTTTTTGAACACCGAGATTACCGATGCGTTGGACCAATCTGTGTCTTGTCGAACCCACACCTCCTGAAGCTTTATGAGCTTCGACAGCGGTATCCAGTAAGCATTGTAGATTATGCGCCCCTTTACCTTACAAACCCTCACACACTCGAAAAACGGCTTCATGCGATGATAGAAACCTATTTTCCAGGGGGGATCTGAAATTACAGTATCGAAAGTGTTGTCCTCGAAAGGCAGTTTTCGCATATCAGCTTTTATAACGCCTTCTGCCTGAGGTTCTATGTCTACTCTTACATCCCCGAGGGTGGATTTTCCGGCACATACATTCAAGGAATAGCCGCGAATCTTGTGTCGAATAAAATCTTCCACGGTTTTGTTCCATATCCAGCACTTCTGTAATTTTGTTTTTGCCGCCATTCTGTGCTAATTCGTAGAGTTAGTGGTTTATAGATTTTTCGGTCATTTGCTTTTGACGAAAAAGTTTATAAATCGATGAGACTTCACATTTCAAGAAAAGATGGAAGGCCAAACAATTTCTACAGGTCAAAAAAAGAAAACATCGACGAAATACGAAAGATTCGGCGAAGTCATTAGATATTTGACGACTAATGAGCTTTCCCAGTTTTTTGACAGTATCGACAACTACTTTCACAAGCTTATGTTCGAGGTCATCTATGAACTCGGTTGTCGCGTCGGCGAATTTGTGAGGATCCAGATAAAACATCTGAACTTCAACAGAAGCACAGTTTTTTTCCCTGCTGAAAATACAAAAACAAAGCACGCAAGGATAAGTTATCTGCCAAGAGGTTTAACCAATGAAATTAAAAGCATGTTAAAGCAGAAAGGATTGATGAACAAGAGAGGGGACAGGGTCAAGATGCCGGAGGCATACCTCTTTCACCCTGGAAGAAGATGGAATAAGCATTACACAGAGAATCGGATTCGTCAGATTTTTCAGCATTATGTCACTAAAGCCGGTCTTCAGCAGGTGTATGGTAAAGATACTCTCGGTAGGAGCTTAAAAATGTTCACTGTACACAGTTTGCGACATTCACATGTCATGAACTACGTGGTTGATAAAAAAGTGCCCTTGCCAATCGTTCAGAAACAGGTAGGTCATTCTAGTGTGGTGCGTCTAACGCTTCTTTACATTTGGCTATCTTCGCCAAGATGCTTTCGACCGATGCACTCCAGATAAAAACGCGGGGATTCTGGTTGTGAGCGTCGATATA
>Ga0315293_10004483_pt1 | contig 13223 bp, 11 predicted proteins | sample YL17G13_20_MG_FD_203071 | JGI IMG/M metagenome (GOLD analysis project Ga0315293, IMG submission 203071) | Sediment microbial communities from Yellowstone Lake, YNP, Wyoming, USA - YL17G13_20 | ecosystem: Environmental > Aquatic > Freshwater > Lake > Sediment | place: USA: Wyoming | collected... | reverse complement strand
ACCGGAAGTGACGAACAGGCTCTCAGGTTCTACCGGAGAGCCATAGCCAGCGCTCAAGAACTTCGCCAGCGCCAGGCGGAAGTAGCCGTTACCCTGCTCCGCGCCATATTGCAGGAAGGATAGGTCATTTTGGGCGAAACAGTTTTCCGCGCCCTGGCGGATAAGCTCTATTGGCAGGAGGGAAAGCTGGGGATCGCCGATGCCCAGGTCAATGAAGCCGGAGGGGATTTGGATTTGGGTGACGGGGAGGAAAGTATTCATTTTCCAAGTATACCGTCAAAAGCTGCCGCCCCCCTTTCATCCCCCTATTACTGCCTGCGCTGGTGCCGCGCCTTCCTGGCCCGGACGGGACAGGGCAGGCACAGGTGTACTTCGAAATGGGGAGAGGGAGGGGGGCGGAATTGGGGAGGCAGGAGGGGGTCGAATGTATTACTTGCTCTTCAAATACTCGTCTATCGCCTTAGCCGCCTTACGGCCTGCCACCATAGCCGAGACCACCAGGTCAGGACCGGTCACATCGTCGCCACCAGCGAAAACGCCCTCGCGGGAGGTGGCGCCGGTCTCCTTATCCACCACGCTGATCAGGCCCCAGTCGTGCGTCTCCAGACCGGGCGTGGACTCTCCGATGATCGGATCGGGCCAGTACCCCAGGGCCTTGATGGCCGTATCCATCGCGATGCTGAAATTCGAGCCTTCGATCGGAATTGGTTTGCGGCGGCCTTTAGCATCCGGCTCGCCCAGTTTCATCTCGATGCACTCGATGGCAGCCAGGTGGCCGTCTTCACCGGCGATGAATTTCACCGGCTGGGTCAGGAAACGGTACTGGGCGCCCTCTTCCTTTGCCATCTGGCGGTCTTTCTTGCCTCCGGGCATTTCCTTTTCTGTGCGGCGGTACAGGCACATGACCTGCTCTGCGCCCATGCGCAGGGCGGTACGCAGGCAGTCGGAGGCGGTGTCGCCGCCGCCGATGACCGCCACGCGCTTGCCGATGGGCGGACGATCGCGCTTGTTTTCCGGGAGCAGGTTCAGGTCCGTGTTAGCGCGCATCAGGAAGTCGGTAGCTTCGTAGACATCGGGCAGGTCTTCTCCCGGCACTTCCATTTTAGCGTCAATCCCAACGCCCACGCCGACGAATACCGCCTCGAATCCTTCCTTGAAAAGTTGGTCAATGGTTTTCTCCTTGCCGATGGTCGTGTTGCCGACGAACTTTGCACCGGCTTTCTCGAAATCACTCCAGCGGCAGAAGAATACGACTTCCTTTGCCAGTTTGAAGTTAGGGATACCATAAACGAGCAAACCGCCGGGCGCTGGCTTGGAATCGATGATGGTAACCGCGTGGCCTTTTTGCAGCAGTTGATCGGTGCATCCCAGGCCGGCCGGTCCTGCGCCGACGATGGCGACTTTCTTGCCTGTTGGTTTTCCAACCGGCAGAGTCACACCTACCGTCTTGCGTTCGTAGCAGGTGACGAAGGTCTCCAGCGCGCCGCACAACACCGGTTCGTGGGTCTTGTTGAGCACACAGGAACCCTGGCAGAGTTGTTCGTGCGGGCAGACGCGTGAGCAAATTTCGGGTAAAGAGCTGGTTTGCCGGTACAATTGCGCGGCTTCATTGTAACGGCCTTGTTCGATCAACCACATGGCCGAAGGAATGTCATTGTGACAGGGGCAGGCCAACATACAGGGCGCCGGGTCGGGGCAGTGGATGCAGCGCGAGGCTTCCAGCATGGCCCGGTCGGAATCGAGCGGGATGACGACATCGCCAAAGTCACATACCCGTTCTGTCGGTGGGCGCAGTGACAGGTCCTCGTAAGGCATGTAGACGCGTTCTTTGCGGTCTATTTCGAGAGATTCGCTTGGGATTGTTTGCATAGGATCTCCAGCTCGGCGACGTTACCTTTAGTGTCTCTAACATAATACTCAATCTTGTATCAGGCACACAGGCTTTAATGTCACCATTGCTTGCGACAATAATCACAATTAGTGTTCTCTGGTATTCCTCCTGAACGAAGTAAATCGCAGAAGAAACCGTGCCTTTTCCGAATAAAATCAAGGCGAGTCTCGTAATGATTGCTGAAAGCAGATCACACAGCAAAAGGATGCAAAGTGCTGGCGACCCTCACTACAGAAACCGAAGCCGACCTGATTACTAGGTCGCAGCACGGTGACCGGAATGCCTTTGGAGAACTCGTCCGCCATTACTATCCGCGCGTGATCAATGTGGTCTATCGCATGTGCGGCGACGCTACTCTGGCAGAGGACGCGGCCCAGGAAGCCTTCCTGCGGGCGTGGCTGCACATTGCATCCTTTCGTCCTGGCGAGCCGCTGCGCAACTGGCTGTACCGTATCGCCGTCAACGTCGCGCTGGATGTTCTGCGGCGCAGGGATGAGGAACCCGCTGAGGATGAGATGTTGCAAATGATCCCAGAGCAAAGTTTAGGTCCAGAATCGGCGCTGATCGAGAAGGAACGCCTCGCCCTGCTCCAGCAGGCGATTAGGTCTTTGCCGGAGGCAGCTCGCGGCGCGCTCGTCCTGCGTGAATACGGAGAACTCTCCTACCAGGAAATTGCCGATGTGCTCGATATCCCCATCGGGACGGTCATGTCCAGGTTGAATTACGCCCGTGATCGTCTACGGGAAATGTTAAAAGGTCAAATGCTGCAAGCGGAGAGCAAATATGTGTGAAGACATGCACGCGTTGCTGAATGCCTATCTGGATGGCGAACTGCACGGCCGGCGGCTGATGGAAGTGAAGGATCACCTGGCCTCCTGCACAGCCTGCCATAATGAATTGCAGGAATTGCGTGCCGTTTCAGACCTGCTGCACGCCGCGCCAGCCCCAGCATTCCTACCCACCGAGCGATTCGTCGCCCAATTGACCCTGCAATTGCCGCGCCGCGCCCTCGGCGGCCGACCCTCGAAGTCCGCTGCCTGGGCCTGGTGGCTCGTTCCGGCGGGATTGCTTGCTACCTGGTTTTTCCTGCGAACAGTATTCGCTCTTACTACAGCCATAACTGTGGCGGATGCAACCGGCCTGCTCGGGCAGTCGAATGCCTGGTTCACTGGCAGCCAGCCACTGGAGGTATGGTTCGTAGCCATCACCAGCCTGTTCGGCAGCCAGATGAGCGCAGCCCAGCAGTCCACATTTTCCCTGTTCAATCAGGTGAGCGTTTTCGGTGGGGACCTCTTTAGCGGCTTCCTCTGGCAAGCAGTGGTCGTCCTGCTTTATTGGGGCTGGCTGGTGCTCTGGTGGTTCCGTCGCGCTCCGCGACCAATGAAAGTGATTGCAGCCGCTTTGTAGATCACGAAAGCGTAGTAACGACTTTAATCGTTCAGCCAAAAAGCGACTAAAGTCGCTATCACTACAACCGCCACTGCTACTGCGACTAAAGTCGCCACTACTACCACTACTACTACGGTACAAAATAAGGAGAAGCACCTATGATTGACTATGGAAAAATCCTAAAACGCGCCTGGCATATCCTGTGGAACTATAAAATCCTGTGGATATTCGGCATCCTGTTGGCCCTCACTGCAGGCGGGGGTGGCGGGGGGGGAAGGGGCGGTTCCAGCTACCGATTCTCCGGCCCTCCAGGCGAGAATGGCGGCTTTGGCCCCGGAACGTACCCGCTCCCGCCCTTCTTGCGCCAGCTCAGCGCCTGGGCGGAAGTAAACCTCTTGCCCCTGTTCGAGCATCCTGAGCAGCATGTAGCCACGTTTATCTGGATCGGCGCAGCCCTGTTGCTCTTTATCATCGTCACGGGCGTAATCTTCGCCATCCTTCGCAATGTTTCGGAGGCGGCCGTCATCCGCATGGTGGACGAATACGAGCAGAGCGGTGCCAAGTTCAGCTTCAAACAAGGCTGGAAGATGGGCTGGTCGCGACGCGCCTTCCGCATGTGGGTGATTGATTTGGTCATCAACCTGCCAATCATTCTCCTCATTGCGCTGCTGATTGGCCTGGGTGTGCTGTTCTTCACCAGCATCGAGAGCGGCAAGGCCAGCCTGGCCAGCCTGGCCATCGGCGGGATGATCACTTCCATCGGGTGTATGTTCCTATTTATATTCGTCTTTATCATCCTGATGGCCTTCCTCGGTCTGCTGCGCCAGTTTTTCATGCGGGTGGCGGCCCTGGAGAACGCGCCAGTTGGCGAATCGTTCCGCCGAGGCTGGCAGATGTTCACGCATAACTGGAAGAGCGCGGCTCTGATGTGGCTGATCATGCTCGGTATCGGGATCGGCTATGTCATTGCCGGGTTCATCCTCCTCATCATCCTCGTTCCGGCCTTCGTTATTACTGGATTGGCAGGTCTGATCGTGGCTGCCATCCCCGGCCTGATCGCTTTCGGCATTGCCAGCCTCTTCGCCAGCGGACCGCTGACCTGGATCATCGGCATCCTGGCGGCGCTGCCATTCTTCTTCCTGGTGCTCGGATCGCCCCTGCTGCTGATCGGCGGCTGGATGCATATTTTCCAGTCCAGTGTTTGGACGCTAACCTATCGAGAACTCAAGATTCTAGGCGCCAATATGCCAGAAGAGGTTGCGGCACAGCCCAGTTGAACCCCGAAATTCTTCCAGAATCCGGGCATTCTGGAGTATTATAGGTCTCTTGCAAACGTGCGACGCACTTTCAGTGAGCTCAAAGTGCGTCGCACATCCTGACTGGAAGACATTTCTACAAGCGATATAATATCCTTACGGAGGAAGAAAAGAAATGAAGAAAATAACCTGGATCATCATCGTTGCAGTCGCCATCATTGCCGCTGTTATTGGCGTGTACTACTTCATGGGACGCAACCAGGCCGCGACGGCCAGCCAACTCCAGACGGTCGTAGCCGCGCGCGGCGAACTGACCGCCACCATCGGCGCGACCGGGACGGTGCGCTCCAACCAGAGCGCTGTCCTGACCTGGCAAACGAGCGGCAGCGTAGAGACGGTCCACGTCAAGATCGGCGACCGGGTCAATGCAGGCGACGTGTTGGCTACGCTTTCGGAGACCTCGCTGCCGCAAAGCGGCATCCTGGCAAAATCCGACCTGGTGAATGCGCAGAAGGCGCTCGATAACCTGCTCGATTCCAAGTTGCAGCAGGCTCAGGCGCAATTAGACCTGGCCAATGCGCAGAAAGATTACGACGCGGCCGTAATGAGTCGCAACAACGTCCGCGCACATGCGAATCCGTCGTTGATCGAGAATTACCGATCGAGTTATGTTCTGGCGCAAGATAAGCTGGATAACGCGAAAGAGTATTACGATACGTTTGCGAACGCCGCGGAGGACGATCTAAGGAAGGCACAAGCTTATAATTCTCTTTACACAGCCCAATTGGAACGTGACAAAGCCTACACCAACTGGATATGGTACGAAAACCCGCCCACGCCCAAAGATATTGCCGTGGCGGAAGGCAAGGTCGCGGTCGCCCAGGCCAAACTGGAAGATGCCCAGCGTGAATGGGATCGCCTGAAGGATGGCCCGGATCCGGCCGATATTGCCGCTGCGCAGGCGAAAGTGGCGGCTATCCAGGCAACCATTGACATGGCGGAGCTTACGGCGCCATTTTCCGGGACGATCAGCGCGGTGAACGTGATGGCAGGGGATCAAGTGCGGGCTGGCGCGAATGGATTCCGCATTGACGACCTCTCCCATCTCCTGGCAGACGTGCAGGTCTCCGAAGTAGATATCAATAGTGTCAAGGTTGGCCAGCCTGTGACGATCACCTTCGACGCCATCCTTGGCCAGGAATATCACGGCAAGATAACCCAGGTGGCCCAGGTGGGGGATGTGGCCCAGGGGGCGGTGAACTTCACCGTCACGGTCGAGATCACCGACACCGATGAACAGATCAAGCCTGGCATGACCGCCGCGGTCAATATCGTCGTGAATTCATTGACAGACGTGTTGCTGGTGCCCAACCGGGCCGTGCGTCTGGTGGATAGCCAGCGGGTGGTGTATGTACTGCGTAACGGTCAATCGTTGGAAGTCAAGATCACGCTCGGCGCGTCATCCGACACGGTGAGCGAGGTCGTGGCTGGTGACCTGAAAGAGGGTGACCTGATCATCCTCAACCCACCGGTGACGCTGATCACCGGCCCCGGAATGGGTGGTGGCCCCTTCGGTGGAGGCGATTAATGGAGACCCCTGTCATCGTCGCCAAAGACTTGACCAAAGTTTATAAAATGGGCGAGATGGAAGTCCATGCTTTGCGCGGCGTATCGTTGACCATCGAGCGCGGCGAGGTGGTTGCCATCATGGGCCCCTCTGGGTCGGGCAAGTCCACCCTGATGAACACCCTGGGCTGCCTCGACCGGCCGTCTTCTGGAGAATATATCCTGGACGGAGAGGCGGTCTCCACGCTCAACGACGATCAATTGGCAACCATCCGCAACCGGAAGGTCGGTTTCGTTTTCCAGACCTTCAACCTGCTTACGCGCACTACAGCCCTGGGAAACGTCGAGCTGCCATTGCGCTATGCGGGAATCACCTCGGATCGCAAAGCGCGGGCGCGCGCCGCCCTGGAGGCGGTGAATCTGACTGACCGCGTGAACCACCGTCCTGCAGAGCTTTCCGGCGGCGAGCAGCAGCGCGTTGCCATCGCCCGAGCTCTGGTCAATAACCCGGCCATGATCATGGCCGACGAACCAACCGGCAACCTGGATTCAAAATCGGGTCAGGAGATTATGAACTTGCTGCTCACCTTGAATCGTGAACGTGGCACCACACTGATCATCGTCACCCACGACCAGAGCATTGCCAAACAGACGCAGCGCGTCATCCACCTGATGGACGGCTTGTTGGAGAAGAAAGCATGAACATCACACAGTCTATCCTCGAGGCGCTCGAAAGCTTGAACGCCAACAAGATGCGCTCCGGCCTGACCATCCTGGGCATCGTCATCGGCGTGGGGGCGGTGATCGCCATGCTGGCGATTGGACAAGGCGCCCAATCCAGCATTACCGGCGCAATCACGAGCATTGGCACCAACATTCTGTTCGTCTCCTCTGGCAACAGGACTGCGGATGTGCGTAACGCCAAGCCACTGACCCTGGCCGATGCGCAGGCGATTGCCGATCCCTTGTCCGCGCCGCACGTGGCAGCGGTTGCGCCGGTCATCCAGGGCGGTGGGACGATCACTGCTGGCGGCCAGTCCTTGGATGTCAGCATTACCGGAACCACGCCAGAGTATTTCTCCCTGCAAAGTTACTCGTTGCTCGAAGGCGATTTCCTGACTCAGGATCAGGAATTGGGACGCGCCTCGGTAGCCGTCATCGGCCCGGGTGTGGCGGACGAGTTGTTCGACCGCCGGGATGGCGTGATCGGCGAGACCGTGCGGATCGAGGGACAACCATTCCGTATCGTCGGCTTGTTAGCCTCCAAGGGCGGCGGCATGTTTGGCAGCCAGGATAACAGCGTCATTGTCCCGTTCAGCACAGCGCAGGCGCGGCTGATCCACCGCTCCGGCCTCCGGCAGATTGACCAACTCCTGGTGCAGGCGGGCAGCGCGGAGGCGGTCCCGCTGGCCAGCGATGAGATTGCCCAAATCCTGCGCCAGCGGCATCGTACAGAAATCGGCGTGGATGATTTCACCATCTTTTCCCAGGCCGATATGCTCTCCACTGCGACAACCATTCTCAGCGTAATGACCATTTTCCTGGGCGGCATCGCGGCCATTTCCCTGCTGGTGGGCGGGATCGGCGTCATGAACATCATGCTGGTCTCGGTCACCGAGCGGACGCGCGAGATCGGCCTGCGCAAGGCGCTTGGTGCGCACAAACGCGATATTCTGATCCAATTCCTGACCGAGTCGTCCATGCTCACGTTGATCGGCGGTCTGATCGGGATCGCCTTGGGTTGGTTGATCTCGTTCATCGTCGGTCGCATCGCTGCTTCGTCCGGGACGGCTCTCAATCCGCTCATCAGTCTCAACGCGGTTTTGTTGGCCACGCTTTTCTCGGCCTCCGTTGGCCTCTTCTTTGGGATCTACCCAGCTTCGCGCGCCGCCAATCTCGAACCGGTGGAAGCTTTGCGGTATGAGTAAGTAGCAGCCAGTCATCCAGTTTTGAACCACGCAGACACGGAGCTTGCTGAGAAAACCAACAGAAACTCCGTGTCTTTGTGTCTCTGTGGTTATTTTTTCCTGATAACACCCAAGCGTGAGACCGCTGGTTCTCCTGATAAGGTAAAATTGGTTATAAAGAGTCGCTGCGAATGAACATTGCACAGTCCATCATCGAAGCGCTGGAAAGCCTGAACGCCAACAAACTGCGCTCCGGCCTGACCATCCTGGGCATTGTCATCGGGGTGGCGGCAGTCATTTCCATGCTGGCCATCGGCGAGGGCGCCCAGCAGACCATCACCGGCTCGATCAGCGGCATTGGCACCAACTTGTTGTTCGTTTTCAGGGGCAACATGGTGCAGGAGGTGCGCAACCCCAAGCCGCTGACCCTGGAGGACGCCAATGCCATTGCCGACCCTTTTGCCGCGCCTTCTGTGGCGGCGGTTGCGCCAGTGCTGTGGGGAAATGGCGAGATCGCTGCCAGCGGCGAACAAACGACGACCAGCATCATCGGCGCTACACCGGAATACTTTCCGCTTCGCAACTACACGTTGAGCGAGGGCGAGTACCTGACCGAGGAGTACTTGCTGGGCCGGGCTTCGGTCGTACTGCTCGGCTCGGAAGTGGCCGATAAATTGTTTGGCCGTCAGGAAGGCATCGTCGGCGAGACGGTGCGCATCGAGGGCCAGCCTTTTCGCGTCATTGGCGTGCTGGCCTCCAAGGGCGGCGGCATGTTGGGCAGCGAGGATGACCGCGTAGTCGTCCCATTCAGCACGGCGCAGGCGCGCCTCATTCACCGCAGCGGACGCAACCGCATTGACCTGCTACTGGTGCAAGCCGTCAGCGCCGGGGCGGCGCTGCAAGCTGCAGAGGAAGTATCCCAGATCCTGCGCCAGCGCCACCGCACGGCCATCGGCGTGGACGATTTCACTGTCTTCTCGCAGAAGGATTTTCTCAGCACCGCGCAGACTGTCACCAGTGTGCTGACCATCTTCCTGGGCGGTATTGCTGGCATCTCCCTGCTGGTGGGCGGCATCGGCATCATGAACATCATGCTGGTCTCGGTCACCGAGCGGACGCGCGAGATCGGCTTGCGCAAGGCGTTGGGGGCGCGCAAGCGTGACATTTTGGTCCAGTTCCTGGCCGAATCCTCGTTGCTCAGCCTGTTGGGCGGCGTGGTCGGCATTGCCCTGGGCTGGTTGATCTCATTCATCGTCGGGCGCATCGCTGCCAACTCAGGGACGCCCTTCAATCCGTCTATTGGCGTCAATTCGGTTCTGCTGGCGACGCTTTTCTCGGCCGCGGTCGGCCTCTTCTTCGGGATCTACCCGGCCAGCCGCGCCGCGAATCTGGAGCCGGTCGAGGCGCTGAGATACGAATAAGCTATTGTTGTGAGAGGGTATAATTAACGATATTGCGCGTTTCAAAGAAACCTTTGTGTCTTCGTATATTTGTGGAGAATATTCTTTCATAACAAACAAGAACCTCACTGGCGAGATACTTAAATCCACATCAGGAGAACTCAATGGAAGAAAAAATTGGACAACTCAAGACCATGCTGGCCGAAATAACAGACCTGGCTGGGGCTGTGGCCCTGCTTGGCTGGGACCAGCAGACGAATATGCCGCCGGGTGGGGCAGAAGCGCGCGGCAATCAGTTGGGAACCCTCCAGCAGCTGATCCACGAACGCAAGACTTCAGCCGCGATGGGAAAGTTGTTGGAAGAACTCAAGCCCCATGCGGCCACTCTTGATCCCGATTCGGACGATGCTCGCCTGGTCAAGGTGGTCGCCCACGATTACGATATCGCCACCCGCGTCCCTGCGGAGTGGGTGGTTGAGTTCGCCCAGGTGACCACGATGGCGCAGCAGGCCTGGATCGAGGCGCGGACAAAATCCGAATTCTCCATCTTCCGCCCGCACCTGGAAAAGATCGTCGAACTCAGCCAGCGCTACGTCTCCTACTTCCCGCCTGCGGATCATCCCTACGACATCTTGCTGGATGTCTTCGAGCCGGGCATGAAGACTGCCGATGTCAGGGCAATTTTCGATGCCTTGCGCCCGAAGCAGGTGGAGCTGATCAAGGCCATCACCGCGAAACCGCAAGTGGACGATTCTTTCCTGCACCAGGCTTTCGACGAGAAGAAGCAGTGGGATTTCGGCGTGGAGGTCATCACCAAGTTCGGTTACGATTGGAAGTGCGGCCGCCAGGATAAAGCCCCTCACCCGTTCACCAATGGCGGCAGCCGGAGCGACATGCGCATCACAACGCGGGTAGCTCCGAATTTCCTCAACTCGATGATCTTCGGTACCATGCACGAATGCGGCCATGCCCTGTATGGTCAGGGCACTGCCGCTGGGCTGGATCGCACCTCACTGGATGACGGCGCTTCGCTGGCGGTGCACGAGTCGCAATCCCGCATGTGGGAGAACCTGGTCGGGCGTTCGCTGCCCTTCTGGGAACACTTCTACCCGCGCTTGCAAGAGACCTTCCCCTCGCAGTTGGGCAGCGTCCCGCTGGAGAAGTTCTACAAGGGCATCAACAAGGTCGAGCCGTCGCTCATCCGTGTGGAGGCCGACGAGGCTACCTACAACCTGCACATCATGCTGCGCCTCGAAATAGAGATTGCCTTGGTCGAAGGCAAGCTGGCGGTCAAGGACCTGCCCGAGGTCTGGAGCAGCAAGATGGAAGAGTACCTGGGTGTCGTTCCGCCGGATGATGCCAAGGGCGTGCTGCAGGACATCCACTGGTCGAATGGCTATTTTGGCTACTTCTCCACTTACGCCCTGGGTAACCTGATCTCGGCTCAATTGTGGGAGGTGATAGGGTGCGATATTCCCGACCTGACCGACCAGATCCGCGCCGGTAAATTCGACGCCCTGCTCGGCTGGCTGCGCGAAAAGATCCACCGGCACGGGCGCAAGTTCGAGCCGCAGGAACTGGTGCAGAAGGTTACTGGCTCCAAAATTGACCCGGCGCCGTACTTGCGCTATCTGAAAGAGAAATTCGGCCAGATCTACGGCCTGTAACCAAACAAGTAGAGACGCCCGGCTGGGCGTCTCTACAGTAATATGAAAACCCTCCGCTGCCTCACGCTGATGAGTTTGCTGCTGGTCGTGCTGACCGGTTGTGCGCCTCTTTGGGGGAACTCGCTGCCGACTCCCTGGCCGACCGGTTACCTGCCCACCGCGGTCGCCCTGACCATGGCCGCCATTTCCACCCCAACGCCGCCGACGCCCACCGGACCCGCAACCGGCACGCCGACCATCGAGCCGTCTGCCACCCTCAAACCCTCCCCGACTCTCTCCCCGACGCCTTTTCCACTGCCGAGCTTCTTCCCGACAGAAACCCCAGGCATGGATTTTACGCCTGGGCCATCCTCAGCGGCGGCGATCCAGATCATCACACCCGGCCCGCTTTCCAGGGCACTCTCTCCCATCACACTGCATGGTTACGTAATCCCTGGCTACGATAACCTGGTGCGCATCGAACTTTACGGCGAGGATGGCCGCCTGCTGGCACGCCAACTCTTGCGCTTATACACCTCGGGGAAGTGGGCCTACCTGGCGGTGGAGATTCCCTTCGAGGTGCAAGCTGTCGCAGAAGTGGCGCGCCTGCAGGTCAGCACGCAGGATCAGTATGGGCGCGCCAGCGCGCTGAACTCAGTCCGCCTCTTGCTGCTTTCAGCCGGTTTTGCGGAGATCAATCCCTCTGGCAACCTGGACGAGCGCTGCACGCTATACACGCCCTCGCCCGGCATGCGCATCTCGAAAGGGACATTGGCCGTGAGCGGCCAGATGCGTCCGTTCAACAGCCAGCCCCTGGTCATAGAGTTGGTCACATCCAGCGGGGCAGTCGTCGGCTCGAAGATGGTCGCCATCCAACCCGCGCCTGATGATAACTATATCCCATTCGAAGCCGACATTAGCTACAACATCACCGCCGCCACCTGGGTGCGGCTGACCATCCACCAGTCCGACGAGCGCATCGGCGGGACGATGTACCTCTACAGCCGGGAGGTCTACCTCAATCCTTAGAAATTTAGATTGAGGGTGTTGAAATAAGCATATTGAGGACGAAAGCCAATCTAAGAATGCCATTTAGACTGGAAAAATGGTTCAACCAGCACATTTACAACATCATAATGACCAGTATCTGGACCTTCTCTAGCCTATGTTCAGGCATTACCGACTTCTCACCCTTGGCTAAACGGTTGATGTTGACTGTGTTTTGAACCCAACGCCTGTCAGGATCTTTACTATTCGCTTGAGGTTGAGCATAATGGCAGTCATGAACGCCTGCACCGCGAAGCCCAGCCTGCCCAGGTATCGACAGCGACCAAAACCATGCCCTTGCTTGGCTTCACCGAATTTGCGCTCGATCTTGTAGCGTTCTTTCAAGCCTGCATGATACTGAGTCGTCTTCACCAACTCCAACCAGGGCTGTTTGTTGGCATCCTTCTTTGCGGTGCGGGTTTTCTTCAAGCGGATGGCAGAATGCAAGCCGTTCAGTTCCAGGTAATAATGATTGTCGCCATCATCATAGCCTTTATCGCCACCTCCGGTAGGTATTGACTGGCAGTTGTTGAGCCAGGTCTTGATCCACCAGTGGACAGAAGTAATGTCCATCATAAGCTTCCCCGGAACTGGTTTCCAGACTGGTGATCAAACCGTTTTCCGCATTCATGCTGACGTGAGCTTTGTACCCGAAAAAATATTCCGTCTGTTCTTCTTCTGTGCCATCCTCCGTCTTGACTTTGCGTTTATGCTTGACACCCCATTTTGCATCTGGGTCATGCGGTTCTTTGTCATGCTTCTGCCGTACCTGGTCTTTACCGGTATTCACATTGGCAATACTGTGGACACTGTCCACAATCTGGATCGAGCCAAACTGAATGCCACTTTCCACTGCTGTCTGGACTATCTCTGCGAGCATTTCTTCAAAGACAGCCAGTTTTCCATTCTGCTGCAAGCGCTCGCGGAACACTGTCAGGGTAGAATGATCGGGTGCTTTCTGATCTACTGCTAAGCCCACAAAGTATTTTGCGGATAAGTTGTCATTCACATACACCTCCGCCTGACGTTCGGAAAGATTGTAGAGAAAGGCAATCAAGGCGACCTTGAGAACCAGGGCCGGATCAAAGGGTGGACGACCATACATGCCGCCACCTTTGTAG
>Ga0315293_10004482_pt1 | contig 13224 bp, 10 predicted proteins | sample YL17G13_20_MG_FD_203071 | JGI IMG/M metagenome (GOLD analysis project Ga0315293, IMG submission 203071) | Sediment microbial communities from Yellowstone Lake, YNP, Wyoming, USA - YL17G13_20 | ecosystem: Environmental > Aquatic > Freshwater > Lake > Sediment | place: USA: Wyoming | collected... | reverse complement strand
AAAACCTCAGCCAGGTGACGGGCGTGGACACGACGTCCATCGGGGAGCTCTACGCTTCGGCCCGAAGGAACGCCTACCGGCTCATCACCGCCTCTTCGAACGCGGGGGGTGGGCCCGGAAGCTCCGACCCCATCCTCCAGCAGCTGTTCGAGATTCCCGCCCGGCTGGAAGCCCAGAACGTCCTGGTTGAGCCGGGGAACATGAGCCAGGTCTTCGGACAACTTCAGCCCTGGGACCAATACTTTCTGAGCAACAACGGATCGGCCCTCTGGGCGTTTCATGAGCTCAACGTGGCCCTGGTCCGGGGCTACGACATCCACTTCTATGAGAACCGCTACGGCACCATGTTCCTGAAGAACCTGGCCCACGTCCAAACGTTCATCACCAATGCCCCGCTGGACTTAGTGGTTTATGCCGCTGCCGTAGCGCCCAGCCTCGCCCGCCACACCGACCTGGTGTCCTCGGTGGAGCATGTGACCAGCGGGCCGGAAGCGCGGCCGGGACAGATCGTCGTCCGTTATCTTCCCGGCGCCTTTCCCGAAATTCCGGACCTCACCTCGAGGACCATTCGTTTCCCCGTTTATTCTCAAAGCGCTCATGCCGTGTCCCTGACCCAGCCCCTGGACCTCTACCAGGACGTCAGCCTGTGGCTGAAAGAGCATGGGATCGACCTGCCTTGAGGCCGAGGAGAAAATATCATGTCCAAACAGAAATATGATGGCCGGCCAACCCGTGCCCAATATTTCCTGATGAGGGCGGTGACGGTCCTGCTGGGTTTGGGCCTGCTGGGGTCGGTCTGTCTGGGGGCCGGCTCGCCGGAGGGCGGCCAAAAATCCCGCCGATTCCGCCTGGAACTCCTGGGCGGGTATGCCTTGCTCGACCCTGGCGACCTGAACCTCTTGTCGGAATCCAACGACCGATTCCAGGAGTTTTCCTATGAGGCCTATTATGATTATCTCCGGCAGAACAACCTGCTCCGGTCCTGGTCGAAGGAAGGCGCCGGGCAGAGGCCCACAGTCAATTCCGCCCTCCTGCCTGGTCTGCGCCTGAAATATTTTCTTTTTGATTTCCTGGCCGTTTCAGCCGGGTTCCAGTACCTGAGAGGCGGCGGCGCCCGTGACCTGACCTTCGTCTATACCCGGAATGAACTGTCCGAGGAGCGGTATGTCGAGACCCTGACCGCCACTCCATACCAATTGTCCATTGAAGCCGTCCTGGCCTCGATCGGACTCCATTTTTCCAAAAAGATCGGCCGGTCTATGACGGCTGAAGGCTTCCTAGCCGCCGGGCCCTTGTGGGCCGTCTGCCGCTACAAATCCTCCTGGACCTACGCCTGGGTCATCCGCGGCCCGAACTACACCTGGACCCCATTCGACTCCACAGGACTACTGGAGATGGACGGCTCGGGAAGGGGCTTCTTCTGGGAAATGGGAGCCCGGCTCGAGCTTCCGCTGGCGGGCAGGATCAAGTCCTTCCTGGAAGCGGGATATGCCCGCCAGGTGGTCGATTCCGTCTCCGGCGGCGGCCGCGAGCTTCAGGGGCAATCCAGCGAAAGCTGGGAAGGCAAATGGCAAATCCAAAAGGAAACCGTGACCGCGCCCTGGGGCCTTCTCGATCTACGGACGCCGTCCAACCGCCAGCGGGAAAGGGTGGAGACGGAAAACTTCCGGCTCGACCTTTCCGGGTTCAGACTGAGGCTCGGCCTGTCGCTCGCCTTTTGAATAGGCTTGTCTTGCTCTCCCGGCCCGCCCTCCGGCCCAACCGCAGAAGCTTCAATGATCAGATCAGGAAAGGGATAAGCGCTTTGCGCTTGGGCGGGTAGTCGGGGAAGGTGCGGCGGTACCAAAGGTGGTGGCTGCGAGCGCGGGGCGCCAGGTTGGCCACGGTCCATACGGCAAAGCCCAGCCCGGCCAACGACCAAGTGGCCAAGGCCCAGCCGAACCATTCGACGATCTCCCCGAAATAATTGGCGCAGGACACATAGCGAAAAAGACCGCCCTGCGGCACCTTGTAGCCGCTCTCGCCGGGCGCCCGGAGGCTTCGCAGGAGACTATCGGAATGAAGGTTGATGATCAACCCGGCCACAAAGAGCGACGCTCCGAAGATGAAGCGCAGGTCGGTCAGCCAGGAAGCGGAATACCCGCCTGAAAATTTGAACAGCCAGCGGCCGTTCAAGTAGCCGTTGAGAGACGTGAAGGCCATGGCCATAGCGATGACCGATAGCGGAACGCTCTTTTCCCGGCTGCGGATAAGAAAAGGATAAACCAGGCTGCGCTGGACATAATGGACTTCCCACAGGAGAAAAAAGATGAAAGCCAGCAGTCCGGTGCTGTTCGGACCCAGGAGGAAAACAAACAGGAAGACAAAGAAGGAAGGGCTCTCCATGAGGAACCAGCCCCACCGTCCGCGAATCAAGTGCCCCCAGCCCGACCGGCGGTGACGTCCGTAGGGGACGGTGACGAAAAAGATGGCAGCGCAGGCAGCCGCGGCCAAGCCCAAAAAAACAAAAAGCAGGATCCGGTAAATGTGAAGTTCGGTCATTTTCTTTCCCGCACGTTCCGCCCAAAATATATCAGGTCGGGCCGGGAGTCAATCGCCCGGGAATTGGCGGTTGCATCTCCATTGATGTGATTCACAAGAGGCGCCGGAGTCGCTCCCAAGGTCCCCATAGCGGAGGGGGGTCCCGTCCTGGGGACGGGGGGAACCGACGGGACGCTCGGCTCCACGAAGCTTGCTATAGGGAGCCGAGCGTCGGGGAATCCAAGGGGGTATGCCCCCTTGGTCGTAGCGCGGGGTTTTTGCCCGCGCGAGAAAGGGAGGCAGCGAGCCGCGGCTCTTTCGCGGCGAACGTTGGAAGGGGGAAACGCGAAGCGGGTTCCCCCTCCAAGGAGACTGGTTCCCCAGGGGACCTGGGGCGATTCCGGCGCCGAGAGTGAATCACATATTTGGAGATGCTTTCGGAATTGGCCCAGCACCTTGTTCCATAGTAAAGTGTAGCCATGGATTTCAATGACCCCTTGTTCCAAAAAATCTTCTTCGAGGTCCACCGCGGCTTGCCCCGGGAAGGGCCGGGGGATGAGGAATCCCTGCGGCGGGCTTTGAGCCTAGCGTCGGGCCTTCCCCCCAGCCCGCGAATCCTGGATATCGGCTGCGGCCCCGGCCGCCAGACCCTGGACTTGGCCGAAATCACCGCAGGCCTGGTTGTCGGCCTGGATAATCATTTCCCGTTTGTCCGTGAACTGGCGGGAAAGATCGCTGCCGGCCGGCTTCAGGGCCGGCTGTTGGCTGTCCGGGGGGATATGAACCAGCTCTGTATCCGGCCTCAAAGCCTGGACCTGATCTGGTGCGAGGGAGCGGCCTATCTCATGGGCTTCGTCAAAGCTCTGGGCTCCTGGAAATTTTTTCTCAAGCCGGAGGGTTGGCTGGCCCTGACCGAGGCGGTCTGGCTCAAGCCGGACCCGCCGGAGCCCGTCCGGAACCTATGGGAGGAATATCCGGACCTGAAGGACATCAAGTCCAACCTGGCCCTGCTCTCCGAGTGCGGGTATAAAGTCGCCGGTCACTTCACCCTTCCCGAATCCGCCTGGTGGGACCATTACTATACGCCCCTGGAGAAACGGCTGGCCGAGCTCCGGAGGACCTATGCCTCTAGCCCCGAAGCCCAGGACATGCTAGCCTACCACCAGAATGAGATTGATATTTACCGGCAGTATTCAGCCTATTACGGCTACGAGTTTTTCGTCTGTCGATTGAAGAACGGAATAAAACCAGGGGGGCCGTAGGCCGGGCAAGCAAAAATGAAATGGTGGTTCCGCCGGCCGCTCTATCTCCAGATCTTCGTCGGCATCCTGGCCGGAGTCGGGCTGGGGTTGTGGCTCGGACCTCGGGCCGTCCACATCAAATTTCTAGGCGACATCTTCCTCCGCCTGCTGATGATGCTCATGGTCCCGCTCACTTTCTTCACTCTGACGAGCGGCCTGACCAAGCTGGAAAACCTGCGCTCCCTGCGGACGCTGGGCGGGATGACCCTCCTGTACTACGCGGCCTCTTCCCTGGTGGCCGCCGCGCTCGGCACGGCCGTCGCCCTTCTTCTCCAGCCGGGAAAGAATGCGGCCGGCCTTTTATACGGGGCCGGCCAGGCCGGGGCCGAAACATTCAGCTTTCGAGAAGCCCTGATCTCCTGGTTTCCCCAGAACCCCTTCCAAGCCCTGGCCCAGGGAAACATGCTGCAGGTCATCATCCTCTCCCTGATCCTGGGGGTTGGGCTCCTGGCCATGGGGCCTCGCGCCGACCGCCTGGTCCGTTTGGTCAATGATGCCGCAGATCTGATGATCGTCGTCACGGAGTTCGTTATCAAAACGGCGCCCTACGGCATCATGGCCCTGGTGGCCAACATGGTTGCTAACTTGGAAGTTAAAATGCTGGCCGAGGTCGGCCTATTCCTTCTGGCCGACACAGCATCCATGCTCCTGCTGTTGGCCCTTATTTATCCTTTGATCCTCAGCCTGCTGGCCAAGGCCGGCCCGCTGCGTTTCTACCGCCAGTCAGCCCCGGCCATCCTGGTGGCCGGAAGCACCACTTCCAGCGGGGCCGCGCTGCCGGTGGCCATGTCCGTGGCGGACAAAGCGATGGGCCTCCCCGAAAAGATCTGGGGTTTCACCCTCCCCCTGGGTGCCACCATCAACCAAAACGGGATGGCCGCAGCTATCGGCGTCATCGGAGTCTTTGCCGCCAACCTCTATGGCTTCAAGATCACTCCGGCTCTCCTTGTCCAGTTCGTCTTCCTGGGGCTGGTCCTGTCCGCCGGAACGGCCGGGGTCAAGGGCTCCGGCGTGGTAATCTCCGGAATACTGCTTCAAACCCTGAACATGCCGCTGGCCTTGATTCCCCTGTTGGCCTCCCTCTGGCCGGTCATCGACATCGGCCACACGATCTGCAACGTCACCGGCGACCTGGTCGGCACGGTCCTGGTCGCTTCCCGGCTGCGATCAGATACCGGGAAATCACAGACCGCTGGGCCAGCAGCAAATTCTTGAACTCAACCTTTGGCCGCGCCCTTCCCGCCGATGGACATCTGGGCCACCTTGACCGTCGGCCCGGCGATGGTGTCATTGAGCTCCAGGTCATCGCCGACCATCTCTATGCCCTTCAGGACATCGGCCAGGTTGCCGGAGATGGTGATCTCAGCCACGGGGAAAGCGACCTCACCTTTCTCGATCCATAGCCCGAAGGCGCCGGTAGAGATATCGCCCGTGGTGGGCACCCGGCCGAAGCCGATGGTGCCGGTGAGCAGCAGCCCCTTGTCCACGGACTTGATGATGTCGGCCGGCTTGCTCGAACCCTTGGCCAGGTAGAAGTTGGTGACCCCGCCGGCGTTTCCGGTGGAGGCCATTTTCAGCTTGCGGCCGTAATAGGTGTTGAGCAAGTAGCTTTTCAGGACGCCTTGCTCCATGACCAGCGTCTTCCGGGTGGGGACTCCTTCGGCATCAAAGGCTGAGGTGCCGCGGCCGCCGGGCAGGAGCCCGTCGTCGTAAATGGTCACCAAGTCGCTCCCAATTTTCTGGCCCAGCTTGTCCACCAAGAAAGACTGGCGGCGGTCGACGCTCGCCCCGGCGACGCATTGGGCTAAAAACCCTAACAGCAGGTCGGCCGTTGCCGGAGCTTCGAACACGACCGGCACGTTCTGAGATTCGACCTTGCGGGCGCCAATGAGGCGGGCCACCCGCTCCACGGCCTTCCGGGCTATGGCTTCCGGCGTCGGCAAGGCGGCCACGGAAGTGGCCCCTTCAAACCAGCCGTCTTGCAGGAGGTTGTCCCCTTCGCCGGCCTGGAAGCCCACGCCGTTGGCCACCGTCGTGCGGTGGAAGGAGCCGGAGAACCCCTTGGAATTGGCCAGGTACCAGGCACCCACAACGCTGATGAAACCGGCGCCCGTGGATTTTTTGATGCGCTTATCGGCCAGGCCGATGGCTTCGACCTTCATGGCCGCGGCGATTTTGCTCTCGGGCGAGAGTTTCAGCACGGCCGGGTCATAGACCTTGAGTTCCTCAGCCGAACTACGGATAGGCTCAGCCTCGGGCAGGCCGGCGTAAGGGTCCACTCCCCCCAGCCGGGCGCGGGCGATGGCGTTGTCCACCACCCGGTGGAGAGTATCCTCGGACAGGTCCTGGGAAGCGGCCGTGGCCAATTTCCCCTCGACAAAGACCCGCATCCCCAGGTCTTGGGTGCCGGCCTCGGTCAAGCGCTCCACATTCTGCTCCCGGACGTTGACGTTGAACTGCGAAGTCTCCACCACGGTGACCTCGATTTCTGACGCGCCCTTGCGCCGCCCGTAATCCACCAGGGATTCTGCCAGGGCTTTGAGGTTTTGTTGATTGGCGTTCATGCGCGGCCTCCCACGGTCATCTGGCGGATTTTAAAGGTCGGCGTTCCTGCGGCAACGGCCGCGGACTGGCCGTCCTTGCCGCAGGTGCCCAGGAAATAGTCCATATCGTTGCCGATAAGCTCCATGTCCTTGAGGACCTGGACATTGGTGCCGATCAGGGTGGCGTTCTTGACCGGCTGGGTGAGCTTGCCGTCCTCGATGAGGTAACCCATGTTGACGGAGAAGGTGAACTTGCCCGTGTCCTCGACTTGGCCGCCCTGGTAAGTCAGGGCGTAGAATCCTTTCTTGACCGTTTTAATGACATCCTCGGGTGTGGCCTCCCCCCGGGCCAGCATGGTGTTGTTCATACGGCAGATGGGGACCACCCGGTAGGACTCGCGCCGTCCGTGGCCGTTGGGCTCCACGCCCAGAATCCGGGCCGAGAGGCGGTCGTGCAGAAATCCGACCAGCTTTCCGTTTTCGATCATCATCACCTTACGGGTGGAAGTGCCTTCGTCGTCGATGTTCATGCTGCCGCGAAGGTAGGGCAGGGTAGCGTCCTCGTAAATGGTCACACAGGGGTCGGCCACCATCTGGCCTAGCCTGTCCCAGACGATGGAGGTCTTCTGCCAGATGCCTTCGCCCTCGAAGGGATGGCCCACGGCCTCGTGGACCATCACGCCCGACTGACGGCTGCCCAGCACGACCGGCTGGTCGCCGGCCACCGGGTCAACGGCCGAAAGCAGGGTGACCGCCTCGGTGGCGGCCCGCAGGCCCACATCCTTGGGGGTCTTGCCCGCCTGTTGGAAAAAGGTCATCCCCACCCGGCCGCCAGCGCTGCCGGAGCCGGTGTTGCGGACCTTGCCTTCCTGGGCCGTGGCCGTCACGCCCAACCGGACCTGCGGCCGGGCGTCGGAGATCATCAGGCCTTCGCTGTTGACGATGGTGACGTACTGCATCTCGTCGAGCAGATTGGCGATAACTTTGATGACCCTCTTATCATGGGCCAGGGCCGCGGCGTAGGCCTCCTTGACCAGAGCGATGCGGTCGTCGAGCGGCGCGTTGACAAAAGGCTTGTCCAGGAGATAGACCTGCTTGTCGGGCCGGCTTTCCTTCAGGTCGGCCGGCCGCAGTTTGGCGCCCGAGGCGGCGATGGCCGCCGCGGTCAAGGCCGCCTGGGTCATGCTTTCCGGAGTGGGGCTACTGGTATAGCCGAACCCGGTCTGCTGGCCTTTGAGAACGCGGATGCCCACGCCCCGGACGATGTTCTCCGAGGATTGCCGGATGATGTCGTCCTCCATGACCACGTTCATGACCACTTTGTACTCGAAGAAAAGGTCGGCAAAGTCGCCGCCCTTGGACAAAGCGACGCCCAGCACCTTGGTCATGACCTCCTTCGAAACGCCGAATTTTTCGTCGAACAGGCCGGCGCCGGCTTGGGGCAGAGCCCCGGCCATAAGCCGGTCATAGAACAGGCCTGAAGCTAGGAACGCTCCGGCGCCCGTTCCAGCGAGCTTAAGGAACTCGCGCCTTTCGATTTTTCCCATGCGTTTGACTCCTTTTTTCTGCGGGGTGTAAAGTTTGTATCCATGACCCGCAGCTTACAAAAAAGAATGATTGACGGAAAAAGAATGATAAGAAGGAAAGTAGGAGAATGTCAAGCGGATGCTGCTTGTCGAAAATTACTTCGCTGGAGGTACTGGAGGTAAGTGTTCCTATTTCCGAATGTGCTTCAGCGCCTCCTCCGCGGCTACCAGCAGCGGCTGAGTGGAGATCTTCGAGCCGACGGCCTGCTCCATCCACAGTTGGGGAATGAGCCGGCCCTGGCGGCACATCCTCTCCATCTCCTGGCCCAGGTTCTTGCCCTCCAGATATTGGGCGATCTGGAATTCAATGATGTGGCCCAGCGGATAGTCGGGCAGGTACAGGGCGGCGTCGATCATCTGAGAATAGATGGCCAGGATGGTCTGGTCCTTGACGCCGATGACGCCGGCAAAATATTTGTTCCAGACATCCTGGGCGATGGAGACGACAGCCTCCTTGAATTGGCTTGGAGTGGCCTCCGGGTGCTGGTAGAGCCAGTTCCAGACATGCATGTCCACCAGCGAAACGCCCATGATCTCATAGGAATCCCATAGGCTTTTGAGCGCCTTGAGGTGTTTGGCCTCCGCCACCTCGCCCTTGACTCCCAGGAGGTCCAGGTCACGGTCCTGGAAGACAAAAGCAAAGGCCTCGGTGAAGGCGGTGTTGGGAACCCCGCGCAGCATATAATGGTCCACTTTCTGCAGAGTCAGCGTCTGTTCCACGGTGTGGCCGAGCTCGTGGATGGCGATGTTGTAGCCTTTGTAGTTCATCCCCTGGGCTGGAATGCGGGTCCTCAGCCGCGCTTTGTCCGACCTCATCTCCGCTCCGGCGGCATGCCCTGCCCCGCGGGAGGGGTCCACCTGAATCCGGGGGGTGAGGAAGTCAACCTGCTCCTTGGAAAATCCCAGCTTCGTCAGAATGTTGCCCAGGTCGGCCTGGAAAGCTTCCGTGGTGGGATACTTCCGAGAAATGATCTTGTCCAGCTCTTCCTCGGGAATAGCTCCCCCGGCCTTGAACCCGTTGTACCAGATGTCGAACGGCTGGAGCGGACGGCCCAGCCTCCGGCTGATAAGCTTGGCCACCGCGCGCACCTGGGGAGAGGAAATGAAGTCTGTGAAGAGCTTTTCCACTTCGGCCTCTGGGATCTCCCGGGCGACTTCAAACTTACGCCGGATGTGGGTGGGTAAGGCCGGGAAATAGGGGTCCAGCTTTTTCTGCGCCCTAAAGATATCAAGAAAGACCTTGTAGCGGGTGTTGGGCTCGGCTGCGGCCGAGGCTTCTTTTCCCCCGCTGAAAACCTTGTTGAGGAATGGATTCCACTGGACTTGGGGGTTGTTGATGACGGACTGGGGGATATCCTGTCCGACGATGCGGAGCATGACCTGGTAGAGCATTTTCTGTTTGAACAGACCCTGGGGGTCGTTGTAGCGGGCCTTCAATTCATCCCTCAGGTTCCAGTGGGTGATGAGCTTGAGGCCTTCGGGAAAATAGGCCTTCATCTTATCGTCCACCAGCCGGCCGGCGAAGATGTTGTAGTCGGCGATGTAGGCCTCGGCCACCGAGGTGGCCTGGAAGAGGCTTTGCTGGACATCGGCCGGCACGCGAGAAGTGAACAGGTCGCCCATCCTGGCCAGAGCCCATTGCTCGCGGCTCCAGGCCGGGCCCTGCTTCATTTTTTCCTCGAGCGTAGTGGTGGGGAAATTCAAGAGGATGAGAAAGGCCAGTTTGTTCTGGAAAAGGTCGTCGGAGAGGTGGGAAGAAGGATCATACTGGCCCAGGATCACGTCCTGGGGGAGGATTTCGCCCCAGTCCAGGTCCAGGGGCCGCTTGAGGTCGAGGATCATCTTGTTGAAATGGCCGAGCAGGACCTCAAAGTTCATCTCCAGCCGGCCGAAATTCGCCCGGAAAACAGCCGGATCGCCCATGAAGTTGGCCAGACAGAAGTCCTGGAAGTCTTGGCCGCTGCCGTCCTCCTTTTTCCACAGCGAGGCCGCTTGGTCCACGCCCCGCTCGATCCTGAACCTGTCGGCCTCTCCATATTTCTGGAGGAGCGCACTCTTTGTTTGTTCCTTGGTTTGGGTGTCGATGGCTGCCTCCTGGGCAAGAAGAGTTACGAAAGAAAGAATAATAAATAAGAAGGCAAAAGCGATAAGATTTCTTTTCATCCTGATCTCCTTTCTGGCTGAAACCTAGGCTTAGGGTTTGAACCAGTGCATCCGTTTCATGTCCAGTCCAAGCATATCTCGACTCCAAGCCAGGTTCAAGGCTTGGATCCCCCCAAGGTTTATATTAAACGATTGGCGCCCAAGGCCTACCTCGAGCCGGCCCGTAGTTTGCGCCTTGCCCCGACATCATTAAATAAAAATCTTAAACAATAATTTCCGGACGCTAAAACGAGGTTCTAAGGCCAATAAAAAAGCCTAAAAATCGACTAAATTGTTTATTTTGTTATAGCTGCTACGGCCCGACCCAAATAATATTGTTTTTTGTCATCAAAAAGGGAAAAATCTGCGTAGGAACCGATAGAGCCGGACAATGGACGAAACTCTTTTAGTTCAAGCGGCGCAGGCGGGTAACAGGACCGCCCTGCGTGAGCTTTTCGAACAGAACAAGCGGAAGATTTTTGCCCTGGCCTATCAGTACGCCAGGAACCGGGAGGATGCCGAGGATATTCTCCAGGAGACGTTCATCAAAGCCTTCCGCCGCATTCACACCTTCCGCATCCAGGAAGAAACGGGCTTTGCTTCCTGGCTCTTCCGCGTGGGCATCAATTGCAGCATCGATTACCTCCGCCGGAACAAAGCGCGCCGGGCGGAGCTCGGCTCGGACGTTCTGGCCGCCCTGCCCACCGCCGCTCAGGGGTCCGACCCCCAGAGGGAGCATGCTCGCCGCGAATTCCGACGCCGGATCGACCGCTCCCTGGCCGGCCTCAGCCCTAGACAACGGATGATCTTTCTTCTCAAAAACGATCAGCAATTCTCCATCCGCGAGATCGCCGCTCAGCTTCAATGCACGGAAGGGAGCGTCAAGACGCACCTCTTCCGCGCCGTCTCGGCCATCAAGCGGGGTTTCAAGAATCAGGCCCTGGAGGACGCGTCATGACCTGCCGAAGATTCAAGAAGGACATGGTGGTGGACATCTACCGCGAGCTGGACGAAAAAGGGCGCCGGCGCCTGGAGCGACATCTCGCCCGGTGCGCCTCCTGCCGGGAAGAGTTCGAGACAACCCGGAAGGTCCTGTCCTCCATGAAAGAAACCCCGGCCGAGTCCACTCCCGAAGTCAATTGGGAGCGGAATTGGAACACAATCGAAGCCGGCCTCGAGCCGGCTGGCCGCCGTTCGAGGTTCCTGCCGGCCTTTCCGCGCTGGGCTTATGCGCCCCTGGCTTTGGCCGTTCTGTTCATCCTGGGCCTGGCTGTAGGCCGCTACTGGTGGCCCTGGCGGCCGGCGGCTCCGGACGCGGCTAAAACCAGGACCATGTCTCCGGCCGCCGCGCAGGTGATGCTCAACCAGTACTTCGAGGATGTCAAACCCGTCCTGTTGGACTATGCCCATAACGGGACCAAGTTAGGAGATAAGGGTCTTTTCCTGACCGATAGAGAGATGGCCAGGTCCCTCCTCGTCCAGAACGTGCTCCTCAAGCGCGCCCTGGCCCAGAAAAACCCCACCTTGGCGGACCTGTTAGACGACCTGGGGCTGATCCTGACCGAGATCGCCAACCTCCAGAACCAGGACACGACCACCCCCGCCTCTCTCAAAAATGTCATTCATCAACGGCAGGTCCTGAGCCGGATCCGCCACCTGGAAAAAATATAGAATCACAAGGAGAGTTAATCCATGAAAATCTTTAAAACCCTGATCATCATCACGATCCTTTTCATCGCGGCTGGGAGCGGAATCCTACCCCAGGAACAGGACAAGGCCGTGGCCGCCTATGAAAAAGCCAAGAAGCTTGTGTACGAAAAACAGTGGGCCCTGGCCGTCAAGGAATTCAATGTTTTCAAGGATATGTTTAAGAGCAGCGACTACCTGGACGACAGCTATTACTGGCTGGCTTACAGCCTGAACAAACTCAGCCAGTCCCAGGGCAAGATCGATGACCTGCTTCGCCTCAAGCAGGAGGCCTTGACCGACATCAACGCCCTGCTCAAGCGGTTCCCCGACAGCTCTTGGGAAGAAGACGCCCGGGTCCTGCGTGTGGAGATCGCCGAGGACCTGGTCAAGAACGGCTTGACCCAGTTCAAATCTTATATCGATGAGGAAGCCGAAGACGCCGACCCGGAGATGGAGATAAAGCTCATGGCCCTGAATGCCATGACCAACACCGACCCGCAAAAAGCCTACCCCATCCTGGAGAAAATCCTGAGGGAGAGCAAGAACCCTAAGCTCCGGGAGAATGCCCTCTTTGTCCTCAGCCAGAACGACTTCCCGAAATCCTCCGAACTTATGTCGGAGGTCGCTCTCCAAGACACCGAGGCCAGCGTTAGGGGACATGCCATCTTCTGGTTGAGCCAAAGGGAAGACGCCGCGAGCTTCGACACACTGCTCAAACTGTACAACACGGTCAAGGATCCGGAGCTCAGGGAAAAAATCATCTTCGCCTTCGGCCAGAGCGAGAATCCCAAGGCCTATGACAAGCTCCTGGAAATCGCCCGGGAGGCCAAGGACAAGGACGCCCAGGAAAAGGCCATATTCTGGCTGGGCCAGAAAAACGACGAACGGTCCCTGAAAGCCCTGGACGAGATCTATGACCGGGCGGTGGACGACGATATCCGGGACAAGGTCATCTTTGCCCTGTCCCAGCAGGAAAATCCCAAAGCCAAGGCCAAGCTCTTCGAAATCGCTCGGAGCGACGCCGACCCCAAAGCTCAGGAACGGGCCCTGTTCTGGCTTAGCCAGGACGGCAGCCAGGCGGCCCTGGATCTGCTGGTGGAGGTCTACGGCCAGGCCCCGAGCTTCGAGGTCAAGAAGAAAATCATTTTCTCCTTGAGCCAATTCAACTCCGACAAATCTGTGCGCAAGATGATCGAACTGGCCAAGGCTGAGAAAAATCTTGAACTCAAGAAGCAGTTTATCTTTTGGCTGGGCCAGTCGCAGAAAGAAGAGGCCGTCAAGTTTCTCAGGGACATCATCGAAAAATAACCGGCGCCAGACGACCATGAAGAAACACACATTCCGACCGAAGGCTACGGCCCTCCTGGCCCTGGCGGCTCTATCTGTATCCCTGGCGGCGGTATCCGCAGCGGCCGCCCCGGCCCAGGAGTCATCCCAGTTTTT
>Ga0315293_10004479_pt1 | contig 13237 bp, 3 predicted proteins | sample YL17G13_20_MG_FD_203071 | JGI IMG/M metagenome (GOLD analysis project Ga0315293, IMG submission 203071) | Sediment microbial communities from Yellowstone Lake, YNP, Wyoming, USA - YL17G13_20 | ecosystem: Environmental > Aquatic > Freshwater > Lake > Sediment | place: USA: Wyoming | collected... | reverse complement strand
CTAGACGCGATGCAGGTGCGCGCGGTTCCCGACCCCGTAATGGTCACCGTGGGGCTCGTGTACGGCCGCACCGTGTACATATTGAAGGTCGCCGAGGAGATGCGCCCCGCCAGCGTGGAACTCACCGAGCAGTAGGCGTCGAACGACCACGCGCCGCCCTCCAGCGTCGTGCGGCCTAGGGCCGTATTGTAGAGGTAGGCGCTGCCGATGACCGTGTTGTTCGTGCAGGCGATGGCCTCCACGGATTCGGCCGTCGTTACAGGGGTCTTGCCCAGCGTCTCCACCACGAAGTCGTTCTCCGTGGTCTTGTTGATGATGTTGGTGGTATCTGGCCACCACTCAATACCGGCCGAGGCGCTGGAGCTGACCGGCGGGCCGTTCACCCACGAGGAACCGTTCCACTTCAGCGTGTCGTCAACGGCGACTGCCAGCGTGGCTACGTCCGTCAGGTCCCCTAGCCGGTACGCCTGGTAGATGCGCACGTTGACGCACCCCACCGTCGCCGACTTGGTGATGATACGCCCCACGCGGACCTCGAGGTTGGGCGCGTCGGGAACGCCGACCCGCAGCTTGCCGGGCACCGCCGCCGAGAGGTAGAGCACATCTCCCGCCGCCGTGACCCCACCCCCTGCGAAGGGCAGCACGCTGGCGACGATGACGTTGCCCGCCGTCTCCACGAAGATACGGACGTAGGCGCTCGGCGTCGTCGTGTTGACCAGCGTGGCGAGTTGCGCCCGAGTGGGCGTTGTCCCGCCGAGGTCCACGACGATCGCCCCGCCCACCTCGGTGTAGGTCAGGCCCCCGCTGCCCGTGTTGACCACGGTGAACGTGTAGGCGTTCCCCGCCGTGCCGCCCACGAGGCCATCCATGGACATGCCCTGCGTGTTCAGATAGGCACTGCCAATGCGGTTGGTATCGAGGTCGTTGACGTTCCCGCGCACCGTCACAAACCCGTAATCGTTGTTTGGGATGTTCTGCGTCAAACAGCCGATCACGAAGGCCGTGGCATCCGCGTCGGCCTTGGCCAGTGCCACGGTGACCACGTCGTTGGACCCACCCGAGTACACCCCGGTGACGTAGACCGCCTGGCCGTTGTAGAGCGTCACCCCTGTGTTGTTGTAGACCCGCCGCAGGTCCTCCTGGCCGATCTGGAGCGTGACGTCCCGGCCAATCTGCGCGGAGAGGGTCCGCCAGGTGGCATCGTAGAAGAGCTTGCCCTCGGCATAGGCCCCAAGCCCCGTGGGGGCGGCGTCGAATTGCGCAAACTCCACAGCGATCGAGTCCCCTGCCGTCGTGGGCGAGAGGACGGTGCCCGTGCGGCTCCACGGCTTATCCTGCACTACTTCGTCAATAGCGCCCTGATAGCTGGTCGCTGTGAGACCACTCGCCGTGTTGTCATACTCAGGTAAGCTGTACGGAATTCCGTAAAAGCCATCTTTGTATGTTACCGACGCGCTATTAGCCGCGTTCGATATGTTCTTGTGCGCTGCGAGGTCCGCGAATGTGGCTGTTACGTAGTTACCAGCATGATCGTCAGCTAGAACGATCTCGCGGGTGCAACCAGAGGTTAGAAACGCCGGATTGGTATACGGAACAGTCATACGCGTAGAGATTAACCTGAGGCATTCTACGCAATCTTTGAACTTGGCTGGCGCATACGCCGAAGATCCGTTGTAGTTAATCAGTCCATTATTACTGTACACCGAAGTGCACTTCTCAAAGAACGTACCATAAAACGTTAACGAACTACCTGTAAGGTAATAGGCATTTACAACATTGGTATGCCGACAGAAATAATCGAGAATTAGGGTTTGTTCCTGCCCCTGGAAGCTCGAGCCTTTGGACGCTACAGTAGTCGTCAGGAAACAACACCCAGTAAGACGCACATACGTCTGACCGTACGCAAACCACCCATGTGAATCATCCGACAATAAAGTGAGCGAACGGTTTAGCACCAGATTGGAGCTAAAAACTGCCGGATCATAATCGACCACAACGTTGGATACTACGAGCTGCGAGTCTGACCACGTAAGATCGTCGCGGTGCTCCATGGGTCCACCAAAAGTCTGTGGACTGCCAAATTCAGTGGCGTGCTCAAGCATGCTAAACTTACTCACGTTAACCGGAAGTAAGTTACCAATCACAATGACGTAGCTTAACGGAAACTGCGACGCAGGATACGACGTAATCAGAGTTAGCGGAGCAGATACTTGAGCTCCACGCAGCTTAGGAACACTAACAATCTTGAACCTAGTACTTGCGCTGATCGTGGACGGTATATCGATAGTCTCTAGCCTAGTAGCCGTATTGCTCTGAATTGGATACAGCGTAGTAGCCGCGGGAGACGTTGTGAACTGGATGAAATTTCCCTGATGCTCGTCAACTGTCCACCCCGCGCCCGTAACCTCTAAGAAAGAAGTCGCGGCAACAGACGTAAGTGTGTCGTTATCCCATAGCGTGGGCGTTAACGCTGTTTCCACATCAGTTGTCTGACCTTCGATAATCAGTTTACCTTTACCGTGGAAACCAGAAATGATCGTGTGATACTGATCATTGGCGCTAAGAACCGTTCCGCGCACAAGCACTGTAACGGTCGCGTTTAGTTCGCAAGGGAGCGCGTTAGGATCTCCAGAGTAAAGGAAGCCAAGCGTCTTTTTAGCCGTCCCCCATGTAAGGCCGTCGTCAGCGTCGTCGCCCGCGTCTCCATCGACGTACATGGTGAGATCTTCGAGCAGCGGCAGCGGCATATCATCGAGCTTCGCTACCTGCGCAGTGGTGATGTGCTGTCGATCCCCAACGGCTCCACCCACAGAGCGGATAAGCGTATCATGATCCGCTGCCGCATTTCGCGTGCAGTTGAGCTCAAAGGCACTGTCCTTCTCAGTAGAAGTCGAGTCGCCCTTCTTAACAATGTAACGCCCGGCATAGACGTACTCATCCATTAGGTCTGCGGGTATATATGGGAGCGCAACGGGAGGACGTGCAGCCTGGGCCTGATTCAGCGTGTAGTCAGCTGTGCCAAGGACGATTGCGACGCGCTTAGTGAGAGCGCTGACGAGGCGATAAACGTAGTTGACAGCGTAGTTGCCATCACTGAGGGTTGCGAGAGCTGTTCCGTTATCATATTGAGAGTTGTTAAACGTGGTTACGGAGGACGTTGTCCACACACCCGCAACGTGCTGCCATAACACAATCGCATCAGTCGAAGAGAAGCAGTTATCAAGATAGAGACGGTTGGCACCGTGCCAGATGTACCCGGGATACACGCTGAAGATGCCTGCTCCAGACTCACCGAGCTCGAGCCCTGACTCACGCTGGAACTTTGAAATCGCAGCCAAGCGATTCATGGCTTTGTTGGACAGACCAATACCAGCAAGTCCCCAGAATACAAAGCGTAGGTCTGTACCACGGCGGAATACCGTGTACATACCTACGACAGTGGTGCCATTGATAAGAGAACCGTCGGTGATAACGGTTGGGAGAGGCAGCCCACCATTATAGTCAGCAACAACGTAACTCTCTGTGTTATCTAGGAAATCTACCTGACCACCACTGATGTCGTACTGCTCGAGGTTGCTAAGACCTGCAGCGTCTGAGTACAGACGAACAGTCGACGGTGTGAGGGAGGCGCGACCAGTCCCGAGATCCGTCCACGCTGGCACCGTGACCAGGCCCGCGGTAATGTAACTTCGCTTTTTGACATCAGAAATGTCGATGAAGGAAGATTCGTCGTTTGGCTTAATAAGGAACTCACCGCCGGACTGGTCGAATTTCGACATTGGTCACCTCGTTGTGCTCGTCTGGAATTGTAGGGGGGAGGTAGGCGACTAGAAGAAAGAAGGGGTTAGAACTCCGCAGCACCGAGCATCGAACCGGTGATGCCACCCATCAAACCAGCACCCGGCGCACCACCAAGGTACTTACGCCCAAGCGCGCTACCAATGAATGCACCGCCACCCGCGCCTAAGAGCTTTGAGATGGTACCGCGTTCGCTGGTGTTAGATAACCCGCCGCTCAGCGACCCGATAATCGCTCCTCTATTAGCCAAGTTCTTAGCGCCATTCCCAAGAACGTTTTTGAGGAGAGGCGAAAGGTCGCGGTATTTTCCACCAGAAGCACGACCCGCAAGCGCCGCCATCCCTAGTCCTGCGAGCCCGCCACCCGTGTACCCTGCCAAGCCACCCGTCGCAGCGCCACCGAGTCTCGAGAGAAGGCCACGGTGTTGTTCCTCAGGCTGGTCGAGCTGCTCTTGCATCTCAGGGGTGTACTCTGGGTCAGCGGGGTACGCAGTTTTGTCTGAACCCATCTTCATGGAATTAGGACTATAAAGTCCCTGAAGAGCGTGGTCGTACTCACGTTGCGACTGTAGCGCATTTTCAAGATGCCGCGCGTTAGACATCCCTCCAGGATACTGAAGCATATCACGCATGGCAGAGGATGACGCTTGTGCTTTAGGCACCAGCACGGAGCGCGCATCAGGAAGATGCCCGCCTGCAGCCAACGCTGCACGTGGATGAGAAGCTACAAAAGAATGGGCCTTATGAATGTCACCCAAATTCTGTGAACGTAGAAGGTCATCCACAGATGAGCCTAGTCGACCACTCACAGCCCGTTGAACTAGCTCGGGAGACAGCGCAGTTTTGTCCTGCCCTACCTTAGGGTCATAACCGTCATTGTCGTACGCTGCGCCGAGAGCACCACCACCCAGCAGGCCGGCCGCGGCGCCGATAGGGGCGCCAAGAGCTGCGTGCTGCGCTGCAGCACCCTGCGTGAGATGACGGAACATTGAAGGAACCTGCAGCGCAGGATCGAGACCCCGATACACTGAAGTACCCATCGCTGGTCCGGTGATGTACTTCCCAGCTCCATGCCCCAGAGCTGCACCAAGAGTGGCTCCGCCGATGGCGCCGGCCCCGCCTGTCAGAAGACGGGAGAGGATACTGCGACCCTCGGGAGAAGCCTCGAGCTCGGCCATGGCTTCTTCGTCGTAGGAGAGCTTTTCACCGCCAGCAGCTTGCTCAGCCGCCCATTGGGCTTTGAGCTTGTTCATGTTGTGGTCTTCCCACTGCTGCCGCGCTTGGTCCATGTAAGCCTGTGCGCTCTCGTTTTCTTTTGAGCTTTGATAAATCGCCGGAGTGATGCCGCCAGCCAATCCGCCTAGTATGCCACCTGCGGCAATGTGGTTACCGTGGGTATCCATGTGCGACAGCCCTTGTCTCGCTGCCGACCGACTAGCCAACGTTCCCGTACCGTGCCCGAGCAAGCCACCAAGGGCAGCACCACCAACTGTGCCCCCTAGAATCTGAAGTACATCTTTACCATACTGAGACGGAGTGTTGTACTTAACGGGGTGATACATCTCAGCGGCGCTCTCTGCCTCATCCGCTGTATCAAACGCGACCTTGATAGCCTTGGTATACGGAACGCCGGCTTCCTGCAGCGCTGCGGCGGCACCATAGGCGTAAGCTTGTTTGAGGGAAGCGCCCTTGCCTTCAATCTCCGCAAGCTCTTGCTCGTCTGTTCCAAGAGGAGAAGCATTGTCGAGATGCCGAGCCAATCCATAGCCTGATCCTGCCCCTGCCCCAGATCCAATTCCAGCGCCGCCAATCATGAAATTGTCGTGCATCATGCCCGCGTTCATTCCGTCAACCGGATTCCTTTGCAGATAACCGCGCGCCGCTCGCGCACCGCCTACATGCCCCAACAACGCACCGAGAGCGGTACCTCCAACCGAACCACCAACGGTTAACAGCGCTCTCCGAAGGCGATGTGGATCATCCGGCATAGCCTCCATACCGTCGTCCGGTTCCACTGCCTCTTGTTGCGGCGCAATTTCATCGAGTGCTACTTTAACGCCGTAGGCGTAAGCGTTTTTAACATGTGCGTTCATAGTCTCAGTTCCTTTCGTACCTTGTGCAACTTGATTCAATAATACACGAAGAGACGCTCCCTTATACTCTGGCAACAGCCCCGCAACAGGACGCTCACGCCGGCTGATGACTGACGCTTCAACTGGCTTTTTCATCTTGCCCTTAAACTTGCCCTTGGTCAGAGCACGCAGGCCAAGGCCACCGAGCGCTGCGCCACCGGCCAATAGCCCTGTGTTGCGCCAGAAGTGAGACTCTTCTTTGGGTTTCTGCTGTGGATATTGCTGTGGCATGCTGGTCTCTCCTACAGGATGCGCGGGATGATGGTCTTAGCCATTCCCACTGCTTTTTGGAACATACTCGAGGGCAGCTTCGGCGGAACCCAACGTCCCGTCCCTGTTGGAAGTGGCAAATTCGCGCCTAAGCCGGGTAGCTTCTTGGGAGTCCATACTGATGACGGCTTTGGCAAGATACCAGCGCGTGCATAGCTCTCGAAGCGCCCAGGCTGCATTGGACTGAGTTTAGTACTGCGATCGGTCATCAGGTTATGTAGCTGATTACCCCGAGGAGATAATGTTGGGGCAAGCCGTGCATTACCACGCGCATCCATTCCAGGATAATTACGCGCTCTAATCTTCTCAGGAGTGCCTAACACGGCACTGTTAAGCCTTCTAGTGTACTGCTCCTGCCTAATAGGATTAGACGTCGGTCCCTCACGACCAGCCATACGCATAGTCTGCTGCTGCGGATGCGCCCCGGGGATCGTGTCCATCGTTTGCATTTCACGAGGAGTGTTAGCGAAAGCACGCTGCGTTCTGAAATCTCCTGCGAGCTCAGGATCGGTCTGCTGCAGGTACTTCATGGTGCGGTTGAGCGCATTCTTCTCCGATGCCTGCTTGGGTTCTTGCGGCTGAGCCTGGGCCAACATCGCATGAATCTGCTGCAGCTGCTCAGGGGACAGCTGGGGAGCTTGCTGTTGCTGCGGCATCTGCGAGTGGTTCATACGGTTCGCAGGCTGGTACGCAGGCAGCTCACGCTGCATAATCTCAGGCGCCCAATCAGGGTTTGTGGCGATGTTTACCATGCCCTTGCGGTACTGGTAGTCGCCGATCAAACGACCAATCCAGTCGCCAAGAACACCACCAGAGATTCCCCCGATGCCTGAGCCCACGATGCCACCAATGAAGGGGTGCTTGGGAGTGATCATCGCACCACCAATACCACCAAGCGTCATACCGATTGGTACTGAGATGTCTCGCGCTTGGTCAGCGTTGGTGTTGGTATAGTAGTCCTGGGTGTAGGTGCCAGCAACCTTCGCGCCTTCGTTACTTGCAGGCGTATTGGCATCAATAGATTTGGGGTCAGGGAGAGGCGACACCATCGGCACGGTCTGTGAGTAGTACTTGTTGTTCGTGGCATCTTGAATCTTGAACGCCTCACTCACAGCACCCTGGGCCAAAGGGGGATCGATCTTCGTTACCGCGGACTTGAGCAGCCCTTGCGTGTTGCGTGGGTGCGTGTCAGCGATGTGCTGCTGGAGCGACGCTTCTTTGTCTGGCCCTGCGTTGTAGCCGGCGATACCGCCGCCAAGTGTTCCGAGGACGTTACCAGTAATGTTTCCCGCGCCCATGCCCATCTCTGCCGCATGCCGTAACCTCCTCTGAATAGGAGAAGTTATAGCCTCTGCAGGCATATTCGTCATGAATCCTATTCCGGGTATCTTCTCAAACACGTCTACGATACGGTCACCTAAGCGTGTATTAGGTAGAAAGTGTTGCGCTGCTGCCGCACCAACACCACCTAATAACGAACCTCCCAATGCACCCGCTATTCCACCAAGGGCTGCACCACCTGCAGTACGCAGAATCGGATGACCGTTTGTGTCCTCATACTCAGGCTCCTCCGCACTCGTCTTCACCTGCTTAGGCGCACGCACCGTGCTCTTATCATCTTTCTTGTTACGCCTACGCGCCATGTACTTCATCGACTCTTCAACGACCTCGGGGAACAAGCGACCGATGCCGGTGAAGTCGATACCCGCTACTTTACTGAGGCTTGGAGCTTTGGGCTTAGGCGGATCAATGGGCTTAAACTCAGGCAACTCCGGCCCAGCGTTGTTCGTGGGGGCTAGCACGCCCTTCTTGCGCTTCTTCTCGGCAGCTGTCTTGGGATGCGGCAGCTCAGAGGTTGTCGTGCCCTGCATCTCACGAACGTGCGTCGAGAACAGCTTGCGACCGTCGAGCTTCTTGAGCTCGGTGCTCATTGTGGCGTTGGTAGCAGGCTCGATGGCTTTGGCGACTTTGGGCTCTTTATCGTCACCGAAGGCGCGGTGGAGGCCATAGGCGCCGAGGCCGAGGGCGCCGAGGGTGCCGGCGCCAATGAGGCCAGCACGTACGGGGTGCTCACCAACCGACCGGACAAAACGGTTGAAGGGCTTGTTGGCTTCAGATGCCATTGCAGCATCAAACGCTGCACGCTCCGCTTTTTCCTGAGCACGGGCAGCACGCCTTGGCGCGTTATGTTCTGCATACCCTTTTACATCGTCAGCATAAGACAAGAGTCTTTCGCGGTTACGTGATGGAAGCTGCGCACGAGAAAACTCACCGGGTGCTCGCTCGTTAATATGGTTATGTAGGTCATAAGATCCAGATTGTCCGCGAGTATCTGACATGACGCCATGCCGATAATCTATCGGAGCTTTAGCTCTTGCTTCTTCCCACGCATGCTGCTGCTTCAACACATCATGCCCCTTGCCAATACCCGCATCAATAGCTTTACGCCGACCGATAGCCGCAGGTGAGCTTGCGTAGTCTGAACCTGGACCAGCTGCGATAGACGCCTGAGCGTCATGCAGGATGGCACGCTGCGCACGGGCACTAGCAGCAGAGTCTGGAAGAACTTTCTCCATCTCAGCCATATACCGAGACGTTGCATCTTTCTCAAGAATCCCCGCGCCCTTCTCACGCACCTTCTCCGGCAGCTTCTTGATACTGGGTGTCGAATCGGCCCACTCTTTGGCCGTTCCCTTGGGGACTTCACCGCGGCTCTCAGCCGAGAACATGAAACGCTGTTGCGCTTTGGACTTGAAGGGCATGGGGGGAGCTCCTTGTAAAAGACGTTCCTTCTATACGGCGAAAGTGTAGCGGGGGTGGGGGCAAAAGAAAAGGTGACCAACAACAAGAGGGAGAAGGCGATGCTGCTGGTCACCTAGGTCATGCAGAAGAAAGAGCATCACCCCCACCGCCGGTAGAGTTCGCGCGGTATGTAGCGCGGTGGGGGTTAGCTCGGGGGAAGGATAGGCTAGTGAGAGGCTTTGTAAGCCGCTTCTTGCTCGGAAATCCACTTCTTGGTCTTGGCGCTGTAGCGGTTATGGGGGAGTTGGGAGTAGTCGAAGATGTGATGTTCTAAGACCTGCTTTTTTAGCAAGTATGCTGAATGGATTGATATGTCCATTACGGTGCGCATGCCGCCGCATAGACGCTGTATTTCCTGCATCATGCGCTTAGAGATACCAGGACGATATAACTGTATAAGAGCTGAGTCTTGTTCAAGCGTCCATACGTCGTACTTACGTTTGGGCTTCTTAAAACTATCCCGCGTAGGATAGCGGTCAGCTTTATTGATAGGCGGAAGTACTGCAAAAGCCGCGGCATCTTCCCCGTATGTTTGTGTGGCCCACGTTTTTGTAAACCATTCTGTGAATTGATTCTTATATCCCTTACCGCGCTTCGTTATATCACAGCCTTCCAGCGCGCCCCATGCCATAGGAATTAGCAGGTCTAATACGGCCAAAGACGGTATAAAACGATTGAGCGCGAAAAAGCTGAATCGGTCTAAATCTGTAGCATCCGACGTTTTATACACCATCGCCAGATAACGCGCAGGTAACCCACGCGTGTAGTTGTTACGGTCATATTCCTCGGTAGTAAGCTCAAATAATGCGGCATAGGTTCCCCAACTAGCGTGCATGAACACCCAGAAATCAACGAAGTACATATCGAGATTGGCGTTATAAAAAACGCCGTTGCGTAAGCGCCGCGTATCTCCCCGCTCAGTTACCCCCTTATACACCGCTGGATTTATTTGTAGGTGTTTAGGTATACTGATATACGGAACGCCCTTATATTGTTTAATGTATAATTCACAGGGTTCCTTATCTGCGGATGGTACCCCGAAATCAGTACGAGTAGAGCTATATATTGGGTATATCTCTGACCCTGTGAGCGTAACTACGCGGGGAGCATTATCTACACGAGTACTAGCAAGAGAACCACAAATAGCTATTGCCCGAGAAGAGCGCCCTGTTTTAGTAGAGCCATCAAAAGGAATCACATTATGTGTATAGCCTAATCGAGAGGCATATGCGTTATTGCGACTCTTGCGGATATCCGGTAGCATCGACAAAGGAAAAGCCCAGTAATGCTGAGCCAAACGATCCTGCATATAAGCCAAAGCAGAGGGTGGGTACGCGTTGGCTACTTCTTCGTGCAATGCGTATATGCTGTGTTCTGACCCCTTTGTATTCCCCTGCACAAACATCGCGCGGTTTTGATCGCGGTTGGAAATTTCGCCTATCAACGCGCGACGTACAGCCTTAACATACGCAGCAGTGGACTCCGTCCACCGTGCAGAGGAATACATATTCACAGGGAACTCAGCGAAATCCACAGACTTTAACGGAGGAACAACGTTTATCGCAGTATACGCGTCATATGGCAATGTATTTGGGCGCGTGTTAGCATTGTGGCGCCAACTAATCGAATTAAGGTAGCGTAGCATAAAGAAAATAGACATTACAGCCATCGGCTGATCGAAATTATATTTGTTAGTAACCACGCATACGCCGAAGTCTCTCAAATCTTCCGCGGGCTTTGCGGATAACGCCCCTAAACGCAAAGGATCTACTGATAGCGCACTCGCCAGAAGCTGTCCTTGTGCAGAGCGGGGACGCGCAACCCACAAGTCCTTTACGTTAGTTGTAGTGCTGTACGTAGGGATGTACGCAGCTCTAATAGACGCGGGGGACATCGCAAGTAACGTAACATGCCCAATAGACGGACCTAGCGCAATCGAAAGGTCTATAACGTCGTCTTTAGTCATGCCGGCTGCGGAGGGACATACCCTTATATCTATTTCAGGAAAAGTTAAAGCAGTTGAGGCGTGCACAGCACGCTGTATCACCGGATCCCTAAACGTGTCCCATAACCGAGTATCTTTTAAATCACCCGCCAAGAACGTGTTAGGAGCACTCACACTCGAACAATCGGGGTGGACATTACCGTGTTGATACGGAACTCTAACAGTATTTTTACCGTGTTTTCCAGGACGCCCACGTCCAATACGGTTTGAGAAGTCGGGTACGAAAGTTTTTAAAGCATCTAGGACAAGCTGCTCCACGAAGGCAGATAGATGCGGACTATCAGCATGAAGAATTGGATCTATGAAAGACCATAAAGCTAGTGGTAGAGCCGGGCGGTGCGATTCAGGTGGCGCCTTCCCAAATACTACGCTTTTCGCAGGAGAGTACTCAACAAAGCGTGTAGTAATAAGGTCGTAGATACCTCCAAGGAACACCGGCCAATTTATCGCTAAGATAGGGCATGAGAAAGTGTGGGAGGCAGAACACCTTATTACCATTAACCCTTTTTCTTTAGGAAAAGACGACGCCTTGGCCGGCTGTGCAAAAAAGAACTTCAACGTCTCGTCATACAGAATGAGAGGAGATACATTAGCTGCCCGCGCTTTCATTTCTAGCACGGTTTGCTCCATGATGCAAGATGAATGTAGTTGGAGAAGAGAGGCGTCGGAAGAGCGCTCAAGCGGGCTTTTCTTCACATGGTTAGATATAACGTCTATTCCCGTACAGTACATTTCACCAAACACGTCCCGAACGTCTTCGGCCAAATCATAGCAATCCGGCGTATAAATCGCCGTAGAGCTGAGCAGTGTATCTGCCACATTAGGCATTTTTTCCTCCTTTGAAACAGTTGTTAACCCATATCTAGATACGCCCTGTACCTACCTGTAAAGTACGTACCACACCAGCAAAAGAGCATGCAACGGAAAAATGCGCACGATCTGAGATGTTTTATTTCCGCTCACATCATATTTTTTTGAAAAACTTGTCTAAAGACTCTACATTAATACGCGCGCAGAAGGATCAACATAAACATAAATAATAACAATAAGTTAGGCACTCTTATCCGTACCCCCAGACTTTAACGTACCCCCACAATGCCACACAATAGAAAATTACTATCGTGAGGTGTTTACTATAACGCACGCAACTAAAAGTAGAATGCTTACGTGGACGTACAAAAGTACTAAGATTTATAATAAACCGTTTAAAAGTTAAACAAAGAACGAAGACAATACGATACAAAAAAGAACATCCGCCTAAAGTGCGGTCTTCTGTAGTTATATAACGTTCCTCCTATCATACCTAGAAAATCCGTTAAGTTCTAAACATTTGAAAAAAAAACCAAACCGTTCTATTTGGCGCGAAACCTACGCAATCGATGCTACATGACCGATATTTAGGTAAACTAATGAGAAGAACTAGGAAAAAGAGATAAAATAATAGGACGAAAAATAGGTCAAAAAATTCGAATTTCTAGCGGAAGAGAATCTGACAGATATCCTAGGTGGTATAGCTGCTAATCGGGGTCAACGGCGAAAGGTGCAGTAATAACAAGGGGATAGGACTACGGTAGCATAATCAAACATACATTACTAATGAATAGTATTATAATATAATAACATCAACTCGTCGGATCGTAGTCTTCTGTCCCCATCTCTTTTTTTTATTGCCCGCGGCGTTTTGGACCCCGTTTCCGCCCCTCCCGCCGCCGCCTAGAACTCCTGTAATTCCCCTTACTTTTACCTTACCCTCCTCTATCCTACCTTCATTAAGTTTCTTTTTATCGTGCTTTGCTTCTTCGTTATCGTTATACGCATGCAACGATACTTAGGTGTTATATCGTGCGTCCGTACCCTAGGCATTCCAGTTACTAAAACATGCCCCTGCCTGACTGGATTAAAGTCCTCTATAACCTTTTGAATTTATTAGTGTTTTACCTTACTTCCTACATCTCATATGTCTTTACGATATATAGTCTTATGTCGAGCTCCGCTTACTGCCCTGTAACGTGCATGAACATAAAACCCAAAAGCTCAATGATTTCAGTAACTAACGCTCCAAACCCCCTCATTTTATTAGCTGCAACGTAATTGGTGTTTTCTCGTTTTTCTTAATGATTTTGTTGTTTCTTATTGCTATTCCTGCCGGTAGTTTTCTTTTTTGTCTTTTTGCTGGTATATGCACTCTATCTTATGAATTCCCATAATAGTAGGATATATCCTACATCTTC
>Ga0315293_10004478_pt1 | contig 13240 bp, 13 predicted proteins | sample YL17G13_20_MG_FD_203071 | JGI IMG/M metagenome (GOLD analysis project Ga0315293, IMG submission 203071) | Sediment microbial communities from Yellowstone Lake, YNP, Wyoming, USA - YL17G13_20 | ecosystem: Environmental > Aquatic > Freshwater > Lake > Sediment | place: USA: Wyoming | collected... | reverse complement strand
AGTTTATACGAGCATCTATAATTTAATTTTTAAAATTTTCTTTAAGTAAAATATAACATTAATAACTTTTAATGTCAAACATTTATGGTAGGTTATCCAGGAAATATTATACAATTTTTAAATTATGGATATTCTTTGTATATCAAAAAAGTATTAGAGTTAGTAGAAATAAACCCAGATAAGATAAAATGGAGGTTATATGAAAAATGGACACTTATCAGACCCCTTACGAAAAGCTGGAAAAAGTTACCGAATTATTGAAATAATACAATGATTTCTTTTCGTATTTTATTGTCAAAAGAACCGTCCCTTTGACAATCTAGTTCTAACCTCCTAACTTTGGGTGCTTTTTTATTGCTTAAACATCTCTCCAGCAAAATGTCACCTAACGATTCCAGCATATACGACGTCGCGACTGAAGGGAGCAATGTCCCGAAGGGCAAGGGCGTTAGCCCGTAGCGTATATGCTGTGTTATGTGAAGTTCTGGCTGATTTTAATTCTTTTTACTTTTCTCTGTTAGGTTCCATTCCACTTTTCCACAGTTGCAACTAACTCTCACGGGCTTTATTCCAGTCATGGCAAGACGCAACATCTCACCGCATCTGCTACATACGAACAGACAATGCAGGTCTTGAAACGCTTCTACGACAGGTCGAAAGTCGTTCTCCAAAAAATTGGCCCAATTGTTATAGTGAACGTTAGCATTCACAGTCCATTGTTCAGCATTCGAACGAGCGTAAATCTGCCCCACAGTGCTATCAAGCTCTTGCAACATGTCAAAGCGATCTTTGTCACCCCACGATTGCGCCGCATTTTTCGCTTGCTTTAACAAACTGCGGTATTGTCTCATCGCTGCGGGCAGAAAATCACCCAATTCCCATCGGCCATTCAATCTATATGTTACTTGCGCTTGAAGAGCATCACACACTATCCCGAAGAACTGCTCCGATCCCCTGCGCAGCCGAAAGGCTGCATTTGGGACATCATTCTTTTGAAAGTCTTTCTCTATCCGTTCCCACATATCCACTTCGTAGTCCACCTGCGGTCCAGTCTCAACGTGCCAGTTGTAAAATTCAACAGTTCCTCGCGAGTCTACGATGCCTTCGTTTTTGAGTTGATTCGCCCATGTCTTGTCGTGAGTTGTGATGAGGAATTGTCGAGTAGAGAAGGAAGTTGCTAGAAGGTGGCAAAGCTCTCTTCGGTGGTCGGTGTCAACGGACATCACTACATCGTCCAGAATGATTAAATCCATCAAACCTTTGGTCAAATGTTCAGCTAAAGCCAAATACAGGCAAAGACCCATGCTATCTTGATGACCTTCACTGTGAAGGGCAAGTGGTGGATGAGTCCCACGCCCATAAAAGTCGACCTCGAAATTGAGCCCAGCTTCCTCAGGTTCGATCTTCGCTGTAAACTTGCCTTCATCGAGTTGATGCAACCCCCGATACAGATCTACAAATCGGTCTCTAATGTCGTCGTAGAGTTTTTCCAAAATATTGTCTCTCGCCTTTAGGAAACTATCCAGCAGGATGTTGGTTCTTTCTTGGGACACCTCTGCGCTCGTGAAGCTAGTTTCGGCACTTTCGAGAGCTTTTAAATTCTCTTCGAGACGTGTCAAGGTATCCCAGGTAGTTTGCTCTGGCGTAGCTTCTGGGTATTTAGCCTTGACTGATGTCTGAACATGGGTAAATGTTTGAACAATTCCAGCAGGAGCAAGCATCCGTTTGACGTGATCCAAGCCAAAGCGAGGGTCTGGATATTTATCTACAGCAGCACTTAACGCACTTGAAAGTCCTTGCAAATCACCTAGCCAAGATTGAAGTAGCAGAAAGTCCTCTTTGAGGTCCATAACTTGCGCCGCTGCGATGACTTTCTGAACGCTTGCGATGGTAGTATCTACAGAGCTAGCAATAGTGGCAGACAACTCTGAGATGCGTTTCTGATATTCCACTGTAACTTGCGCCGTAGACAATCGTTGCTCCAAGTATTCGCGCAACTCGCCAAGGGGCCAGGGGGTATCGCATAACGGGCAACTACCAGTCTCGTCAATCAATGACATACCAAGCTCAGTCAACCGCAGACACTTGAGAGCACGTAAGGTCTGAGAATCAGCCCGGATGGTTGCTATCAAACCTCGGAGTTGTTCATCACTTTTGGCAATCTGAACCTGATTTTGTTCTAACATTACATTATGAAGGTTCTGAATATCTCTCTCAAGCAGATTAACATTGATGGCTTTCTCGCTAGAGACAACGGTGGGCGGTATAAGTCCTATTTTCAAGTCTTTAGAAAGGAGGGCGGAAATAGGTCGTCCACCCAAAACCGCACGATTTTGATTTGCAACGTGCAAAACGATATCTTCACGAAAAGTCTTCTCTTGGATTGTTGCATTAACCGCACCCCTTGCAGTATCCACAGTACGCTTTGCGGCTTCATGTTCTTTCTTGGAGTTGCTCTGGACTTTAACAAGTGCTTTCCTAATATCCTCGATTTCGGTGATGTTCAGAAGCTCTTGAATTTCCTGAGCGCGGGTACTAGCCTCAGCGGTGATATACTTAAGAATATCGCGCCTAGTTAAAACATGTTGTCCCCGTCGAGCAATGGTCATGACTGCCTCAAGATGCGGTGTCATGGTTTCGTCGCATTCCAAATTGTTAGGATGTGCCATACAGCGTTTTATCTCGACTGGATCCTTTAACGCTGGCAACTGAACTATGGCACGTATGGTCGCCTCTTCCGGTTTATGGTCAATGTGTGGTCCATGTTTGTTCAGCGTAATACCACCAGTCCCCTTACCAGTCAATCGCGAAATGCAGCCCGTGAGCAGAAAATCAATCGCATCTACCACTGCACTCTTCCCTGAGCCATTTGGTCCCAAAACTACAAAGTTTCTGCCGTCTGGTTTTAGTAGCAGATTGGAAATGCCACGTATGTTGTGAATCTCAAGTTCAAGTACTCTCATAATGTTCCCCCGATGCCAACTTGATAGCTTCGGTAACTTGCGTTGCTTTCTTTAAATCCCCACTTACAGCCAATTGTTTGAGCTTTTGAATTGTCGGAGCATCGAATTCCTCTCGTCCTTCGATGTTTGCAAACATCTCATTGAGGATCTGCTCGATAAGCGATTTCTGAATAACAGTTTCTTCTGTCATTTAACTTATCTCCTGCCAGATTTCACATAACTTAAAATAACCGAACTACTTTGTGTATACTCCCAAATTGACATATTTCGCAAAGTACTTCGTTTATGTACGACTATTGGAGAAGCTTTAATAGTATCATACGAAAAATTAACCACTAATTTTCCTTGTGGTATATCTTTATAGATTCTTATGCTTATCATAAACTAATTTTATTAATTCCGCAAATAATAATTATAGAATATGGAAAGAGAGAAATAAGGTTAAGTTCTTCCAAAAGCTGTAAAATGTATATTATTTCAGGATAAGACTCTCTTTAATTCCTGGAGTAATTTAATATTTTCTTTACGAGTACGTACTGTTATCTGAATAAATTTTCCTTTCTCCAACCCCTAGTGGCTCACTTTTCGTGTTTTTTCATAAATTCTTTAAATTCTTTTAAATTTGCTGGAACAAGAACAGGTCTTTTCAAAAATTCACACGGCCATTGCTTACATTCATGGCAATATTTAATTCCTCTCCTCTCCGCACATTCTTCCCGTTCTTTTAACCAATTTGTTTTCTTCTTCAGAAAATTTGTTAGACCTACTTCCTTAATTTGCTTCATGTTGCTTAAGACATCTAAAAACCAAGAGCTCTCCCCTAATTTTTCAGCTCTAAAGAAATCAAAGAATTTACAGGGAAAATCTTTACACTCTAAACAAATCATTAAGTTTTTATTACTCAGGAAATCATAAATTTGGCAATATTTTCTATATTTTTTACTTAAACCCCTATTAGATCTACAACCCCCACATTTTCTATTAAGAAAGGTTGTACATTTCCCACAATAAAACCCACGAGGAGCAACTATATTCCATTTATCTTCGTTTGGTATTTTTTCTTTCGTAATAAACCATTAAAATTGATTCTTATAAAATTTCTTTTTTCAGCGGCGAAGGGGCAGAATGTGGTATAACATTTTCGGTGTAAAAGAAGTTCAGCGAAGCCGAATTTTGACGAAGTGAAGCATGGTCTTTTACACCGTGTTGAGACTGTCGGAAAAGTCATTTTGATAAAGCTCTATTCTCCCTAAATAGTCATTTTTTAACATCTAATTCTAAATTTCTATTTTATGGTACTCACATAAAGTTCATATCCACATATACTTCCTGCTCTCTTACCCATTCCCATCCCATAACCTCCAATTTTCCCAATATTATGCACTATACAGTATAGCAACCATTGGATATTTACCTTTACTTTCCCTCGCAATGTAAGGTAATCCATCCTTTTTTGTATCCGTATATTTGCAAAAACAGGTTCTATTATTTTCATCCTTTCACTGTAAATCTCTCGCCCTTCCTCTGTATCAATCTTCTTGATCATCTCTTTTGAAAAGTCCCGTCCATGTTTCTCTAATGGTATCAATAAATATCTCCTCTTAGTTTCCTTCTTTCTAAGACATTCCTCTCTTAATTTACAATCAGTACAATCTTTCTGTCTGGAAGCATATCTCTTAAAAAGATACATTATTTCTTCTTGCATTGAGTAGATAAATTCAGCAATAGTGGAATGATCCGGGGTGCCCCACCCGGTAATGGCCATAAAAGTTACGTTCTCTCTACCGGATTGTCCTATCTTCCTTGACCCCATAATCCTCCTGGAGTAGGCTAATAAAACTGCTTTTAGTATAACTTTAGGATTATACGCCGGTCGTCCCGTTTCATCATCTCTTAGCTTAGCCTCAAGGGGGGACAGATCAATTCTTACCTCTATTAAATGAGGAATGGCAAATTCTAATCTCCCTGGAACCAACTGCTTTTCTAATATAATGGGAACCATTAATGTTTGAGCAGAGGATACTGGCTTAAATCAAGCCATAAAACTACCTCCTCATCATTGCTGTTTTTTTTATCAAAGATCAATCTTTGCTATATTTTTGAAAATAGGAGACTTTTCCGACAGTCTCGTTAGGCGACGTTGCATTTAATTCGTAGTAGTATCAGGAAAAATACCTCAGAGATGCCTAATTTATCAACCATCATATTGAATTTCCCCTATTTTATTACTTCAAACTAAATCCATTTATTATTTCAATTTTTCAATGAGTATCTAAAACTAGAATAACCAAGTTTTCCTAGAATAACCAAGGCTGAAGTCACCATTTCTGGATCAAATTGCGTTCCAGAACCTTTTTTGAATTCGGCTATTATCTTATCTTTAGACAGTGCCTTACGATAGGTACGATCTGACATCATAGCATCTAAAAAATCAGCAACAGCTATTATCCTAGCTGGTCGAGGTATGTTTTCACCTATCAATCTATCTGGATATCCCCTACCATCAAATCGCTCATGATGGTACCTAACGATTTTCGCTATGCTTTTTAGACTTGGGACTGAAGAAAATATTTGTTCCCCAATTATTGGGTGTTGCTTAATGAGTTCCCATTCGCCTTGTGTCAATTTACCTGGTTTCCCCATTATAACATCAGGAATTGCCACATGACCCACATCATGAAGTAGTGCCGCTATTTCAAGTAATTGGTATTCGTGAATTGGAATTGCCATTTCTTCCGCAATCAGAAGTGATAATTTTTGGACATGTAAGGCGTGGTGCATCATATATGGATCTTTTGCTTCAATTATGGAAACTAACACTTTTACAAGTTCGACAAGATCAGGGTTACTAATAAAAAACTCTTGTTCTTCCCGTTTCTCAGATGAAATGGAACTCAATTCTGTCATGAATTCACCAAATTGCGCATCTATCAACTCTACATTTCTTGCCCGCCACGTCAACCTTTGTACCTTAGAACAATTAGGCCATAAAGCATATGCCCACTGAGAGAATCTTCCTAATTCTTTTGAAACCTCAAACCATATTTGTGAAAGATTAAAATCAGAAAAAGAGTAACCAATAAATAGAAAAACACTCCTGTACTTATGCACTTCAAGCTGTCGATATATAGCCTTTCGATTATCAGTTGCAGAATAATAATCGTCTTCGGTAATAACTAAAGGAGCTTCACTTGATGAGGGTCTTGAAATACAACCATGTGGTTTATATAGTAAAACATAGCTATAGTAATCAGTCATATCAATCACTAAGTCACAACTTGACATTATTGGTTTATATTTAACACCGACTCTTTCATACGCTTGCTCAATTAACGTATCATAGTTTGTTGTATAAATAGCGGCCCACCTAAACTTTGGAAGTAAAAGGTGAGCTTTGCTAGGTTTTAATGGCGACAGTCGATTGATTAGATAATCAACAACTAATCTTCGTCCTAGACCGGGCTTAGTTTCGATGTAAGAAGCTACTTTTGATAAAGGTTCTTCTTGGTGTTGTCCTTGTAAATACTTTTTACTTAATTCCCGCGCCATTTCTTGAGCTGAAGGAGCTCCTGCTTCTATAGAAGCGCCAGCTCCAACAAATAACACACAGTTTCCTGAAATGATATAATTGTATAATTCTTCTGGTATTTTCATCAAATTTTCCCTTCCAAACTATTAATTAATGATGGTTTTTGAATAAGTGCGTATTTAAATATTCGCAATTAGCAATGCCGCACAACGTATTGCGGATAAAAGAAGTTTACGTAGCAAATTTTGGGAAATCTTTGATTTCCCTTTTATCCGCTGTTAGCTGCAGTATGCGTTCTATCATTTTATCGGGACCAATTAATATTTTCTCTTAACTTTAGAGCTTCAGCTTTTAGATATGACCACCAGAGAATGTCAAAAATTCTTACCTTGGTTAAACCTCTGAGGTTATTTTTAGAAATGTCTTGGAAAATCTGGGTTAGGTTTTGCCGATTACATTCTTCTTTTAGGTTTTTATAAAAATCAATGAAGATTTGATCGGATTGTTTTTCCGTCCATCGCTTATAATTAATTACTTCACGATATTTCTGCTGAAGTGCGCTATCGATTATAGGAATGATATTTGGATAAAGAGTGTGTAGAATCTTGGTAGTTGTAGACAATCCAATTCCATTAATTTTCAATAGTTCCTGAATGACCATCTCATTGAATTCATTAATTTGATCATACCTATCTTTATCATCCAGGTCTAAAAACTGATCGAGGTTATATCTAAATATGCTCAAATTCTTCGTCCTTTCAGTTACAGCCTCACATTCCGAAAGTAGTTCTTTCTTAATGCGTGCGCCTATTTTATTCACGTCCTCAACTTTTCTATTTTTCAGAAGGTCGTATTTAGCATAAAAATCATTTTTATAACAGTAGCACTCGATTAAAGCAATGGGATCAGAAATTTCAAATGATATTTTTGAGAATAGAAGGAATTTCATTTTAAAACCTCGTGCGTATTGCGGCTAACGTTTTACGCTTATGCGAAGATCGTGCCCAAAGGGTTTAGCATAGAACCTTGCATAAGAAAGGTATTTGCCAAAGGGCAATCTGAGTGAAATAGACGAAGCCTACAAAGCTACATAAGCGCTGTTATACAAAGTGGCGTCATAATCATATTTCTTTATATATACTTAATAGATTCCGAATAATATAAATTGCACAATCTATAGATATTTGGACAAATTTTGAATTTGTTTCTTTTTCACCATGAGCGTCAGAAAAGTGGCGTCTTAAACTTCCTAGAACAAATCCAGCTTGACTTATTGATTTAGAATGATTGTTCCATAAAAGGTTGAGTTCTTCTGCTTGAATTATTCCTTTAAATTGATTTTTATACTCAATTTCAAGAGCTTTAATAGATTTACCAACTCTTTCATGATATGAACATGATACATGATCGCCTATTGAATATGATTTAAAAATATTTTCAGTAAGATTATCGACTAAACCACAGATTGTTGTAATGCAACCAGGTAAATCCCCATCTCTATATCTTTTTAAGGCTTTCGTTATGTTTTCCTGAAATGTCATCGGTAATTCTTTCAGATCGATAGCGATACTTAATTCTAAAGGTAAGGGAGTACTCCCTTGTAATTGCCAACCAATATTTCTTAATAAACTATCAATTGCTTCATGTAGGTCACTATTTTTATTTAGGATCTCTTCAAGTAGATTTAATATAAATATCTGTTTTTGTTCTAACTGCGTTTCTGAATACATCTTATCTATTCCATCCATGAGCTGGCTTTTGGTACTACCGATTGAGTCATTTCTCTGCTGTAGATGGGATAACTCATGAATTGGTAATCCGGAAACGCCAATAAGGTCTTTAATGTTTCCAAAACTAAAATTTTCTTTTATTAATCCTCTAATAACATCCCAAATTCTTACATCAAACTTCATTTATACCCCCCTTCTTAATCAGCGCTATTTCATATAACGTCTCTTGGTTAAACGACGTTTGCTGGAGCGTACTCGCGGAAGCAAATGTGCCGCAGGCTGGAGCGACAACCAGGAGCGGAGCGTTTAGCCAATTTTAGGTGCCGTTTTACTTCTTTATACTCTCATAAACTTACTTCATTCAAAGAAGGCTTTTCTTCAAGTCTATTTACAAATTTATCAATATCAGCAATTCTTACTTCTAATCCATTTTGATTTTTTATAAATCTAAAATAACGTTCCGTATCAATGAATGATTTTGGAGATATAAATATTGAGTATGTACTAATTCCTTTATTAATGAAATCTTCAAGATGTCTATGTACTGAAAATGATTCTCTAATAAATTGTTGTGTTCCTGTCAATAATGTAACTTCTAATAAAATGGTATTGGATTTCTCATTGCACTCAATATCTGGCAAGCCACCTGAGGCAAAACTCATAGGCAAGCCTTCATCGTCTGATATATAATTGGGTTTTACTATCACTGTTGGCAACTTCTTCAGTATAGCTAATGAAGTTAAAAATTCTAATCTTAAAGGTTGCTCTATAATTTTTAAGATACTATCTGATGATGATTTCTTTGAAGCCAAATTAAGTAACTCGGTTTTTATTGTCTCCCATTCATAATGATTAACCCACTTCTGCAATTCAGTATTTGACGATCTTATCGGTGTTTTATAGATCGTGAATGCTGATATGAGATGCTTATCAACAGTTCCGATATATTTAAAATATTTTTTTTCATCGGTAAATACAGGATATGATGTGTAATTTTTCAAAATAAAGTTAACAGCATTTAATTCTTTTTTGTTAACATCAATAAAGCGCCCATTCCCGCGTAATGAGATTAAACCAGTAAGCCTCATCTTTCGAATAAACTCATCCGGATAATCTACCAAGATTGATTTATCATCTCTTTTTGTTTCACTCAATAAATCATAACATAAATTTAAAATGGTTTCGTTGCTCGGTGCATAGCTATATTTTTTTCTAAGTTTCTTTATAGTTGCATACAGTTCGTTCGCGTCATCGTTTTTCCAACAAAGCAATAATGGAATTTCTAACCTTGAAATACCTGCATTATTAAATTCTGAATCTTTATTAAGCCATTCAATTGTTTGCAAAAGTAATATCAATGGTACATTTTTGTTTAATACTCGACGGAATGGATTATTTCTTTGATATTTAGCGAAAGCATTTGCAAAAACAAGAATTTCATTTTCGGGTTTTTCTTTATCTAAGAGCATTTTTCCACTCTCAGAAAATTGCATTTTTTCATTTGGCCAATACCATACAAACCCTAATTCTTTCCCGATTTTAAACCATGTATCAAATCGCGATGGCCACCCATTATCAAATCCGGCTTCTTTATGACTTTGCGGATTTTTGGAAAAAACATATTTGGCATCTTGGTCGCTTAAATCGATTTCATTTTTCCAAAGGTTTTTAACACTTTGCGATGCTTTAGTTGGTCTATATAACCCTTTTTGAATAAGTGTTACTGCAACTTTATTTATTAGTTCATTGTCTAATATTTCCCCATCATAATTTATTAAAATTGATAGAAAGTCCTTTAAACGTTCAGGATTTCTCATCGTTGTGGTAAAAAGTAATGGTTTATATTCAGATTGTCGCATATTTTCTCTCTTAATAATTTGTAATTAAAACTTCCTTTATTTCCTTTTTCCCATTATGATGATAACTAATGTAGTTGCTTTCAATTTTATGAGCACAATATTTTTTCATCCACTCAATCAGAATGTCATTTTTTGATCCATTGTAATGTGTAACATTTGATAATGCAAATTTTACTTTCTTCTTATTTAATTTATCAATAAATTTTAATAGTAATATTTCAGATTTTTCATTCCATATTTTATTGTACTCACTACCAGTTATTAAATAGGGGGGATCAAAGTATACAAAATCGTTATTCTTTATTTCTTTATTAGCAAAAAACATCTCAAAATCATTAGCTGTAATTTTTATATTTTTCCCTCGAACAAATTCAAAGTAATTATTCAATGCGGTTGCGACATTATTATTAAAATCTACATTGCCTACTGGAAGATTAAAGCGTCCACCACCATTAAATCGCAACATTCGATTAAAACCATAAATCAATAAGATGTATAAAATTAATGGGTCATTATTTTTGTTATTATTAACACAATCTCTTAATTTTTCATACCCTTCTTTATTAAACCTGGCAAAATAAGTTTTTTTCCACTCTTGTTTCAATGATTGAGGTATAATATCTTCCTCAAATGATCGAGACAAATTGTACTCGTAAATAATTTTCTTCACATTACAAAAAAAACTATCTGGATTTTTTGAACTCTTGATTAATAACTTATGAATTCCAATAAGATGCTTATTTATATCATTTAGGAAATACTCATTTGCAACAACATTTAAAAATACAGTACCACCTCCACAAAATGGCTCGTAGAAACAGTTAATTTCTTTGGGAAAAAGAGGTAATATTTGTTTCATCAACTTGTATTTATCACCCACATAGAATAGTGGAGATCTGTTAATTTTATTCATTGCTCTGCATCACCATTGTAACAAAGAGATATTCTTTATGATTATTGAAATCTGTATTACCTGCATTAAAATGTCTATAATTTTTTTCAAAAACTTTTGTTTCGCCCTTCTTTTTTAATATATCTTCAATTTGTTGAAGAGTGATTTTATTTCTCGATGAATTGCTTTTTGACTCATACGTGTTATTATATGAGACTACCAGGTATTTAGCATTTATATCTCGTATTAATTCAGCAAATTTATCTTTTGCATTATTACGGCAATAGTCACTCATATTTTCAGGATCTGGTTTCAATGCAATTCCATGAAGTTTTGGCTTGTCCCATTTTGTTAGCGTTTCTAATACATGGTAAAAACGACTATATTGCCTTGAGCTATATGGAGGATCAATATATACAATATCAGATTTAATTTTTTTGACTAAGGAATTCGTATCTTCTTGAAAAATACAGATTTCTTTTGCCTCAATAGTATCAATGGGCTTCATGAAAAAAATATCGGTTATATGTTCCTTTTTAAAATATGCGTCATAATGACCAACAGTATTGGCAATTTTATCAGCTGTATAAATCAAAGAAGTTAGTAATATGTAATACTCACGTTTCGTTAGTTTGACTTTATTTTCTTCTATATTACCCCTAATAAAACCTATTTTTTTTGCCGAATTTTTACTAAAAAATTTACCACCAAAATTTTCTGAAAAGTAATTATCTTCTAAATCTTCGCTACATATATTATTATAAGTTTTTATAATATTATCAATTTTTTCTTTATCCCAATTTCCTCCACCGAAAAATGCACGATAAATTACATTATTGGAATACAGAAAATCATTCATTATTATTTTTTTATAATGTCTTGCTGCAACTGCGGATATTACACCTGTCCCTGCAAAAATATCTGCGAATGTTTCGCCTTTACATTCTTTTTGGATTATCGAAAAAATCCAATCAATTAATTTGTATTTGTTTCCAATATAACGCCGATTGTGTAATTGTATGTGGTTATCTTTGATTTGTGGAATATAAAAATAATTTTCTTGAATCTTTTCTGCTTTTATTTCATAAGTTGGTCTTTCGGTTTCAAGCAAATCAAAAAGGGTTAATTGTTCGCCACTAGCTAAATAATTAAATTCGATGATGCTTTTGCTTAATTTTTCTGAAAAACTATAATAACCCTTTGTTGATGTAATTATAAAATCAAGAACCGCTATATCCATTATATTTCCAGCTTGTGTTATTTTTTCAACAATTTGCTTATCTTTTTCACTGGGTAAAAAATCACCGGTTGGATGGTTGTGAACTAAAATCACAGATGCGGCATTCAACTCCGTTGCTGGTTGAAATATTTCACGAGGATGTAAAAATGTTTTATCTAATAAACCGATACTGACTATTTCTTTTTTTAGTAATGCATTTTTGGCGTTTAAATAAAGACAAACTAGATGTTCCTTTTTCTTATTTTTTAACTCCTGTGTAAGTGTAATGACATCTTGCACATTTTTAATGATAATTTCATTTGCATCTTGTTCATCAAAAAATCTTTTGACTAATGAAATTGCAGCTGCTATTTGTAATGCTTTTGCTTCTCCAATTCCTGAAATTTCTTTTAGATTTTCTACTGTAATATTTAAAAAGTTCTTCCCAAATTTCTGAATAATTTGTCGAGAAAGGGCTTGAACATTTTTTCCTTTTATCCCACTTCCTAGTAGAATTGCCAATAAATCGCTTTTAGAGAGTGCGTTAGGCCCCTTTTTAAGAAAACGCTCTCTTGGTCTATCTATTTTCGGTATGTCTTTAATTTTTGGCATTTAATTTTCCCTTATTCTTGTGCTTTTAAAATGGCATCTAACGTAAAATAACCGAACTACTTCGTTTATGCTTCCAAATCGGCATGTTTTGCGTAGTACTTCGTTTATGCACGACTCCAAGTGAAGCCTCAAGTTGTAACTTTTTACTATTTTTATCTGCCCCTAAAATCCAAAGAGCTTTTAATGTCCGATATCCTGCTGGCGAAAAATTAACCACTATTTTTCCTCAAAGTATATCTTTATAGATTCTTATACTTATCATAAACTTATTTTATTAATTCTGCAAATAATAATGTGCGTTGTCCAGGAAATACTATACAATTTTTAAATTATGAATATTCTCAGTATATCAAAAAGGTAATATCTCCGATCTGAGTTCGTGTAATACCAGCCAATTTGTCCGGCCATCATATAGGATCTAGAGGCCCTAAAAAAG
>Ga0315293_10004476_pt1 | contig 13256 bp, 11 predicted proteins | sample YL17G13_20_MG_FD_203071 | JGI IMG/M metagenome (GOLD analysis project Ga0315293, IMG submission 203071) | Sediment microbial communities from Yellowstone Lake, YNP, Wyoming, USA - YL17G13_20 | ecosystem: Environmental > Aquatic > Freshwater > Lake > Sediment | place: USA: Wyoming | collected... | reverse complement strand
CGTTATAACCTGCACGGCGGTGATCGTGGGGCTCCCGGAGGTATCGGGCAGTCCGTACAGATCCAGGTGCCCGGCCGTGGAGGAACGGACGTAGTCGGTATTGTTGGGCGAGGGGTTATTCGCCGCCCCCTCATCGACGCAGGCGTAGTTGCTGCCCGTGCTCGGAGTCCATTGAACGGAACTATCGGAGGTCGGCATATAGGGCTTGACGCGGTGGTCCCCGAGATACGCCCCTGAGGTGCCGTAATCAATGAAGATGACGTCGTCCCATTGCCCATTGTTGAGGAGGACGCGGTCGGCATAGGCATTGGCGGTGGCGATGGTGTTCTGAGACGTCAGGGTCAGTATCGCGACATTGTCGCAGCGAATCTCCACCTCTCCCGTGCTTCCATGGAACTTGACGCGCCACTCCATGAAGTGCCATGCCGTGACGTCGGGAATGACGGTGGCTGTTCCCAGGAGATTCCCCGTCCCCGTCCCCCGGTAGGCCCGCCAAATCCCCGTGGTATTGTTGACCCGGAAATGCACCTGGCAATTCTCGGCGGTGTCGTAAAAGGCGATGGTGGCGATGGTCGACATGCCATTCCCGGTGAACCACCGATAACCTCCCTGGAGCAGCAGATGGCTCCAGGTGGTGCCCGCCCCGTCCGAGAGCCCACACCTCGAATCAATCCAGATGCCGTGGTCCGTCACGAAGCCGGCACCATAGCCGCCGTATCGGCCGTAGCTGGTGCTGACGTACTGGTATCCCTCGGCGGTGGCCAACCCCAGGGCATAACGCTCCGTCATCGAGCTATTGCCGGCTTGGAGCGTATCGAATCCTTCCATCCACAAGATGCCCGTTGCCATGGCCTGAGGGCCTCCTTATCGCTGTCCGTCGTACCGACGTGAGAGTTGGTCGATGCGTCGCCCATCGCCGCCGCGATGGGCGTACTCCGGGGGTCTCGCCCAGCCATGCACCCGTCCCGCCCGCGAGACACCAGAGCAGGTGATGTGCCCCACCCGATCCGCAATCTGTTGCGCGTTCAGGAGGGTCGTTGTCCAGAGGACTTTCATCATGTGCGTGCGCTGGCCCCGCCGCCGGCTGCGGAGGGCCTTGCCTTCCCGTTCGGCGTGGACCAAGTCGGCGGGCCGTGGAGACCGACGGGGGACATACGCCGCCCCCCCGTCGATCCAGTAGTGAGCCACGGTGATCCCCCGCAGGATGGCATCGTCCTGTAGAGCGGAATACGCCCGATCAAGCTCCTCGGGAGTGGTCACGACACCGCACCGTGCCGACGCCTACGCGAAGGTGACGGACAGGTTGGCGGTCGTGAACTTGGCCGTGTCCCCGTCGTTGACGGCCTTCGAGGCGGTCACCGTCTTGATGATGGACAGGGCGTTGCCGGCGCCGTAGGTGCCGGAGTCGTGGATGCAGAAGTGGGAGACGGTGCCCCAGTTGCCGCCATTGGCGGCCGGGAAGGTGCAGTCGGACGAGTTGCTGATGACCCCGTTGCTGGGGGCGCCGAACGTCACGGCGGTCCGGGCATAGGAGTTGGAGTTGGGGACCTCCGTGCCGGTGCCCGCCTCGGCATCCGTGACGGCGGTGTACAGGGCCACATAGACCGTGGCGGAGGAGGTGTACGCGGTGTTCCGGAACGTGGCGTTGATCAGAGCGTTTTCGAGGTAGTTACTCATGTCGGACATGGGATGGATCCTTTCAAGGGGAGCGTGAAAATCGACGAGCCGAGGACGCTCGCTAGGGAGTCACTTGCCAGCAAAACCAGTACCCTCCCGGCTGTCACGGAAGTGGTCAGTCTCCCCTGGGTCACTTGGAACTGGACTTCACGTTCCACGGTTTCGGCTTGGGGCAAGCCGTACACGTCACTTTCCCGGACGGCGACCAATACTTCGAGGGCCGGGCCACCTGTTATAGTCCCGTGATGGTGAGACGTCCGTTCTGGTACAGGAAGGAGAGGGCCATGGCGTCGACGAGGGCGATCTGTGCGGGCGAGGGATCGCGCTGTACCGGAGGCCAGGTGAGGTATTGTCCCGCACAATAGGGCAGGCTCCGCTGATTGGTGAAGGGCACCACCTGACCATCCCCGAACAGCACAAACCCGCAGAACTGCTGTGTGCCCCCGAACAGGAGGTCCACCGTCTGCGGCTTCACGGAGAAGCCTGTCACCGTGAGCGCCAGCGTATCTACGCCGGGCGGATTCACCACAGGTGGCGGCAGTTCCTTCCACGTCCACGCCTTGCAGACCTTCACCGAATTGGTCCAGCCCGCCTTCTTCGTGAAGACGCAGAAGGTGCCGGCAAGAACCGTCCCGGCGGCAGGTCGCGTGACCCAGAACGAGTCCCGCACCACGGTGCCCTTGAGCCGGTGGGTGGCGCCGGTACTGAGCGACGTGATCGCCGAATCGGGCGCCCCGCCCGCCGTCCAGGTGCCCCGAATGATCAAGGTGGTCCCCTGTGCCCGCACAGTCACAACAGGTGTTGAGGGCGGGACCAACGCAGCAAAGAATAGGACAATCCAGAGACCTCTCATACGATACCCTCCTTTTGCCCCGACTCGGGGCGGATAGTGTGACCAGAGAGATGCCAGGACAGGGCCACTCCGGCACATCGGCCAGCGTCTTGCTCCTGCTCCGGCCCCCACGGGGCCTGGTAGAAACTCAGGGCGGCCCGCAGCCGGACCAGTTCCGCCGCGATCTCCGGTGTCATGGCTTCTTCTCGCGTGCCCAGATCCCGATCCGGGTCTCGATCCGAGCGAGCGCGTCCTGATTCTCCATGGTCAGTGCCGTCAACTTCTCCATGTTCGCGGTACTGACCTGCTGCCGCTCGTCAATCATATGGAGTTGATTGTGCAGGTCTTGGACGGGGACGGACCCCTCCTGCCGAATCTCCTCCACCCGCGCCCCGATGCGGCTGATGTCCGACACCATCTTGCCGTAGAGAACCCCCAGGCTGACCGCCGTGACCACGATGGACACGAAGGAGCCCACGACCCATTTGCGGAGGGCACGCTCGCTCTCCAGCAAGTCGCGGATTGAGGCCACCTCGATGTCGTCCCCCTGGACGTTCTTTACGGTGCGCGTCATAGGGCTATGTCTCGTTGACCGTGAGGTCGTAGAAGGCGATGACGGGGGTGGTCCCCGCGTCGATGAGGCGAGGGGTCTCTAGGGGGAAGACGTAGCGCAGGTCTCCGGAGAGGAGCCCGGTGTAGATGCCGAGATGGGTCACGGTAATGGGTCCCCCTCCCGTACAGGTCGGGAAGGTCAGGTCTCCTGCACTGGACCATCCTCCCGTATCCCAGTACCAGACATATTGGATCAACTGGCGGGTGTAGCTGGTGTAGGTGGTCTCGGTCACCTGGCCGAATTCCTGACTGATGACTGACGTGAGGAGGGCCGCCCACGGATACCAGACCGGGATCGTCCCGCCATCCATCGTCTGCAAAATTGTGTCCTGCCATAGATCTGTCTTGACGCCCATGGCTACCACTCCCCCAGGCGAATGTCATAAATCTGGAAGACGGGGGTTACCCCACTATCCACGACCCGGGGAGCCTCCATCGGAATGACGTAGCGCAACTCACCCGCTGTGCTCGCGGTGAAGATGCCGAGATGGGTAATCGTCTGGGGGCCGCCCCCGGTGCAGGTCGGGAAGGAGACAGGGGCGATGTTGTTGACCACGCCAGAGATGGGGCCAGCGAGTCCCGCCATCTGCGTGCGGGCATACGAGGTATAGGTCGTTTCAACAACCGTTCCCACTTGCCACGACTGGTCGACCGCCGCCGTCAGGAGGGCGATCCACGGGGTCCACGCGGCCACGGGGGTGTTGCCCCCGGTCCCATAGGCCATCGTCTTGTTGACCCGGTTCGCCCACGCAAAGGTCTTCGCTGCCATGGTCCCCCCTACAAGGTGTTGAGCACACCTAGCTCGTCATAACGAGCGATAAGCGCACCACAGGGACTGTCAAAAAAGCCATATGATCCGGTTCTCCCCAAAGGTCCTCTCGAAGAGGACCTCGACAAACCCCTCCGTGGTCCGCGCATCCCCCGCCGCCGCCGTCCCCACGACTTCGACAAACGACTCCGTGGTCCGGGCGGACCCCTCTCTGGTCCCCGAGACATCCACGGCGACCCAGGTAATCTGGGCCTTCTCGGTCGTTGCCCCACCACTCAGAGTCGCCGTGCCCAGCACCGACCCCTGGAGGAGATGGGTCGACTCCAACAGGTGCCCCCGGACGGTCGCCGTGCCCCCCACCGCACCCTGTACCAGGTGGGTCGACTGGAACAGAGCCCCTGAGGCCGTGGCAACTCCACCGACCTGCCCATTCAACAGCCGGGTCCCCGTGACCGTCAAGGTGCCCGCGGCGGTGGCGGAGCCCTGAACCTGTGCTTCCGTGATAACCCACAGGAGCAATTCCGCTACTTCAACGGCAACGTGGGCGACCAGCGCGGAGGTCGTGCCTCTCTGCGCCACCTCCACCGCCACATGGGCGATCAGGGCGGAGGTCGTGCCTTGCTCCGCGACCTCCACCGCCACATGGGAGACCTGGACGCGGGTGGGGCTCCGTGTGAGGTCGCCGCTGACGGTCGCGGCCCCTCGCGCTGCCCCACCCAACAGGTGCTCTGCCATTTACACCGTCAGTTCGATACCCACTTCGAGGGCATCCAAGGCGGACTGGTCCCACGCCCCCCCGGCAGGCTTGGTCTCAAAGACCGAGTGGAAGTCCGTCTTGTAGCCGTCGAGCGGCAGGTACAGCGTCCGGCCGTTCGTCTCGGACCCACTCTTGATGAACAGCCGCACCGCCCGCGTGCCATTGGCCGTCTTTGTCCCCCGAATCGTGGCCGCCACCGCATGGATCGTCCCGCTGACGGTGACGTTCTCCAGGGCGTAGTAGTCCTTCTGGTTCAGGGTGTTGGATTCGACGTAGGTGGTATTGTCGTCCGGGTCCACGTCGTCTACACATTTCCAGTTCGGGGTATCGCCGACCGGAGCCCAGGCGGTCGAGGTCCCCGTGCCCGTGATGTGCATCCGGTACACCCCACAATCCCCGTACGGCGTCATCCCGGTCCGGATGTAGAGATCGTCGATGTACGGTCGATGATCGACGGTCGCCGACCCAGTGTTTCCGAGGTGCCAATTCCCATACCCACCAGACACCACCCTGACGATAGGGCCATTGTACGAGGGGTCGGAGTTCATGGTGGGGTAGTCCGTGTCGATGATGATTTCCCCGTTCAGCCAGAGAGAGCAGTGGGACGCGGTTGGATATGACGGGCAGTATCCAGCAAACTCGATGTAGTTCCATGCCCCATACGCGATCTTCGTCCCGACCCCACTCGACGCGACTTCGGTATTGGCGTCGCCGTAGATATGAAAGGAGCCATCATTCGCGATGAGGATACAGTTGGCGAGGTTCGCACCAGCCGCGTTGATATATTGGAATATTTTGGCGCTCCCCAGTACGCCACTGTTGCTGGGCGGAATCCAGACCGCCATCCCACAGGTGACACTACTGCTAGATCCACTGAGGAGACCAGTATCCCACCCCGGCCACCCAAACGTGGCGCCCTCCAGTCCCCTTGCCCCGGTGCGGGGCTTCGTCGTGGTCGAGGCCCATATAGAATAGGACGAAAAGACACGACTCCAATCGTCCTCCTCGAATCCGGCGATAAACAGTACGGCCATAGGTCCCCCTAAGTGTTGGTGTTGCGGTTATAGTCGACGACGAGGGTCCATCCCCGACAGGCAGAGATCTGGGTCGCGACGAAGTACAGGACGTCCCCCGCCTTGAAGTTGCGATCCCAGTTCAGGAGGGCCGTTCCCTCATTCTTGGTCGCCCCCGTCAATTTGGGTGCTTCGTTGCCCGTGATCGTGTCGGCGACGGTCGGCGGGAAGTTACCATAGGTATCGCTCCAAATGTCCATCGTCACGCGGGGGCTGGGGTCGTAGGGCGCCAGCATCGTCCACCGGACCCACGATCCATCAAAGGGCATACGGATCGCCGCCTGCACGCCCTCGTTGATGTTCAACGAGCCCGTCCCCACCTCGATGGCGATGGCCTGCCGGACCCCGGGGCCAAACTCCACCAGTCGGGTCGTCGTGACCAGGATGGGGTCCGCGTTGTACCAGAGGACGCTCCACTCAATGGCCGACGTCTGCAACGCCACCTTGTTGACCGTGGCGCTGTAGGGGACCGTCCCGTCCCGCGCCCAGGGGGACCACGTCAGGTCTCCCTCCCGGGTCCGGAACTCAACCCGGACGACACGGCTATGGGGGTCCGTGATCACCACTTCCACGGTCCCGGTCGTCTCGGTTTCCGTGATGATCTGCTCGATGATGGGCAGGATGACCGCTGGGTTCGACCCGGGCGTGCCGGCGACGGCGGTGGCGGCCACCGGCCCCAGCCAGTCGGACGAGGAGTAGATGCCGGAGGGATCGACGTGCTGGATCCAGTAGTACTTCGTCGTCCCGACCAGGATGGGATCGTCGTAGTAGAGGACGCCAGCGGCGATTTGGAAATAAACCGGATTCACCAGCCCCGCGACGTCGTCGGTACGGCGCATCAGGATCGGCAGAGTCGGATCGGCCGGGTAGATGGCCATCCGGACCGCCGAGGGGATCACCTGGACCATGCCCGCCGGCCGAGGGGCCTTCAGGGTGGGGACCGGCAGCCGCCCCCCGCCCCCCACGACGACGGGCACCATGGCGACCTGGTCGGCGTAGACGTCCTCGACGGCGTCTATCGTGATGGTGCCGGTCTCCAGTCTGCCGTAGTCCACCGAGAGAATCCGCAGAACGGACCCATACATCCCGTGATCCGGACTCTGGAGACGGAGCACGGAACCGGGCACCAGGCTATAACCGGTGTGATCCATCTCGAACGAGACCCGAGCGAGCGGCCGGCTCACCGACCGCAGCAGGCGATCGGCAATACGCTGGGCGTTCACGTCATTGGTAACGTAGGGGAGATCGTAGGACTCGGTGCGGACCTCCCCCATGAGTTGGGCGGTCGCCAGATTCTGGATAGTCTGCGTCTGGTCGACGTAGCCAAAGTAGGAAGGAGCCGACCAGTAGGTGGCCGTGGCCGGCTCCCCCTCCTGGAAGGCGCCGCCCGCCATGAAGACGACGATCCCGGTGTCCCGGTTGATGGTGTAGTCAACGTTCTCGACCAACAGGGTCGCTCCTTGATGGATCAGGGGCTTCCAGGCGTTCCAGTTGGCTCTCACGTCCCCGACGAGGGTGCCGCCGAGGTTGCGCCCCAGAACTTGATACGGCTGCGCGAAGGAGGCCGTGGGGTTGGTGGCGAAGAGTTCGTCCTCCGTCTTGTGCCACGTCAGACCATCCATGCGCTGATAAGTGACCTTGACTTCGCTGATGAGTTCGGCCAAGCCGGGACGGACGACGACGATGTTCCGCGCATTGGACGGGGTCAGGATCGGGACCGCCGAGGTGGAGTAATTCTTCCGAAAGAGCGTCAGGGTCAGCTTGCCGGTCAGGGGCGCCTGATAGACGATCCCATCAATGTGCCAGGCGATGTCGTCCAGGTAGTCGGACGCCGCCCGGGCCTCGGAGACGACGACCGAAAGCCCGAAGTCCTCGTCGGCGAGGATCAGGGCGGCCGCGTCGAAGCTGGTCTTGTCGACCAACGCCGGATCGAACCCGCAGCCATAGGCGGAGGCGGAGGTGAGGAGGTCGTACATGATGTCCGCCGGGTTCATGTCGCCCCCGATGAACCCATGCTCGCCCTTACACCCGACGAGGACTTGCAGCACGTCGACGTTGGGATCGCTCCCCCAATAGAACCCTCCGCAGGCAGGCGCCCAGAGGTCGGCGGGTGGAGGATTCCACACCAGGCCGGGCAGGGCGACTCCTCCGGCATAACTAGCGAACTGGGGCCAGCCGGTCGGTGACTGCAAGTGCCCGAAGTTCACATAAGCCACGCCCGGGATGGCACTGGCGACTTGGACCCCTGGTCCGGTGCCGGCGAACTGAGCGGCCTCCAGGTTCAGTTCGCAGATCGCGTCGGCCATGAGTCCCCAATGGAAGTGCGTGATCCCAGCGAGGCCCCCCTTGCTGTTCGGGTCGGAGGCTTCTCCGAACATCTTGCCCGCCCAGATCATGAACTCGGCGCGACTCTGGTTCGTGGGTCGGTCAATCGGCAGGCGACGAGCCCCTGTCCATTCTGGCACGCCGACGTTTTGCCCCCAGGTAATCGGCGGCCAGTACCCTTCGCCGGCCCAGAGCATGGGCGGGGCGGCCCGGAGAGAGCAGTCCCGGACGATATAGTCGTAGAGCCGATCGACGGGGCCGTGACACACCATTCCCTGCATCTTGGCGTGGTACTCGTAGGTGCCATCCTGGAGATCCCGGACATTCCGGTCCCCGACCCAGACGATCAGGGGACTCAGGTAGGCCGACCCATAGACCTTCGGAATCTGGGCGCCATCGGGAGACTGAATATCCTGCCAGGGGGCGGGGTCGGCCTTGCTGGCTTTCTTGGCCTTCGCTCGTTGGATCAGACCGATCACGATCTGAGCGAGCGAGAACACCAGCATGGCGATGGCGAAAGGACCCATTAGATCGTCCCCGAGCGAAGGCCGCGCCCACCGAATGGGTTCGTCGTGGGGACGGAGGGGTGTCCCCCGAAGTGTGACCCATTGGCAAAACGGTTCTGGCAGCTTGTCATGGTCCGATCACATCCGGCAGAGAGGGTGACGAAGTCGCCGACGGCGATGCCCAGGTTGCCCTGGAGCAGGTAGAGGGTATCCCCACCCTGCTCCTCGATATACCCGCGCAGCACCCCTCGGGAGCGAATCAACCCGCCGACGTAGTAGCGGCTGTCCGCCCCGACATGAGCGGACAATCCGAGGACGGTCACCCGCTTCCCCGTGACGGCCGTGACGGTGGATACCCACTGGAACCCCGACTCGACGACCTGACAGTAGGAGTCGTAGAGCAGGTAGGGGCAGGTGCGGGAGATTTGGAGACGAGGAACGGTCCGACCCAGTCTCCCCTGGGCGCTGAGAAAGTCGACCTTCAGTTCCGTCTCGGACAGGGTGATGGAGGCGCTCTCCCCGATGAAAAGGACAACGTATTCGTTGCTCGGGTCGCTCCGGTGGCGTGCCCGCAGGGTGAGGGTCATGGGGCTGGTGGACCCATACCGACCCATCAGCAGACTGGCGAACACATGACTCGGAGCGAACTGGAGGGACAAGGTCCCGCTCTCGGAGGCGTTGTCTGTTTGGCGCAGAGCGTCCCGCAGCATGACGGAGGGCTCGTAGGTGTGCCCCCCGTAGCTGATGGCGACGTCACTGGACGTGTAGTAATAGCTGACGCCCTCGAAGCTGAACTCGAAGAGTTCCTGGGGGGTGCCGGCATAGCGGCTGCGTTCGGACGACTGGTAGCTCATACGCCTCTCTGACTAGATAGCGAGGTCCGCATACCCGGCGGAATCGCCGTTCCCGATCGCGATCCATGAGCCGCCCCCGACGCCCGTGAACAGGTCCGCGTATCCGGTGGAGTCTCCGTACCCGGTCGCGATCCAGTCTCCCGTGCTCGGTGGTGGCGGCGGGGGCGGCGGGGGCGGCGGCTCCCCAACACCATCGTCCGGCGCCCACGCGGCCCCATAATTCCGAGAGTCGGCAATCTCGATGAAGGGGAACTCGACCTGCGCCCGTCCGGGCAAAAACCACCGCATCGTGACGGCATCGCCATCCAAGCGGGCGTAGCGAGCGAAACAGACCAGCCCGGCGCTGGTGGTCAGCGTCACCCCGGCGGTGGTCGCGAGAGTGAGGACCTCCGTCCCCCCACTCGGCGCCGACCCCAGAATCTGTCGGACTTGCACCGTCCCTGGGGACGGAATCAGCGCGACCCACCTCTTCCGTGGGATGTCGAAGTAGGACGCCAAGTAGCCGCACTCCGCCACGCTGAGGGTGGTGTCAGCGGGAGCGACGGCCGCGACCAGGGTGAAGTCCTCCGCATAGGACGGGACGTAGGAGGGGTTGAGAGAGCCGACCCGCAAGTTGTACCAGTCCCAGGCGCTCCGCACGGCCAGATTGGTCTCCAGCAAGGTGCTGTAGGTGAAGCTATATCGGCGGCCGAGTTCTTTGGCCTGATGGACGAACCCGGAGGTGGACGTCTCAAAGACGGTCACGTTCCGGTGCGAGGCGTCCTGCCGGCCGAGTCCATCCGGGAGGACTCCGACCGTCATGGCGGTGGCGGGGGCGTCTGCCACCCCGGCCTCCGTTGTGGTCCCCACGCGCATCCGGAAGGTGAGCCGCGTCCGAATCGTGTTGAAGGACCGCTCCATCGTATAGTCATCCACTAGTGCCCCCACTCGGCACGGCCACACCGCATCCCCCGCGCCCCAGGTCGCCCCCCAGGGGGCAGTGACGGTGATACTGGTGTCCGTGAGGCTGGCGATGGTTCGCACGTCAAAGAGCGTCACACTATGCCAGACCATGACCGGGCCGCCGACGACAAAATCTCGGGCGATGGTATCACAGGCCATGGTCACGGATCCCGGAGTGATCGGGGATGTCAACGGCGTGTAGTGGGGCCAGAAGGGCACGGTCCAGTCGACGTCCGCATCGCTGAAGAGGAGGGACTCCAGTAGCTGGGTCTCGGTCCGTTCCAGCGCCGTGACCGTGAAGGACCATCGGCGGCTCGCGATGGACCGGAGGCCCCTCCGCTGTTCGTAGCCGTCATTCCCCTCGAAGATGGACGTGGTGTAGGCCCGTTCCTCGTCAAAGCCGAACGGCCAGTCACAGGGGAAGGAAAAGACGTGGGGGAAGGGGTCGATCGGCTGGACCAGCTTCCCCCACAGGACCTCGACGAACCCCTCCGTGATCCGCGCCTCCGCCGGCGGATAGGTGAACAGTACCTCTGCCAGTGACTGGGTGACGCGAGAGATGCTGGCGCTGGGATCCTCGTTGGCGAGGACCTCGACCGTGCCATGCGTGAAGCGGGCATCGGCCGTCACCTTCCCAACGACAGAAAGCCCGACCTGCGTGATCCGTCCCGCCGTCCCCCACCACGGGACGCCGGCGACTGTCGCCGTACCGAGGAGGGCGCCGGTGAAAGTCTGGATCGCCATCAGTCGAGAATCTGGCGGGCGTTCTTGCGCCGCACGTTGAGGACGCGGAGAACAGACGCCTGTCCTTCCCGGGACTGGATAGCCCGAGCGATCAGCCCCTCCTCCAACCCGACCGTGATCCCGAATTGACCGCCCCGTGGCCCGGCGGCCTCATTCGTCACCAGTCCCCCGGAGGCAAAGGCGAAGCGGGGACGCCGGATCTCCGGGTTAATCATCCCATTCAGGGCGTCGAAATACCCGACGCCCATGGCGCGGACCGTCGACGCCTTAATGACATATTCCCCATGGGAGAGGCGGGCCGGGATGCTGTCTGACGTCCCGGTGCCCGGACCTTGGATGAACCCCCCGCCGGCAAAGCTGACGCTCCAGGCCACCTGCTTCGCCGCGTCGGCGACGTCCTTAATCACACTCGTTGCGGTGGCGGCGGCCAGGGCCGCTGCCGCTTTGATCAGGTCCGCCGCGACCTTCTGCCACATAACCCCCACAAGCTCCAGGGCGCCGGCTGACCCGACGAGGCTGGTGGATGCGCTGGAGAGTTCTTTCCCTGCCACGATCAGGGCGGGGGCCTCCAGCCCCGCCGTGACATTGTTAAGATTGGCGTTGGCGACCTTGTCGATGAAGGTCTCCACCCTCTTTCCTGGCCCCTTGAGCTTCTGGACCAGGTTCAGGACCTGTTGGGTTGTCTCCTGGCTAATGAGCTTGGCCGCCGCATCCCGCACCACGGTGAAGAAGCCCAGGGCGAGGCTTTCGAGTGCCTGCTGGAGGGTCTGGATCTCGATACCCAACTGCTTCAGGGTGTCGCCGATCCCCTGCTGCAACCCCTCGATGGCCGCCTGACGCAGGTCCTTCAACTCGATCGCCAGGTTGTTCGAGAGTTGGACGCTCTCGGCAATCCGTCTGTTCAGGATCTCCCACTCGTCGTTGAGCGGACTGGTCGGGTCCGCCGCCCCCACCATCTCATAGGCTTTCCGAATGTCCTCCAGCAAAAGGAGTTCTTGGCTGTAGGCGTCGGCAATCCTCCGTCGCGCCGACAACTCCACCAACGCGCCCGACACCTGGAGTTGGGTGATCTCCTCGATGCGTGCCCGGGTGGCGGTGGTGACCTTGGCGAACTCGGCCTCAATGAGGGGTCCAACGTCTTTGGCGACGAGTCCCCGGATGACCCCGTCGAACCCAGCCTGTCCCACCTCCCGTCCGAGTTGCCGAAGGGTGATGATCTCTGCCCGGTAGCGCGTTTCCGCCATCGCGAACAACCGACCAATCTGCTGGTCGAGAGGAAGGCTCTTGGCCTGGATGTCGGTCAGGGCGGCCCAGGCATCCTGCAACCGGAAGTTCTCCTCCTGCATCTTGGACCGCAGGTGGGCGCCGGCCCGGACGAACTCGTCCTCGACCCCACCGATGGACTTGTCGATGGCGGCCGTGAGCTTGGGGATGTCCTTCTTCAACTCGGGGGCCAGATTGAAGGCGGCCAGTTCGGGGCTGTCCTGTAACTGTTTCCAGCGGGCCGCGATCTGATCCCGTTTCTGCTTGAGGATCTCCACCTGGTCGATGAAGTAGGCGCCCAGGGCCTTATTGCCCGCCTTGTACTTGTCGTCCTCCATGGACAGTTTATCGTCCCACAGGGCCGCCATCTCCCGGGTATCCTCCAGCGTCTGCTGCTGGGCGACCTGGAACGCGGACCGGATCGCGTCCACGTCGACGGGCGGGGCCTTGGGGCGCTCCCGCGAGAGGGATTCCGTGAGGGACTCCCGGGCCGTCATCCAGGCCATCTGCGCTGCGCCGGTGGCTTGCAGGCCAGCGGCCACCCGCTCCTCCGCGTCCGCCAGGCTGGCAAGGTCTTCCTTGATTGCCTTGACTGTCCGCTCAAAGACCGGGACGGCCGATGCGACCCTTTTAGCGAACGGGGCGAAGAGATTACCCTTTTCGTCTTTCCAGATTTCCCTGTCCTGGAGTTCATTCCACCTGTCTGTTCCTAATTCCGCCCAGTCCCGCTGCTCTCGCTTGACCCGCTTCGCAAGATTCCGCGCCTCTTTATCGGCATCCAGACCGGGGGTGGCCTGAGCAGCGGCGGTAGCACCGGCCAGTTCCCTCTCCAAATCACTACGCCGCTGTTTGAGTTCCGCATCCCGCTGCGCCCACACGGACGCCTGCGTCTTCACGGCCAT
>Ga0315293_10004475_pt1 | contig 13257 bp, 10 predicted proteins | sample YL17G13_20_MG_FD_203071 | JGI IMG/M metagenome (GOLD analysis project Ga0315293, IMG submission 203071) | Sediment microbial communities from Yellowstone Lake, YNP, Wyoming, USA - YL17G13_20 | ecosystem: Environmental > Aquatic > Freshwater > Lake > Sediment | place: USA: Wyoming | collected... | reverse complement strand
CATAGGTTTCAATTGTTTAATCTGTTTGGCATCCATACCGTATCTCCTTTCAAAATAAGAGGTTCTGAAAGAAGTTATCGTCTGGCTGCCTGAAAAATCTTGATCCAAAATGGCGTTGTAGAATTAATATATGGCAACAATATATCCATATTGGTCATTCTATTAAACCGATAAAATATTTTGAAATCGGCACTTGCTTGAGCCACTGTCTTCCCATATTCCTGCTCTAATTGTGCATATATCGGGTCTGGTGTTGTTTTGCGAACATCGCGTGGTGGTCTTTTTAGGCCGATTTGGTCTGTGGGGAGCGGTTTGAAACCGAGTTTGAAAGCCGGTGAACTATCCTTTAGACGAAAATCGCCATTTGCCGCATCGAGAAAATTGGGGTCCTGACCGACCAGATTATCGCCAACGACAATCATATCGTTTGCAGCTCCCCAGGTTGTCTTGAGGAACTCGCTGCCGACACAGATATTACGCAAAACTGAGATGTTGCCCGGCGGCACACCATCATCAGCAGCATAGAATTTTTCAAGGTCAGCTAACTGCGGATAGCGGGTGCTATAAGGCGGCTGTTTCCAGTTCATATCTTCCAAGTGTTTTTTCATAGTTTGATAAACCATATCGTGCCAGACAGGGGCTTTGCTGAGTCCGCGTCCATCAATCTCTATGGCAGGGTCACAATCAACAAAGATATTATTTTCGATAGTAAAATCCCGCCCGCCGCCGATAAACACCGCACGATGAAGCTTCCAGAGGATATTGCCATAAATCTGAGTGCCGCTGACACAATCGTCCATATAGATGCCCATTGAGCCCATACCGACGCCGCCGGTATGGTGGATAAAGTTATAGCGTATGATGTTTCCGCGGTATGTGTAGTCTCTGCCTGTATAGATTGCCCCTACATCGCCGGTTTCCAGACAGACGTGATGTATCTCGTTCGACTCAATATGATGCTCGTTACCTCCGAACAGAATAGCACAGTGAGGATGGTCGTGAATAAGGTTATTGGAAACACTGATACCAACGCCATTCACAGAAATTGCCGGCACATAGCACCTCGACCATCGAGCCACATTATGAATATGGTTCCTGCAAGCGTAGTGTCCTGCCGGCAGAAGCGTTTTACGGTCGCCGCCGCTTAAAGATATGCCGCCATCGCCCGTCTGGTAAATATCACAATCGACAACGCCGTGAAAATTGCCGCCGCTTACTGTAACGCCGTTATTACCCAGATTGCGCAGGGTGCAATCCGTTACTACGTTCTTACTTCCGCCTGAAATACGAACACCATCTCCCCGAGCGCACTCAATCGTCAATCCTCGAATCGTAATATATGAGGCGCCATTTATGTTAATGAGAGGCTTTTCCACAATAGAAACCAATGCTTTGCCCTCTTCTATGGGTGACGGCGGCCAAAAATACAGGATGCCATTTTTGCGGTCGAGGTAGAATTCTCCCGGTTCATCCAGCTCTTCTAAAATGTTGATAAAGTAGAACCGCCCACCTTTGCGGAAGCCATAGTTTCCATAAGGCGGGCTTGTCTTGATTAGATGATTATTGACATCGATTGATTGAATATGCTCATAAGAATTCGCCCAGTCGTAGGCCCAGTAGCCGTGCACCCAGATATCGTTTGTATCTTTCCATCGGCTGGGGCGGTCTGCCTCGTAGTTGAAACCGCCCGTCAGTTTGCCGAGGCTTCCGCCGTGGTCATCACCAACGGCCTCTGTGTAACCTGTGATTTTCAAAAAATCACTATTGGGCCAGCGAGCAACAGTCATCGGCTTATCCTGAAAGAATAATTCCAGCGCAGCCGGTGAAGCCGAACGGCCAAAGCCGCGAGAGCGGAACTGGCCGAAGTTGTCAATGCCCTGGACTTTCAGGTCAGCCTGGTAAACTTTTCCGTGAGCTTCAGGATTAAGTCTGTTCAAAACAGCCTGGTCTTTTACCTGTCCCCATTCATTTATCTGTCGGCCTCCGATTATATTGACCTGTTCATAAGGCGTAGTTTGATAAGCAATTTGAGTTTTTTCAGTGCCGCCGTCCTCAGATGTCAGCTCAAAGCTCTCTGTCAGGTAATAAGTGCCGGCCAGAATCCATACGGCTACCTGGCCTTCAGGTAAAGCGGTATCTTTTTTCATTTCGCGTATGGCATCCCGAGCACGCGTAAGGGTGGCAAACGGCCCATCGCTGCGGTCATTGTTCGGTTCAGAAAGACGACCCGACCAAGTGTCTTTTCCATCAGGAGAGATATAAAAACTAATCGGCCCCTGGTCAGCGTGAGCAGTATGAAAGAAACAAGCAACAAGAAATAAGGCTGCGAATACTTGACCAACAAAAGTGGCCTTTGCATTTATGAACAGTTTCTGTTGTGTTTCGGAGCTCATAGGAATCATCCAACAAGCAAATTATTGACCTTTGAATATGAAATGGAACATTCCGTTACAAACAAGGCAAATTTGTCATTCCCGCGAAAGCGGGAATCCAGTCGTTTCAAATAATAGGGGACGGCCACCGTTTTCCTTACTTTTGTAGTCGGGCAAGCTCGTCCCGGCACATTTTTAGTTGGCTGGGGTCGGAGAGCTTTTCAACAGCAGTCTGCAAGTGCTTTACCGCCGGCTCGGGTCTATTGAGATAACGCGAATATAATATCCCCAGCATCAATTCCACCTGCTCGGCATATTCATAAGTGCTGTAATGAGTTAAAAAGTGCTCATACGCGCCAGCCGCCTCACTATGCCGATTGTCACTGGCAAGCTGATTGGCAATATCCAGCAAATACTGGCGAGGCAAAATCTGCTCTCTATCGAGGCTGGTAAGCTCCAGATATGCTTCTGCCGCCGCCGCTAAATTGCGCTGTCCTATACGGCTGGCTATCTGATTGCGCAGCTCACTTATCTTTTCATCGTCGCGCTGTTGTGCGACGGTTTTAACCTCTCTGGCCGTTACCTGTTTTGTTTTCACCTCGCCGGTAAATGGGTCGTAGCCGCTCGACACAACATCGCGATAGTGACGCTGCCGGTTCCATCGTTTTACCATAGCCCACAGGTCGAAACCGCTGCCGCCAATTAAACCGGCCGCAAGCAATCCTAAAATGGCTGAAATTCCAATTACGTATCCGGCCAGGTGTGCATCATACGCAACCTTCGGCGTGTACCGGACGATTACGTTGTCGATTAAAATCAGTTTGAAGGCAATAAAGTATAATGCCGGCACCTCCACCGTCCCGATGAAATAGAAAAAATATATTACCGTAATCAAGCTCTGTGGAAACAGAACTAAATAAGCTCCTGTTACCGCTGCCACAGCTCCGCTGGCCCCTAAAGTGGGTGTCGTTGAGGCAGAATGAAAAATAGTATGTCCTATGCCGCTAAATACCGCCCCCGCAAGATAAAAACAAAGATAGCCGATATGCCCGATTTTGTCGTTGACATTATTACCAAAAAGGTACAAAAAGAACATATTGCCGATGATGTGCAGAAAATTCCCGTGCAGAAAGGCATAACTTACGAACTGCCATATATTCGGCCGGGCAGGAATAAGCATATATTGCTCCGCCCAGGGTCGAAGCGCCTCATCGGACCCCGTAAACGGGTCCCTATGGGGCCAGTATGTAATCAGGAAAATAAAGATATTGACCGCTATGAGCGCATAATTCATATATGGCGTGCGTCTCGGCAATATATTTGTCCGTATAGGTAATAGCATTTCTTAACCACCAATAAGGATTTCAAGATTAAAAGGCAGGTCTATTCTAACGGCAGAAAACCGCCGTGACAAGAAATAAAATAAGGACGGCTATCCGCCGTCCTACAAACTAAATCGCCGATGTAAACTCCGTTAGAAAGAAGCTTTCTTCGCCCGCCGTCCCCAAGGGACGCGAAGGCGGGGCTTTCTAACGGAGTAAATTTTTCTCCCTCACGGAAAACACCAGCAGTATTAACTCAAGGCAGCCGGTTTCCCCTTCCAGCCGGATTATAACTACTAAAAGTATAAAAATAAAACAGGCCGGAACCAAATAATCCGACAAAAAACTTTACTTTCCCCCTTTTTGCTGCTAATCAATCATATCTCTGGCTTCACCAACTTTGAAACGCAGTTTCCTATAATGCAAGCAGTCTCAAACAAAAGTAAAGGTTCGAGAAACGATGAACGCCAAAACGATTATACGACTAATAACAGCCGCCTGGTTTTGCCTGTTTCTTATACCAATAGGAACCGGCGCAGAAAGCACCGGAAAATCTGCCAATCCTATTTCCTGGAAAAATTGTCTCAGTCAAAAGCCGCAATTTTATGCAACAGATGAGGCCATTCGAATCGCCGATAATGTGCTTCTGTTTCAACGTGACAGCGGCGGCTGGCCAAAGGGCATCGATATGGCACGCACACTTAGTGAAAAGGAAAAGGCCGGTATCTTGAAAGCCAAAAGCAAGAAAGACTCAACGCTCGATAACGGCACCACTCACACACAATTGCGTTACTTAATCAAAGTATATAACGCCACTAAAATCGAACGCTTCAAACAGGGTTTTCTAAAAGGAGTGGAATATCTGCTTAAGGCCCAATACCCCAACGGCGGCTGGCCACAATTCTATCCGCCGGAAGGTCACCCCCAATACTCAAGATTTATCACATTCAACGATGGCGCTATGATAGGCGCAATGAGTATCCTCAGTGACATCGCAAAGAAAAAACCTCAATATGCTTTCATTGATGAAGACCTTTGCAAAAAAGCTGCGGATGCCGTTCAAAAAGCTATCGAATGTATCCTTAAATGTCAGATTATTGTCGATGGCAAACGCACCGCATGGTGCCAGCAGCACGACCAGGAAAACTTTGAACCCAAGCCCGCCAGAATCTACGAAAAAATATCAATCTGCGGCTGCGAGAGCGTTGGCATCGTCAAATTCCTGATGGATATTGACAATCCGCATCCAGATGTCATCGAGGCCATCCAGAGTGCTGCCCTCTGGTTTGACAGTGTCAAGCTTACCGGCATTCGCCAGATTGAAAAGCCTGACCCATCCTCAGAGGATGGTCACGATAAAGTTATTATTCAGGATGCGAACGCCCAGGCTATATGGGCACGCTTTTATCAGATTAAAACCAACCGGCCGATATTCTGCGGAAGAGACGGCATAATCAAAGATAGCCTGGCCGAAATCGAACAGGAACGGCGCACAGGTTACTCCTGGTATGGGGACTGGCCCGCGGAGCTGCTATCTAAAGACTACCCCGCCTGGCAAAAAAAATGGACCCCGGGAAAAAATGTGCTTGGCAAAGACCCTTCCGAAAACAAGGTCAATTAGAAAGCAGCACGAATGAATAGTTCTATTATGAAAAAACGTGTCAGGGCGATTCGCCGCCAGCTAACGAAAAGAAAAATAGATTGTTTTGTCCTGACAAAGCCGAGCAACGTAACTTACGCAACCGGCTTCTCAGGCGAGGATAGCTGGGCCGTGATTACCAAAGGACGGGTCTATCTTTTAACGGATAGTCGATACACCGAACAAGCTCACGGCGAATGTTTCAACTGCACAATAATCCAGCGCACCGCCCCCCTGCCGCAGGCCCTCGCCAAACTATTAAAAAAACTTAAATCCATCCGAACAGTTGCTGTTGAAAAATCCGCCTCCATCGAGGATTTCGAACAGATAAAAAAAGCTGTAAAAGCCCGCCTCAAATCAGTCGCCGCTGTCATCGAAACTTTACGCAGCACCAAAGACAGCGCCGAGATTGCTGCCATTAAAGCCGCCGCTTCGATTGCAGCAAAAGCCCTAAAGGACACTCTGCCGCACATAAAGCCGGGCATAACCGAGAACGAGCTGGCCGGCCTGCTTGATTTCCAAATCCGCAAACTCGGCGCAACAAACAGCTTTGAGACGATTGTCGCCTTTGGCCCAAACGCCTCGCGTCCGCATCACAAGCCGACTACTAAAAAGCTCAATCGCAAAGACACCATTTTGATAGACTTTGGCGCTAAATACAAAGGCTACTGCTGCGATATCACCAGATGTTTTGTTCTCGGCCCACCAACTCACCTTTATAAAAAGGCTTATGATGTTGTGCGGCAGGCCCAGGCTGCCGCAATAAAAATGGTAAAAGCCGGAGTCGATATGGTTCAGGTTGATTCCGCTGCAAGAGAAGTTATTCGCAAAAACGATTTGCCCATCTATGGCCACGGCACAGGCCACGGCTTCGGCCTGGAAATCCACGAACTGCCTTTCCTCAAACCTGAAAGCAAAGGCAAACTCAAAAAAGGCCAGATTATCACCATTGAACCAGGTATCTACATCCCCGGCAAACTCGGCGTGCGAATAGAAGATGACATCCTCGTAACCCCGACCGGCTGCGAAATCCTAACCCGCTCCACACCAATGGTTCGACAGGCTCACCATCCCGAGCGAAGTCGAGGGATTGACCGTTTGCGAGGGTATTTGTCGAGGTTTTGCCAGTAGCCGCAACTGTGCACACAATTGGTGCGGGGTCCAGACTTAAATTATAAGCACCATCGCAAATTTAGACAGAAGATTGTAAGGACAGACTGCAAAAAATAATCTTCTGAAAAGATTTAACTTATCAACTCAGCCGAGCAACGTCTTTCGACAGACGGTAAAACTACATTTTCGTGCTGAAAAATAGGCCTTTAGGGTCTATGTCCCTCAACCAGCCAAGCGAGACTACCCCACTCATACCTGACCGATTTCCCCGGATTTGTAAAAAAATGGCTTGCATTTTATGGGGAGCTTGTGTTATAATTGCAGCACAAAAAAACAGCGGTAGTATTCATCGGTTTTAAACCGTAAATGTCGGCTTGAAAAGTGTGGAATTCTATCAGCTTTAGAGTATGTCAACATAGGAGGTGGTCAAGAATGCCGTTCTATTAGCTTTTTTGTCTAACTACGTTCATTCGTATTGGCGCGGGGCGAACAAGGAAATATTAACAATTTTTGGAGGATTAAAAATGTTCAGTCTAAATCAAAACAAAAAATGGGTTATGTTGATTGTCGCTATTGTATTTCCCTTCGTGGTTGCAGGCACAGCCCAGGCCGGCTGGGGCTGGCTTGAGAAGCAAAAGCTGCTTGCCTTTGATGCCGATGACAACGACCAATTTGGCATCTCTGTCTCTATCAGCGGCGATTATGCCATCGTGGGGGCGCCTAACGATAACGACAAAGGAACCGATTCCGGCTCGGCTTATATATTCTGGTGGGATGGGACAAGCTGGGTTCAGCAGGCGAAACTTTTGGCCTCCGATGGTGATGCCATCGATTTCTTTGGCTATTCAGTTTCTATCAGCGGCGATTATTCAATCGTAGGGGCGGGTGGCGATGATGACAAAGGAAATTGGTCCGGCTCGGCTTATATATTTAAGCGCGATGGTGCCGCCTGGGTCCAGCAGGCAAAACTGCTGGCCTCCGATGGCGCTGCCGGAGATGAGTTTGGCATTTCAGTTTCTATCAGCGGCGATCATGCCATCGTGGGAGCTTATGAGGATGATGACAAAGGGACTGACTCCGGCTCGGCTTATATATTCAAGCGGGATGGTGAAACCTGGAGCCAGCAGCAAAAGCTTCTCGCCTCGGACGGCGCCGTCGAGGACTACTTTGGCGTCGCTGTTTCTATCTGCGATGATTTGGCAATCATCGGGGCGATTGGGGATGACGACAAAGGAAACTACTCCGGCTCGGCTTATATATTCAAGTGGACTGGGACAAGCTGGAGTCAGCAGGCAAAGCTTCTTGCCGCCGATGGCGCTGCCGACGATTGGTTTGGCATTTCAGTTTCTATCAGCGGCGATTATGCCATCGTAGGGGCGGATCAATATTACAACAGCAGTGGTACCGGCAAAGCTTATATATTCGAGCGCAGCGGAGCAAACTGGGTACAAAAGCCGAAACTAACTGCCTCGGATGGCACAGAGCAAGATAAATTCGGCATATGCGTTTCTATCAGCGGCGATTACGCCATCGTAGGGGCTTATCTGGACGATGCCAAGGGAAGCAACTCTGGCTCTGCTTATATTTTTAAGCGCAAAGGTACCGCCTGGGTTCAGGAGAAAAAGCTTTTGGCCTCCGATGGCGCTCAGGGCGACCAGTTTGGCTGGTCTGTCTCTATCAGCGGCGATTATGCCATTGTAGGGGCGCGCGGCGATGACGACAGGGGAAATGCATCTGGCTCGGCTTATCTTTTTCAAAGAGTATGTCCCATTACTGACGTGACTGGCGATTGCTTCGTCGATTTTGCCGACTTTGCCATTATGGCAGGTGAATGGCTGCAGGGCGACTAATATTCCCTGAGCCCTGCATTGCCAGTGGAGCGAAATTACCGCATATCCCGGCACACAGAGAATGTCTGCGCGGCAATTATAAATTGCGTATATTCTTTGTCCCTTTTCGTGGCTATTTTTGTTTGCCCGCCAAAAATCGCACGTTATAATAAGAGCAGCTCATAATCCATTTTGAAAATAGGAGATTATTATGAAAGTGACAAGGATATTGACGATGCTGGTTTTAGGACTCTCGCCAATAGTTACATCTGCCGAGGTCCGCTTCCAGAAAATCGTCCTCGACAACACCTTCCGCTCGGAAGGCGTTGCAGTCGGCGATGTTAACCACGATGGCAAGCCGGATGTCCTCGCCGGCGACGTCTGGTATGCAGCCCCCGATTGGAAGATGTCCGAACTTCGTCCCGTCGGACAATATGACGGCGCAAAAGGTTATAGCCAATGCTTTGCTAATTTTGCCCAGGACATCAACGGCGACGGCTGGGTCGATTCAATCGTCATCGGAATGCCGGGCGAGCCCTGCCGATGGTATGAAAATCCAAAAAATAAGCCTGGCCACTGGAAAGAACGCATAGTCGTCGATAGCGCTTGCAACGAAACGCCGATGATGGCCGATTTGCTCGGCGATGGCCGACCTGTCCTGCTCTTTGCCGTCAGGCCCCAGGGACTAATGGCCTGGTTTAGCATTCCGAAAGACCTCGAAGGTTTGTGGGATATGCACGCAATCTCCGGCCCAAACGCACCGGGAACGGAAAGATACAGCCACGGCCTCGGCGCCGGTGACATCAACGGAGACGGGCGAAATGATGTCCTCTTTACCAATGGCTGGTGGGAAGCGCCACAAGACCGCACAAAAACCAACTGGACATTCCACCCGGCCAATCTCGGCCAACCTTGTGCCGATATGCTCGTCTATGATATCGATGGTGACGGTGCCAGCGATGTCATCACCAGCTCCGCCCACGCCTACGGTATATGGTGGTTCCAGCAGGTCAAGACCGACAAGGGTGTCGAGTGGAAACAGCACGAGATTGCCCCCAGGTTGTTCTCCCAGAGTCACGCTATGGTTCTGGCTGACATTAATGGCGATGGGGTGAAAGACTTCGTCGTAGGCAAGCGTTTCTGGTCCCACGGGCCCAAGGGCGACGTTGACCCGGACAAGCCGGCTGTGATTTACTGGTTTGAACTTCGCCGACCACAGAAGGGAGTCGTCGAGTTTATCCCGCACCAGATTGACGATGACTCCGGCGTTGGAACCCAGTTTGAAATCACTGACCTCAACGCCGACAAAAAACTCGACATCGTTACCTCAAACAAAAAAGGCGTTTACGTTTTTCTGCAAGTGCGGTAAGAAGCTTCGTTAATCTGGAAACCGAATCCTGCAGAAAAAATGGAACAATCGTTAGCCAAGAAAAATACTAATAGCTGAAAAGATAAGGAGTATTAAAATGATTAGGAACAGAAGATTCAAGAATGCGGATGTAATTAAATTATTGCTTCTGAGCATTACAGCAGCAGTTATAACGGGATGTATGTCGGAAAGTCCAATAGGAGCAAACGGTATTCCTGCTAAGAAGTATCTTGTCGGGGGTGGGCTTGCTATTGAATGGGTAGCGCCGACAAATGGAACTGCCTATTTGGTTGAGGAAAGAAGCAAAAAAATCCTCCAGACAAAATCACTTATCGAAGGCGATAAATTTGACTCATCAATCGACCCCACAACCGCTGCAGTAGCCCAATGGGATGAGCTTCTGGGAACGCGGATATTGACTGCAAAATTGTCATTGTATTTTGTGCCCGCCAAAGAAAAAGATATAGACCGGGAGGAAGTGCTTAAACGACAAGCAACAAAAGAAGTTAAATGATGATTTATTTGACGGGTTGAGGGATGAAAATATAATGGTTTTAGTTCGCTAGGGGTGATTCGCCCCGCACCAATTGACCTTCAGCAGCGTAATAACTCTGGTACTGATGTAGGCTTTCGCCATAGAACAGTTGGTGCGGGGGGACCTGAGAAAAAACCCTTTGAACCTGAACAGGACAATCGCTGAGTGATTAGCCACAAAGACACGAAGTCACAAAGAAATTTCGAAATTAGTTAGAAAAAATAAATATAATTGAATATTAGTGTCTTCGTGCCTTGGTGGCAGAATACGAGTCTGGCGGATATGCCTGCGTAGGGAAGTGATTTAAGTCAATAAATTTGATATCTAATCGCTTCCCGCAGGAAGCGATTTTTGTTTATCAGGAATAATGAAATGAGCACACAACTACAAGCTGCACGAACCGGGACAATAACAGATGAAATAAAATTCGTCGCCAAAGCCGAAGGCGTTGATGCAGCGGCTATCCGTAACGAGATTGCTGTCGGCCATCTTGTAATACCTGCGAATAAACTGCATTTGAAGACAAATCTTAAGCCTACCGGCATAGGCCGACTGCTTACAACAAAAGTAAATGCCAATATCGGCACAAGCAGCGTTCGTTCCTCTATCGAAACTGAATTGGAAAAATTGAAAACAGCTCTGGATGTCGGCACAGATACAATTATGGATTTAAGCACCGGCGGCAACCTTGATGAGGTTCGAACTACCCTCCTCGCCCATTGCCCCGTGCCTTTTGGAACCGTGCCGATATACCAGGTTATAGAAGGGCGAGATGTCGAGGATATAGACCACAAAACAATCCTTGATTGTTTCAAAAAACAGGCCAAACAAGGCGTTGATTTCTTCACCGTCCATGCAGGAGTATTAAAAGAGCATTTGCCTTTACTTGCCAAGCGCGTTATGGGCATCGTCAGCAGGGGCGGAGCGCTACTCGCAAAATGGATGCTGTCCCACAACAGGCAAAATCCCCTCTACGAAATGTTCGATGACCTCTGTGACATCCTGGCCGAATATGATGTCTGTTTCTCTCTCGGCGATGGCCTCCGCCCGGGTGCAATCGCAGATGCAACCGATGAAGCGCAAATGGCGGAATTAAGGACATTAGGTGAGCTGACACAAAGAGCACAGGAAAAGGGCTGTCAGGTTATGGTGGAAGGCCCCGGACACGTGCCATTTGGCCAGATACAATACAATATCCAAATCCAGCAAGAGATTTGCCACGGCGCCCCATTCTACGTTCTTGGCCCGCTTGTAACCGACATCGCCGCCGGCTATGACCATATAACCTCCGCAATCGGCGGGACCGCCGCCGCCTTTTATGGCGCATCGTTTTTGTGTTATGTCACGCCAAAGGAACATCTGGGGCTGCCTGATGTCGAAGATGTGCGGGTAGGCGTGGTTGCGGCGAAAATTGCCGCTCACGCTGCTGACGTCGCCCGCGGCTTAAAGGGCGCCGCCGACCTTGATAAAAAACTAAGCACCGCAAGAGCAAACCTGGATTGGCAGACACATTTATCTACCTGCCTCGACCCAAAAACCGCCGAAAGAATGCACCGCGAGGCGTGCGAGAAAGCAAATGGTGGGCTAAAGCCCACCCTACAATCTGATTACTGCTCAATGTGCGGCCAACAGTGGTGCAGCCTCAGGATAAATAAAGAAATCCGTGCAGCAATTCAGCAAACCCGAAAAGAGTAGTGGAGCATCACTATTCGATAGTGATAGATGTTTTTTTGCTTTGACATTCTATCCGCCAATGGTCTAATACTAATCGAAACAGGATGGAGAAAAATTATGGGTATTACATACATCCAAGGTCAGGTAAAAGGGCCGCGTGGCAAGCAGGCAGATGTAAAGTTTCTTATTGATAGCGGGGCAACCTATACTTTGCTTCCTAAAGCGGTGTGGAAGGCAATCGGCCTAAAGCCGAAACGCAAGATGTCTTTTACGCTGGCCGACGGCACGCCGGTTAATAGGTCGGTATCGGAGGCGTATCTAAAACTTTCCCAGGGAGAGGCTCATACGCCGGTGATTTTAGGCGAAGAAGCCGACCAGGCGTTGCTGGGAGTTGTTACATTAGAGATTCTTGGTCTTGTTTTCAACCCATTTGATAGGACCCTTCAACCGATGCGGATGCTGTTGTGTTAGGAAAAAGACCTTTTACGCCGATTACTGCTCGATGTGCGGCCAACAGTGGTGCAGCATCAGAATAAACCGTGAAATCAGCGAAGCAAAATTCTCGAGATAGTTGGTTTTTGGGGGTAAGAATGGGGCGTTAAAAGGGGCGATTTGGGGGTCGAATCGTTTTATATATAGCCCCGGTCTCTGGCCGGGGGTGCATGAGTTTACCCTGTGGGATGTGTTGTTTACTTATCCCATCAGGGCGAGGATTGCTTATTTTTCTTTCAAATCTCAAATCTTAAATTCCTTCTTTCTTCTTACAAGCTATTTCATAACTGTCATTCCCGCGCAGGCGGGAATCCAGAAATTCGTTTGTTACAGCGAAAACCGCTATTTCCCGAAAAGACATAACCAAATTTGAGGTTATGAAATGGCTTGTAGTGCGAGAGAGTTATCGTGTGGTTTTTTGGTTTGACATCTGCTTGGGGATGATTTATAGTTAATTTAACAGAAACTAAAGGCCGGATACGGCTTTTGGAGAGAATCACGCCTTCGCCCGTCAACATTGCCGTCCGGCAGACGTCTTTATAATTTTAGGGTATGGTGGATTAACAAATGAATAATAAAGATTTTTTTCAAGCCTTAAAAACTACCAACATTAATTATCTTCTATGCGACTTGCATGTTCACAGTATTGCTTCAGCAGATATTTTAAATAGTGAAAGATACGAACAACTCAACGACAAAGAAAAGGAATTAATCACAAGCCTTCAAATTGAGCCAAGGAATTATAAGGACAAATGGGAAGAGTATGACCAGCTTGTAGCACAAACCATTAAGCCGGAAGATTATTTGTCTTTGATTGTTGAAAGACGAGATCGTATAGCAAGTTCTTATGACTTATCAGAGGGGGGAAAAGATTGGTCTATTATAGCAATCACGGATCATAATTCATGTAAA
>Ga0315293_10004474_pt1 | contig 13258 bp, 9 predicted proteins | sample YL17G13_20_MG_FD_203071 | JGI IMG/M metagenome (GOLD analysis project Ga0315293, IMG submission 203071) | Sediment microbial communities from Yellowstone Lake, YNP, Wyoming, USA - YL17G13_20 | ecosystem: Environmental > Aquatic > Freshwater > Lake > Sediment | place: USA: Wyoming | collected... | reverse complement strand
GCCAGCACGTGAAAGTGGATGTGCGGCACCATCTGGCCCGCCGACGGCCCGTCGTTCACCACGACCCGGAAACCGCGCGGCCCGTCAACGGGCGCCTGGGCGGCGAGCCTGGCCGAAACCAGCATGAGCCGCCCCAGAAGCGCCGCGTCAGCCGGGGCCGCCTCTGACACGGCGGCGATGTGCCGCTTCGGTACCACCAGGGCGTGGAACGGGGCCCGCGGGTTGATGTCTTTGAAGGCGTAGATCTCGTCGTCTTCATAGAGCTTCGTGCTGGGCACCTCGCCGCGCACGATGCGGCAGAACAGACAATCACTCACCGCAAAAAACCCCCCGGAAACCGTCGTCTTCGGGCCGTCGAAATGGCGCGGCCCCACGAGCGGCCGCTGCCCTGGCTCAGATCATGTACCCTCGGTGACAAGTTATTCTACACGGGTTCCCCAATTCCTTTTTCGCCTCAAATGGCGAAATACAGGCACTTTCCGCCCCAACCGCGGCGGCACCGTGTCGAAGCGCGCGCCGGCGCCCGCCTAATCCACATCCCGGCGCGCGCTGTACGAGACCTCGTTGCGCGCCTGATCGGCATGGCGCTCGATAGCAAGTTCGATGAGTCGGCTGATCAGTTCGCCGAACGATACGCCGGAAGCCGCCCACAGCATGGGATACATGCTTATCGGCGTGAAACCCGGTATGGTGTTGAGCTCATTGACCAGGACGCGGCCGCTGCCCCGCTCCAGGAAGAAGTCGACCCGCGCCATCCCCGCCGCGTCCAGCACCTTGAACGCCATCACGGCGAGATTCCGGACCCGGTCGCTCACCTCGGCCGGTATGTCGGCCGGGATGACCGCCTGCGAGCGGGGGTCGAGGTACTTGGCCTCATAATCGTAGAACTCGCGCGCCGTCAGTATCTCGCCGACCACCGACGCCCGCGGGTCGTCGTTGCCCAGCACGCTGCACTCCAGCTCGCGGCCGTCGATGCCCTCCTCGACCAGGATCTTGCGGTCGTATCGCGCCGCCAGCCTGAGACCGGCCACAAGCCCGGCGCGGTCGTGGGCCTTGGTGATGCCGACGCTGGAGCCCAGGTTCGCCGGCTTCACAAAGCACGGGTAGCCCAGCGACTCGGCGGCGGCGGCGGCCTCGGCGTCGCGCTCCACGTCGCGGCGCCTTAAGGCGCACCAGCGGGCGCCGGGGATGCCGTGGCGCTCAAAGAGCCCCTTCTGGGCGACCTTGTCCATCCCCAGCGCCGACCCCAGCACGCCCGAGCCGACGTACGGCACCCCGGCCAGCTCAAGGAGCCCCTGCACCGTCCCGTCCTCGCCCAGGGGACCGTGCAGCACGGGGAAGACGACGTCGACGCGCCCGGCGGCCTCGCCCGTTGACCCCACCGTCGCCGGCAGGCTCTTCGGGCCCGTGGCGCACAGCACCGCGCCCCCGCCGGCGCCGCGCAGCAGGGCCACCGGCGTGCCGCCCTCGCGCAGCACGCCCTCGGCCAGCTCGCGCATCGGGTCGGCGGTGAGAAGCCAGCGGCCCTCCTTGGTGATGCCGACCGGGACCACCTCGAAGCGGTCGCGGTCGATGTTCCCCAGGACCGCGGCGGCGGACATCAGGCTCACCTCGTGCTCCCCCGACCGGCCGCCGAATATCACGGCCACCCGCGGCTTGGCGCCCATGGGCATCCCCCCGTCGTCCCCACAGTATTCCGCCATCAATAGCGACATCCCTGCTTGCCCGGCGTGCCCGGCGTCCCCGCCGTCCCCGTCAACCCCGCCGCGGACGCCCCGCTGACGCGCACGTTCACCAGGCGACCGGTCAGCCCGCCAGCCCCCGCTCTCGCCCCCGCCCCCGAGAAGACGCAGCGCACGTAGCTCGTCGTGAGCCCCGCCGCCGCGCCCCCCCGGCCGCGCCCCTCCACCAGCACCTCCACGTCGCGGCCCAGGAAGCGCCGGTGAAACCCCAGCGCCAGCGACGCTCCCAACGCCGCAAGCTCCCGGCACCGCGCCGCCCGCACCCCCGCCGGCACGCGCCCGGAAAGCCGCTCCGCCCGCGTGCCCGGCCGCGGTGAGTAAGGAAACACGTGGATCCTGCTGAAACCGGCCGCCCGGGCGACATCGAGGGTGGCGCGAAAGTCCGCCGCCTCCTCCCCCGGGAAGCCGACCATGATGTCAGTGGTGAGGCCGATGTCCGGCTCCAGCCGCCGCGCCAGCTCCGCCAGGCGCAAGAACCCCCCGGCGGTGTAGCGACGGCCCATCAGCGCCAGGATGCGGTCGCTGCCGCTCTGCAGGGGCAGGTGCAGGTGGCGGCACAGCCTGGGCCACGTGGCCACCGCCCGGATCAGATCCTCGCCGGCGTCCATGGGCTCAACCGAGCTCAGGCGCACCCGCGCCGGCCCCGCGACCTCGCTGACCCGCCGCAGGAGGGGAAGCAGCGCCCCCCCGCCGGCCTCATCCTGCGTGCCCGTCTCACCCCGCGCGCCCCCCCACACCCCCCCCAACGCCCCCCCGGTCGGGCCCCACCGCCACACCACCTCTGCGACCTCCGCGGCCACGTCGTCCACGGGCCGGCTGCGCAGCCCGCCCCGCGCCCGGGGCACCACGCAGTAGCTGCAGAACTCGACACAGCCCTCCTGCACCTTCACGATCGCCCGCGTGCGGCCCTCCCAGCCGCCCCACGCCAGCCGTGGCCCGAACGCCCCCGCGCCCGCCCCCGCGCCCGCCCCCGCGCCCGCCGCCGCGTCCCCGCCCGGCAGCCCCAACGCGCCGGCCACGAGGTCGACCAGCCGCTCGCGCTCCGGCAGCCCGACCGCCAGCCCGACCCCCGCCACCCCGGCCGCGGCGCCGGGCGCCACCGCCGGGTAGCAGCCGAACAGCACTGTCAGGGCCGCGGGACTCCGGCGCGCGCACTGCCTGGCCGCCTGCCGCGACTTGGCCTCGCTCCTGGCCGTGACAGCGCAGCTGTTGACGACGTACACGTCGGCCGGACCCGTCGCGGCCACGACGCGAAAGCCGCGGCGCCGGAACGCCGCCGCGAGCTCCGCCGTGTCGCACTGGTTCACCTTACAGCCAAGCGTGACGAACGCCACGTCGGGCATCATCCGTCCCCCCACTGCCCTCCGCCAGCCGCAGGCGCAACACGCGCGCGATGTGGCCCGCGGCGAAGCCGTCAAACGCCACCTGGTCCCCCCGGACATCCCCCAGCTCGACAAAAAAGCGGTGCTCCACGGTCACCACCCCCGGCGGCGCGCGATAAGCGGCCGGGGCATCGCGGGCCCCGGCGCATCAGCAGGGCGAGAAATGTGGATTCCCGGACTGGAACCCGGACGACCCGGCCTGCCCCAATCGCGGCGGCCACCCGCGGGCCTCAGAGATCACCCGCGTGCCGCGCCCTCTCCATCGCCCACGCCCCGCTCCCCCTCCACCAGCTCCCCGCGCAGCCGCGCCAGCTCCCGCAGGAGCCGCCGCTCCTCGGCGTTCAGGTTGGTCGGCGTGCGCAGCTGGACCTCCACGTGGTGGTCGCCCCGCCCGCCCGCGCGCAACCGCGGAATGCCGCGCCCCCGCATGCGGAACCGCGTGCCCGTCTGGGTCCCGGGCGGCACCCGCAGCTTCACCGCCCCGTCCAGCGTCTCCACGTCAATGCTCGCCCCGAGCGCCGCCTGGTAAAGGCTTATGCCCATGCGCGAGTATACGTCCTGGCCGTGACGCACGAACAAGCGATGCGGCCGCACGCGCACGATGACATACAGGTCGCCCGCCGCGCCGCCAGGCCCCCCCGCGCCGCCCTCCCCCGGCAGCCGCACGCGCGACCCGTCGTCGACCCCGGCCGGGATGTCGACCGCGATCCGCCGGTGCCGCTTCACGTGCCCCGAACCGCCGCAGTCCGGGCACGGCGACTGCGCGACCTTGCCCGTGCCGCGGCAGCGCTCGCACGTGCGCACGCTCACGAAGCGGCCGAACGGCGTGCCCTGCACCGACTGCACCTCGCCGGTCCCGCCGCACGCCAGGCACGTGGCCGGCCGCGTCCCGGGCCGCGCCCCGGTGCCGTTGCACAGCACGCACTGCTCCACCCGCGGCACCTGGATCTCCTTGCGCGCGCCGAACGCCGCCTCCTCGAAGGCGATGGTCAGGTCGTAGCGCAGGTCCGCGCCGCGCGTGGGTCCGGCGCGCCCGCCCGCCGCCCGGCGCGCCCCCTGCCCGAAGAACATGCTCAAGAGGTCCTCGATTCCGCCAAACGGCGAGGAGCCGCCCTCCTCGAAGCCGCCGTAGCCGGGGCCAGTACCGTAGCCGGGGCCAGGCCCGCCGGCGCCGGGGCTGAATGCGGCGTGCCCGAACTGGTCGTAGCGCGCGCGCTTCTCCTCGTCGCCCAGCACCTCGTACGCCTCGTTTATCTCCTTGAACCGCGCCTCGGTGTTGGGGGCACCGGGGTTGGCGTCAGGGTGGTACTGCCGCGCCAGCTGGCGAAACGCCTTCTTTATGTCCTGCGCCGACGAAGCGCGGTCCACGCCCAAAACCTCGTAGTAGTCGCGTTTCTGCTCGGCCACGGCCTCACCCCCTCCCGCCCCGCCCGTCACGCCGCCCGTCACGTCCCCCGCGCCGCTACCGCCGCCTACTCTTTGACCTCGTAATCGGCGTCAACCGTGCCCCCGCCGTCACCCCCGCCGCCGCCCGGCCCGCCGGGGCCGTCGCCCGGCCCGCCAGGGCCGTCGCCCGCGCCGCCGCCGCCAGGGCCGTCGCCCGGCCCGCCAGGGCCGCCGCCAGCGCCCTCACCCGCGTCCCCGCCGCCCTTGGCATACGCGGCCGCGCTGAGCTCGTACACCGCCTGCATCAGCGCCTCGCTGGCCTGCTTTATCGCCGCCGCGTCCTTGCCGCCCAGCGCCTCGCGCACCCGCGCGCACCCGTCGCGCACCTTCTGCGCCAGCGCCGCGTCGGCGCGCTCACCCAGGTCCTTGAGCGTCTTCTCGGCGTTGTACACCAGCGCGTCGGCCTCGTTGCGCGCCTCCACTTCCTTGCGCTGCGCCTCGTCCTCGGCCGAGTACTGCTCGGCGTCGTGGACCATGCGCCTTAGCTCGTCTTCCTTGAGGCTGCCGCGCGCCTGGATCGTCACCTGCTGCTCGCGGTTGGTGGCCAGGTCCTTGGCCGACACGTGGACGATGCCGTTGACGTCGATGTCGAAGCTCACCTCGACGCGCGGCACGCCGCGCGGCGCCGGGGGGATCCCCTCAAGCAGGAACTTCCCCAGCGTCTTGTTGTGGGCGGCCATCGACCGCTCGCCCTGCAGCACGTGGATCTCGACCGTCGTCTGGCCGTCGGCGGCCGTCGAGAATATCTGGCTCTTCTTGGTCGGGATCGTCGTGTTGCGCTCGATGATGCGCGTGGTCACGCCGCCCAGGGTCTCGATGCCCAAAGACAGCGGCGTGACGTCGAGCAGCAGCACGTCCTTGACCTGCCCGGCCAGGATGCCGGCCTGGATGGCCGCCCCCAGGGCCACGACCTCGTCGGGGTTGATCCCCTTGTACGGGTCCTTGCCCAGCATGTCCTTGACCGCCTTCTGCACCGACGGCGTGCGCGTGGCGCCGCCGACCAGGATCACCTTGTCGATCTTTTCAGGGGTCAGCCCGGCGTCGTCGAGCGCCCGCCGCGTCGGGCCCATCGTCGCCTCCACCAGGTCGGCTGTGAGCTCCTCGAACTTGGCCCGCGTCAGCGACACGTCGAGGTGCTTGGGCCCCGCCGCGTCCGCGGTGACGAACGGCAGGTTGATGTTGGCCACCAGCTTGGACGACAGCTCGACCTTCGCCGCCTCCGCCGCCTCGCGCAGCCGCTGCAGCGCCATGCGGTCCTTGCGCAGGTCGATGCCCTGCTCGCGGCGGAACAGCTCAGCCACGTAGTCCACGACGCGCTCGTCGAAGTCGTCGCCGCCCAGGTGCGTGTTGCCGCTGGTCGCCTTGACGTGGAACAGCCCCTCGCCCAGATCCAGGATGGACACGTCGAAGGTGCCGCCGCCCAAGTCGAACACCAGCACCGTCTGGTCCTCGCCCTTGTCCAGGCCGTAGGCCAGCGCCGCCGCCGTCGGCTCGTTGATGATGCGCAGGACCTCGAGGCCGGCGATGACCCCGGCGTCCTTGGTCGCCTGGCGCTGGGCGTCGCTGAAGTACGCCGGGACCGTGACCACGGCCTTGTCAATCTTTGCGCCCAGGTACGCCTCGGCGTCCTCCTTCAGCTTGCGCAGGATGAGCGCCGAGATCTCCTCGGGCGTGTACTTCTTGTCATCGATCTCCTGCCTGAAGTTCGAGCCCATCTGGCGCTTGATCGAGCTGATCGTGCGCTCGGGGTTGGTCACCGCCTGGCGCCTGGCAAGCTTGCCCACCAGGCGCTCGCCGGTCTTGGTGAACGCGACCACCGAGGGCGTGAGGCGGTCCCCCTCGGCGTTGGTGATGACGGCGGGCTCCCCCCCCTCGATGTGGGCGATGACCGAGTTCGTCGTGCCGAGGTCGATCCCCACCACCTTGCTCACGCCTCACTACCTCCTTCCGTGCCTGCCGTGCCCGCGTCGCCCGCGTCGCCCGCGTCGCCCGCGTCAAGCGGCGCGCCGACGCTCACCAGGGCGGGTCGCAACACCCGGCCGTGGTGGACGTAACCGCGCCTGAACTCGGCAACGACCACCCCGTCCTGCTCCCCCGGCACCCGCAGCATCGCCTCGTGAAGCTGCGGGTCGAACCGCTCCCCCACCGTCGGGATGGCGGCCACCCCGGCATCGCCCAGGTCGTCCTCGACCTGCCGCAGCGTCAGCTCCACGCCGCGCCTCAGGTCGCCGGCCCGGGCCCCGCCGGCGGAGGCGTCGAGCGCCAGGTGCAGGTGGTCCAGCGCCGGCAGTAGCAGGGCCAGCGTATCGCCGACGGCGACCTCGACCGCCCGCTCACGCTCCCGCGCCGTGCGGCGCTTGAAGTTCTCGAAGTCAGCCTGCACGCGCTGCGCGAGGTCCAGGTACTCGGCCGCCTGCGCGCGCGCGGCCGCAAGCTCGACGGCAAGCTCATCCGCGGGCTCGGCCGCCGGGCCCGCGGCTTCCGCCGCGCCGCCTTCCGCCGCCTTCTCTACGTCCTCGGGTGCGGTCAAAAATCCATCTCCTCCCCACTGGCCTCTGCGCCGCCGGCGCCGGCCCCCTTCTCGCCACCCTCGTCGCGCTTCTTTATTATAGTATTGATGCGCAATATCGCCTCGGCGATCTCCCCCGCCGCCTTGAGCGCGTAGGTCTTGACCAGGGTCGGGTCGACCACCCCGGCCGCGACCATGTCGGCGACCTCGCCGCTGTCGCAGTCGATCGCCAGCGCGTCGCTGGGCCGCTCGGCCTGCGCGGCCACGACGTCGCCCAGCTTCTCCAGCGGGTTGAAGCCGGCGTTGGCCACGATCTGAAAGAGCGGCCTCTTCAGCGCCTCGGCCACGCAGTCCACCCCGTAGGCGGACATGCCGCGGATCTCCTCGCGCAGCTTCGCGATCTCACGCGCCACCGCGACCTCCACCGCGCCGCCGCCGGGCACCACGCCGCCCTGCACCGCCGCCTGCACCGCCGACGCCGCGTCGCGCGCGATGCGCTCGCGCTCGTCGACGACCTCGGACGTGGCCGCGCCCACGAGGATGGTCGCCATGGGCTTGCCCGCCCCGCCGATTATCCGCACGTGCTCCAGCTTCTCGTCCTGGTAGGCGCGTTCGGCGCGCCCCAGGCAGCGCGAGAGCTCCTCGTCGGCCTTCTTCAGGCCGGTGCGCTTGATCGGCCGCGCCCCGGTGTGCTCGGCGACGCGCCGCAGCTCGCGCGACGACACGCGCTGCAGCGCCATGGCGCCGGCATCGGTGATGATCTCCTCGGCGGCGTCGCAGATGCCGCGGTCCACCAGGACGACGTTGACGCCCAGGGCGATGGCCCGGCGCAGGTTGTCCTTGAACTCCCGCTGCAGCTCGAGGTAGCGCTGGAAGCCGGCCTCGGTCGACAGGGCCTCCTCCTCGACCGCCTCCGGCTCCAGGGCGTCGTCCACGACCAGGATGCACGCCGGGCCCACCTCGCGCGGCATCTGGCGGTTGAGGCGCTCCTGGCCCAGCACCAGCCCCATGAACACCTCGTTGCTGGCGCCCTCCTCGGCGACGACGGTGTCGGCGAGCTTGAACGACGGGTCGGCGAGCTTCTCCGCGCCGACCAGGCGCGCCGCCTCGGTCACCAGGGCGGCGATGTCGTCGTGCGCCCGGCCGGCCACCAGGGCGACCTGGCCCAGCACCGGGTCGTCCACGCCCGCCACCGCCCGCGAGTGCGCGCGCACGAGCTCGATGGCCCGCCGGATGCCGATGCGCACGCCCTCGATGATGCGCGTCACCGGCACGCCCTTGAGCGCCTGGTTGACCCCCTCGGTCAAAAGCGCCCCGGCGATAATCGTGGCCGTGGTGGTGCCGTCCCCGACCTCCTCCTCCTGGGCCCGCGCCGTGTTGATCACCATGCGGGCGGCGGGGTGGTTGACCTCCATCTTGGTCAGGATGGTGATGCCGTCGTTTGTTATGACCACCTCGCCGAAGCGGTCGACCAGCATGCTGTCAAGGCCCTTGGAGCCGATCGTGCCCTCCACCGCCGAAGCGATGGCGCGCACGGCGTTGGCGTTGGTTATCAGCGCGGCTAAACGCTCGTCGACATCCGACCCACTGGTGATCTGCTTCAGGCTCATGACGCACCTCCCTGCCGCCCGCCGGGCGCGCCTGAAAGCGCCGCGCCCAGCGCGACGGCGACCTCCGTCACCACGGCCATGATCCGCGCGTAGGGCATGCGCTTGGGGCCCAGGACGCCTATTTGGCCCACCTCGCGCCCGTTCAGGCAATACGGGGCCGTGACCAGGCTGCAGTCGCTGACCTCGCTGCGGCCGATCTCGGCGCCGATGGCCACCGAGGCCTGCCCCCCCGGCAGGGGCTGGGACAGGAGCTCGCGCACCAGCCGGGCGCGGTCCAGCGCCGCAAGGAGCGCGCGCGTGCGCCGCGCGTCCTGGAACTCGGGCTGGTTCAGGATCTCCGCCGTCCCGCCGACCAGCACCCGCCCCGCCTCGTCCTCCCCGCCCATGCTCTGCCACAGCATCGCCAGGGCGCCCTCGGCGAGGCTCTGGTAACGGCGGAGCTCTAATCGCAGATCCATGACCAGGCTTGAGGCGATCTCCTGCAGGCTCTTGCCGCGCAGCCGCTCGTTGAGCACGGAGCAGGCCGCCTCGGCCTCCTCGCCGCTGATGCCGGGAGGGAAGGTCAGGAAGCGGTGCTCGACCAGGTTGCCGCCTGAGACCAGCACCAGGAGCGCCACGTCCCCATCGACGGGCAGCAGCCTGGCCCAGCGGAAGGACATGCTCCCGAGGCGCGGGCCCAAAAGCAGCGACAGGCAGTTGGTGCTCTCGGACAAAAGGTGCACCGTCTCGCGCACCACCGCCTCGACCTCCACCGCCCGCCGCGCGTAGAGCCGGCGGATGCGCTTGCTCTCGGCCTCCGCCAGCTGCTGCACCTGCATCAGGGCGTCGACGTAGAGGCGGTAACCCTTGTCTGAGGGGATGCGCCCCGCCGAGGTGTGGGGCTGCTCGAGGTACCCGAGGCCCTCCAGGTCAGCCATCTCGTTGCGGATCGTCGCCGGGCTGAACCCCAGCCCGTACTTGCGCGCCAGGGTCCGCGAACCGACGGGGGACGCGGTGGCCACGTAGTCTTCGACGACCGCCCGCAGCACCTGCAGCTTCCGCTCGCTCAAGGACACGCGCTCACCCCCTGCCTCTCTCGCCGCCGCTCTCGCCCGCCACCCCCGCCTGCCGCCCCCTTAGCACTCGCCCAGAGAGAGTGCTAAACCCTGCCTCTAAAATAGCATCAGCGCCCCGCGATGTCAAGATTCATCCCCGCCGGCGAACGCGGCAAAGGCGACGTTCCCCAGCCGCAGCCCGCGGGGGGTCAACCGCACGTGCCCGTCGCTGGTCGAAAGCAGGCCCTGCTCGCCCAGGCGCGCCACCGCCCCGGGAAACGCCGTCACCAGGTCGACCCCGAAGCGCCGCCGGAAGGCCGCCCGCGGTATGCCCTCGATCAGGCGCAGCCCCATCATGACCGCGTCGCCCATCTCGACGCGCGGGTCGAGGTCCTCGGCCCCGGCGATGGGGAACTCACCCCGGCGCAGCGCCTGGCAGTAGGCGAGGGGGTCGGGGTGGTTCCAGTACCGCCGCCCCAGGCCGGGGTGGGAGCCGGGGCGGTGGAAGTGCGAATGCGCGCCCGCGCCCAGCCCGAGGTACTCGCCGTCCCGCCAGTAGAGGAGGTTGTGGCGGCAGAAGAAGCCCGGCCGCCCGAAGTTGGACACCTCGTAGTGCTCGAACCCGGCATCCCCGAGGGTGCTTATCGCCGCCTCGTACATCTCGGCCTCCACGTCCTCGGTCGGCAGGTCCAGCGCCCCACGCGCCGCCATCTCGCCGAACGGGGTTCCCGGGTCGACGGCCAGGGCGTAGGCCGAGACGTGCTGCGGCTCAAGCGCGATCGCCCGCTCGAGCGTCTCGCGCCAGTCGCCGGGCGTCTGGCCGGGCAGGCCGAACATCAGGTCCAGGCTTATGTTCTCGAAGCCCGCCTGGCGCGCCGCGGCGACGGCGGCCGCGCCATCGGCCGCCCGGTGCAGCCGGCCCAGGTCCTGAAGGAGCCGGTCCTGGAACGCCTGCACCCCCAGGCTCAGGCGGCTGGCGCCCGCCCGCCGCAGGGCGGCGAGGCTGGCGGCGTTGACCGTGCCGGGGTTGGCCTCGACGGTGACCTCGGCGCTGGGCACGACGTTGAACGCCGTGCGCAGCGCGCGCAGAAGGCCGCAGAGCCGGCGCACGGGCAGGCACGTCGGCGTGCCGCCGCCGACGAACAGGCTGCGCGCCACGCGGCCGGCGAGCGCGGGCTCCGCCGCCCGGCGCGCCGTCTCGCGCCTGACCCCGCGCACGTAGGCGCGCGCCACGCCGGGGTCAAACGTCCGCGAAACGAAGGAGCAGTACTGGCAACGCCGCACGCAGAACGGTACGTGGACGTATATCCCGAATCCGGTCCCCCACGTCGCCTCCCGCATACCCTGGGTCCTCCCCCGCGCCGGGCTTGCCGCCCCGCGCAACCGCAACGATGGCCCTCGCCCACCAGCGGCAGTAGCGGCCCCACCAGCGGCAGCAGCGGCCCCACCAGCGGCAGCAGCGGCCCCACCAGCGGCAGTAGCAGTAGCGGCGGCAATAATGACGGCATGAGCAGCGTGCAGTGGCCATCCCAGAATACCGCGCCCGTCAACGGTCGACCTTCAACACGGCCATGAACGCCTCCTGCGGGATCTCGACGCTGCCGACCAGCTTCATGCGCCGCTTGCCCGCCTTCTGCTTCTCCAGGAGCTTGCGCTTGCGCGTCACGTCGCCGCCGTAGCACTTGGCCAGGACGTCCTTGCGCCTGGGGCTGATCGTCTGGCGCGCGATGACCTTCTGCCCCAGCGCCGCCTGGATCGGCACCTCGAACAGCTGGCGCGGGATCAGCCGCCGCAGGCGGTCGACGAGGTCGCGGCCGCGCTCGTCCGCGCGCTCGCGGTGCACGACGCACGACAGGGCGTCGACCGGCTCGCCGTTGACCAGGATGTCAAGCTTGGCCAGGTCTGACGCCTTCCAGGCGGCGACCTCGTAATCGAGCGAGCCATAGCCGCGCGTGCGCGACTTCAGGTTGTCGAAGAAGTCGTACATGATCTCGGCCAGGGGCAGCTCGTAGACCAGGAGCACGCGCTGCGCCTCGAGGTACTCCATGTTCAGGAGGCGGCCGCGCCGCTCCTGGCAGAGCTCCATCACCGGCCCGACATGCGCCGACGGGGTGATCAGGGTCGCGCGCACGAACGGCTCCTCGATGCCCTGGAGCCGGCCCTCGGGCGGCATGTGCGCCGGGTTGTCGACCTCGACCGTCGTGGCGTCAGTCAGGACGGCGCGGTAGCGCACGTTGGGCGCGGTCGTGATGAGCTGCAGCCCGTACTCGCGCTCCAGCCGCTCGCGCACGATGTCCAGGTGCAGAAGCCCCAGGAAACCGCAGCGGAAGCCGAACCCCAGCGCGATCGACGTCTCGGGCTCGAAGCTCAGCGCGGCGTCATTGAGCTGCAGCTTCTCCAGGGCGTCGCGCAGCGACCCGTAGTCCTGCGTCTCGACGGGGTAGAGCCCGCAGAACACCATGGGCACCGCCGGGCGGTAGCCGGGCAGCGCCGCCGCCGCCGGCCGCCCGGCGCCGGTGATCGTGTCGCCGACGCGCGACTCTTTGACGTTCTTCATCCCCGCCGCCAGGTAGCCGACCTCGCCCGGGCCGAGGGCGGGCGCCGGGGTCGGGTCGGGCCGGAACACGCCGACGTCGGTGACCTCGAACGTCTTGCCGCCGGACATCATCAGGATGTTCATGCCCGGCCGGACCTCGCCGGCCATCACCCGCACGTATACGATGACGCCTTTGTATGGGTCAAAGTGCGAGTCGAAAATGAGCGCCTGAAGCGGCGCGCCGGCTTCGCCCGCGGGCGGCGGGATGCGGCGCACGATGGCGTCCAGCACGGCCTCGACGCCCTGGCCGGTCTTGGCCGAGACCAGGAGCGCGTCGCCGGCGTCAAGCCCGAGGTCGGTGAGCTCGCGCCGCACGCGGTCAGGGTCCGCCGAGCCGAGGTCGATCTTGTTTATGACCGGCACGATAGTGAGGCCCCCGGCCACGGCCAGGTACATGTTGGCCAGGGTCTGCGCCTCGACGCCCTGCGAGGCGTCCACGACCAGGAGCGCCCCCTCGCACGCGGCCAGGCTGCGCGACACCTCGTAGGAGAAATCAACGTGCCCCGGGGTGTCGATGAGGTTGAGCACGTACTCTGAGCCGTCGGGGGCGCGGTGGTCGAGGCGGATCGCCTTGGCCTTGATGGTGATGCCGCGCTCGCGCTCAAGCTCCATCTGGTCGAGCACCTGCTCCTCCATCTGGCGCGGCGCCAGGGCGCCCGTCGCCTCCAGCAGGCGGTCGGCGAGCGTGGACTTGCCGTGATCGATGTGCGCGATGATGCAGAAGTTGCGGATCTGTGATGTGGGAGTAAGGGCGGAGTCGCCAGCCGGCAACCCCAGGGCCGCGCTCATCCGGTCTCACCACCTCGCCGCGCCGGGCGGCGCCAGGAATCAGAGGGCCGGGCACGCTCACGGGCGCGGGGCCGACTTGCCACGGGCGCGCCAAAGACCAGTTTCATTTTAACACCCTGCCACGGCGCGTGCAACATGGGTCACCCGGCG
>Ga0315293_10004471_pt1 | contig 13262 bp, 9 predicted proteins | sample YL17G13_20_MG_FD_203071 | JGI IMG/M metagenome (GOLD analysis project Ga0315293, IMG submission 203071) | Sediment microbial communities from Yellowstone Lake, YNP, Wyoming, USA - YL17G13_20 | ecosystem: Environmental > Aquatic > Freshwater > Lake > Sediment | place: USA: Wyoming | collected... | reverse complement strand
TGCCACAAGGCGCACGGGAGTAACGAGCCGTTTGGTTTGGTGTTTCATTGGACACCGGGTGGCGAAGGATGCGACCAGTGTCACAACAAGTCAGCGATTTAGCGATTAACCGGCCATCGTAGCGATAGAAATAAAGTTTGAGGAGACAGCCTGATGGCGGTCTCCTCTTTTCTTGTGTCTGTCAATATGACTAAGACTAACTCTTCTTCGGCGCTAGATCCGCTCGCTTCACATGCAACTGATCAAAGCTCGCTGACGAAATAACGTAGTACCAGTCAGCGAACCGACGGTTCAACTCTTCGGACTGGGATCGCCCTGTTTGCGCGTTCCGCTGCCAGCGATCATGTTCGTCCTGCAACCTTTTGTTCTCCCGGTCAAACTCGGTCAACAGACTATCCGCTTTCCCCTGCCAGGATTTGTCCTTCGGCACCTGCGGTTCCGACGTAACCGACGGGTCAAAACCGACTGTCACAAAAATGTACCGATTGGCCGCTGTCCCTGATTTGGCTACTTGGTCCTCGCCGGTCCCGGCAGTGAGCGCTTCACCCGTGCCGTATGCTACCTCGCCGAACCGAAGTGTATAGACAACGCCATAGCTCGTGTAAACCTGCATCTCCCCTTCGTTGGACAGCAGTTGTCCCTGCGGCGAAATGAAGAAGCCTTTACTCTGTAGGGAAAACAAATCCTGCTGCTGAAGCGTGTTTTGACCGCTCCCGGCGAGAACCGCGGCAAGTCCCTTCGGCTTTGGCCGAACGCCGACAAGTTTCAGGTCGTCGATTGCCCCCAACAGCTTTTGGACATTTGCGGAATCCACAGCCTGCCCTCCCATAAGCCATTTCCCGTCTTTCTGGGAGAGGACGATATTCTCTCCCTGATTGACTCGTCCGGTCCGTTCATCGATCGAGTAGTATCTCAGAACAACTTTGGCAATCTGACTGCGCGTCACTTTCAGCAAGTCCTTCTCGACCCAATCTTCGAAACGGGCCGAGAGGTCAACATTCATCTTCGCCGCATAGACACGCTTCTCGCTTGGGACTCTGACAAACCGGTAGCCGTCGCTTCCCTCCACCTGATGGCCTACTATGAAATCGGCCAGCACTTGATCGCCGCTTCCCTTAAGCGTCACGCGCGTGCCTCGCCCTGCCAGACCGGAAGAGGTCTGATCCGTTGGATCGACAACCCCGAATTTCGGATAGTCCGTCACGTTGTCCGAGCGGAAATCATCCCTCTTGATATCAATCACACCGGCCGCCGTCCGCGCAAGACGATCCTTGGCGTCCGCGGGATAGTCATTGTGCGACGGAATCGTCCAGCGGTTGTCTTTGAACGTCACTTTGAACGGCGAGGCTGTGCCGGTGGCCTCATCAAAGGAGATCACTTCGAGTTTAGTCGCAGCATTCGGGTCTTTGAATTCCTGGAAGAACGGCGTGCCCTGATCGGAAAAAGCCTCTGGGGTGATCCGGCGTGGTGCGGTGACAAGCGCAAGCAACGCCAGCGCCGCAGCTATACCAACATAAATAAGAGTCTTTCTTGAATCATTCATAGCCTACCCTCTCAATCTCCTTGCCGCGGCTGCTCCCTCTTGCTCCCGTTTCCGCCGCTTCACAAAAATGACCACTCCCGCGCAGAATACCGGTACGGGTGGTAGCAACACTGCCAGCGTTCGGATGCGCGCCTGAATCGTGCGGACCGACTCCTCCATCATTTCCTTGGAGCGTTGAATGGTCGCCTGTTTAGTGTTCTCTATGTTCGTCTTAGCTGCTTCAAAGCGGCGATTTTCGACTTCCTGCAAGTTCTGGGCCATGATCTCTTTGGCCTGGGCATCGAGATCGGTTCGACCGCGCAACTCGGCCACCTTCTGATTCAATCGTCCTTGTGCTTCGGATAACGCCTTCTGCGCTTCGGCCTCGGCCGTCTTTTCATCTTCAAGTCGGCGTTCGACATATTCGCGCGTCTGGTTTTCCACCGACTCGAGCGTCCGGTACCGCACCCGTTTCTTGCGCAAATCAATGAAGGAATTGTCACCGGCCAGCAGATCGATGCAGTTCAGGAAGAACGTAATATTGTCAAAGTTGAGATTCTCTATCCCCTGTTCTCGAATCCGGAAAAACTGCTCAGAGATGAGATCAATGTCGGATACGAAAATCGCGTTCACTGCTTGTCCCTGTTGGCCGTCGATGTCGGATGATCCGGGCGACGACACTTGAGCCGCGAGGATATAGGAATCGTTGGACGGCACTCGTCGCGGATTGCGGTTAAGTCCGATGCCGAAGAAGCTCCGCTGCACCAACTGATCCCAGTTTAACAGACCTGAGACACGGCTGCTCCTGAGCAATGGGGTAAACGTATTCTTGCTTTCCACGGCTTTGAACATGTAGCCGGGATACAACAGCACCACCTCCTGAAGCCCGCTGGTGGCCTTGTTTTCCTGATTGAAGGCCTCGCCGCTCTCGTTGCCGGGTGCAACAAATACGATCTCCGGCGGCACTTGCAGGAGTCCTCTTTGAGGGTTGTAGCTGTCCCAAATCACCTGAGACGGATTCCACGTTATGCCGAGCTCTTTGTAGAAACTCCTGATCTCCCCTTTCGGCTTCGGCTGCTCCTGCTGGCGTTGCTGGAACGGATTCATCTGCGCTCCGGCTGGAACCGAAGGTGACTGTGAAATATCAGCGAGCGGCATCGGGTCATCCAGAAGCAGGGCCGGGTGCCCGGCCCGGATGTATTTCTGCAGGATGTCCATCTCGTCCTGGGGCAGCGCCGACGGCAATATGGCAAGCAGAGCGTCAACATTTTCCATCGTTGAATCGGTCGGTGTCACCTGCACTACCTCGTATTGCTTCTGGAGTTCCTCGACCACCGACCAGGGCGGCTGGCTGTTCATGGTTTCATAATCGAATCCACCGAACACCTTAAAGGCCGAACAGAGTACGCCCACCTTTCTGCGCTCAGCATTAGCCACAACCCGTATACTCCGGACCAACTCGTATTCTACCGGCAGGCCGCGATCGAAGAATGGAACAATCTGCTCCTGGGCGCCGCTGGTGAAGGCCAAGCCAAGATATACTTGAGCGCTGCCGGTCCGGGCGCTTTCGGTGGTCATCACCTCCCGCGGCCCGATCCCGAATTTTTCGCGCGCCTCGCGAGCCTCCGTACTGAACGGCTCGACATCGTGAATAAGAACCTGGACTTTACTACCACCGATAGCCGCTATCTCACGGAGCGTCCCGATAAGGGTCGATCGTAGCTCGACATATGCGCGGGGAACCTCCGGGCTGATGTATGCCTGAATCAACACGGGGCGATCTTTGGGCAGGTTTCGGATCGACTGTTTCGTTTCGGCCGACAGACTGTGAATCTGCTCGGCCGTCACATCAAGACGCAAGCCGGTCCGGCCGGCCAGAATCGTGACACCGATTATCGACACCGCAACGGCTGCTATCCTGACCATCTTGTGCGTCAGGAATGATTCCTTACCGGTGGATCTTGGCCAGTGCCGCCTTCCCAGCAGGAATACGTTTAGATATATCATCACCCCGGCAAGAGACAGGAAATACACTACTCCGGCTAAGCTGATAGTTCCTCCGGCAAAATCGTCAAACCAGCCCATCGCACCAACTGGCCCGAGCCGGCTTCGCAACGTGTCGCTGACGACGACCGCCGGCGAGTCGATAAACACAAAGAATGAGCAGAAGAGAGCACCGAGTATGAAACCGACCGTGAGGTTGGCGGTCAATAGTGATGCCAACATACCGAGTGCGATCAGTGCGGAACCGAATAGCCAGTATCCGACATAGTTTCCGAACATCAGGCCGACATCCGGACGCCCCAACCAAGCCAGTACAATGACATGGCTGAGCGACAGAATCAGTGATGCCGTGTAGATGCCCAGAACCCCAATGTATTTTCCGAGCACAATTTCAAGGTCAGTCGCCGGAAGTGTCAGCAGGAGCTCATCGGTGCCGCGCCGTCGTTCTTCCGCCCAACTGTTCATCGTTAACGCCGGAATAAAGAAGAGCAGTACATAGCCGAACAGCCCATTAAGCTGATCAAGATTGGCCAAATTGTTGGCAAAGAAACGCTCTTGCCAGAACGCTGCCGCCGCGCTAAGGAGAATAAACAGCGTGATGAAAACATAACCCGTAGGGCTGCTGAAGTAGGAGCGAAAATCCCGCTTGGCGAGATTCCAAATGAAGCCGCGGTTCAATTGCAGGTTCATACTGCGCCCCCTTCCGCTGCACCGGAGACCTGTTGACGGCCATAATCAGTCATGCGGTAGAATGTCTGCTCCAGCGTGCTCCCTTTCTCCAGTTCGGCCGCCTGGCCATCGAAGACGAGCTTCCCCTCATGGACCAACAGCACCCTCTCGGCCACAGCGCGGACTTCCTGGAGGATATGAGTAGAAATCAAGATCGTTTTGGTCTTACCTAATTCCACTATTCGGTCCCGGAAATCCCTGATCTGATTGGGGTCAAGGCCTGCCGTCGGTTCATCCATGATCAGTACATCCGGATCATGTAGCAGCGCCTGGGCCATTCCCACCCGTTGGCGGTACCCGCGTGACAGCTTGCCGATCGGCTTGTCAAGCACTGACTCGATTACGGTTTGAGCGACCATCGACTCAATCCGGTGGTTGAGCGACCTGCTGTTGAGCCCACGGGCCCGGCCAAAAAACTCCAGCAACTCTCTCGGCGTGAGCCTGTCATAGAGCGGTCCATTTTCGGGCAGGTAACCAAGGCAACGCGCCGCTTCGTGCCGCTGTGTCTTAAGATCGTATCCCGCCACCCATGCTTCCCCTTGACTGGGTGCCACGAAACCACTGAGGATCTTCATGGTTGTGGTCTTTCCGGCGCCATTTGGACCGAGGAATGCCACAATCTGACCCTTTGGAATTTTGAATGTGATATCGGATATGGCGACAAACGAGCCAAAAAACATACTCAGCCCGCGCGCCTCGATCATGATGCGAGAGGTTCCATCCACCATTTCTCTCTTGTCTCCTCCAACGAAATCCAGGTTTCCAATGCTCTGTAGCCCGTGGCTCCGGCCACTCTTAGCGACCGAAGGCCGGAAAGTTATCACGCCCCTTGCCCTCTGTCAATACGGCCCGCCAAGGGACTTTTCAGTGTTATATGCGTATATCTCGCACCGGTTTCAGCGGTTTGCGCGAAACCCATTGAATGGCATAAAGGCATAGAACCGGATGTCCGACCCCTACAGAATAGTGACGGGAGGAATGACTATGCCGCCGGCTAGTGTTTGGTCGCTTGCTCCCCTTTCGGCCGCGACTCGTGATCCGTATCCGCCTTGTCTCCGGTGATCCGCTCGTACCATAAGGGGTGGTGGTGCTTGCACGACTCAACTGTCATCTTCCCGGTGATCCAGGTAAGGGACATAGGGTACTGGTCAGGATGAAAGATAACGAAGAAGAAATGGAACACGGCAATCGCCAGCGTCGCCAGCCAGGCTTCGTACAGGTGAACTGTCTCCGCAATCTTCACTATCCACGCCGGAAGGAATCCGGTGAAAAATGTCGGGAACCACAGAATGAATCCGGTAAGCGCCATTACAAATGTACCCCACACCAGCGCCCAATATTCCCCCTTCTCCGTGTAGTCGTACTGGTCGAAACGCGGCCGCTCATTGGACTTGCCCAGAAAATACAAGAGATTCTTCTTCAGGTTTGAAACGTCATCCTTCACTGGCATGAATGCCTTCAACTCCGACTTGCCGCGCCGCGTGAACAACAGAAACACCGCATGGTGAACGGAAATGTACATGAGGAAAACCGCGGCAATGCGATGAATCACCCCGCGCGCCCCCTCATAAATCCCGACCACATTCAGTATCTTGACCCACCAGGCGTCGGAATACTTGAGAGCAAAACCGGTTATTACCAGCGCAATGAACGCGATCGTGAGCACCATGTGTTGAAACACCATGCCCGCCGTGAATCGCTCCACGGTCGGTTGCGCCTTGTTGGACCGGTGTTTCTCGACGACATACCGGCCAAAGATAATCAGGTTGTGGCCGATCATGCCGCCGATAATCAGGATGATCGCAAAGATGTAGATATTCCTCACCCATGTGTCGAGCCTGTGAAACTCCGCCTCAGCCGTATTGTGCGAGTAGCTCGTGGCAAATGCCTCCGTCGCCTGAGGATGGCACTTCTGGCATGTCGCGGTCAGGTTTACCCTGTTTATTGACGATGCTTTGTTGCTGGCCGGCAGAATTTCGTGCGCCATATGGCATGACGCGCAGTTCGCCGCCTTCACCGACCCGCCCTTAACCGCCAATCCATGGTAGGAATCTTGGTACGACGAGAACTTACCCTTCGCCAAACCGTATTTCTCGACAATGCGGGGGTCGTTGTGGCATTTTGAACACACGAAGTCGGATATATTGGATGCATTCACCGGTGAGTTGGGATTGCTGATTTCCAGAATCTCATGCTCGCCATGGCAGTCCGTACAATTGGGAGCGTCCAGAATCCCTGCTGCCAATGCCTTGCCGTGTATCCCTCGGCTATACTGAATGTAGATATCATTATGACATTTCGCGCAGGTCGATGGGATATTCATTTTGTTCGCAAGCGATTTCGGGTCGGACGCCTTTCGCAGGTCATGCATACCGTGGCAATCGTTGCACGTGGCCGCTGAACCGATCCCCTTGGAAATCCCTTCGGCGTGAATCCCGCGCATGTATCTGTCGTACGAGTCGGCGATGCGTATGTCGGGGTCAGGTTTCAGGGCCAGCTTGGAGTGACACGAAGAGCAGGTTACCGGCAAGTTCTTGCCGGAAGTCATAGCCAACGGATTCTGTGCCGAGAGAATATTGTGCTTGCCGTGACAGGAGGCACAGGTCGGTGCGTTTGGGTTGTTCTTCGACGCCGTGCCATGCGCAGAATTCACATAGACATCATTTACATCAGAGTGACAGGTTCCGCATTGAACATGTTCGGCAGTTTCCTTGTGTGGGTAATCCACTGTGCCGGCCAGATCGGCATGGCAGTCGATGCAGTTCATCCCTTTGTGAACTGACGAATCAAGTGATGCCTGAACCACGGTCATCGATATTTCCTGGTTGTGACGATCCACTCCGGTCAAGCCCGATTCACCGTGACACCCAAGACAAGTCGCGTTGTCGACTTGTGCCCAAACGCTGCCGACTGCAATCGATCCCGCTGCGAGCACCGTTAGCAATCTCTTCATTCCCTAAATACCTTTCTTGCCGAAGGCACCTCACTGTCATCCAGTCCGCTGGCTAATGACCGCGCGTCCTTTGTCCAACACCTGCAAGTCACCATCCGACAGCATTAGGACAAATACCGTCTTATTTGTGAAAATAATAACAATCTATCCGGCTTGTCAAGACCAAAATAGACCATAATAACTTTACTTGTCTTGTTCTTTGAGAGCATTCTTACGAGGCTTCTGAAGTGCCGGATCTTGATTGGACCATGCAGGACGGTTTCCGCGAATTGAGGCGACCTCTCAAGCCTCGCCGCTACTCGCCTTGCGAATCGCGGACAGACTCTTCTCGTCGGCGAATGAACGTTATGACCGTACCGAGCATGGTCAAGATCGCCCCGCCCCAAACCAGGTTGATGAGCGGTTTCTTGGAGACATCAAGAACGAGCGTTTCCGGAGACGCGACATCCGTCAACCCCGGTATCGACAGCACAATGGCTTTCTGATCAGCAAGAATCCTAATCAGTTCCACAAAATAGGTCTTGCCGGCAGCGGATATCATCGCCGGCGAACTGACGCTGGCCGGCTGACCATCTTTGCCAATCCCCTGCTGAAGAGACGGCTCAATCGACGATGCAACTCCTCCTGATACCACCTCGATTCTGGCGCCCACGCGCATGCCACCGGAGGTGCTGTCGCCGTGCCCACCAATGTCATACTCGCGGAAAGTCAACTCAAAATCGCCGATTCGCTGTGTTTCCCCCTTAGTGAGCATTAGTCCCTGCCCGCCTTCCCCTTCCTTGATCTGTTCCGGAGCCATGTAGTAGTCATAAAGCACGGTGCGCCGAATATAGGGTTTTCGCATCGTCCCCTGCATTCGTTCAGAGTAGTAGAGTTGAGGTCGTGCTTCGGTAGTGTCTCCCTGATGGGCCACAAGCAGCTTCAGTTCGTTGTTGGGGTGGCGAAAATCGTTGGCCATGCCGTTGTATGCGACAGACAATCCATAGGTCCCACGCGATTCTCCCTTTGGAATGATCAACTTGTCGCTTGTAGTGAAGGCAGACGAAGCAAGAATTCCCACGACCATCACTCCGAACCCAAAGTGAGTCAACTGCCCGCCCATCAATTTCCAACGATCCGGCAGATACCCCGCAAGAGAAATGATATTAGAAGTTGCGGCCATGAGAGCCGTCGCGAAGAACAACAAGAATAGGTAATCCGAGACGCCAAGCATTAGGCTGACGATAATGGTTAGACCAAAAACTACCAATGCCGGAAGCAGCTGTTTGAACAAATCCCGCTTGAACAAGTATCCAGCCATGCCGGCAACAACGACTGCAAGTAGCAGCGCAAACTCAACATTCGTCTTGAGCGCAAAAGCAAATAGTCCGAATGAAATTGCGAGCGCGCCGCCCAAAATGATGGCGAGTTTCCTCCGCCAGTTCGGCAACCTGAATTCGACATATTGCAGCAACGGAGAAACTGTCAACAAGAACGTCATCAAAATAACTAACGGGATCGCGAACTGGTTATATGTGGAAACGTCGGCCGCGCGTGGTTCAGCGGCGAACGCTTTGGTGATGAGCGGCAATGATGTCCAGAACAGCACAATTAATCCGAATACCACCATACCTGTCAAACCCACGAACAGCACAAACTCACGGCCATAATAATTGTAATTCATCGGAGCGCTTGGCACTGAACGCCATCGTGCCGCAAGCATCACCACACTCAAAAGTAACGACACGAGCATGAATGCGATCAGGAGATTGTTAATGCCAAGATCCGTAAAGCTGTGCACCGAGAAATCCGCTAATACACCGCTCCGCGTGAGAAACGTACCATAAACCACCAGCAGGAAAACAAACGACGTCAGCATGAGATTGACGCGCCTGAGCGCTCCGGACCTCCGTTCGATTATCATACCATGCACCAGCGCCAGCGCAATCACCCACGGTATGAACGATGAGTTCTCGACCGGGTCCCACGCCCAGAAACCGCCCCAGCCGAGTGTCTTATATGCCCAAAAACCGCCGAGAACATTGCCTGCCGCCAGCATCAGCGCCGTGATAACGACCCACGGGAAGGCGCGACGGAGCCATGTCGAATAGTCGTTCATTATAAGCGCGGCTATCGAAATCACAAACGGCACTGTGGCCATGGCATAGCCGAGAAAGATTACTGGCGGGTGAATCACCATCCACGGGTCCCGCAGTAGTGGATTAAGCCCCAATCCGTCAGCGGCAGGGATCGGCAGAAGGGCAAACGGCGAGAGCTTTGCAAGAATGGCGAGGAAGAACAGATTCACCAGACTGAACATCGCCATCGCGAAGTTCTTATACTGACCTCCGCGCTTGATGATGATATACCCGAACAGCGCGTTGAAGAACAGCCATAGGAGATAGGTGCCTTCCTGCCCACCCCAAAAAGCGGCCAGTATGTAGAAGACAGATTGTGCCCGCTCCGAATACTCATACACATACTTGATGGCGTAGTTATGAGTGAAAAACAGGAAAAACAAATAGGCGACCGCCAGTCCAGTCAAGACGGTAAACAGATTGTACGCTGTCTGAGCCAGCCTCTGAAAAGACTGTTTGCCGCGCGCCGTCAGCAAATAGGCGATGCCGGCGACAACATTAAATCCTATCGCCAGGAATATGAACAAATCACCAGGAAGATTCGGAGCCATGCTTAGACGCCGGACTTCCCGGCATTGGCCTCTTCATGCTTCTTCATGTCCTGGTACTCGCCCCCCTCACCCTGATACTTGGACGGACACTTCACCAGCATTTGATCGGCGACAAATACGCCTTCGCTGGGCTTGCCTTTCAGCACCACCGATGTTGCTTGATCGAAATTCCCCGGTACGACTCCGTAGTAATAGACCGGCATTCTTGGCGCGGCAATTGAGTCACCGGTTTGGGCATCGTACACGGCAAATTCCAGGCGTCCCTTGTCGGTATTATAGTTCACTCTTGAAAAATCGATCTTGCCGAGAACCTGAACGATTCGTTGACTTCTGGCGGCTTCGTCCAACGACACATACTGAATCGTCGTTTTCAGAAACGCGGATGCTCCCCAGACGATAAAGACGGCGATAATGACTCCGCCTATTATGTACTTCGCACGCATGACTAATTCTTCCTCTCAAGCTGTTTGACCCGCTTGTCCAAACGAAAAAGATAAAGAAACAGTCCTATCCAGACCGCCAGGGTCACGCCTAATGCTACGTAGTTGCCGTCCATCAATCCCTTTCTTCGCGCCGTCGAACTATTGATTGTACCCGGTTTGCCAGCCAAAACATCCACAAATAGAGAAGTGTGAAAAGTATCAGCGATGAGAAGAAGATCAGCCGGACCTGTGTTCCCATCGTGAACTTCAGATTTTTATCGACTACCGAATCTGCCGGATGCAGCGACGGGACCACCCTCGGCACTACAAAAATCAGAAACGGCACCGTCACAAATGCGAATATGGCATATACGGCAGACAACGCCGCGCGTCTTTCCTCGGTTTCAACCGCCCCTCTCAGCGCGAAATACGCTCCATAAATCAGCAGCAAAATGAAAATCGATGTCTCCCGTGGATCCCAGTTCCAGAACGAGCCCCATGTCACCTTGGCGAATATGGACCCGGATAGCGTCGCCAATATGCAGAAGACAAGTCCTAACGCCGCGGCGCTAGCCGCTCGGTCATCAAAACTCTGGTTCTTGGTTCGGAGATACTGAATAGAGTAAACCATTGCCATCGCAAACGCCAGCACACAAATCCAGGCCTGCGGAATGTGGTAATAGAAGATGCGGCTGGATTCGCCGATCGTCGGCTGCGGCGCAGGCACGGTGAAACTGACCACGATCATGGCCGACATCCCCAAAAACAGCAACAACTTCCACCACATCTAAGCTACTTCACCGCTCCAATTAATCTCTTTCCCTACTTTACTCGGCCAAGAATAGACCAAGCCGCGAAAAACGCAACCAATTTAATGCCCTTTGGGCTGTTTTTCACAAACTTCTGGGCCGCCAGCCCCGTACGTTGCAGCGGAACCACTCACATGTCTTGCCTATCCGCTTGACATGCCGACGGTTGCAGATCAGCACTGAGCGAAGCCAAATGGTTTGGGTCCACAAGTGGTCCGGCCATTCCTGCCATCTTTAGCCGTAGAACGCATTACCGGTTCCAAAGTGCCCCGAATTGGAGTGGTCCCTCGTATTTGTATCGACCGGCCTAACCCGCGTGGTCCCATATCCAATTCGCTTGACAGAATTCTCCCGCCTCTATATGATATTAGTAACACGCAGTCGAGTGGTTCTTAGATCATCGAATACAGCAACACGTACTAGCGCCGCTTACCTGATGGATGTGGCTTTGGAGTCAGCACTGCGAATGATCCAATCTGAACCCTTCGTGTGAACGCATTTCGTCGAGGAGGCAGAAGATGAAGGCAAAAATAATTGAAATCAAGGATGATGAAGTATATCTTGAGGTGGACGAGCAATTGCGGTTTCACTCTCGATTTGTGGTGCCGCCGCGTCTTCAACCTCTGCATGTCCTGGACCATGTGAATTTCAGCTTCGTTCCAAGCGGCACCGTTCCGTGCATCAAAATACAGTCGGTGCAACCACAAGATCGCCCCAGGCTGTAATCGCTGGCAGTCGTATCTACGTCATCTATCATCGCGCGGAGTCGAAGGACGCGGCGCGACGTCGCGATTTGTCGGCCACGCAACAAGCTGACAGATTGCGATGCCGCACCTACGGGCCGTATTCACTTGGTTTCGTACGCGGTTTGATATCGTTGACTCCCCAAACAACTACCCGTATAATTAGACCTTTCGGACTGTTGCGCGACCGGTGATCGGTCGAGTTTACGGCTTTGGCGCACCGGTCGCACTCAGACATTAGCATAATTAGACGGAGGACAGAATGTCTGCGATACAGAAAATCGGGATTATCACCAGCGGCGGCGATTGCGGCGGCCTGAATGCGGTTGTCAAAGGGGCATCTCAAATGGCGACACGGCGGGGCGTGAAAACGTTTGCTATCCCCAACGGTTACGCCGGGCTGTACAATCTTGTCGGCATGGAGAAACTTGTCGAACTGACACCGTCGCGTTTGGACAGCTTCAGCATCGGGCTGGCCGGTTCCGAAGCGGGTCACTCGCGTGTGAAGATCGGCAAGATCAAGGACGAGAACAAATACCAGCGGATTAGAGACGGTCTCACGAAGTTTGGGATCGGCGGGCTGATAATCAGCGGCGGCGATGATACCGGGGCGGTCATTCTCGATCTGGCCAACGAGGGGATCAAGTGCGTGCATGCGCCCAAGACGATGGACCTCGATCTCGTGCCGTACAGTGTCGGCGGCGACTCAACGATTAACCGAATCGCCGAGTTTGTTCGCGATCTCAAGACCACCGGCCGTACGCACAATCGCATTATGGTGGTCGAGGTGTTTGGGCGTTACGCCGGTCACACCGCCTTTCGCGGCGGCATCGCTGGGGAAGCTGATGCCATTCTTATTCCGGAGATACCGGTCGATTTCGGTGAGTTGTATCGCCATCTCAAAAAAGTCTACATGAAGCGAATTATCGAAAGCGACATCAAAGCCGGTACCTATACTATCGTTGTAGCGGAGGGGTTGAAGGATGCCTCAGGCAAAGAGATGTATGATGATTCCGCCGGTCTCGATTCGTTCGGTCACAAGAAGCTGGCCGGGGCCGGCAAGTTCGTCTCACAGGAGATTACCCGGCAACTGAACAACGATCCGGAGATCAAGAGCTTCATGTTGGATCAAGGGATGTACGTCGAGGCGCTTAATGCGATTCCCGAAGTTCGCGTAATTACGCCGTCGCACCTGGTCCGCTCCGGTATCAGTTCGGCGTACGACGCCAATTTCGGCATGGAAGCGGGCGCCTGCGCGGTGACTCTGCTGCTGGCCGGAATCACGAGTGTAACAGTCACCGGATTCCACCACGGCCTAATTCACTATATGCCGATCAAGGAAGCGATCCAGCAGCGGTATGTGGACATGAACCAGGTTACGCTGTACGAGCAGCTTGGCTTTACGTTTGGCC